>Ga0182011_10001483_pt1 | contig 20542 bp, 13 predicted proteins | sample 711E1DmetaG_FD_120481 | JGI IMG/M metagenome (GOLD analysis project Ga0182011, IMG submission 120481) | Permafrost microbial communities from Stordalen Mire, Sweden - 711E1D metaG | ecosystem: Environmental > Terrestrial > Soil > Wetlands > Permafrost | place: Sweden: Stordalen | collected... | reverse complement strand
GCGGCGACGGCCTCGGCGAGGAGCCGAGCGCTTTCGGTTCCGGCGGAAGCGTCGGCTTGGTCGTGGAGGGCAGCTCCGAGGTTGGTCTGAGTCCAGGCCCAATCCCGGGGCAGCGCTTCGCGGGTGTAGACCTCAAGGGCGGCGCGGTACGCGGCGACGGCCTCGGCGAGGAGCCGGGCGCTTTCGGTTCCCTCGGAAGCGGTGGCTTGGTAGTGGAGGGCAGCTCCGAGGTTGTTCTGAGTCCAGGCCCAATCCCGGGGCAGCGTTTGGCGAGTGTAGACTTCGAGCGCGGCGCGGTAGGCGGCGACGGCCTTCGCGCGGTGTTCGGTGATGGCAGACCCAGTAACGACCGCTGCCCAATCATTTAGGGCCATGCCGAGGCGAACCTGTAGTTCGGCCCATTTTCGGGGCACCTTGGCGCGCAGGGCAGCGTCGAGGGCGTCTTCGAAAGCGGTGACCGCTTCGCCGAACTTCTGTTCGGCATAGAGCGACTGTCCTTGGAGGCTGTACGCCTCCCGGGCTTGAGTGCGCGCCTCATCTGCGCGGGCGGCCACCTGGGCGACAAGTTTGTCGGCCGCGAGGTATTGGTCGCGCGCGGCGTTGCCCGCCTGGCCGGCGCTTTCGGCGGCGGCGGCAAAATTCTTCTGCGCGAATTCTGCGAGCGCCCGGTCGTAGAAATCGGCCTTGGGGTCGGCCCGGATCGCTGCCACGAAGAGATCGATGCCGCTGCGCAGCGTGGCCTCGGGAATCTTTTCCTTGGTGGCGACGTTGGCGACGGCGCGGTTGAAAATCTCATCGTCCGTAAGTTTGAGTTGCCGGAGCTCGGATTGTTGTTCGGTGAACGCGTCGGCTACGGATTTGATGTAGCGGCGCTGTTTCTCAAATTCGGTCTCAAGCTTCGTGACTTTGAGATCCGTTTGGTTCGCGCGTTGGTTCAACCACCAGATGCCGCCGCCCAGGAGGGTGAGCGCAACGAGCCCAATCGCAAGGCCACGGCCGAGCCACGACCGGGTCCTGTTCAGTTCGCCGCTGAGGGTCTCAACCCGCGTTTGCAGGGCGTGGACGCGGAGGGCAAGTTCATCGCGGGAGCCGACCGGCGTGTAGATGTGATCGCTCTTCTGCAGGCGGGCCCGGTGCTGCTGCTGGAGGGCCTGGCGTTCCGCGTCCTCGGGTGGATGCTCATCGTAGGGGAAGCCGGTGCCGCAAATAAAAACGTAGACGGGTTTGCCGAGCTCCGTGGCGAGTTCATATTCGAGCTGGGTGTAGCTGCGCCGGGGTTCGCCGGGATCGCGCGCACTCGGTTCCGCGCCGTAAACCTCGCCAGCGACATGGACGACTGCGTCGCAGGCGGTGATCTTCACGCGGAGCATCTCACGCACCGTGCGCGCATCGGGCGGAAAGTTGGCCTGCTCGACAGGCATACAGCCCAGTGTGAGCAGCGCCTCCTTGATCAACTGCCGGCAGGTGTGCAGGTCCTGGCTCGTGGCGCTGACAAAGATCTCCGGGCGGTGGGGTGGCATAGCTAGGCTCGGCGGATTGAACTGCTACGACGTACCTGGCACCGCGGTAGTTGCTGGTTCACTGAAGGCAAACTGGATTCGGGCCGCAGGGGGGAAAACGGATCCGAAGGGAATCGGGTCTAAGGGGAAGCGGAAGCACGGCGGCGGAAAGGCGGCGGTCTCAACCGGGATGGGGAGGGTGAAGGTTGGCGGTGCTGGCCGGGCGCGTCAATCTCGCGGCCGAGGTCAAACCTCAACAAACTGGATCGTCGTGGCTGGGCAATTCTGGTGGTGACCCGCGCGGAGGCTTTTTACCGTCCGGCGGATAATTCAGCAGGGGTCATGTCTGGGCGGGTGTCTATCGCAGTTTTGTAGATAGCCCGGCACGAGAGTTCGCGCCTGACGGATTGGACTTACATGGGCACAACGAAACTGCCGTTGGCGGAACGCATCGAGACTATGGCAATGGTGGAGACGGTCGGATCAGTCGCCCCATGCGGTTCTCCCCGAATTTCCGGCCAAAACGGGGAACTTCAGTCCAAGGCGATCGCTGACAAATAACCAAGTGCAATTCTGATCGTCGCAGAAATCGCTGAATCAGGGCCGTTTGTCCAGCGGTGGGCGATTCTGGCCAGAACCGGCCAAAGTCGAGCTTGGTGCTCGGGGCGGGAGTCGAACCCGCACGCCTTACGGCACACGCCCCTCAAACGTGTGTGTCTACCAGTTCCACCACCCGAGCAACGCGAGCGCTGAGAGGACGGATAAGTAGGACCAACGCCACGAATGTAAAGCCCTGAATTGATCAGCGGTGGGATGCCGGGAAATCGCTTGCCACGCCCGGGGCGGCGGCGAAACTCACCCGCTTGCCGCTCCAGGCGCTTACGGCCTGCGGGCGGCCCTTGATATCGCTGAATCGCCTTTCGCGGGCCCGCGCCCGCTGTGCCGACTTACCCATGGACGAAACGCCTGAAAAAGAGACGCCCGCCGAGGGCCTCAACAAGATCGACCTCAGCCAGCTGCAAGACTTTCGCTTCGGAACCCAATGGACCGAGATCAAATCGGTTCCCGGCGGACCACGGCGGGAGGGAGAGCGCGAACGCGGCCCACGCCGCGATGGCGGCGGTCGGGGCGAGGGCCGGCCGCGCGGCGCCGATGGTGGCGAGCCGCGGCGAGACCGGCGGGTTTTTCGTCGGCCGGGCGGGGAGGGCGGCGGTCTGGCGGCACCGGAGCAGGCGGAGGGGCGCCCGGGCGGCGAATCGGCAGGCCCCGGCCGGCCGGCCGGCGAACCGTTTCAGGGGGAAGGTCAGCGCCGGGGACGTCCGCCGGAGCGCGAAGGCGGCAGCGAACGCCGTTGGTCCGGCCCGCGTCCGCAACAGGATTACCGGCCTTACCTGAGTCCATATTTCAACGTCGCGTTCTATCCCGAGGATGCCGGCTTCTCGGCGCTGGTGAAGGCCATGCGCACCTCGTGCCGGACGTTTGAGCTGTTCGAAATCGCGCGGCTGATTCTCGGCAAGAACGATCGTTTTGTCGTGGTGGTCACCCGGCGGGCCCCGGAAACGGCGCCCACCGCGGAGGCGCCCGCCGCCCCGCCGCCATCCCGGTCCACCACGCCGATCTATCTGGCCGTCGCCGATGGCCTGCCGTTTGACAGCGAGGAGGCGGCGTTTGCCCATGCCATGGGGCGCCACCTGGACAAGTACTTTGAGCAGGCCGTGGTCGACGTGGAGCCGCCGAAGGGCAACTTCCCCTTCGTCAACCGCTGCACGCTTTCCGGCGAACTGCTCGGCCCGCCCAATTATCATCGCTACCAGCAGATCGTGCAGCACCACCACGCGACGCGTTTCTCGCGAATGCCCTTTGAGATGTTTCGCGAGCGCATCGAGACCGTGCGCGATCCCGAAGTAGTCAACCAGTGGCTGGAAAAGATGAAAAAGGCCACGCGCTACACCTGGAAACTCGGCACCGAAGGCGAGCCACCGGTGGTGTTCGAAAGTCCGGATGAGGCGCGGGCCTTCCTGCTGTCGGCGGCCCGGGACCGGGCGGTGAAGCCGGTGGAGTCGGCGCGATTCCAGGCGAAACTGCTTGAGTCGCTGCCGCCTGGCGAGATTCGTCGCGCCATCGACGGACAGCTGGAACGGCAGCGCCGCTTCCCGCTCGACACCGCCAACGCGTTGCGCGGGCGGCTGCGCCGCGAGGGCTTCACGATCTTCAAGAAAGGCTCGAAGGGCATCTCCTACGTCTGCGCGGTCAAGCGCAAGTTCCGCGTGCCCGGCCAGAGTTTCGCCGAAAGCATCGGCACGCTCATTGGATTCATTGAGGCCAATCCGATGATTACGGTGCGGGAGCTGTCGCATAAACTGCTCGGACTCACCCTGCCGGCCGGGGCGTCCACTCCGCCGATGCCCGTGCCCACCGCGCCGGCCGGAGACGCTCCTCCATCTCCGGAGACGGTGCCGGCTGCCGTGCCGACGGAATCCCCCCTGACCCCCGAGGAACAGGAAAAGATCAAGCGCGTGACGATGGACCTCCGCTGGCTCGTGCAGGAGGGATATGTGACCGAATTCGCCGATGGGCGGCTGTTCACGCCGCCGCCGATGGCCGAGGCCCGAATCAAGGCCGCCGAGTCGGCGGAAGGGGAGGAGCATGATCCCGAGAATTTTCCAGAGGTGCCGGCGCCAATCCCGGCTCCGTCCGAACCGGTTGCACCGCCGCCGGCCGCTGAAGCGGCTCCGGCCACGCCCCTGGCCGAGGCCGCGATCCCGAGCGCAGAACCGGCCGAGACTCCCGAAGCATCGCCGCTGACGGAAGCTCCGGCCCCCGCGCCGATTGATCCGGCGCCGGCTGACCCCGCGCCCGCTGCCGAGCCCCCGCCCGACTCGCCGGCCGCCGGCGAAGGCGAATCGCCCAAGCCGGCCTGATCTTCCCGGATCGAGCGGCCTGGCACTGCGTCGGCCAGGGCGGCGATCCTGCACACGTTTCTCCACGGCAGCCCACCCCAATGTCTGCTTCCGGCCAGCCCGCGCTCAGCTTCCTCATCCCGCTTTTTAACAGCGCCGACACCATTGCCCCGCTGGTCCGGGAAATCGCGGCGCTCCGCATCGAGGGCGGTCACGAGATCGTGCTGGTCAATGACGGCAGCGCCGATCGCACGGCGGGCGTGTGCCGCGAATTGCTGCGCGCCGGCGGAGTGCCGATCACCCTTATCAGCCATTCGCGAAACTTCGGGGAGCACAATGCCGTGCTGACCGGTTACCGCCACGCGCGCGGTGCCTACGTGGTCAACCTGGACGACGACGGGCAGAATCCGCCCGCGGAGGCGGTGCGTTTATGGGAGCATGCGCGCGGCCACGACCTGGACGTGGTTTTCGGCCATTACGCGCGAAAAGAGCATTCGGCGTGGCGCAATCTCGGCAGCTGGCTGACCAACCGCCTGGCCGACTGGATGCTCGACAAACCGCGGGGGTTCTATCTTTCGAGCTTTCGGTGCGTGCGTGCGCTGGTCGCGAGGGCGGTCGCCGAGCACAGCGGGCCGTATCCGTACATTGACGGGCTCATCCTGCAGGTCACGCAGAGCATCGGCTCACTGGAGGTCCGCCATGAGGCCAGGCAAGGCGGGCAGAGCGGCTACACGCTGCGCCGGCTGGTGCGCCTGTGGTTGAGCACCTTCGTCAATTTCTCGGTGATGCCGCTCCGGTTGGCGACATTCCTCGGCGGGATGATCGGCGCGGCCGGCCTGCTGGCGGTCATCGTGGTGGTTTACTGGCACGCAGCCGAGGGCACCCCATGGGGCTGGGGCTCGCTGATGGCGGCGATGCTAGTTTTCTCGGGAACCCAGCTGATGATCCTCGGATTGGTGGGCGAATATGTCGGCCGCATGTTTCTGACCGTGAACCGCCGGCCCCAGTCGGTCGTGCGTGAGGTGGAGCGCAGTGAGCCGGTGGGCTAGCGGCGATCCGAAGAGTCTGGAATGAATCGGAGGGGCGCAGCCTTGCTGCGTCCATCGCGGAGAGCGCGACATTCTACCATTGTCATTGCGAGGAGCGAAGCGACGAAGCAATCCATTCAGCTGGATCGCGACGAGTGCATCCTGCCTCGGCGGCCACGCCCTCGTTCCTCGGGCTCGCGATGACAGAAGAGAATGTGAAATAGGCTTCTACGCGCCGGCCGGGGTCACCAGCCGGTGAACTCGCCGATCGCGGCGGCGACAAAGGCGTGCTGCTCGTCGGTGAGCTCGGGATAGATGGGCAGACTGAGGCACTCGCGCGCGGCACGTTCAGCCACCGGGAAATTCCCCGGCTTGTAGCCGAGATCCGCGAAGCATTTCTGCAGGTGGAGCGGGACCGGATAATGGAGCGCGGTGCCGATGCCCCGGCCCGAGAGGTATTCGCGCAACCGGTCGCGGGCCGCGTGGCGCACGACATAGAGATGATAGACGCTCTCGGCGTCAGGCGTTTCACGCGGCAGGCGGAGGGGGGTGCCTGCGAGCAATTCGTGGTAGCGTAGGGCGAGACGGCGGCGCGCGGCGTTCCAGGCGGGCAGATGACGGAGCTTCACTCCCAGGACCGCGCCCTGGATGCCTTCCATGCGGTAATTGTAGCCAACTTCGTCGTGATAATAGCGCACGTTCGAGCCATGTTCGCGCAGGGAGCGGGCGCGGGCAGCGTAGTCAGCCCGGTTGGTCACCAGGGCGCCGCCTTCACCGCAGGCGCCCAGGTTCTTCCCGGGATAAAAACTATAGGCTGCCAACTCGCCAAAGGTGCCGACCGGGCGGCCGCGATAGCGGGCGCCGTGCGCCTGGGCGGCATCTTCGACCAGCGGCAGACTGTGCCGGCGGCAGATGGCGAGGAGCGGATCGATCGCGAACGGGTGACCGTAAAGATGCACGGGCATGACAACCTTTGTCCGGGGGGTGATGGCGCGCTCGACCAGACCGGGATCGAGGTTCATCGACTGCTCGTCGATGTCGACATAGACCGGCCGCGCCCCGACGTAGGCGATGGCCCAGCTTGTGGCGACGAAGGTGTAGGGCGTGGTGATGACCTCGTCGCCGGGGCCGACGTTGAGCAGCCGCATGGCGACATGCAGGGCGGAAGTGCCACTGTTGTAGCCGATGCAATGCGCCGCCCCGGTGAAAGCGGCGAAGGCGCGCTCGAATTCCGCCACGTCAGGCCCCAGGCAGAACGAGCAGGCGTCGAGCGTGCGCGCAATCGCCGCGTCGAGTTCGGGGCGCAGCGCACGGATCTGCGCCGGGAGGTCGAAGTACGGGACTTTCATGAGGAAGATCGGTGAACTCGCCGGCAGGGAAAGCAGCGCTGACCGCGGCGATGGACGGAGCCCCGGCTTAACAGAGCGGCGGGGCGCCTCAAGGATTTTCCCAACCGGGCCACTCCGCCCGCCGCCCATTTTCGGAGTGGCGTTCGGCTGGCGGCCAATCCACATTTGGCCCGCATGGCAGGGTCGCTCGGGCAAACGTTCGCTGGCAGGCGCGTGCTCATCACCGGGGGCGCGGGCTTCATCGGTTCACACCTGGCGCGGCGGCTGGTCCGGCTCGGTGCGAAAGTGACGCTGGTCGACAGCCTGATCCCCGAGTACGGTGGCAATCTGCATAATTTGGCCGGGCTCGGGACAGCCGTGCATCTGAACATCTCCGACGTGCGCGACGCGCACAGCCTCCCGCACTTCGTCAAGGGCCAGGACTTCCTCTTCAACCTCGCCGGCCAGACGAGTCACATGGACTCGATGACTGATCCGCAGACGGACCTGGAAATCAACGCCCGGGCGCAACTCTCGATCCTGGAGGCCTGCCGCCTGCATAATCCCGAAGTCCGCATCGTCTTTGCCAGCACCCGCCAGATTTATGGACGGCCCGACTACCTGCCCGTCGACGAGAAACATCCCCTGCGGCCCGTCGATGTGAACGGAATCAACAAGCTGGCCGGCGAATCCTATCATCTCCTCTATCACGAGGTGCATGGCATTCGCAGCTGTGTGCTGCGGCTGACCAACACCATCGGGCCGGGCATGCGGGTGAAGGACGCCCGGCAGACGTTCCTCGGAGTCTGGCTCCGCTGCCTGCTGGAGCAACGGCCGTTTGAAGTCTGGGGCGGCGGGCAGATCCGCGATTTCACCTATGTCGGGGATGCCGTGGAGGCGTTTTTGCTCGCGGCTGCGTCGCCGGCGGCGTTTGGGCGGGTCTTCAATCTCGGCGGCTGCGAACGCGTCAGCCTGCGGCAGCTCGCCGACCTGCTGATCGAGGTTCATGGTGGCGGCCGGTGCGTGACCCGCACCTATCCACCGGACCGCCGCAAGATCGACATCGGCGATTTCTATTCCGACTGCGGCCTGATCGAGCGCACGCTCGGCTGGCATCCGCGCACCCGGCTGCGCACGGCGCTGACGCGGACGCTGGCCTTTTACCGCCGCAACCTGCGGTACTACCTATGACGGCTCCCCGCGGGCTGCAGACCGCCGACCCCGGCGCATCCTATCGCGCGGCGGCCGGCGAGATTCAGGAAGCTATCCGGCGCGTGCTGGAAAGCGGGCACTACATTCTCGGACCGGAGGTCGAGGCGTTCGAGCGGGAGTTTTCCGCCTACCTCGGCGTGACCCACGCGGTCACTGTCGCCAGTGGCACGGACGCCGTGGAACTGGCGCTGCGAGCGGCGGGCGTCAAACCCGGCGATCGGGTGCTGACGGTGGCCAATACCGCGACAGCCACGGTCGCCGCGATCGAGTTGAGCGGCGCGCGGGCGGAGTTCGTCGACATCGAGCCGCGGACGATGACGATGGACCCGGAGGCGTTGGCGCAACAGATGGCTGCGCGACGCGAGCCAGCGCCGAAGGCCGTGGTGCCGGTGCACCTTTACGGGCATCCGGCCGACCTGCCCGTCATTGGCGAGATCGCCCGCCGGCACGGCCTCGCAATGATCGAAGATTGTGCCCAAGCCCACGGCGCGACGATTCATGGCCGGCGGGTGGGAACCTGGGGCGCGGCCGGAGCCTTCAGCTTTTATCCAACGAAAAACCTCGGAGCCATCGGCGACGGTGGCGCGGTCACCACCGGTGATGCACTGGTCGCGGAGCGCATTCGTCTGCTGCGTCAGTACGGCTGGCGGGAGCGGTACGTCGCCGAAGTGCCAGGTCAGAATAGCCGTCTGGATGAACTGCAGGCGGCCATTCTTCGCGTCAAACTCACCCGGCTGGAGGCGGACAACCAGAAGCGGCGTGAGCTGGCCGCGCAATACCTGCGACTGTTGGCCGGCGCCGGGCTGAAGCTGCCGGAAACTGCGGCCGGTTGCGAGCCGGTATGGCATCAGTTTGTGGTGCGCACTCCGGCGCGTGAATCATTGAAGACCCATCTGGCTGCGGCTGGCGTCCAAACCTCTGTGCTCTATCCCGTGCCCCTGCATCGCCAGCCGGCCTATCGCGACGACCGCGTTCACCTGCCTGTTACCGAGCAGGCCAGTCGCGAACTTCTTTGCCTGCCGATGCACCCGGGCCTCACCGCCGAAGACGTCGATACCATCTGCCGGCAGATCATGGGCTGGAGCGCCCGGAAGGTTTGAGCAGTGGCTGCGAGCCGTTTGGCTCGATTCCGCGGGGGATCAATTCTCTCCAACCCTTCCGCACAGTCTCTACCAAAGCGCGAACGACTCCAGACGCCGCTGATAACGGCGGCCGATCGCTTCCGGGGAAAACCTCTGGCGGATGTCAGCGGCGGCCTGCACACCCAGCCGTTCGCGGAGGGCGGAATCCTCCACCAGCCGCTGCATCCAATCGGCGGCATGATCGATGTCGGGATCGGCCCACGTCTGGCCCTGCAAATACGGGCCATGACTGCGGTCGAGGGTCACCAGGCGACAGTTGACCGGGCAGCCATTCGCCGCGTTCACGAACTCGGCCGTGGCCGACCAATCGGTCGCGACAACCGGTTTGCCGAGGAACATGGCCTCGGCCACGCTCAGGCCGAAACCTTCGGCGCGATGCAGTGAGACAAAACAGTCGCAGGCGTGCTGCAGCTCGTAGACCGCCGTGCGGGGCAGTGTTTCGCAAATCAGATGGGTGTTGGACAGTCCCGCCAGTTCTGCCTGCAGTTCGGCGAAGGCGGCGGAGTTTCGGTCCGCATTGTGGGTCTTGATGACCAGTCCGACCGGGCCGCCGGTCGGAAAGGCCTTCCGGTATGCCGCGATCGCCGCGCGCGGGTTCTTCCGTTCCTGGGTGGAATTGAGATCGTAAACAAAGAGAAACAGAAAGGTGTGGTCCGGCAGGCCGAATTTCGGGCGGCAGTCGCCCTGGGGAACCCGGAAGCTGATAGCGTGCGGCATGGTCAGCACCGGCTTCGGCAGCTTGGCCGCGATGGCGGCGCGCGCGAATTCAGAGGGGCACCAAATCTCGTCGAAGTAGCTGTGCTTGCTCACCCAACCGTCGGGGAACTCCGGAAGCTCCCAGGCCCAGTAGGCGATGTTGTAATGATTGGCGCGAAACGCCGGCCCGTGATGGTGATCGATATCCTGCGCCACCGGTGGATCGAGGTGGAAGATATTGACCGGATACGGATTCGCCGCCTGTAAGCGCGCGGCGTAGGTCGTGTCGGCATTGGCGTTGAGACAGTTGAGCTTCAGCTCGACGAGCGCGGCGGGAAGGCCGACGGCGTCGCAGGCCTTCGCCATGCAGCGCACGGATTCACCGAGGCCCAGTTCGCCGCGGAACCAGCCGACCAGATTGACACCAGCTGGCGCGCGAAGTTTTCGCAGCTTCGGCACCAGCGCCGGCTGATACTTGAAGTCGAAGATCACCTCGTCGTCGGCCACGATCTGCGAGATCCGCAGCCGGCGGTTGAGCTCCTGCCGCCGATAGGCGCCCGCAGCTTCGCGCCAGCGGCGCGGCAGCGGCCAATTGGCGATGACCCGTCCGAGCCAGGCGAGGAAATTGGTCCACCCAACGCCGATCAGCTTGATCTCCACCCGCGTCGGGCGGTCCGGCCGCGCGGCTGGGGCATCCACTCCGAAGTTGAAATGGTCCTCCGGCAACGGAAACAACCCGGCGGTCTGCACTCCGTTGATCCGGATGCGCAGACCGAGGGGCCCTGCCGATTGAGGCAAAGCGGGGTCAGCGGGCAGCACCAGACCGTTGAGAAAGAGATTCGACACGGGGAAATCCGCCGGCAGCTCCACCCTCGCGTGGTCGCGTAGCCAGGCCGTGTCGGGGTCCAGCGCGAAGCGGTCGCAGCGATACTGGCCGGGGGCCGCCGGCGCGCCGGAGCCCGGGCTCTCCTGAAATAGCTTTCTCCACCGCAGTTCCTCGCGCAGGAGGGCGTGCGCCGCATGCATCCGGGCCACCACCGGCGGTTGGCCCGTCAGTCCAAGCGCGGAAGGCAGGCAGACTGCAGCAGTGCGCAGCGCCTCCCATCCCCCGCGCAGGCATGCCGGGCGCATCGCCTCCTGGGTCCAGGCCAGGGCCGCCTCGCGAACGAGGGCGTCGCGCCAGCGTCGGTAAAGCTGGCGGCTGTTGCGCTCGTCCCGCAGCGAGGTCGGCCCGCGCGATGCGCTAACATGATGACGCACCACGCTATCGAAACAAACGACGGTGCGCTGGTCGCGGGCGCGGAGCCGGAGGGCCAGGTCAACGTCCTCACCACCGTTCTCGAAGGATTCGTCAAACCCACCGAGATCCAGAAAGGCGGCCCGGCGCACGAGACAGCAGGCCGCCGTGACCGCAAAGACTTCCCGCGTGCCGCGGGCAAACCGGGGCAAAGCATGCACGTGCGCAATCTTACCCGAGGCGTCCACCGCGATGCCGGCGTGATCGAGCGCACCGTCGGACACGCGGCGCTGGACGTTGCCAACCAGACCGGTGCGGGGTTTGCGCAGGCTCGCGAGCAAGGGCGGCAGCCATCCCGGCGACAGAACTAGGTCATTATTAAGCAGCGCCAGAATATCACCCCGGGCTTCGCGCGCCCCGCGATTGTTGGCCCTGGCAAACCCCAGATTGCCGTCATTGAGCAGCGCCCGAAAAGGTGGCTGCGAATCGTTCAGCCACTCGCGGGTGCCGTCCGTCGATCCATCGTCCACGAGGAGACATTCCCAAACGAGTTCCGGCGGCAGCGAGCCGGGCAGCGCCGCGACAAATTCCCGGGTCAGCTCGAGGCGATTGTAGAGGGGAGTGATGATCGACAGATGCATCGGACGGCGGGAGATCTCACCGGTTCATGGCCGGCGAACCCATTGTCGACTGGGATTTCATCCATTCCCGAGCGAAGCAATCCTGATCGATCATCCCGGCAGGAGGGTTTCCAGATAGCGCGCGTAGGAGGTCTGGCCGAGGAAGCGGATACGGGCGCGCAGCTGGTCCGCGTCGATCCAGCCCGCGCGAAAGGCGATTTCCTCGAGGCAGGCGATTTTCAGCCCCTGACGACGTTCGATGACATGCACAAACTGCGCGGCGTCGATGAGGGCGTCATGCGTGCCGGTGTCGAGCCAGGCGGTGCCGCGGCCGAGAATCTCAACGTGCAGCTGGCCGCGCTCAAGGTAGCGGCGGTTAAGATCGGTGATCTCCAGTTCGCCGCGGGCGGACGGCTTGAGCGCCAAAGCAAGGGGCACGACCTGTTCGTCGTAGAAATAAAGCCCGGGCACCGCATAATGAGATTTGGGCTGCCGGGGTTTCTCCTCGATGGAAAGCACTCGGCCGTCGGGCGAGAACTCCACGACTCCGTAGGCCTCCGGATCCGCCACGTGATAGCCGAAGACGGTGGCCCCGGTGGTCCGGGCGCAGGCGGCCTGGAGCGACCGGGCGAAATCATGCCCGTAAAAGAGATTGTCGCCGAGGACGAGCGCGGACGGATGGCCGGCCACGAAATCAGCGCCGATGTGAAAGGCCTGGGCGAGGCCCTCCGGGCGCGGCTGCGCAGCGTAGGTCAGCTTGAGGCCGAGCTGGGAGCCGTCCTCAAAGAGGCGTTGGAACAGCGGCAGGTCCTGGGGCGTGGAAATGAGGAGAATCTCGCGGATGCCGGCGAGCATGAGCACCGACAGCGGATAGTAGACCATCGGCTTGTCGTAGACGGGCATGAGTTGCTTCGACACGGCGATGGTCAGCGGGTAGAGGCGCGTGCCGGAGCCGCCGGCGAGAATGAGGCCTTTGCGTTGCATGGTCTTGATTGGGGGCGTCTGGGGTTGCTGGACCAAGATTGATACCAAAGCTCAGAGGATCACGATTTGGCCACGCCCAACCGCTCGCGAGCGTATTTCCTGGCTGTGATATCCGCAGTCCATTCCCGGTGCGCGAGATACCAGTCGACGGTTTTGGCGATGCCCGTGTCGAAGTTCTCCCGCGGTGCCCAGCCAAGTTCGCGGCGGATTTTCGAGCTGTCGATCGCGTAGCGGCGGTCGTGGCCAGGGCGGTCCTGCACGAAAGTGATGAGAGTGGCATAGGAACGCCCGTCGGCGCGCGGGGATTTCTCGTCGAGCAGCGCGCAAATGGTTTTGACGAGATCGAGGTTCCGGCGCTCGTTCAGGCCGCCGATGTTGTAGGTCTCGCCGGGGCGACCGCGTCGGAGAACGAGCCAGATGGCGGCCGTGTGGTCCTCGACGTAGAGCCAGTCACGGATCTGCTGGCCGTCGCCATAGACCGGCAGCGGCTTCCCCTCGAGGGCGTTGAGGATCATCAAGGGAATAACCTTCTCGGGGAAAAGATAAGGGCCGTAATTGTTGGAGCAGTTGGTGGTGAGGACCGGCAGTCCGAACGTGTGGTGGTAGGCGCGGACGAGATGATCGCTGGCCGCTTTCGATGCCGCATAGGGCGAATTGGGTTCGTAGGGGCAATCCTCGTGCCACGGAGCCTCGCCGGGCGCGAGGGTACCGTAGACCTCGTCGGTCGAGACATGGAGGAAGCGGAAGGCGCTTTTCCGCGGCTCCGGCAGTTTCGACCAGTGCCGGCGCGCGCAGTTGAGCAGGCGCAGCGTGCCGACGACATTGGTCTGGATGAACGGCTCGGGTGAGTCGATGGAACGGTCGACATGGGTTTCGGCTGCGAAATTGGCGATTGCGTCAATCGCATGGTCCGCGAACAGACGGGCGACCAGCGCGGAATCGCCGATGTCGCCATGCACAAAAACATAGCGCGGGTCACCCGCAAGGTCGGCGAGGTTGGCGGGGTTGCCAGCGTAGGTGAGCTTGTCGAGATTCACGAGCTTGCCCAAGGGCGAGCCCGCCTCGGTCAGGCGTTGCCGCACGAAGTTGGAGCCAATGAAACCACAGCCGCCGGTGACGAGTAGGTTCATATGAGGTGAGGGAATTGGGGCAGGCAGTCGACGAGGGAAAACGAATTCAAAGGGCTCATTTTTCCATCACCAGCCGAAGGCTTTCTCGCCAGTCGGGCAGCCTAAGGCCGAAAACGCGCTCCAGTTTTGCGCAGGACATGACGGAGTACGCCGGCCGCTTGGTCGGCGTCGGATACTCAGTCGAGGAGATGCCTTCGACCGTGCGACATTTCTTTTCCTCTTCCGGCATTGACTCGATGATGGCACTGGCAAAGCCGTGCCAGCTGGTCTGGCCCGAGGAGCAGAGATGGTAGACGCCTTTGCGGGCCGCGGCCTTGGCTGGCGTGTCAATCTGGTTGAGCGCCAGCGCGGTGGTCTCGGCGATCATGCGCGACCAGGTCGGACATCCGACCTGATCGTTGACCACGCGGAGCTTCTCCCGTTCGCGAGCCAGCCGCATCATGGTGAGCATGAAGTTGGCGCCCCTTGCTCCGTATACCCAGCAGAGCCGGAAGATAAGAAAATTGCCATCCACCTGCTGGATAGCCTGGTCGCCAGCTAGCTTGGAGCGGCCATAGGCGCTCAGGGGATTCGGCAGGTCGTCCTCCACGTACGGGGAGGTTTTGTTTCCCTCGAAGATGTAGTCGGTGGAATAGTGGACCAAAAAAGCACCCCGTTTCTTAGCCTCGGCGGCCATGACTCCCGGGGCGTCACTGTTGATCTTCATGGCCAGGGCAAATTCGTTTTCAGCCTTGTCGACGGCGGTGTAAGCCGCGGCATTGATGATGATGGCGGGGGAGGAGTCTTGAATCCACTGCCGGATGGAATCCGGCTTGGTGAGATCGACGTCCGGATAGTCGGCGCAGACCAACTGACTCATGGGCGCCAGGGTGCGGCGGAGTTCCCAGCCAACCTGGCCGATCTTGCCAAACAAAAGGATCCTCGGAGGAGTCATGCGGGTGAATGGGAGTCGGGGCGGGTCAGAAAAGCCGGTCGACTGGGAGATCTTTGAGCAGCGGAGCCTGGGCGTCGCGCTGAGACAGGGTGGGCGCCTCGACCGGCCAGTTGATGCCGATGGCTGGATCATTCCAGCGAAAACCCACTTCATCTTTCGGAGAATAGGGCTCGGTGCATTTGTAGTGAAAAAGGGCGGTTTCACTGAGCACCGCAAAGCCATGCGCAAATCCCGGGGAAATATAGAACTGACGTTTGCTCTCGGCGGTAAGATTCAGGCCCAGCCAGCGGCCGAAGGTTGGAGAATTGCGCCGGATGTCCACCGCCACATCAAAAACCCCGCCCTGCCATACCGACACTAGTTTGCCCTGCGGGTGCGGTTTCTGAAAGTGCAGGCCCCGCAGCGTGCCCCGTCGGGAAAGCGAAAAGTTGTCCTGCACGAAATCATCCGCGATGCCCGCTTCGCGATATCGCTGCCGGTTCCATGCCTCGACGAAGAACCCGCGATGATCGCCGAAAACATCCGGTTCGATAATCAGCAAACCCTCCAGATCGCATTTGATGACGTTCACTTGATCGAAAGAAGACCCAATCAAGATTCCGTTTGTCGGCCGGCTAGTCAACCCCGTGGCGCGGGACGTCGCGCAGCGGATGGTTCTGGCCCGCCAACCGCCGCCGGGAAGCCAGCCCGACGGTTCCAGCCAGGACAATCAAGCCGAGGCAAAGCAGCGGAAGGCCGATTTTTGATGGCTTGCCTGCAAGCCATGAGAGCAGGCCGACTTCAACCGGTGCTGTGAAACCAACCCACCCGCCGGTGGGCGCCTCAATTCTCAACGCGCACGGCTGGCGGCCGGTGTACAGGTTGACCGTCCTCCAGGTGGCGCCGGAGAACTCCGCTGCCGGGACACGGCGCTCGCGACCGTCCGCAAATACGAGGGCAACCACCGGCGGGGGCGCCGCCGGGTCACAGGCGATTCGCATCCGGATAAAGGGAAAGCAGGTGGGTAACCGGTCTGATTGCCACGATGCCGGGGCACAGGGACTCCCGGAGATCCAGTTTCCGTACGCCGATCGGAGAGTCCCAGCCGAAAGGTCCGGCGGAATGCCGCCCAGACTGAAGCCTGAAGCGGAAGGTGGAACCACGGGTACTGCCGCTCGCACGCTCGGCGGGAGAGTCGCGGCGATTTCTGGGATTGCCAGCAGGTGGAGCAGCCAGGGATTGTTTTTCGGGTAGGGCAGCTCGCCATCTGGAGCCAGAAGAATGATGTTCGGATCTCCGCTTTGGGTGTAGCGAAGAAGCCGGGCTTCATTGACCGCCCGCTCTTCGATGAACGGGATGATCTTGACCTGCCATGCGGCGAACGAGGCGATCGCAATGCCCGCGCCCACCCAGGCTGTCCATCCGAGACCATACAGCAGCCAGCGCTTGGGCTGGTGAGAAAGCGCGTGGAGACGGGCCAGGCAGGCCGCGGCGACAACCAAGCCACTCGCGTAGAGATCGAAATAACGGTCGATGAAGATAAAGTCCCCTCCCTGGCTTCGTTGATAGGCGAGCGCAGCATTCTGCAGCAGGCACCAGGTGGCAAAGCCTCCAAGCACCCAGTCGGCAGCAGGGGTTTCCCGACGGTCACGCCACAAGTACACCAGTAACCAGGCGGTTGGGAGCTGCACCAGCAGGGCACCGAATAGCATCCGGTGATAGGGCCAGGCCAGAATATGGGCGAAAGCATCCATGAACTGCCCGGGCGACGTCACCCGCAGGTTTTCATGGTAGGGCATCTCCTTTTTCAGGCACCAGCCGGCCGCGATCAGCCCCGCGCCCACCGCCAGGTTGGCCCACAGCCGGATCCCGGCTTCTCGGCGTTTGACGGCCTTAAGGGTCGCGATCGCGATCAGCGCCGCGCCGGACAGGAAGCCGCTGGCCATCGAGAATAGGCCGGCGACCCCGATCGACTGCCCCAACCACCACCGGGTCTGTCGCGGAGTGGACGAAAGCGAGAGCGCCAGATGGCCGAATGCGCAGAGCAGCAGGAAATGGAACTGGGACTGGAATCCAATCACCGTGTTGTACCAGCCGACCGGCGCGGCGAGCAGCCCCGCCGCGACCGCGCCAACCCAGGCCCAGGCCGCGAGAGAAAGCTCCCGGCGAATCGCGAGGAGGAGGATCGCCAGCGCGGAAAGATGCAGAAACGCGTTGACGATCATCTGCGGCCGCGCGTCCCACATCCGGTCGTTGAGGAGAAACACTCCGAAATTCAGCCCGCGGCTCAGCGCGGGCCGGTGCTCGTTGTGCAAGTCAAAGAAGTTCTTCCACTCCAGCTTTCCCCAGGCATAGGGGGCGTAGATTCGAATCCCTTCGCCATCCCATGCGTCCCAATAGGGAACCTCACTGCCGGCCGCCCGGATCAACTGGAACTTCCCGCCCAGGGCGATGGCCGCCAGCGCGAAGAGGACGAGGGCATTGAACAGGATCCGGCGCTCCGGCAAGACGTTGACGGAGGGAGGGCAGGGGGCGGACGGATTCAAATGGCAGTCACTCCTTCCGGTAGTCGCCGCGGCTGAAATATTTCTCCAGCCAGACGTACATGCAGATGAAGAAGTAACGACTGCCCATCTCCTTGATCTTCAGCTTGGCCTCGCCGTGCTGGCGATTCTGCCATGTGATGGGCATCACGGTCCACGAATAACCCCGCACAATGGCCTTGAGCGGGATTTCGACCGTGAGATTGAAATGCGGCGAGAGAAACGGCCGGCAGCCTTCGATGACGTTGCGCCGGTAGGCCTTGAAAGCGTTGGTGGTGTCGTTGAGCGGGATGCGGAAGAGGATTCTGATGAAAAGATTCGCCACGCGGTTGATGAGAAGTTTCATGCGGGGATAATCAACGACGCGTCCGCCTTTGATGAAACGGCTGCCGAAAACGCACTCCCAGCCCTCGTTGAGTAGACGCCAGTATTTCACCGCGTCGTCGGCGGAATCGGAGGCATCAGCCATCATGATGACGCACGCATCGCCCGTCATCTGGGCGAGGCCGCAGGCCACCGCCCGGCCGAATCCATGCTGACCAGCATTTCGCACCGGTGCCAGCGTCGGCACCTCCGGGCGAAGATCCTGCAAGACCTGCCAAGTCGCATCCCGGGAGCCGTCGTCGACCACGACAATCTCGTGCGGGACGCCCGCCTGCACAAAGGTGCGGTAGATTTCGCGCACCGTGCCCGGCAGCGACGCTTCTTCATCGCGGGCGGGCATAACCACCGAGTAAAGGGTCAGGAGGGGGCGGGCGGAATCGGCGGCGGCGGGCATCTGAAGGCGGGAACAAGGCAACGCGGCAGGCTCACAACGGGGCGGAAAGATCGAGCCACTCAGGGTTCAACCGGGCGTGAGCAGCGATTTCGTCGAGGATGGATGCCGCCGGGGTCTGTGGCCGCCAGCCCCACAACCGGGTCGCCTTGGCGTGATCGAGCACGATCCATGGGATATCAAACGGTCGGGGCGTGCCATCCGCCTCGACCCGGTGGGCGCCCAGGTGCTCGGCGCACCAGTCGCTGAGCTGCCGCAGCGACCGGGCCGAGGCCAGGCCGCCGGAGAGATTCACCATGCGGTCCGCGGCGGTGATCCTGGGCGCGGCCAGTTGTTGATCGAGCAGCGGCAGCAGATCACGCGGATGCAGGCAGTCGCGGACCTGATGACCCTGACCGCCGAAGCCGAGATATTTCAACGGGCGGCGGCGCAGCCACGCGTTGATCCAATAGGCAAAGATGCCCTGGTCAGGCCGGCCGAACTGGCCGGCGCCGGCGAGGACGCCGCAGCGGTTGATGAACACCGGGAAATTGAAGGCCTCGCCGTATTCGAGTGCGAGCGCCTCGGAGGCGAGCTTGGTCGCGCCGTAGAGGGAGAGTGGCGCGGTAGTGGGGAAACTCTCATCCAGGCCGGCGGCGGAAATGCCCGGCGGCAGCGGTTGGCCGGCATCGGGCTTGAACGCGTGCTGGGCGACGACCACGGGCAGCGAAGCGAGCGGGGTGATGGAGTAAACGCGGCTGGTGCTGAGCAGAATGAAGCCGGCCCGGCGCAGCTTGCAGTATTCCAGCAGGTTCACGGTGCCGCCGAGGTTGTGCTCGACCAGCTGGCGGCTGCTGGTGCGGCCGTCGATTCCGGCCAGCACGCTCGCATTGGCCGCGGCATCGATCACCCAGTCGGCATCGGGCAGTTCTTCGAGATCGCTGGCCGCCCGCAGGTCGGCGTGGAAAAGGCGCGCCCCGAGCTGTTTGAGCTCCGCGCGGTTGGATTCGCTCCCCGGACGGATGAAGTTGTCGAATCCGAGCACCTGGTGATCTTTGCCGGACTCCAGCAATGTCTTGGCGATCGTGCTGCCGACGAAGCCGCAGACTCCGGAGATCAGGATTCGCATGGCCGCCCAGCTAAGCAGCCGCTTCCGGGAAGGGAAAGCGGGAAATCATCCGAGCCGGCCGCTCGCATCGGCAACGCCGTTGGCGGTTCTGATGAACTCGCTTTAGACTCCGACAAGGCGGCGCCTCGCTATTCCAGGAAGAAGTGGGTGATATAAGTCCAATCCCAGGCGTTGTTATTGGCAGGGCCGGCGCCGATGGTCACCTGTAACTGATCGTCGCGGCGGAGGGCGGGCAGCGGCAGATCGGCGGATTGGTCGCCGCGATCCCCGGTGTTCTCGCAAGGCTGGAGAAAGCGCTCGAAGACAATCCGGTCGGGTTGATCGGGGCAGTGCAGAGCGACCCGGAAAACCGCGCCATCCGTCTGGCCGCCATTTGAATATGCGCCGGGCAGAAACCCATAGTCGAAACGCAGCCGTCGCTCGCTTCCTCCCATGACATAGGTGAGGGCCGCCGGGGCGTGCAACAGCCTCAAAGGCTCACCGTCCTTTTGGAGCAGGGAGGAATACTCGGCCTCGGCGGTCGCCGGCAGGCGGTTAAAGCGAGGGAATTGCTGATGCGTGTAACCGGGATCGCGCCGGAAACGGATTCGCGTGATGTATGTCCAGGCCCAGCTGTTGTCATTGAACCGCGCCGGCATTGTCTGAACGCGTAGCCGGGTGCCGGGCGGAAAGGGCGACAGGACGATTCGCGTCGTCTGGGGACCGCGATCGGTGGGAATGTGGGCTGGATCGAGCACCCGTCGAAACAATTGGCTGGGTGCCCGGCCGGAAGTTACCAGCTCGACCCTGTATTCCGTGCCCTCGCCTCCTTCCCCCTTTTGCCAGGCAACGGGATCGTAACCGTATTCAAAGATAAACTCTCGTTCGGTTCCATCGAGCGGCCAGACCGCCTCGGCCGGCGGCAGCATCATGCGCACCTGCCGGCCGTCAATATTTCTTTCAGGCAGTTGCGTCAGCGCGAGGTCTTGTTCGGGGATGTGCTCAATATCGTCGATGGCAGGTTGATCGTCGATCAGCTGCAGCAGACGCATAATGGTCAGACGGTCTTGCGGAAGCCGATCCGGGTGGACATAGATCCGCGCATACCCCAGATCGGCCAGGAGTGCATAGTTCTGGGCGACATAGTTGGCCAATTCCGGGAATGACTCGTGGGCCTGTTCCCGGCGATTCTGGAAATAGTAGCTATCCGCTCCCACGCCATCGACGAAGAAGGCCGGCTGGCTGTGCTGCAGCTCCTCCAGGAAGGATCTGCGGTGGTAGGTGCGCTGCGACGATGGCATGATTGCCCAATAGGTATAGCCCTGCCGTGTGGCCTGGAATCGACGGCTGTACACATAAAGGCGGGGCAACAACCCCCAGATGGCCAGGCGGGCGCTGGGGAGGTCGAGAATCAGTAACACCTCTCCTGCCGGCGCATTCGGGCGCCG
>Ga0182011_10001482_pt1 | contig 20547 bp, 19 predicted proteins | sample 711E1DmetaG_FD_120481 | JGI IMG/M metagenome (GOLD analysis project Ga0182011, IMG submission 120481) | Permafrost microbial communities from Stordalen Mire, Sweden - 711E1D metaG | ecosystem: Environmental > Terrestrial > Soil > Wetlands > Permafrost | place: Sweden: Stordalen | collected... | reverse complement strand
GCCCGCTGCCGGCGACAAGGACGCCGAGATCGCTGCGCTGAAGCGCCGTCTCGCCGAGATGGAGGCGGGGAAAGCGCCGGCTGCCACCCCAGAAGTCGCGGCGGCCCCCGCAACCATGGTCCCCGCCTTCGCACCGACGAATATTCCGCTTCGTCCGCTCGACCAATCCGCCCTCGTCGTCAAGGCAGCCGATGGCACCCCGATCGTCGCCAATAAGAATGGCAGCGGCATCGACGGCATCAAACTTTCGCAACACGACGTCGCGATCAGCAGCCCGTCGATGGCCGTCGCGCCGGACGGAACCATCCACGTCGCGTTCGTCGAACAACACCGCACCACGTTCGCAAACGCCATCTACCATCGTTCCAGCTCCGATGGCGGGAAGACCTGGACCGAAGCGAAAAACCTCTCCGAAGACATGCCCAACATCGACGTCGCCCGCTCCCAATTGCTGGTGGATGCGCGCGATCGGGTTTACGTGCTCTGGGGGACCCCGCTCGGAGGCGTCGCCGGTAGATCCAACCTCTGGTTTCGCGAGCTGGAAGGCGGCAAGTGGAGCAAGGCGAAGCCGATCAGTGAGAACCCACAAGAAAATGCCGCGCGCTCCTGCTTTGCCGCGGTGGATGCCGCGGGCCGCGCCCAAGTCATTTGGAATGTAGACCCAGACGAGCGGCACCCCGAATTAATGCCGAACCACCAGCATCTGGCCGGCGTCGGGGATGGCCTGGTTTTGCAGTCCACCCTCGACGGCGCCACTGCTGGTAATCCGCGGGAGGTGTTCCTGCCTGTCACCGGCACCGTTGGCAAGGGGGGCTGGGCGACTCCTTCTTCCGACGCTCTCGACACGCTCAACGGTTATTTCGACTCCGCCGGCGTGGCGCACTTCGTCGCCGCGGTCACCGGAACGATGTACGGCGCCAATCCGCATCCACCTGATTATGAATTGATAGAGAACGGCAAAACCGGGCAGATAATCAAGCTTCCCGAACTCTCGTTCCATGCCGGGAAAGACATTCCCACCCTGCTGGTCGACGCCAAGGACAAGCGACATCTTATCGCCCTCTATCTCGCCGGCGAACATCCCAACGTCCGCGATTACCTCTTGGGCAGCGACGACGAGCCCACGGTGATCCGGGCGGCCGGCGGCCTGAACGGAACCATCGACGGTTTCCAAGCCTGTCAAGGCCCGGGCGGCCGCATGGTCGCCATTATGCAGATGAACGACACGGGTGAGCGCGGAGGCGGCGACAACTTTGTCTCGATCAGCACCGGCGACGGGAAATGGAGCGTGCCGGTGAACGTCACCAACAACGCCGGCCGCAAGACCTACGTCAGCAAGGACACCAGCGTCGCATCGCAAGTCTCGCGGGAAACCGGTTGCCAGCCCGGCCCCGGCGTCGTCGCCTTCGACCGCGACGGCCACCTGTTGCTGCTGTCGATCAAGCAGGAATACGGGATCGTCCACAGCACCGCTTTGGGCGTCAACCTCGCCGGCGGCGGCCATATCACCCCGACGCTGCGCTTCTTGAAGTTCTGAATGATCCGTCCGGAGACGATGAAGGTCCCGCAGCCTTCGAGGCAGGCCTGAATTAGTCGACTCATCGCGCGACCGTTCGTGGGCAAGTCAAACGAGACCATCAATAGCGCTGTGGGTATCCGCACCGTCCAGGATCTCCTCGGTCACGCCGATGTAGAGACCACCCCGGATCTACACCCACGTGATGCTGCGGCCGGGTACCCCTCACCCTGGTCGGGCAGGTGTTGCTTGAGGTGGCGCTTCAGTTGATCACGTTGAGGTTATTGTTTCGTAAGTCATTGATGAATTCTCGCCGACCATCATGAGATGCGCCGCCGGTTTCCGCATTTCTGGGGCCATTTTTCCTGGTTTTTGCCGTTTTCTTGTCCATTTAGCCCGTTTTCAGTGACCTAGAAGAACGGCTAAAAAATCCGTTATTGCCACCGGCACAAAACTATTATTGAACGTCTGGCTGGCCAAATCAACTAACCTGCATAAGCCCGACCTCAACCAAGGCCCTGTTTTGGACCTAAAGCAGATCAAGCAGATCATCGATCTGATGAAGCGCTCTGAACTCACCGAATTTGCGGTGGAAGAGGAGGGCTTCAAACTCAAGATACGTCGGGGGCCCAATGGGGTGCCGACTGTGTCGACCGGAGGGCATATGGTAGCTGCGTACCCGGCGATGCAATTGGAGGCGGCGCCATCTGCCAATGCGGCGTTTTCAAGTCCGTCGATCCCTGCCGGCAGTACCGTGCAGAATGGCGAGAAGGACGAACTAGGAATCGTATACGTCAAGGCGCCCATGGTTGGGACCTTTTATCGTGCCCCGTCCCCTGAGAGTCCGCCGTTTGTCGAAGCCAACTCAAAGGTCGTGGAGAACACGGTTGTCTGTATCATTGAAGCCATGAAGATCATGAATGAGATTCAGGCGGAGGTGAAAGGCAGTGTGGTTGAGGTATTTGTCGAAAACGGCCAGCCGGTGGAATACGGCCAGCGTTTGTTCAAGATCAAACAGGGTTAGTTGGCGGCGGGTTGCGCTGCATCTGTCCCAACTTGCTGCCCAGTAGCCTCGTCGCTGATGAGCATTGGTGGTTTCTTTGTGTATGATCCAGAAGGTACTTATCGCTAATCGTGGCGAAATCGCGCTCCGTGTCGTGCGTGCCTGTCGCGAGTTGGGGATCAAGACCCTGGCGGTTTATTCCGAGGCCGACGTCCAGTCCCTCCATGTCCAATTGGCCGACGAGGCCATCTGCATCGGCGGACCGCGAAGCGCAGACAGCTACCTGCGCGCCGACCGGATTATCAGTGCCGCAGAAATCGCCGACGTCGACGCCATTCACCCTGGGTACGGCTTCCTCTCAGAGAACGCCAAGTTCGCGGAACAATGTGAGTCCTGCAACATCCGATTCATTGGACCTAAGTCTAAGAGCATCAAACTCATGGGGGACAAGTCCGTTGCCCGTGAGACGGTGCGCAAAGCAGGAGTGCCGACCGTCCCGGGTTCCGAAGGGCCCACAGAGTCTGAAGCCGACGCGATCAAACTCAGTCGCAAGATCGGTTACCCAGTGATCATCAAAGCGGTGGCGGGAGGCGGAGGCCGGGGGATGCGGATCGCCCATAATGACGTGTCATTTGCCAAGGAGTACCACGTGGCGAGGGCTGAAGCCGAAAAGGCCTTTGGCAACGGTTCAGTCTACATCGAAAAGTACATCCAGAACCCGCGGCACATCGAATTCCAGATCCTTGCCGACAGCCATGGCAAAGTCGTGCACCTAGGGGAACGTGACTGCTCGGTGCAACGCCGGCACCAAAAACTCATCGAAGAGTCACCGTCTCCGTTTCTGACATCGGACCTGCGCAAGCGCATGGGCAAGATCGCGGTGCGCGCCGCGGAGGCCGCCGAGTACGAGAACGCCGGGACAATCGAATTCATTGTGGATCCCAAGGGTGAATTCTATTTCATCGAGATGAACACCAGGATCCAAGTCGAACATCCTGTAACAGAAGAAGTTACAGGAATCGACTTGGTTAAGGAGCAGATTCGGATCGCCGCAGGCGAGAAACTGGCCTTCGACCAGAAGGACATCGAATTCCGCGGGCACGCCATCGAGTGCCGGATCAATGCAGAGGACCCCGCGCGTAATTTCACTCCATCTCCAGGCACCATAGGGCTTTACTACGCTCCAGGAGGCCATGGCGTCCGCGTCGATTCGCATGTCTATAGTGGGTATACCATCCCCTCTTACTATGACTCGCTGATCGGAAAGCTCATTGCCCATGGCGACAACCGCAAGATGGCGCTGGAGCGCCTGTATCGAGCGTTGAGTGAATATTTGATCCGCGGCATCAAGACGACGATTCCCTTGCACAAGGCGATCCTCAGCGATCCAGCCTTCATTGCGGGCAAGGCCACGACAGCTTATCTCGAGGAATTCCTCAGCCGCACGCCTTCCGACCTGTTCTGAAGAGCCGGCGGACTCTGCGGGTGGGAACCGGACATTGCTGAAGACAGCCGGGACTGGGGGCTGCTTTGTTAGTAAGAGCGGGTCAGCGCCAGATCGGCCCATTCTCCCAGAACCCGGGAATGCGCCCTCCAGCCAGCCGTCAGCGCAGCAAAGGCGTCCCTCACTCCCGACAACTCGCGCGCCAGAATCCCGCCGAGTACAAGCTGGCCGCCCGGCGCCACGGAACGGGCCAGATCCGAGGCATGGCGAATGAGCACCTCAGCTTGGATATTGGCGAGGATCAATCCGGCGCGCCGGCCCCGCAGCCCCGCTGCCAAGTCGGAACGGAAGAATTGCACCCTGCCCGCCACCCCGTTGTGCGCGGCGTTGCGACGGCTCACTTTCACTGCCTCGGGATCGTTGTCGAATCCCACGACAGGGCCGAAACCAAGCCGGACCGCAGAGATGGCCAGTATTCCGGAACCGCAGCCAGCGTCGACAACGCGTCGCGCGGCCCTCGCCCATCGCGGCGTCTTTTCCGTTGCCCCCGCGTAAGCGATCAGCCTTTCGCAGCACAGGCGGGTCGTCTCATGGTTGCCGGTGCCAAAAGCCATCCCCGGGTCGAGCCACACCACTTTTGCTCTCTGAGGGATCGGATAGGATCCACGCTCCCAAACCGGCACCCAGTGCAGGCGGCCGAAATGCCACGGTAAGAAGTGTGCCCGGTAGCTATTGCGCCACTCGGTCTCCCGCAGTTCCCTCAGATTCGGCGTGCCCTTCAGCCACCGCGGATCGAGCGCCGCAGCCAGTTTCTTCCACGCCGTTTCGCCCGCGGCGCGGGAAAGAAAGTAGCCGACTACCCACGCGCGACCAGCCAGTCGATCTTCGAGTATGACCCAGCGCGACGCTCCCAGCTCACCGAGAATTCCCTCGACCACCCCGACAGCATCGGGAGCCATCTCGACTCTGCACTCCACCAGCGGCATGAACGGGAGTTTTCCGCCGGCGCCAGTCTGCCGCAACCGCAATTTCGCCCAAACCCGCCTTGCGGATCGGCGTTGGACCGGCCGCCAAAATCGGTTGCGAAATCGAGCGGTCTCCTCGTAGCTATCAAGCGAACGTCGCCCCGTCCCGATACCTCCATGAGCCTGAAATCCTCCCTCGCGCTGTCGTTCTTCCTGCCGGCCCTTGCCTTTGGCGTGCTTCGGGCTGCTGCCGTCGAATCCGGCGCGCCTGGAATGAAGCCAGCCGCCGTGCTCTCGATCATGGAACGCGTGGCCGACTGGCAGCTCGCGCACCCGTCGCCACATTCACCGACGGACTGGACCTACGGCGCCTACGATGCGGGCGTGATGGCACTCGCCGGGATTTCTGAGAGTCCTCGTTTCGTCGAGGCCATGGTGAAGATGGGCGAGGCTAACGCCTGGAAACTGGGGCCGCGGTCCTACCACGCCGACGATCATTGCGTCGGCCAAACGTACGCCGAGCTTTTCCTGCTGCGGCGCGACCCCCGGATAATCGCGCCGATGCGCGCCCAGTTCGCCTGGATCCTGGCCCATCCGACCGACGGCAGCCTCGACTTCGATCCGAAACGGAATCCAACGGCGGGAGACCGGTGGTCCTGGTGCGATTCGTTGTTCATGGCCCCGCCGGCGTGGATCCGACTCTACGCGGCCACCGGCGAGAAGGCCTTCCTCGGTTTCATGGAGGCAAAATGGTGGATCACGTCGGATTTCCTCTACGACAAGGAAGAGCACCTTTTCTTCCGCGACAGCACCTATTTCGCCCGGCGCGAAGCCAACGGGAAAAAGATCTTCTGGAGTCGCGGCAACGGGTGGGTGCTCGCCGGGCTCGCCCGCGTTCTCCAATACCTGCCAGATGGAGATCCCTCGCGCCCGCGTTTCGTCGAGCAGTACCGTCAGATGTCCGATCGGATCCTCGCCTGCCAGCAGACGGACGGTCTGTGGCGCTCCAGCCTCCTCGATCCCGAAAACTACCCGCTCCAGGAGACCAGCGGCACGGGTTTCTACTGCTTCGCCCTCGCCTGGGGCGTGAATCACGGCTTGCTCGATCGCTCCCGGTTTGAACCGGCCGTAGTCAGGGCTTGGGCCGGGCTCGTCGAGTGCGTCGCGCCGGACGGACGTCTGACTCACGTGCAGCCGATCGGGGCCGACCCGAAGAAATTTGCCCCGGACGCGACGGAACTCTATGGCGTCGGAGCCTTTCTGCTCGCCGGCAGCGAGATCTACCGTCTTTTCTCCCCCCGCCCATAGCCGGCGCGGCGATTCTGCCGCAGATCATGCTGGCCGGGAAGCAAGGCGACGGCAGGGCAGACCGATGGTGGAAAACCAGCCTCACAGCTGAATTGACGTTTATCTGGGGCTAATGACCAGTAATGTGGTTGTGTAACCGGAGACTCCGGGGTCATTCGAATGAAGTTACCCTCCCATCGCAGCGCGGGCTTCACGCTGATCGAGGTCGCTTTGGCCGCGACGATCCTGCTGGTGGGCTTTGCCGGCATGGTGGAGGCGCTGGCCGTCGGCACCGAGATGCTGGACACCGCACACAAACAGACGATTGCCGCGCAGATCATGCAGAGCGAAATCGAGTACCTGCGCATGCAGGATTGGAATACAATGGTGAAGAATCTCTCCAATCAGAGCCAGATCCCTCTCACGACCAATCCCGCGAATCCCCCGGGGGGCAACTACCGGCACCTGTCCACAACCAGTCTGGCGACCATACCCTACGGTTCCCTTGAATATGGTTGGGACGTGGTGAACGTGCGCACGGACAGCGGTGGCAGTCCGGTGCTCCGCCAGATCACGATTACAGTCACTTGGGCCAGCGTAACCGGGAAGCGCCATTCGCGCAGCAGTTGCGTCTACCTCGGCAAGAATGGACTCAATGTCTCCTACCAGAAATAGCAGCGTTTCCGCTGGGGAGCACGCCCGTGGCTTCACCATGGTGGAGTTGCTCATCGCGATGTCCATCGCGACGACGCTGGTCGCCGGGATCCTGGCGAGCTACACGTATCTCGCCCGCAATCTGATCCGGTATTCCTTTGAGCAACAATTGGAGGCCGAGAGCCGGAGGGCGTTGCAGATGATCACCCAGGATGTGCGCGCGGCCGTCGATGCGGCAGCCTCTGACTACACGGCCAACCGCAACAACAGAACGAATCAGATCACGCTCACGATGCCCGACGGAAGCACGGTGCAATACACGTTTGATACCACCGCCGGGACCCTGACCCGCGTCGCGGCCGGGACGTCGCTGACTCTCTTCTCGACCGTGTCCATTCTGCCGGTTCCGACTCCGCCACCGCCGTACCAAGGCTTCTTCTGCTGTCTTGACCAGCTGGATATCCCGGCCGCCAATCAACAAGGCATCAGAAAGATCGAGATCGGCGGCTTCACCGCCACTTTGGGTACTGACAGTTCCGGCACCCAGACGGGTATCGTCGGTGCATCCGCCCGCCTTGTCCTGCGTAACAAGCGTCCATCCAGTTGAGGTGAACAGTCATCCTACAGTGCCGCGCGGTTCGGTGGTGCTGGTGGCCCTCTGCCTCACCATCGCCCTCGGCATTGCGGTGGCCGGTTTCGTCGCGGTGTGCGCGCGCACGATGGAGCTAAGCAACCGGTCCTTCTGCTATACAGCCAGTACCCAACTGGCCGAGACCGGCCTGGAGGAGGCGCTCTGGTCGCTCAACCAGGCTTATGCCAATCCGTCCTCCTACGACTGGTCGGCCGCAGGATGGACAAAAACCGGCAGCACAGTCACCAAGTCGCTCACCGGCTTCGCCACCAATACCGGCGTCCCCGGCAGCGTCACCCTGCAAATCGACAACTGCGACTACGATCGAATCAGCAACACGACTCTCCCGGTGATCACGTCTCATGGCATCTCGCAGATGCGTGACGGAATCGCCATCGACCGGCGGTTGAAAGTCGCCGTAAGGCCCGTCGCGCTATTCAGCAATGCCGTCGCCGCCGTCGGTACCGCCACCCCGGACAACCACCTCGGCAACTATGTGTATTTCGCCTCCGCCGCCGGAGGTTTGGTGGATAGCTACGATTCCACGCAAAACAGCGGTGACTACGACCCTTCTCTCGTCCCCGGTGCTACGCCCCCGCGCCCCGTGAATCGATCGGACAAAGCGGTTGTCAGTGGTCCCTACGTCTACCTCTACAACACGAACGTGCTCGGCTATGTCGCCACGGCCAACCCTTCGTCCTATGCCCTCTGGGTCTACACCAACGGCGGCGTCACCGGCCTCGATCCAACGACCGGCCTGCCCTCCAGCCTGCGTATCGATAACAGTCGGATCTCCAACAACGCGAACCAGTCCGCCTTCGATTTGAGCCAGCCCAGCGCCACGAATCAGCTTTTTGGCGGTGCGCAGACGGGAACGGCCAGGATCGCGACTGGTGCCACCTCCCCCCAGTTCTGGTATTCCGGTTTGAGCGGCCTCGCCCTGAGCGGGGGCGACACACTCACCATCGACGGGCCGGTTGTCATCGTGGTCTCAGGCGACTTCTCCATCCAAGACATGGCGTCCATCCAGATCACCGCGGACGGTTCCGCCCAAATCTATGTCACCGGCAACCTGAACATCCAAGGCCTCGGCATCAACAACCTGACCAAGCGCCCCAGGAAGCTCGCCCTTTTCAGTACGTCGAACTCCTGGTACAGCCAGATGAACACCACCACTCCCTTCTGCGGCGTGATCTACGTGCCCAATATGCCGCTCTATGTCGGTTCCTGGTCCCCGGCAACCCCCAATTACGACATGACCATCAACGGCGCCCTCGTGGCCAAGTACGTTTTTTTCTATGACGTGCCGGCAGTGCACTACGATCTCGATCTGCGCAATGCCACTTTCAGCTCGGTGAGCACGCCGTTTCAAGTGTCCCAATGGCTCTCCAACTGAGCGGCTCCAGCGGGCGGCGAAATTAACGTTGTCATGACGGAGGCCACGAAGGCATCATTTCTAGTTCCAATCCGGTTATTTGCATGGGTCTGATTTTGATTCATGCCGCCCCGGGTTTCGCTCAGATGATCCGCCATGTTGTTGCGCAGAAATCGTAGTGGAGCCGTCGTCGAGCTCGGCCCGTTCAGCGTGTTGATGGCGCGGCTCACGCGTCTCGAGGGCCCGGCCTGTCATTTCGAACAGGTGGCGGAGGTGCCGGCGGGCGATGGGGAACAGATCGGCCGCGAATTCCGCCGGCTGTTCGCTGACGCCAAGGCCTATGTGCCCGGCATCTGCGGCGTGTTTCCGCCCTCGCGGCTGTTGCAGCGCGAGGAGATCAACCCGCGCAAGCTCATGGAGCCCGACTACCTGCCAAACCTGCTGGCCAGCCAGTACAAGATTTCCGCGGACCAATGGCGCGTGGTCCTGGTCAGCCCCTACGACGGCCTGCCGTTCGACTCCCGGAATCCGCCGATCAAGGAGGTGTTGCTGTGCGGCGAGTCCGCCGCGGAACTGTTGGCGGCCCAGCGCCGGCTGCTCGAACTCGGCGTCCTGCCGCGGCGCATGGAGATCGAATCGCTGCCGGTCCTCGGCGCCGTGCAGAGCTACCTCGCCCTGCTCGGCGAGGCGCAGCCGGCGGCGGTCGTGGAGATCGACCTCGACCGCACCTGGGTCTACATCCTCGGCAAGAACGGCGTCCACACCCCCGCGCCGATCGAGTTTGGATTCCAGGCGCTGCTGGAGACGGCATGCAGGGAATTCGGCGTCGAGGACCGGGCGGCGATGCGGGCCCGCCTGTTCACCGGTGATGACGAAATCGTGGCGCGCTCACCCCGCCTCCTGCGCCAGCTGGTGCGCAACCTCAAACCCGCCGTCGACTATTTCGAGCTGCAGACTGGCCAGCGCGTGAACGATCTGTACTGCACCTTCATGCCCCCCGGCCTTGCCTGGCTGGCGCAGGCGCTCGCCGCCTCGATCGAGATGCAGATGTTGGAGGTCGATTGCGCCGCCTGGCTCTCAGCGCTCGGCATCACGTTCAACGAAGAAATCCGCGGACACCTGGGTCCCCACTGGCTCGGCCTTTTCAGCCTGATCGCCCAGCTCGGACCGTCTTCCCATGCCAAGAAAACCGGAAGAGTTTGACCTGGAGGCCAACTGGCACCTCGACTTCCGCGACGTCGCGAGTCTGCCGGAGGACCGCGTCGTCCGGATCCGCTTTCTGGTCAACACCTGCGCGGCGGCGTTGACCCTCGGCCTGTTGATCCTCGTTGGATGGCAGCTGCTCCTCCGCTCCGCTGTTGTCGCGCAAATCCGTTTCTGGGACGAGAAGATCGCCATCCACCAACGCGAGAACGATGAGCTGCAGCTGGTGCTGCGCGACTACGAGGCCGAGGCGGAAAAGATAAACCACGCTTACGAGGGTGTTTACTCACCGTTCGTCCCGTCGGATTTCGTCCTGGCCATCGGCCAAACCCTGCCGGATCGCATGACGGTGGACATGATCGGGTACGCGGACGGCGCCATCGCCATCCGGGGAAGTCTGGCCGAACCCCCGGAGCGGGCGAGCCGGGTGCTGGGGCACTACGTTGAAACCCTGCGGAATGACCAGCGGATCGGCGCTCTTTTCGGGGATATTTCCGCGCCCAGTCTGGACCGGGCCAAGGAAGACAACCTGTTCAACTTCCAGATCGCGCTTAAGCCGCGCTGACCGCCGTCATGAACAGCAAGTTCCTCTCCCCATTCGTTCGGCGGACGCTGCGGTATCCGTTTTGCGCGGCCTGCATCGTCGCGTCGGTCGTGCTGGCGGGATCGAGCCTGTGGCTGCGGTTCCGGCTGCGGGACCTCGCGACCCTGCAGCACAACCGGGCCCAGAAGGGCAGCGAAATGCTCATATTCATCGCCCACGGCTCGCAGCTGCGGACCGAACTCGCCGCCGCCCGCGCCGCCACGCAGCGCATCACCGAGAGTCTGGTCGTGGAGAAGAACATCCCCGAAAACTTCTGGTACTTCTACAAGATCGAGCAGGACACCCACGCCAAGCTTGTCGAGTTGCAGCAGCGCCCCGCGCCCGTGCCGGATAGCGGCGCCCCCGCCCCTTACAAGCGGGTGCCGTATTTCCTCAAGCTGAGCGGGCCGTTTCGCGCCGTCGTTGCGTTCCTGCAACAAGTGGAGATGGGGCCGCGTTTCGGGCGCATCACCGGGTTCGTCCTCCAACGGCAGGATCTGGCCACCGGCCATGTCATCCTCCAACTTGACCTCGAGATGCTTGGTTTCCCATGATCCGCCGCCTCTCCCTCCTCGCTTCGCTCGCGCTGGCTCTCCTCCCCGCCGCACTCCCGGCGGCCGCTCCGGTGCTGGATGCCGCTACCATCGAGATGACGCGGAACCAGATCGATGCCTTGTTCCACCGGCGTGATACATCGCCGGTGCTCCCGCGCCAGGTGCTCAATCCGTTCAATCGTCCCGAGGAACGCCTCGAGTCCGACACGATGGATCCGACGCGGCTCGTCACGCTCTCGGACCAGGAACTGCTGGAGCGGCTGGCGACGGCCATCCAGGTGCGTGGCATCGTCGAGGCCGCCGGACGCCTGTCCCTCATCATCAACCGGAGGCTCTTCGACGAGGGCGACACCCTGTCACTCCTTTATGAGCAGGTGCCCGTCGAAGTCCGGATCAAGCGGATCAGCGGCCAGACGTTCACCCTCGGTTATCGGGACGCCGAGCTGACCCTGCGCCTCGCGCGCTGAGCCATCCGCTCATCCAGCGCCGGTGGCGCTGAGGCGGGCGATCACCGCCGGCAGCAACGCGTGTTCGGCCGCGTGCACCCGGGCTTCGAGCGTTTCCACCGTGTCGCTCGGTTCCACGACCACCGGCGCCTGATCGATGATCGGGCCGCCATCCACCTCGGCGGTGACGAAATGCACCGTACAACCGGTCATCTTCACGCCCCGGCGCCAAGCCTGGCCGATCGCATCCAGCCCGGGAAAGCTCGGCAGCAGGCTGGGATGAAGATTGATGATCCGCCGCGGGAAGGCCTCGATCAGCCGCGGCCGCAGGATGCGCATGAATCCCGCCAGCACGATCAGGTCGGGAGCGCAGGCGCGGAGACCCTCGAGGAACCGCGTCTCGCCGGCCTCGTCGAACTTGGTCTTGAAGGGCCCGGGGTCGAGGAACCGCGCCGGCACGCCGAAGCGATCGCCCAGGGCGATGATGCGGGCCTCCGGCCGGTCGGAAAAAATCTGCACCACCCGCGCGCCGCCCAGCCGTCCCGCCTGCTGCGCCTGAAGAATCGCCTCGGCGTTGCTGCCCCGGCCGGAACCGAGCAGGACCACGCGCATCGCCGTCATACGGCCCCCACCGCCTTGATTCTCGCGATCAACGCCGTCGTGCTGAAGCCCGCCAGAAACGGCAGAAAACGGATGCGCGCGCCGACATCGTCGAGCGCGGCGCGCTCTTCGGGATCGAGCGTCGCCCGCGTGTAATCACCGGCCTTCACGTAGAGATCGGGCTGCAGCGCCCGGATTTCCCCGGCCAGGCGCGGCTGCCGGAAGATCACGATGCCGTCGACCGACTGCAGCTGGCCGAGGTTGTAGGCCCGCGACTTTTCATCCAGCACGGGCCGGTGAGGGCCCTTGAGTTGCCGCACGCTGCGATCGGAGTTCAGGGCGACGAACAGCCGTCCGCGCGGACCCGCCAATTGCCGCGCGCGCGCCAGATACGAGGTGTGTCCGGGATGCAGCAAATCGAACACGCCGTTCGTCAGCACCAACCGCCCGCCCGCCCGGCGCAGATGTCGGCGCACCCGCACCGCCTGCTGCAGGGTCATCAACTTCGGATTGCGTAGGTGCATCGCCAAAACGGATCAGAAGAACTTCTTGGCCTTCTCGAAAAAACTGCGCCCCACCGGCTCGTCCGCATCCCCGCAGGCGGTCGCGTAGTCCTCCAGCTTTTTGCGCTGCTCCGCCGTCAGGTGCGTCGGCACCTCCACGTGCACCCGCGCCAGCTGGTCGCCCGGTTCACCGGTCCGCAGTCCAGGCATGCCGCGTCCTTTGAGGCGGAACGTCGTGCCCGACTGCGACCCCACCGGGATCTTCAGCGAGGCTTTGCCGGCCAGCGTGGGCACCTCGATCGTGCCGCCGAGCGCGGCCAGGGTGAACTTGATCGGAATTTCGCAAAACAGGTCGTCGCCTTGGCGCTCGAAGATCTCGTGGTCCTTGACGTGGATGACAATGTAGAGATCGCCCCCCCGACCACCGTACACCCCCGCCTCGCCGTTGCCGGCCGAGCGCAGCTTGGAGCCCGTGTCCACGCCGGGCGGGATGCGCACGTTGAGCTTGGTCGTCTGGTTCGTCCGTCCCTCCCCCTGGCATTCGCGACACGGCCGCTCGACGCGGGTGCCGGCCCCGCGACAGGTCGGACAGACCTGCCGCACGGTGAAGAATCCGCGGGAGGTCGTGACCTGGCCGGCGCCCCGGCAGGTCGGACATGGGCCGCGCTTCGAGCCGGGTTCCGCGCCCGAACCGTGGCAATGCTCGCACGCCGCCAGCTTGCGGAAGGAGATCTCCTTCTCGACCCCGCGCGCGGCCTCCTCGAGGGTGATTTCAATGTCATACCGCAGGTCCGCGCCCTCCCGAGTGCCGTCGGCGTTGCCGCCGCCGCCACCGAAGAACTCCTCGAACATGCCGCCGCCCCCGCCGCCGAAGACCTCGCGGAAGATGTCGAAGGGATCGTGGAAGCCGCCCCGCGCCCCCCCCGCGCCCGACGGCCCTCCGCCCGGGCTGAACGCCGCGTGCCCGAAGCGATCGTAGGACATGCGCTTGTCCGCATCCTTGAGCACCTCGTAGGCCTCGGACACCTTCTTGAACATTTCCTCGGCCTGCTTGTTGCCGGGATTCTTGTCCGGGTGATACTGGACGGCCTTTTTTCGGTAGGCCTTCTTGATCTCCTCGTCCGAAGCCTCCCGGCTCACGCCGAGCAAATCGTAATAGTCTTCCTTCGCCATGGTGATTGTCGCGGGAATCCGCGCCGCCCGTTTGTCGTGCCGGTCTGCGCCGGCCGGGCCGGGCGCGGAGACAACGGTGCCGGGTGCGCTGTTCAGCCCTTCGCCTCCTTTGCCGGACCGCCCGACAGCACCACGGCCGCCGGCCGCAGCAGACGTCCGTTCAGGGTGTAACCGATCCGCACCACCTGCACTACGTGTTCCTCCGGGACCTTGGAGTCAGGCTGGTGCGCGAGGGACTCATGCAGATGGGGATCGAACTTCTGCCCCGCCGGGTTCACCTCTTTCAGGCCGTGCCGTTCCAACACTCCCTTCAACTGCTCCAACACCATGGCCACACCATCCGCGATCGTCTTGTCCTCCGCGTGCTGGCGTGCCGCAGCCAGGGCGAGTTGGAGATTGTCGAGCACCGGCAGGACGCTCTCCAGCAGACCGGCCGCCCCAAATTGTCGCAATTCGTCTTTTTCCCGCGCCACCCGGCGGCGGAAATTCTCCAGATCCGCCACCGCCCGCAGGTAGCGATCATAGATGGCGGCCGCCTCTTTTTTCGCCCCGGCCAGTTGGTCTTCCAGCGACGGCGGAGGCGTCCCGGCCGCCGCCGCGTTGGGCGTTTCGGCGCCGGGCTGGCGGCCTGCCGCTGCCGGGGCCGCACCGCCGGCGACCGGCGGTGCCTCCTGTTCGGATGAAGCCAGCGCTTCGGGTGTCTGGGATTCAGTCATGGAAAACGGCCACTAAACCAATGCTTCCGGTTTTTCTCAAGTCCTTCGATGCGTCCTTTCCTGATTTCGGCGTTCCGCCGGATGGATTCCTTGTCCGTGTCAACCGCCCGGCGCGCTCAGGCGAAATTCTCGGTCACGAGGAGGAGGGCGTCCTCCGTGGCCCGAAACTCGAACGCCTCCGCGAACGGGAGCAGAACGTTGTCACCGGGTGCCACGATTTCCGGCCCGTCGTCGGTTTGGACGCGCCCCCGCACGACATGCAGCAGCCGCGGCTGCTCGCCCGCAGCGAAAAACAGGCGTGCGCCGCGCGCCAGGGGAATGCGCCGGAGGCGGAATTCGGCGCAATCGGCCAGCACCGCCGGAGCGGGGCCCGCGCGCACCGGCCGCGGCTCGGGCTGGTCCCACCGGATCGAGGCCAGCGCTTCGCGGAGATGGAGCTGACGCGGCTTCCCGTCGAGGCCGACGCGACCCCAGTCATAGACGCGGTAGGTGGTGTCCGAGTTTTGCTGGATTTCGAGAATCAGGTTGCCCCCGTCGATCGCGTGCACCGTGCCGCTGCGTACCAGGATCGAGTCGCCCGTCGCCGCTTCAAACCGGTTGACGCAGGTTTCGAGCGTGCCGTCGGCGAGAGCCCGTTCAAACTGCCCGCGCGTCACGCCGGCCCGCAGACCCACGATCAGCGCCGCCCCCGGCTCCGCCGCGGCGATGAACCAGTTCTCGGTTTTCGGCTCGCCCCCCAGCGCCGCCGCGAGCTCGGCCGGCGGGTGCACTTGCAGGCTCAGGCGTTCGCGGCAGTCGAGCCACTTCACCAGCACCGGGAACGGCCGGGCGGCGCGCCACTGCGGTCCCATGACGGACGCGCTCCGCGCCTCGATCACCGCCCGCAACGTGCGTCCCGCGTCCGGCCCGCCGCGCACGACCGACTGCGCTTCCGGCCGATCCACCACCTCCCAGCTTTCGCCGATCGGGCGCGCCGCCGGCAGGGGGCGCCCGAAAACCCTGGCCAGCGCCCGCCCGCCCCACACGCGCTCCTGATAGATCGACTCGAACCGCAGAATGCCCATGATCCGGTGTTAATATAAGTTAATCGTCAAAATCGATCCCGGTGATTTACATTGACCGGCCGGGACGGTAATCTGGAATTTCTTCGGGATTTACGTCGTTACACCACATGGCCAAGTCGGAGACTTCAAACCCAAAGAAGTTCACTTCGTTCGAGCGCCCGCGGTACCGGCCGAACTGGCTCGCCGCCGGGATCTGTTTCATGCTGGGGGCCTGGCTCGCCGTGACCCTGATCGATTACGACTTTCGCCAGAGCCACGAATACCAGGTCGGCGGCCAGAGCGCGTGGCAGGGTGGCAAGTGGGTGATCCAAAGCATGGCCGCGCCCCGGCCCAACCTGGGGGGCAGGATTGGGGCTGAGTTCGCCTGGTGGTCGCTGCACCTGCTGGGTTTGAGCGCCTGGCTGCTGCCGGCCTTTCTGCTGTGGTTTTCCTGGGTGGCGGTGCGCAACGCGCGGCGCCTGGTCCTCACTCGCTTCGTGGCGATGGTGCTGTGCATCGGGACCGAATCGGGCCTGCTCGCCATGTTGCAGAGTTTCAAGAACAGCGATTACTTCACCCAGGGGTTGGGCGGCGTTCTGGGCCAGTGGCTGTACCGCGACGTGCTGGAAGAAACGGTGGGGGTGGCCGGTGCGGCCCTGATCTTGGGAACGGTCTTTTTGTTGACACTGGCGTTCATCTTCACGCGCGACATCACGGAAGAATTCGACAAGTTCATCGCATCCTGTCGCGCCTGGCGCGCCCGCTGGGTCCAACGCCAAAAGGAAAAGACCGCGCGCACGGAAAAAGAAAAGTTGGCGCAGGAACGCGCTGCCGTGATCCGCACGGCCCCGGCGCCGATCCCGCCGCCCTCCGCCAAGAAGAACCTCGTCATCCCCAAGACGAAAGACGAGATTTCGCGGGAGGCGGCTGCCGCCAAGATCGTCGATTCCAGCACCGCCACCGAGCCGGTGCAGCCCTCCTCCCGCGCACCGGCGGACCAGCCGGCCGCCGAGGAAAAGCCGCCGGCGACAGGCCGGACCGCGGCCCCGGTGGTGGGCAAGCTCAATATCGTCAAACCTGAGGAAACCCGGAAGGCGCGCACCGCCTTGCTCGCGCGTTCCGAGGCCGATTACCAGTTTCCGCCCCTCTCCCTTCTGACCGAACCGGCCCGGGGCGACGCCAACTCCAGTGAGGAGGAACACCGGCACAATGCGGAGAATCTCCTTCGCATCCTCGCGGAATTTGGCGTCGAGGTGACGCTCGGAGAAATCCACGTCGGCCCCGTCATCACCCGCTACGAGGTCATTCCGGCAGCGGGCGTGCGCGTGGAGAAGATTGCCGGCCTCGACAAGAACATCGCCCTGGGCATGCGCGCCCAGTCCGTCCGGATCATGGCCCCCATCCCCGGCAAAGCCGCCGTCGGTGTCGAGGTGCCGAATCAAAAACGCATGGAGGTCGGTCTGCGCGAGATCATCGAATCCGACGATTGGGCCGGCGCGAAAGCGGACTTGCCGATCGCGCTGGGCAAGGATGTCAGCGGCAGACCCTTGGTGTCCGACCTCGCGAAGATGCCCCACCTGCTGATCGCCGGCGCCACCGGCTCGGGAAAATCGGTCTGCATCAACGCCATCATCGCCTCCATTCTCTACCATGCGAGCCCGCGGGACGTGCGGCTGCTCATGATCGACCCGAAGATCGTCGAGCTGAAAATTTTCAACGACCTGCCGCACATGCTCATTCCGGTCGTGACCCAGGCCAAGAAGGTGCCGGCCGCGCTGAAATGGCTGCTGGCCGAGATGGAACAACGGTACCAGTTTTTCGCCAAGGTGGGCGTGCGCAACATCACCGGCTTCAATACCCGCAAGAAGGCCCCCAAGCCGGCCGGCGAAACCCAAGCCACGCTCGAGGTCGACGCCGCGAGCGAAGTCGAGCCGCCCGATCATCTCCATTACATCATCGTCATCATCGACGAACTGGCCGACCTGATGATGGTGGCGCCGGCGGAAATCGAGACCTCGGTCGCTCGCCTGGCGCAGCTGGCGCGCGCCACCGGCATCCATATCATCATCGCCACGCAGCGTCCGTCGGTGAACGTCATCACCGGCATCATCAAGGCCAATCTCCCTTCGCGCATCGCCTTCCAAGTCGCCTCGCAGGTCGACTCGCGCACCATCATCGACATCAAGGGGGCGGAGACGCTGATCGGCCGCGGCGACATGCTGTTCTCTCCGCCCGGATCGTCCAAGCTCGTGCGGGCGCAGGGTGCCCTCGTTTCCGACGAGGAAGTGCACCGGATCGTCGAGTTCCTCAAGCGCAACGGCCCGCCGGTCTACGCCCAGGAGGTGCAGGCGCACATTGACCGCGCCGTCGAGGAGGAGGAGGACGAGGACGGCGACGACACCGAGGGCGAGATGGGCGACGACGAGGAATTGTACAAGCAGGCCCTCGACGTGCTGAAGACCACGCGCCGCGCCTCGACCTCGATGCTGCAACGGCGCCTGCGGATCGGCTACAACCGCGCCGCCCGCCTCATGGAGCTGATGGAGGAAAAAGGGATCGTCGGTCCCGAGAACGGGGCGCAGCCTCGCGAGATCCTGGTGGACCTCGAACGACTGTGAGAACCGTGCCCGATTCTTCGCGGCTGGCGCGCCGGCGCGGCCCCTTTCCCGGACCCATCGGCAAAATCCGTCTTCCCATCCTCCGCGAAATTGCATAACTGACTGCCATGCAGACCATCGGCGAGCGCCTCGAAGAAGCCCGTAAACGCAAAGGGATTTCCATCCGCGAAGCATCCGAGGGGACGAAGATCCGCAGCGAGTACCTGCACAAGTTCGAGAGCAACAGCTTCGATATCGGCCTGCCGGAAATTTACGTCCGCGGTTTCCTGCGCAACTACTCGACCTATCTGAGACTCAACGGCGACAAGATGCTCGCGGACTACCGGGCCCTGGCTCCGAGCGAAAGCCGCTCGAGCCGCCGCGAAGGCCGCGAAGTTTACGGGCGCATCGATCTTGGCAACGCTCCGCGGCCGAACGCTGACGCCGCGGCGACCGCCGCGGAAGGCCAGGCGGCGCCACCCGCGGCCGAGCGGGCGAACTTCCCCTCGCCCGCCGCCGGTCCCCTTCCGATCGACCCGGCGTTGCTGGTCAAGATCGGCCTTGGTGTGGCCGGTGCCATCGTGCTCGTGCTGGTGGTCGTTTTCGGTTTCCGGGCGTTGTCGGGAAAACCGTCCAAGCCGGCCCCGGAACTCAAGTCGGTGGCCGAACAAACCCTTACGCTCGCCGCCACCGGCCCGGTCGATGTGCAGGTCAAGCGGGAACTCGACGGTCAAATCATCTGGCGCGGTCATATGGAAGCCGGGGAGCATCATAGCATCAGCCGGCAGGGTGCGGTGCTGCTCACCGCCACGGCGCTGGAAAACGTCCAGATCGACGTCAACGGCAAACGCCAGGCCAACCCTTACTCGGGGTACAACCGGGTGCAGATCCCGTAGCAGCGTGTCGGACTTCGTCTTCCCCGCGGCTTTCCACGACGTCATAGGTTGATGCGGATCCTGGCATTTGTTGGAGGGGCATGCTCCGTCGTGCCCGGATTGTAGGTTGGCGCCGAGAGACCGGCTCCCTCCACCGGGCAAAACAGCAGCCTTTTCGGACAGCTTCTACCGCAGCCCGACGGGCGGGCCGAGGATCTCGCGCCACACCATCGCCTGGCGCAAACCGCCCGGCCGCCGCACGGTCCACGGACGCGCCTCTCCGGCCCGACTGGACACCGTTGCCGCCGCGGCCGTCTCCGCCGCCGCCGTTTGACACTGGGCGAGTCGCGCCGTCTCCAACTCACGCAATTGTCGCAGCATCTGTTCCTGGCGTTCGATCTCCGCGCCGTAGGCCACGGCGGCTTGTTCCGCGGGAGCGAGCGGCGGCGGTTCCACCACGACCGGCCGCACCTCCTCGATCATGGGCGGCGCCGCCGGAAAACCCGGCTCCTCCTCCACGGGCGGAGGCGTGGCGGGTGCCTGGCCCCGCCGTTCCATGATCTTGCGGCGGATTTCCTCCTGAATCCGGCGCGTCCGCTCGGCCTCTTCGGCAGCGACGGCCGGCGGCGGCGCGGCGCCGGCGTCCCGCCCGCCGCGCGCCTGCTTCAATTTCTGCAGCACCGCCACCACCGCGATCGCGATGAAAAAGAGCGCCTGCAGGTGATCCAGCACCCATTCCATGGTCAAGGCCCGGGCGGGGCGGTCTGATTATTTCTTCCCGCCTTCCGGCGTGGCGATGGCCGTCCGCATGCTGGTGTCGGCCTGGATGTTTTGCATGCGATAATAATCCATCACTCCGAGGTGGCCGTTCCGGAAGGCGTCGGCCATCGCGAGCGGCACCTGGGCCTCCGCCTCGACGACTTTGGCCTGCATCTCCTGCACCCGGGCCTTCATCTCCTGTTCCAGCGCCACGGCGGCCGCGCGGCGGATTTCCGCCTGGGCTTGCGCCATGTTCTTGTTGGCCTCCGCCTGCGCCACCTGCAGCCGGGCGCCGATGTTTTCGCCCACATCGACGTCGGCGATGTCGATCGACAAAATCTCAAACGCTGACCCGACGTCGAGTCCGCGGGCGAGCACGGTTTTGGAAATGCTGTCCGGGCTTTCGAGCACGTGCTTGTAGGACTCGGACGTGCCGATGGTCGTCACGATGCCTTCGCCGACGCGGGCGATGATCGTCTCCTCCTTGGCGCCGCCGACGAAGCGGTCGAGGTGCGTCCGCACGGTCACCCGGGCCTTCACTTTCACCTGGATGCCATCCTTGGCCACGCCGTCAATGGTCGTCCGGCCGCTGGCGGGGTTCGGACAATCGATGACCTTCG
>Ga0182011_10001481_pt1 | contig 20550 bp, 16 predicted proteins | sample 711E1DmetaG_FD_120481 | JGI IMG/M metagenome (GOLD analysis project Ga0182011, IMG submission 120481) | Permafrost microbial communities from Stordalen Mire, Sweden - 711E1D metaG | ecosystem: Environmental > Terrestrial > Soil > Wetlands > Permafrost | place: Sweden: Stordalen | collected... | reverse complement strand
TAGATGTCAGATGATACGAGGCTGGCTTTTTTCCCGGTAAGCTCCTCTATTCTGCCACCGCATGTGTGACGGAAGAACTCCATCTGCCACCAGCGGTCCTGGGCCTGCACGAAACCCTGTGCGAAAAATACGTCATGCAGGTTCTGTCCGTAGATGTGGGGAACACCGTATGAATCGCGGATCACTTCTACATTGGCCCGCAGCCCGTGCGCCTTGAGTCCGCCGTCGATGTGGGGCAGTGGCGCATTGTTGACATAGTTAAAATAGCCATAGCCCCCACCGGCGAGTAAAACTATTAGTGCGAGAACAATAACCAGCCCTACGAGGCCACCTTTACCACCCTTCTTCTTTTTCTTTGGGGCGGTTTCCTTTACAACACTGGTATCCGTATCTTTATGGTTCTCCAAGACGACCTCCTTCCACGTATTATATTTATTAGAAAATGAAGCTAAACTGAATCTGCTGGCGCGTAGGAAATATTACTCTGAACACTTGTCGCAGTCAATGCCACTATAATATCTGGGGAATTGGGCATGGGCTGACACCGAGCAAACCGGAATCCGTCAGAGAAATTGACGGATTCCGTGTTTTGTCAGGCAGTGCAATAAAATATCAGGGGTTCAGGTCAAGCTTGTGCGCTGCATCGGAGTCGACCTGCTGGCGTGTCCAGAGCATGGGGTGGTATTGTACCTTGCACCAGGGGACTATCATGTTACCGTACCATGGATTACCCGGGTGCCCGCTCTGGCCGGTTGAGTTCATACTGACGCTGTTGCTCAGGTCTCCCATGTCAACAATAATACGCATGGTCGCGATAGTTGTAGTTGCGAATTTGCCTGTACCTGTATTCCAGTAAGTGGCATTGACAGTTTCGGTATTGCCTTCGATAGATACGGGTCCCCAGTTAACCAGCGATTCGATCGGTCCTATGCCGCTGGCGCCGAGCGGATTGCTCACGAAGGTTGCCGTGTGGAGCTTGCCCCATTTCCACTGGCTTCTGTCTTTGCCCAGGGCTGTTACGGTAGCTGCATAACCTTCGGCGAAAGAGCGTGTCAGCACTTCATCCCGCGTTTCAACCGTTCCTTTGGTAGAAGGGTCATCCCACCAGGGATCCGAGGGATTCTGCAGCAGCAAGACGACGGCCCGCATTTCCTTATCGCTACCGGTTGCCCTGGCAGCATCTCCCAGTTTGTTCTGATAAATGTTGTTCATTAACTTGTCCCAGAACTCGTCAAATAGTGCGGCATGGGGGCTGTCCATGTTGCAGACGCCGTCCCACTTGACCAGCCAGTCCCTGGCATCAGCAAGCTCAGGGTCGCTGAACTTGAGGTTAGCCAGGGAGGGGAGCATTTCGCCGGCAAAGATGTATTTAGTATCGCCCTGTATGGACTGGCTCGTGGTAACTGAATTCGGAGCCATTTGCTTGAGCAGTTCGATTATACGTTCACTGCGGTATCCATAGCACCACCTGTTGAACTTGCTACCGAAGTTAGCATTAACACCGGACCCCAGTTGCTTCTGCAGGAAATCATAATAGGCCGGTGGAGCGACCTCCTGGTTTGCCGCCACGATATATTGCCGCGCCGGGTTGTATGCCCGCGGCAAAAGGTCAAAAGGAATGTAGCCTTTCCACTCATAATCGCTGGTCCAACCCGGGGCAGGTACCTGTCCTGCATAGTTATTGGGCCGGATGGGGATCTTGCCCGGCATCTGGTAGCCGATGTTGCCTTTCGTGTCGGCGAAGATCAGGCTCTGCGAGGGCACGTCCCAGTCCTTGAGGGCGTTACGGAATTCATCCCAGTTTTTAGCTTTATTCAGCCCGAGGATTGCGAGAGAGATTCTGGAAGGTTCAAGCGCCATCCAGTGCAGGGCCAGTGGATCCTTGTTATTTAATCCCTGCATTTCATTGCTTTTAGCGTCCCATTTGTTATCGTTCATAATCGGGCCGAGGTGTGTTTCCCTGACCTTGATAGTGATGGCCGGCTTGCCGTCGCCGAAGGATATCTGCTCCTGGCGCACGGTCATGTCGCGCCATTTGCCGTCCCATTCATATTGCAGCGGGTTATCCGGGTTGACCCTGATCATGTACTGGTCGTTGACATCGGGATATACGTTTGTAGTGCCCCAGGCTATATCGTTGTTATGCCCGACCACAACACCGGGACTGGCGGCAAAGGTGAAACCTGCTACGTCCAGCGGACGGCCACTGCCGTCGTCGGGGCAATGCAGCGCAACTTCGTACCAGACAGATGGCATCTGGATGCCCAGGTGCGGGTCATTGGCCAGCAGGGCTTTGCCGCTCTGTGTCATGCTTCCGGTGCATACCCAGCTATTGCTGCCGATACCTTCCGGACCTGCCAGCACCTGGCTGAGGTCTGCTGCCGGATCATCGAGGCTCTGATCGGTTGCTGCAGCAACCGTATTACCCGTCTGGCTGGCGCTGGACTGCGGCGTAGCTGCCGCCGATTTTTCAAGTGTCAGGATATCCTCGTCCAGGAGGATGGGGGACCTGCTGCCCGTTGGCCATGAAGGCAACAACCATTTGTCAGCCATTTCCGCTCCCAGTAAGCTTTCAAGCTTGCCGCGAGTTATCTCGGTATCACGGCTAAGGCCCAGGTCCAGGCCCATAAGCTTGGCAAAGGCGAGCGTATCGAGCGGACTCCATGGATCGATCTTGAATTTCACGCCAGTCAAACCGAGTATGCTGTAATTAACCGATAGCTGCTGAGGGCTCCTGTTGGAGATATAGGCATTCACACCTTCAGCAAAGGCATCCAGGGGTATACGCTGATCGAGCGTATAGATGTCGTATTCCTTCTGACAAACCTTATAGAGTCCGAGCGAGCGCAGGTAGATATCGGTGTTAACCAAAGAGGCTTTTTTACCGGTGAGCTCCTCGATGCGGCCGCCGCAGGTCTTGCGGAAGAACTCCATTTGCCACCAGCGGTCCTGCGCCTGCGCATAGCCTTGCGCAAAGAAAAGGTCATGCATGTTTTTGGCGTAAATATTGGGTACTCCCCAGGAGTCGCGGATCACTTCGACCTTATCCTGGAGCCCCTTTACCTGCAATTGTCCGTCCACCGAGGGTTGTGGACTGTTCAGGATGCTGAAATAATAGAAAAAACCTCCGCCAAAGAGCAAAACGATGACAGCAGCGATCGTAATGAGGGTAATTTTGACAGCTTTGCCGGCTTTCCCCTTTTTCATCAAGACAACCTCCTTCTATTTACTTTAGGGATGAAGATCAAATTTACAGCCGGGGACGAAAAGATATTACTCTCTAATAGCAGACGCGTCAACGCGATCTGCAGACGCACTTCACATAACCCGGCAATAGGTCTATAATCCGCTGTGCTTTAAAAAAAGTTGATTAAACGGTCTACTCATGCCTGAAGAAATACAGATATACAAAACAGAACAGCCTGCGCAGCGCACTAACCTGTGGCCGACGATCGTTATTCTTTTAGTAATATTGTGCCTGGTGGGCCTCGGCCTTCGTATGGCTTTCAACGCCCCGGCTTATGTGAAAGGTCCTGTGATCTCATTACAGCCGGATGCGTTGCCCTGGTATGCCCTATATTCCGTATTGCGCATGGGAGCTGCCTATATCCTTTCAGTAGTTTTTACGCTCATCTACGGGTACGTGGCTGCCATGAATAAACGCAACGAGCAGGTAATGATACCGTTGCTGGATGTCCTGCAGAGCGTCCCGATTCTGTCCTTCCTCCCTGTAGTATTGCTCAGCCTGAGCGCTTTTATCCCGGCCGGCCTGGCCACAGAGATAGCTGCAATTGTACTGATATTTACCAGCCAGGCATGGAATCTTACGTTTGCTTTTTATCAGTCGTTGAAAACCGTTCCCAAAGAACTAAAAGAAGCCAGCAGTATTTTCAAATTCAATTTCTGGCAAAGGTTCAAGACCCTGGACTTCCCGTTTTTCCAGATAAGCTTCATCTGGAACAGCATGATGTCCTGGTCGGGAGGCTGGTTCTTCCTGATGGCTGCAGAGATGTTCACAGTGGGACAGAAGGATTTTCGTTTGCCGGGCCTGGGTTCCTACCTGAAGGAAGCTGTCATTTTGAACGACACATCGGCTCTTATATACGGATTGCTGACGTTGCTGCTCATTATTATTGCCCTGGACCAGTTTATCTGGCGGCCGCTGCTGGCATGGTCCAACCGGTTTAAGCTTGAAATGGTAGAGAGTGAGGACGCTCCTACATCCTGGTTTTATGATTTACTGCAGAAGTCGGGCGCGATGGGGGCCGCTTCACAGTACGTCATCGACCCGCTGAATTACTTGCTTGATAATACGTTCCGTAAAGTATCTGAGGGCAGGGCGGCAACTAATACAGACCGCAAAAACAGGCCCTGGTTATATTACGGTTTCATTGGCCTGATCTGCATATTGGCTTTAGCAGGAGCGATTTTTGCAGGTCAATTGCTGGTAAAGGTATCAATTTCTGAATGGGGCGAGATCGTTGTGAGCCTGCTGTTTACCTTATTGAGAGTCATCATCGCTCTTATAATAGCCCTAGCTTGGACCATCCCGGTGGGTGTGGCTATCGGGACCAACAAGCGTCTCGCCAATATTTTTCAGCCTGTAGTCCAGATAGTCGCCTCTGTACCGGCCAACGCCCTTTTCCCGCTTATGGTACTTTTCTTTATGGCGTTGCCCGGCGGGCTCAATTTAACCGCTGTATTTCTCATGTTGCTGGGGACACAGTGGTATCTGCTTTTCAATATCATTGCAGGGAGCAGCACGATCCCGCAGGACCTGCGTTATACCTCCTTGATGCTCAAACTCAGCTTCTGGCAGCGCTGGAGGGTATTGATATTGCCTTCCCTTTTTCCGTTTATCATAACCGGGTTGATAACGGCTAGCGGGGGCGCCTGGAATGCCAGCATCGTTGCGGAATATATAGAATTCGGCGGAAACATTTTGTCCGTTAATGGCATCGGTGCTATGATAGCGCAAGCTACAGCCTCCGGCGATTTTCCACGCCTGTTCGCTTCGACTCTCACCATGGTAATAACTGTGGTACTTATTAACAGGTTTTTCTGGAGAAGGCTCTATCGTATTGCCGAAGAACGTTTCGTCATGGAGTAAAATAGACCTATGCACAACGGGCTGATCGAACTACGAAATATTTGCCAGCAGTATAGAAGCAGGGAAAGGGTCTTTACTGCTGTAAACGATGTCAACCTCAAGATTGGCGAAGGTGAGTTCGTGGTGATCGTTGGGCCTTCGGGCTGCGGCAAAAGTACGCTGCTGCGCATCGTGACCGGCTTGCAAAAGCCCACTTCCGGCGAAATCCTTTACCGTGGCACGGTTATCGAGGGCGTCAATCCTCATGCTACCATTGTCTTTCAGACCTTTGCGCTGTTCCCCTGGCTTACTGTCCAGCAAAATGTCGAGGTCGCATTGAAAGCCAGGGGGATGCCTGCCGGCAGCAGCTCAACCAGAGCGGTGGAGTTACTCGACCGTGTTGGGCTGGATGGTTTTGAAATGGCCTACCCGCGGGAGCTGTCCGGCGGTATGCGGCAGAAGGTGGGTTTCGCACGCGCCATGGCGGTCGAGCCGGAGTTGCTGTGCCTGGATGAGCCGTTTTCGGCGTTAGATGTATTGAGTGCAGAAAACTTAAGGCGTGACCTTCTGGAGCTTTGGACCAGCGGTAAAATCCCGACCCGGTCGATTTTAATGATTACCCACAATATAGAAGAAGCGGTTACCATGGCCGACCGCATCATCATCATGGACAAGGACCCGGGGCGTGTGGTAGCTGAGCACCCAGTCGGGCTATCCTATCCACGGTATAATAAGGACGCTGCTGTAATTCAGCATATGGATACGATATATTCCATCCTGGCAGGTCAGACCCAACCGGAAGAAGTTGAGATGGGCGCTGAGCCGGGCCAGGCAGGCCATATGCGTACCTTGCCCTCCGTGTCTCTCAACGAATTGACCGGTCTAATGGAATATATGGCTGAGATGCCGGCCGATACGGCCAATCTCTATGAGTTGCCCAAGGAGCTCAATGTAGAGCCGGATAACCTGCTGCGCCTGTCGGAAGTGGCGGAGATACTCGGCTTTGCTACCATCGCGCATGGCGATATTTCTCTCAGCCCACTCGGTGAGACCTTTGTAGAGGCGAGCATTATTCTACGCAAAGAGATTTACGCCAAGAGAATCCAGCACCTGCCGCTGTTCCACTGGGTGCTCCAGATGCTGCAGAACGCTGAATCCAAAGAGATTAAGTGGGATGACTTAAAGGAAGTGCTGGAAACAGAATTCACACCCCGGGTAGCAGAAAAGCAGCTTGATGTGCTAATCGACTGGGGACGCTATGCCGAGCTGATTTCCTATGACGACAGGGAAGAAGTATTTTCTCTGGCTATCTGATTGCCGGTGCATTTGGGCCTGTTAGTGAGAAAAGCCTGAAGGCCCGCTCTTGTCCTACGTGTAAAACTTTGCGACTTTGTCCAGCGACTCGCGTGTTGAGCGGAACTTGTTAGCAGGGTTGTTCGTATCCTCGTAACCTATCGGTATACCCATAACCATCAGCTTCGAATCGGGCAGCCCCAGCAGTTTGCGCAGTACATCGGCAAATAGGACTGGCTGTATGGCGGGTATCGTTCCAAGGCCTTGCTCTGTAGCCAGCAGCATTATGTTCTCGGCTATCAGGCCGCAGTCGAAGATATTCCAGTGGTTGGTGGCATTATTGGCATAGTAAAAATCCCGGTCAATCATAATATAAATGCAGCTTGGCGCCCCCCATAGTTTTGAACCGTATTGTCCGAATTCCATTCTCTTTTGCTTATCGTCCCGTGCTACGCCCATCTTTTCCAGCACTCCTGCCATCACTGCAGCGCGGCGCGACGCCCATGGCTCAGGATATTGAAGAGCTATGGAAACATCCAGGACAGGCATCTTGCCGATGCTTTCTATATACACCTTCTTGATCTCTTCCAGCTTGGCGCCGCTCACTACTGCGAGCTCCCATGGCTGGCTGTTGGAAGCGGAGGGAGAGCGCAAAGCGCCTTCGACTATTTTCTTAAGGATATCCGGCGGCACCGGGTCCGGTTTAAAACCCCTCACGGAGTGTCGTTTGTTTATTGCTATAAGAACATCCATTGTTGCCTCCTTCTGCCCATTTTTGCAAAGATAATAAATAATACCTCTAATCCCTGACAGTGGTAAAATATCGGCAAAGAAAGATTAGGCTCCTTTAAGACGTGCTTGGACGAACAGGAGGGCTGGCCAATGGAAAAGATGCGGCTCGGTAAATCCAATTTAATGGTAACAAGGGTGGGATTTGGCGGGATTCCAATACAGAGGTTGAACGAAGAAGGCGCAGTTGCTGTAGTTAAGAGATGCCTGGATCACGGTATAAACTTTATTGATACCGCTAATGCTTATACTACCAGCGAGGCGCGTATTGGAAAAGCCATTGCCGGCCGCAGGGCTGATCTTATTATCGCAACCAAGTCGACAGCAAGGAACCATGAGGGAATTACCAAACATCTCGAAAACAGCCTCAAGCAATTGGGGACCGACTATATAGATCTCTACCAGTTTCACGCCGTCAGCGATTTCAAGTCACTGGACATGGTCCTTGACCCGGAGGGCCCTGTGGCGGTGCTGGAAGAGGCCAAAAAGGCAGGGAAAATCAGGCACATCGGCGTTACTTCCCACCAGATCGATGTTGCCAAAAAGGCCGTAGAATCAGGACGCTTTGAGACCATTATGTTCCCCTTCAATTTTGTCACCGACGAGGCGGCCACCGAGCTTTTGCCTCTTTGCAGGAAACACGATGTTGGCTTTATAGATATGAAACCGCTGGCGGGGGGAATGATAGCGGACGCCAGGATTGCCTTCAAATTCCTTTTTCAATACAGGGACGTGGCGACCATCCCTGGTATTGAGAAGGTGGAAGAGATTGACCAGATTGTGGGCATACTCAACGGGCCGTTGGACCTGACGGAATGGGACAGGGTAGAGATGCGTAAGCTGAAGGAGCAGCTCGGCACCAGGTTCTGCCACCGCTGCGATTACTGCCAACCGTGCAAAGAGGGAATAGCCATATCATCTGTCATGACCTTCCCGAGCTTTGTTGCACGCATGCCCGAGGAACAGCTTTTCGGCTTCTGGGGAGCGCTGTTCGAACCGGCCGCCAAATGCACCAAGTGCGGCGAATGCGAGGAACGGTGCCCTTACCACCTGCCTATCCGGGACCTGATGGAAGAATATTACGATCTTTATGAGAAAAAGAAGAAGGCCTACAAGGAGAAAATGGCAGCGAAGTGAAAGACAACTGATTGGCAGAGTTTCCATCATCGTGCCCCGTACTTCTACCATGTCCCGCTGGCTGATACCCTAGCTGGAAGTGTAGTCCATTTTGCTAGAGATGCCGACCTTCACTGTTGCCAGCCTCGCTACTTATTTCAGCACTATTGTCACCCGTAGCTTCATAAACCGGTTACGCTTTTTCGCCTGATAAATGAACGCCACCCGCATTGTTATAGATGATTCGTATCCGGGTGTGACACCTGTGACACCGTGTTTGATGTAATGTATAGGTTTCGCACGCGGCCATCTGTTAGTTTACATGAAGCGACCAAATTTTCGGTGCCTTCTTGGCAAGTCCCTTTTGTCGTTCGCTGATAGATTCTAGCGTCCACTCAGTGCATTTACCTACATCTTGCGTCAATACGAAGTTCGATCCTTTGAAATATGGTATTTTTTTTGAAAACGGTAAATTGCCGATTTTTGAATTGTCCGTGGCTTCTAAAAGTACCATATTACCGAGTCGTTTGGAATACGCTGCAATATCCGCCTTTTCAAAATTTGACCACCCGTTGCCCGGCGATTCTGGCAAGATATGCTCAAGATTGTATACGAAATCCTCCGCCCGCATGCATGATGGCTTTGGCTTTTTCTGTGCCTTTAATTCGAGAGCCCTTAAGTAGTATCGGGCTAGGCCATTTGTTTTTACTCTCGCGGTAGCGAAAGCAGCTTGAAATACTGCATCGTTGGGTATAACTTTATCCAGTTGTTTTATCATTTTGTCAGCATTGTTGATTCTACCGGCGGTAACCTCTACGGCAGCCTTTGCAAAGGCCTCCGCTACTCCACCACTTCTCCCGCCCCCTGCAATTAGGAATCTAACCGCCCATGAGACGAAAAGCTGTAGTGCCTTTTCAAGTTGACCTTTCGGGAATTTATAGATTACGGCTAGCATAAGGGGTCGCATGGGTACCATTTCAAGCTTTTCTATAGTCCGTATATAATCTCTCACGCTTTTTTCATATATATTCCACTTGGCACTTTCCGGCGTTAACATCGCAACGTAGTCAGTAGCCCTATTTGCTAGATTGGTAAGAAAGTCAATGGCGTTCGATTTGCCGGTAACATTGCTTTTGACGCGGACCAGCACATCGCGTTCTGGCGTGTGTCCGTAATTGGCAATGAGGAAATGTCTAAGATAGGTAATTACAATATCCTGCTCATTTAGCGTCTCCAATGCTCCCATCATTTTGGCCCATTTTTGTTGGGCTTCTTTTAGCCTATCTCCTGTTTGACTAAACAGGTAATTCTTAACTAAATCAGATTGTGATGTTTTCAAGCCCCGGTCATTCAATGTCTCGAACATTACGTAGGCATTCAAATCATCTGGGACCTTTAATACTATGACTTGAGCTCGGTTTTCTATATACTCGGTTCAAGCGTTAATTCTTTTGGTTTTATTAATGTCGCTATGTGACCTAATAATATCCTGTACATGATTCTGGGCCAACTACGCGGCTTTTTCTATCCGTTCGTGCGATCGACAATTAACTGTGACAGCTTTTCTTTCTTGACTATCAACTGCGCACAGAATCCTTTTTCGAAAGAAATCATCATCATCTACGTTTAGTGTTAATCTAGGATTTATATCATGTTGATCCCTGACAATTGTGTAAAGAAAACCGTCTAAGTCTTTCACCAGCATTTCGTCCTTACGCCCATGAAAATAGTCGCGCATTGCTGCGAGTAATATCGATGTCGTAGCCAGTCTCTGTTGCCCATCCGCGACTTCCCATACTCCATCCTTTTCTGTCGTCAGGACAATAGTACCTAGAAAATACGAGGGCTTGCTGTTGTCAATTGCATTGGCAAGGTCATGAAATAGATCTGATACATGCTCTTCTTCCCATGAATATTCTCGCTGGTTAAGCGGAACGGCCAAACGGTGGTTCTTTAGTGCTGTACCAATCCCTATATGATCAAAATCAATTGCCCCAAGCTGTTTTTTCATTTCTTCTACCTCGACTTCCATTTATTTTTGCTTGCCACATAAACCCCTGTGCCTGTATATCAAGTGCGATTATACCACATGCCATCTCCGCGTTATACCAGTTTTGGGTAACAGAATCCATTTTTTGCATAGAACAAATGTGCTAATATATCATCCAACCATCTATGACTTTACTTGAATGAGCCTTCCAGGAGGAAAACTATGAGCTAGCAGCCCTGACTATCGTCTACGGCATGCTTAAAGTAATTCATGACAGAAAGGGTAGTGTAGAGGTACCGTACTTTTAGAATGACCACAAGCTCGAATATTGGAATGTAATCACCTATAATAGTGTGACCGGGAGGGCCAGTGAATGAGCAATAAGTTGGATGAATTTATCGCCAGCCTGCCTAAAAAGACCGTTGATACTAAATATGGACCCGTGACGGGCTATATTGCAGGCGGTGCTGACAATTTCAAAGGTATACCCTATTCTGCTCCACCTGTGGGAGCGTTGCGGTGGAGGCCTCCTGAGCCGCCTGCGCCCTGGAAAGAACCTCTGATTACCACTAAATTCGGCTGCATTTGCCCGCAGGATACGACGCTTTTCCCGGCTTTCGAGCCGATAGACGAAGATTGTCTTTCGTTAAACATCTGGACTCCCGAAGACACGCAGCGCGGTCCGTACCCGGTAATGGTCTGGCTGCACGGTGGCGGCTTCATAACGGGTTCAGGATCTATGCCCATCTACGATGGGACGTATTTCGCTTCTCTGGGGATAGTAGTTGTCTCTATCAATTACCGGCTGAATGTGCTGGGATTTCTGGCGCATCCTGAACTGACGGCGGAATCGTTAAGTCACAGTTCAGGGAACTATGGCATCATGGACCAGATCTTCGCTTTGAAATGGGTAAAGGATAATATCAGCCGGTTTGGTGGCGATCCGGGTAACGTGACTATATTTGGTGAATCTGCTGGCGGCGCCAGTGTGGCGGCCCTTCTGTCATCTCCACTGGCCGCAGGACTATTTCACCGGGCGATTGCCCAGAGCAGCGGCAATACTCCTTCTTTATTACGGAAGTTGGGCGAATCCAATGGCCACCTTGAGAGTGCGGAGTCTCTGGGTTTAAAATTTGTACGCGAGCTCGGATTTGAAGGTGAAAAGGGGATCCTGGAAAAAATGCGCACACTGCCTGCAAAAGAGCTGGTAGAGGCATGGTATAAGTCCATTCAGGAAGATGTGACCGGGACTGGTTTTACGGGAAGCTGGCAGATCAATCACCTGATTATCGATGATTATGTTTTGAACGGCTCACCGGCAGAAACTTTCCGGAAAGGTATGCAGAATAATGTGCCCTTCATCACAGGGACAACTGCAGATGAAGGAACCATTTTCCGGCTGTTTCTATTTCGTGGACCTGATGATTTGGACCGGTATAAGCGGTTCGCCGGGCGGGCATTCGGTGCTGCGACGGACAAGGTCCTTAAGCAATATTTAGTAAGGGATGCTGATTCGGCAGGACAGGCAGCTTGTAATGTACTGGGCAGCGGATTTTTCTGCGGCGCCCGCCGCCTGGCGCGCAGTATGTCGGCCATACAACCGCGGACTTACCGTTACCTTTTTTCCATGCCGCCTAAATTCTTCCTCTACCAGATACCGGGTATAGCCGATTGGAAAGAACGCTTCGGCTGCTACCATGCCGCGGAGATACCCTTTGTATTCCATTTCATGGCACTGCCGGGGTTGCAGGATGAAGACAGGGCGTTGGCCGATCAAATAGCGGGTTACTGGGCGCGTTTTGCACGGACGGGTGATCCTAATGGCGAAGGCGCACCAAATTGGCCCACATACACACAAAAAGAGGAATATTATCTAGTGTTGGACAATCCGGTCAAAACAGGCAACGGCTATAAGAATAAAGAATGCGATTTTGTCGAGGAATTGGAGACTGCGAGGTTCTGAATGCAAGATAAAATCATGGAGATTATGAGAAAAAGAATACCTGACGACGGATGGCACATCTGGGGTTTTGCCGACCTTTCCGGCCTGTTACATGAGCGTTTTGAAGGGTTCAGCCATGGGATTACCATCGGCAAGAGGCTTGATGATACGATAATAGACTCGGTTGTCAAAGGTCCCAATGTTCAATATTATGACCTGTATAAACAGACGAACGCGTATTTGGCGGATCTGGTCAAAGTACTGGCTGAAGACCTGGAAAGCCTTGGCTTAAAGCACCTAGTTATCTGGCCTTTTTCATCACTCGACCTGGATCGCTCTCCCGACTATTCCCGGACTATGAGGCACCGTTTTTCCCACAAAATGGTGGGAACACGGGCGGGCCTGGGATGGATCGGGAAGACCGACCTTTTCGTCTCCCGCAAGTTCGGCCCCCGCCTGAGGCTTGCCTCGTTGCTGGTAGATTACCCTTTGAAGCCGCTTGCATCTCCCATTGTGAAGAGCCGTTGCGGCAAATGCAATATTTGCGTGGAGGCTTGTCCGGCCGGTGCTGCCAGCGGCATGCTCTGGAACACGAAGGTCGACCGTGATGAGTATTACGATGCTTTCAAATGCAGCAAGAAGGCCCGTGAACTTTCGCGTTCTTTTGCGGATCCGAACCATGAGATCTGCGGCATCTGTGTGTCAGTCTGCCCGGTCGGCAAAAAAGGCCTGCCTGAATCGAAGCGCAGTTAAAAACAAATCCGAGCCTGTAATCGGAGAAAATAGCTCAACTGTTGAATATCTGCTATTTAATTTCTTTCTTTTTGTTTGTTTCCTTGGTTTTTCTCTGGCAGAGTCTCTCCTCTCTCCTAATGGCTGCATCGCTGTTACGGCGTTTTTCCTCCTCGGATTCCGGGATAAGCGGTGGCAGTTCGATCGGTTTGCCTGACATATCTAAGGCAACGAAGGTCAGGTAAGACGAAGCTGTATGCCTTACTTCCCCGGTCAGCAGGTTCTCGGATTCTACCCTGACGCCTATTTCCATTGATGTTTTTCCGACGTAATTGAGGCTGGCCTTACATGTTACCAGGTTGCCCGGAAAGACAGGGTGATGAAAATCCAGCCGGTCAATTGAAGCCGTTACGGCATTGGCCCTTGAATGTTTGACTGCCACTGAGCCTGCTGTGGAGTCTATAAGGCTCATCATCGCTCCGCCAAAAACATTACCTGCCCAGTTAACATCTTTCGGACTCATAACCGTAGCAGTTATTACGGCGCTTTCCTTTACTGTTTTTCCTTGCATTGCATTATCCTCCTGGTGATTAGAAAAAATAGGTTTTCATAATAGCATATAATTTGCGGCAACCTACAGTGGATGCGTTTTGAAAGCAGGCCTCATATCAGCTATAAACAATTGAATAACCTTGCTATCTGGAATACCAGGATCGCCATCGAAAAAGACAGCACCAGTTGGAAGAGTACGGTAAAGGTAGGCCATCGCCAGCCTCCCGTTTCTTGCCGTATTGCGGAGATTGTGGCCACGCACGGTATGAACAGCACCTGCACTACCAGGAAGGCCACAGCCGCAGCCGGGGTCAGCATTTGTTTCAATTGTTGAGTAAGATCGGTTCCACTACCGCTAAGCATCACGCCCAGGGTGGCGATCGTGTTTTCCTTGGCCACGAAGCTGGATAGTAATGCTACCATCATCTGCCAATTGAGTCCCATCAGTCGGCCCAGCGGCTCTAGGAATTTTCCTATGCCTGCCAGTATGCTGTCGTTAATATTCCCGTTGGGGATTATTGAAAGGAGCCAGACTATGATGGATACAGCCAGTATCAGGGTGCCTGCGCGCTTGATAAAGGCCAGTATGCTCTGCCAGGTGACCAGACCTATGAGTTTTAAATCCGGTACGTGATAAAGGGGCAGTTCCATAATCAATGCGCTGCTCTCACCGCGTATGACAAACTTGTTGAGTATCAGCCCGACTATTACCAGCATCAGCAGGCTGAATAGCATAATTCCGATTGAGACCAGTACACCTGCCGTCCCGAAGAATGCAGCGGCAATAATGGCGACTACGGCCATCCTGCCCGTGCATGGGACAAGCGGTGTTATCAATATTGTGAGGAGGCGAGCGCGCGGAGAATCTATTATGCGTGTTCCCAAGATTGCGGGCACGTTGCATCCGAACCCCAGGACCAGCGGCATGCACGACTTACCATGAAGCCCAATCGCATGCATGAACCTGTCTGTTACGAAGGCGGCCCGTGCTGTATAGCCAGTGTCTTCCATCAAAGCCCACGCCGCAAAGAAGAAGAAAAGTATCGGGACAAATGTGAGCACTGTCCCGGCGCCGGCAAGGACGCCGTCGGCCAGGAATCCCTGAAGCCATTGCGGCATAAAAGAAAGGGTGTGAATAAATTCCCTGGCTCTCACAATCAAATTGATGTCGAGGAATTTCTGTATCGGGACCCCGATGCTGAAAACCAGCCAAAAGATGGCGCCGAGTACTGCCACCAGTATAAGAAGTCCCCAGGCAGGGTGCGTAGCAGCGCGGTCAATTTTCTCCGTCAATGAGACCTGTCCAATACGTGGTTTTTCCTGTGATACCGCCATCATCCTCTCGACCCACTCGAAGCGAAGCGTGGCGATGGTGACAGCCGCCGACTCATTTTCTCTTAAATACGATTCCAACGCTGGCCAACGTTCCGCCGGCATACGTCCCCTGATCAGCTTGTTTATCTGGCCGTCACCCTCGAGCAGCTTCATGGCCGTCCAGTGTTTCGGGTATGGGGCGGTTGCGCCGTCATCCAGCAGCCTCTCCACATGGTCTATGACGCCCTTTATCTCACTGCCGTACTCGATGTGCTTCACGTCACGTAAGCCGGCCACTGCGCTGCATTCCTGTTCGATCTGGCTTACCAGCTCATGGAGCCCCTTGTTCGCACGGGCCACTATCGGGATGACCGGTATATTGAGTGTCTTAGACAAAGACTCGGGATTGATTTTCTTGCCTTGCTGCTCGGCGACATCGATCATATTCAGGGCAATTACCAGGCGCGGGGCAAGCTCTATGAGCTCAGCTACCAGGTACAGGTTTCGTTCCAGACTGGCCGCATTGAGGACCGCGACTACGACATCAGGGCTCTCATTTACCAGGTAATCCCTGGCTATCTGCTCCTCAGCGGAATTAGCAGTCAGGCTGTATGTACCGGGCAGATCAACGATATTCATAGTAAAGCCGTTCTGGCGAAATACACCGGTTTTCTGCTCAACCGTCTTACCCGGCCAGTTCCCAACATGTTGAGAAAGCCCGGTCAGCAGGTTGAAGACTGTACTTTTGCCCACATTGGGTGCACCGGCCAAAGCGACCGTTATTACTTTTTCTTCTGTCTCTTCTAACACGCTGCTTCCTTTCTGATTACGGATATTTTGTCAGCCAGCTGCCTTCCAATTGCTACTTCGGTGTCATGGACCTTGACCAGCACAGGCCCGCGATTAAAGTTTTCGATCATTTTAATTGCGCTGCCGGGCGTAAATCCCAGTGATAGGCATCGTCCCATCGAACCACGCCCACCGCCGTAACACTTGATTATTGCAGTGTTGCCCGGGCGCAGTTTCCCCAGGGGAATTTCCTCTTCTTCCAGCGTTAAAGATTCCTGAGGAGCCAGCTCTGCCGTGAGGACAGCCGCCGTTCCGCTATTCAGCGCAATTGTTTTATTTGCATATTCGATATCGAGCGACCCGTCTTTGTTTCTTTTTAAAATAGTCACAATTGCACCAGGCCGCAATCCTATCTTCTCGACCGCCCTTAATATTTTGGGATCTTCATCGTCAACAGCCAGGATACGGACTTTCTGGTGTGTATGAAACTCTGTAAGAGCGGTGGTCTTCTCCCGTTTTATCTTTCCGCTTTCATCAGGTATGGCATGCCCATGCGGACAGGTATCAACATCGCCAAGGATGTTTGATAATCCTTTCTCGATATCGGGCGATGTAGCGTGCTCAAGCCGGCAAGCCTCTTCATGTACTTTGTCCCACTTCATACCCAGCACATCGGTCAGGAATCTCTCCCAAAGGCGGTGCCGCCTGATGACCGCCAGAGCCCTTTCCTCACCGGAATGTGTAAGCACAGCCCCTTTGTTCGCTTTATAGTCAATCAACCCTTTGCTATCCAGTGTCCGCAGCATATCGGTGACGGCAGGCTGTGAAACGCCAAGGTCAGCCGCCAGCGAAGAGGTGGAAACAGGGGTTTCCTTTGCCTGTCTTTTGTAAATAGCTTCCAGGTATTCTTCTGTCCGTTCAGTTTCCATGTTGTCCTCCCAATAATTAAGCCAGCTTAATTAAGTCGCCTTAATTATGGCATAAGAAATGGAAACATGCAAATGGAAGGTAAATAGCGCAAAGAACGGCGGGATTTGCTTGCGTTTGTATACCTGGACGGGTCAGGGATTACCGGCACCGGGAGGAAGTCCGCGATGCTACAGAGACGGTAATTTTACTATTTCACACAGGCTCAACCCTTTGATCATCATGTTGACAGCTATGGCGGCGAGCAGGAGGCTGAATACTTTAGACATTGCCTTGATCCCTCCCTGCCCCATGAACTTTATAATAGGGTCGCTGGATAGGAATACTACCCAGGCGATAGCTATATTGAGGGCCAGCGACACCAGTACGATCCACAGGGGGAATTGCGTTGATAGCAGCAGGAGAGCGGTCATGGTGCCCGGGCCTACGGTCAAGGGGGTCCCGATGGGTACGATGGCCACCATTTCTTCCTTCACTACGTCCAGCATCCGGCCTGAGATCATGTATCTTATGGCAAGTATCAGCAATATGATGCCGCCGGCTATAGCAAATGAACCTATCGATATGCCCATCACACTAAGGATAAACTGGCCGAAAAACAGGAAGACCAGCCCGACAATGGCTGCTGTGAGGGTGGCTGTATTGATCATCTTGAAACGCTCGCGCTTGGACATATCCTCGCTTAGCGAGATGATGACCGGAATTTTGTCAAAGGCATTGATGACGATGAAAAGGGGTATAAAGGTCAAGACAAACGAATTAATCAGGTTGCTCATGGCAAGATTATACCATTCCATTGTGATGGGTCTCTATCTAAAAAACCATGCAGTTTGCATAATAATAGTTTAGCTGCTAATATAATAAGGCACTAAATAAATATCGAGATTGGGCGGTCACAAAGAAAAGAGATGAGTAAATCGAGGGAAGAACTGCTTCGGGCCTTAATGGAGAAACTTCGTTTCGTCATGAGGGGCATGCATGCTGGCCAGGGGTTTCAATTTGGCGAGTTCACGGTGGGGCCGCCGCAGGTCCGTATATTGTTCTGCATTGCGAGCAAACCGGAGGGGGTATCTGTTAAGGAACTGGCCGAGGTATTGAGTGTTACATCGGGCGCTGTTACCCAGTTCATAGACTCTCTGGTAGAAAAAGGTTTGGTAAGTCGTGAAGAGGATTGTAATGACAGGAGACTGTTGCGCATAAAGCTAACTAAATATGCGCACGGAAATTTTAATGAATTTAAGAAGGACTACTTTGCATCAGTAAGCCGGGTATTTGATTCGCTGACCGATGAAGAAATACAGCAATTAATCGGCCTTTTGATGAAAGCAAATGTCCCTTTTAATTTAAAGGAGCTTAATAGATGAATATGAGCCAGCAGGACGGGAATATCATTTCCGTTGCAGGATTGACAAAAAAGTTCAAGGATTTCGTAGCTGTCGATAATATCTCTTTTAATGTGAAAAAGGGTGAGATATTCGCCTTCCTGGGTCCCAACGGGGCAGGCAAATCTACGACGATACAGATGCTTACTACCTTGCTCAAGCCGACCGGTGGCAAAGTGACGATAAACGGCAATGACCCCGCGAAAAACAAAGATGCGGTCCGCAAGTCTTTCGGCATTGTCTTCCAGGACCCCAGCCTGGACAGCGACCTTACCGCTTTGGAAAACATGCAATATCACGCCGTGCTGTATAAAGTACCGAAGGAAGTCAGGGAAAAAAGGACAGAGGAGCTTCTGCGATTTGTTGAGCTCTGGGACCGTAAGAACGACATGGTAAAGACCTTCTCCGGCGGTATGAAGCGTAGACTGGAGGTAGCGAGAGGGTTACTTCATCACCCTAAGATCATGTTCCTGGATGAGCCTACGCTCGGGTTGGACCCTCAGACCAGGAACCACATCTGGAGCTATCTCAAAGATATCAGCGAAAAGGAGAACATGACCGTTTTCTTTACCACGCACTATATGGCGGAGGCGGAAAAAGTCGCCGAGAGGATAGCTATTATTGATCATGGCAAAATTGTAGCTATAGGTAGCCTGGCGGAGCTGGAGAGTAAAACAAAGACAAATTCCCTCGAGGAAGCGTTTATAGCTATTACCGGGAGCACCATCCGGGAGGAGCAGGTGAATGGCACCGGCAGAATGAGAGCAATGCAAAGATTATGGGGGCGACGTTAATGAGTACAATGTATATACTGTGGCTTCGGCAGGTTAAAAAATATTTCCGTACACCCTCCCGCATTATTGGTTCGCTGGGTCAGCCCCTGCTTTTCTTGTTGGTATTTGGGTTTGGCTTCGGGTCCATTTTTAAACAGGCCGGGCAGGGGGATTATATGCAGTTCCTGGCCCCGGGAATTATCATGATGAGCGTGCTGTTCACTGCTGTCTTTTCAGGTATAGACCTTATTTGGGACAGGCAGTTCGGGTTCTTAAAGGAAACTATGGTGGCGCCGGTCCCCAGATGGCAGATTATGCTGGGGAAAACGCTTGGTGGTGCGACAGTAGCCTCGTTTCAGGGGGTGATCGTTTTTATTCTGTCGCTTATTGTCGGCTTCAAAGTACAGAACTTTCTTATGTTGCCGGTTGCAGCCGTGTTTGTATTTCTCATCGCCCTTTTGTTTACTTCGTTGGGTATTGCTATTGCTTCCAGGCTTGAAGACATGCAGGGGTTCCAGCTAATCATGAATTTCCTGGTGATGCCGATCTTTTTCCTGTCCGGATCGTTGTTCCCGCTTCAGGGACTGCCCAAAGCACTGGAAGTAATAACCAGACTCGACCCCCTCACTTACGGAATCGATGGCGTCCGGGAATCCTTGGTCGGTGCAGGCACCTTTGGGATGGGAATAGACCTTCTCGTAGTCATTGTCATCGCAGTGATTTTGCTTGGAATTGGAAGCTATCTTTTTGAGAAAATCCAGGCATAGAAGAAAATCTGTCTGTTCAGGTTCTCAGTGGGTTTAGCGGGTGGCAATCTACACAGGGTATTCGATTTGTATCGTAGGTACCCACTAACAGGCAATTAGTATGCCAAGTTCATTGCCATGTCATTAAAAAGCAACATGAGCAAGATGCAGGAAGCAAAAAACAAGGTAATTGGCGGGTTGAATCAAGTTCTTCAAAGCATAAAAACCCGACTCCGGACAAACTTCAATGATATCGCAGGGATGAAAAGAAGCGATATCATGAATAGTCTATATATGGTCCTCATCATCACCTTATGCCCGGCTTTGATCGCCATATTGTTCAGGCAGAGCGAGTTCTTTGCAGTAAGTTTCTTTGGAACGCTTTTTACATCCCTGGCTGACCCCGGAGGACTTTATCGCATTCGGATACGGACTATGGCTTTGGGGGCAGGTTTGTTGATAATCTCCAGTTTATTGGCGGCTTTAGTCGGTCAACAGCCAATATTATTAGTTTGTTCGATGCTGTTTTGGGTTTTCATCTCAAGCATGTTGAATGTCTATGGAAAAAGCATCGGTAGTCGGCTAAGCTCCATAGCTATCGTCAGTTTTATTTTGTTTACAGCACAAACCCAGGATCTGTCCGGTGCCTTGCCACATTGTTTGATTATTGCGGCTAGTGCTTCATGGGTTATCGCATGCAAGCTGTGGAAATGGCCGTTCAAACCAAATCAACCCGTGCGCGAAGCTGTAGCCAATTATTATCGTCTGCTCAGCTCTCGGTTGATCTTGGTTCTTTCTAGAGAGAATGAAGCGTATGTACCAGGCCCTGGCGATAAGGACATCCTGCAGAATAGCATCCAGATGGCGCGTAATCTTGCATACCTGGTGATACGTGATTTGAAGGGTACGTTTAACGCAACAACCTGGAAAATGTACCTGCTGCTGCGGAAAGCCGATACGTTGTATACAATCCAGATTGCGCTATCCGAAAGCATAAAAACGGCTTCATTTCAAAATTATCAATCTTCAGTTCAGAAGTCCGTGGACCAGACCGTTACAGATACAGATGCTATACTGACGCATATTGCCTCCTCCATTCAACACGATAAATCGGTG
>Ga0182011_10001473_pt1 | contig 20602 bp, 19 predicted proteins | sample 711E1DmetaG_FD_120481 | JGI IMG/M metagenome (GOLD analysis project Ga0182011, IMG submission 120481) | Permafrost microbial communities from Stordalen Mire, Sweden - 711E1D metaG | ecosystem: Environmental > Terrestrial > Soil > Wetlands > Permafrost | place: Sweden: Stordalen | collected... | reverse complement strand
GGATATGGCCTTCGAACTTGCGTTGCAGGTGAGGAATAAGGCGGTTGGAGCTTATCAGACGATGATGGGAATGCAGTTCTAATTGCGAAGTTTCGGGCAGTTGCGAAGTGGCAGTGAATGCAGGGCGAACGGATGAATTGGGAGCAATGGAATGGCTGAGGGGGCGAAGACGGGAAAGGCTCTTACACCCCCGGCGGGGACTGCGGCTAAGGGCGCAAAGGGCGCGGCGCAGGGCAGTACGCTGGAGCGAGCGGGCTCTTTGGCGGGAGACGTCCGCGGGCGCTTCATGGCGATGCCGCCCGGACGCCGGCGCTGGATGGGCGCGTCCGTGTTGATGATTCTGGCGATGTGCGCAGCAATGATGTGGTACGCGGGACGGACGGACTGGCGGGTGCTGTTCTCTGGTCTCGACGCGAAGGACACGCAGCAGATTGCGCAGGAGTTGGCGGCGGCGGGCATTCCTTATCAGATGACGGAGGACGGAAGCGGCATCGAGGTGGGCGCCGACCAGATGGACAAGGCGCGTATCGAAGTGGCGACGAAGGGGATGCCGCAGTCGGGACGGATGGGATTTGAACTCTTCGACAAGCCAAACTGGGTGGGGTCGGAGTTCGACGAGAAGGTGAACTATCAGCGAGCGATGGAGGGCGAGCTGGAGCACACGATTGGAACCATCGCGGTGGTGCGGTCGGCGCGTGTGCATTTGGTGTTGCCAAAGGATTCGCTGTTCGGCGAGGGACAACAGGCGGCCAAGGCTTCGGTGGTGCTGCAACTGCGTAAATCGATGATTCCGCCCGAGCAGGTGGAGGCAATTCGCGCTCTGGTGGCGGGCGCGGTGGAGAATTTGAGCCCTTCGGATGTGACGCTGGTCGATGCCGACGGGCGGGTGAATTTCAATGCGCCCAGTCAAGGGGCGGTTGCAGCGGATGAAGAGAAGCTAATGGAAGAGAAGCTGGTGGCGATGATGGAACCGACCGCCGGCGGTGGTAACGTGCGCGCGACCGTCAACGTGAGCTACGACGAGAGCACCCAGGAGAAGACCGACGAGGTCTACGACCCGACGCAGGTGGCGACGCTGACCTCACATAAGAGCGAGCAGACGCGCGAAGGCAGGGCGCGGACGTCGGGGGTTCCGGGAACGGCGAGCAATACGCCGGGAGCGGCTGCTCCGGGCAGCGTACAGGCAACGGGCGGTAAGGCTCCTGCTGCGACTCCTCCGCTGCTGGCGGGCGCGACGAGTCAGTCTAAGACGGGGTTGCCGGTCTATCCGCAGAATGGATCGGATGGGGCGGAGACGGCGACCGACGAGAACAACAGCTATGCGGTCTCGAAGCATGTGTCGCACACCGAGCAAGGGCCGGGGAGGATTCGGCGAGTGACGGCGGCGATTGTGGTGAATGATCGCATGTCGATCGAGGGCTCTGGCAAGGGCGAACACACGGTGTGGAAGCCGCGCAGCCCAGAGGAGATGCAGCGGTTGGAGCAGTTGGCGCGCGCGGCGGTGGGCTTCGATACCGCTCGGGGCGATGAGGTGGTGGTGGAGAACGTGAGCTTCTCCTCCAACACGCCCGAGGCGCAGGGCACCGCGATGCAGCGGATCATGGATCAGGCGAGCGCATTCCTCAGCGCACAGCCGGGATTGATGAAGATGTTGGGCGTCTGCGTTCTGGGGATTCTGCTGGTGATGATGGTGTTGAAGCCAATGACGCGTCAGATGATGACGATGATGAAGGAGTCGCCCCCGCTGGCGTTGCCCGCTGGCGGACGGGGAGCTCAACCAAGCATTAGTGGGTTGCAGCAGCCGATGATCGAGGACAGCGGACGGGCGCAGGAGGCTCGAGGCATCTTTGATCAGGTATCGGATCACATTCGCAAAGAGCCAGCGCAGAGTACGCGGCTGCTGGAATCTTGGATCAGCGATGCGGGGGAGGGTGAATAATGGCATCTCCCGCGATGGCTGCACCCCCTAGAGAGAACCTTCCGGCAGCGCTACTGATGGCAAAGCCGCAGTTTAACACGGCTAAATTGACGGGACTGCGCAAGGCTGCGATTCTAATGATCGCGGTTGGCGATGAGCTGGCAAAGGTCTTCTTCCAAAGTTTGTCAAATGCCGATGTGCAGATATTGACCGATGAGATCTCGCGGCTTGGCACGGTGCCACAGGAGGCACTGACACAGGTATTGATGGAGTTCTACGGGCTTCTGGAGACGCAGCAGTATGTGGTGCGCGGAGGACTGGAGTATGCGCGCCGAGTATTGACCGAGGCGTTTGGAGCGGCGAAGGCCGCAGAGTTGATCGCGCAGTTGCCCAAGCTGCGCGAACAGACGCATGGAGATCTTGCCATGCTACAGAAGATGGATCCGCAGCAGTTGAGCAAATTTTTGGAGAACGAGCATCCGCAGACGGTGGCTCTGGTGCTGGCGCATCTGGATCCGAAACGCGGCTCTACGCTTCTGATGCAGCTTTCCGAACCATTGCGCGTGGAAAGTGTGCGGCGGTTGGCTGAGATGCGTCAGTTCTCGCCCGAGATGGCACAGAAGGTGGGAGTGATTCTGCACCGCAGAATGGAGTCGCTGGGTTCTACCGGACGCAAGTCTTACGCTGGATTCCGTGCCGTGGCCGACATGCTGAATCGGCTGGATCAGGACGCTAGCAAAGGAATTTTGGAAAAGATTGAGGTCACCGAACCGAAGCTGGCAATCGGAATTCGCAACTTGATGTTCACCTTCGAGGACTTGATGACGGTCTCGGAGACGAGCATTCGCGAACTGGTCAGCGCGGTGGATAAACGAGTTCTGGGACTGTCGTTGAAGGGTGCCAAGGACGATCTGAAGGCTCACCTGTTCAAGGCGATGAGTACGCGCGCGGTGGAGATGTTGAAGGACGATATGGAGGCGATGGGGCCGGTGCGAACCAAGGAGGTGGCAAAGGCTCAACAGGAGATGTTGGTGCTGGCGCGCTCCATGGAGGCCGAAGGAAAGATCACACTCAAGCTGGAAGCCGACGACGAACTTGCCGTCTGAGTAGAGGAGAGTTGCGATGGGAGCATTGAACACTGACGCGATGTCTGCGTTTGTAGTGCCGGAGATAGTCGTCTCACCGTTCGAGTTTCGCTCGCTGGGGGGCGAGGAGATGGAGGCGATCTTCGCCGCGCAACGCAAAGGTCCGGCGAGCGATACGGGCAACGGTCAACGGACTGGGCGCATTGCCGCGTGGGATGCAGGTGGGGGGGTGAATTTTTCGTCCGGGTACGATCAGATGACCAAGGACGCGATGGAACTCGCGCGCAAGGAAGGATTCGAGCAGGGAGACAAGGAAGGACGCTATGCGGCGCGAGCCGAGGTGGAGGTGGAGATGCGCGCGGCTGTTGCGCAAGAACAGTCGCGGATGGTGGCTGCGGTGACGGAGTTTGGCGCGGTGCGCGAGCGCTACTTTCAGGATGTGGAGCAGGAGGTAGTCAAGCTGTCGCTGGCGATTGCGGGACGCGTCTTGCATCGTGAGGCGCAGGTCGATCCGCTGTTGCTGTCCGGCGTAGTCCGCGTGGCGTTGGACAAGATGCAGGACCGCAGCGGCGTGGTGTTGCGCGTTGCGGGAGCTGACGTGAAGATTTGGGAGGAAGCGTTCACCGAGATCGAAGAGTCCGAGCGGCCCAAGGTGGTCGAAGACATCAAGATGCAGCGCGGCGATTGCCGGTTGGAGACCAAGATGGGCACCGTCGAGCTAGGCATCGGCGTACAGATGGAGGAGATTGAAAAGGGATTCTTCGATCTACTGAACCATAGGCCGGTGAAGTAATGGAAAAGGCATCGCTGACAGCGTACTTTGAGAAGTTGGCAGAGCGGCCGGCGTGGCGTTGGCACGGACGCGTGGTGGAGGCCAATGGGCAGACGATTGAGTCCGAGGGGCCGGTCTGCTCGGTGGGCGAGTGCTGCGAGATCGTCGACGAGGAAGGCAAGCGGCATGAGGTCGAGGTGATTGGATTCCGCGGGCCGCATGTGCTGGCGATGCCGATCAATGCGACCCAGGGGATACGTTATGGAGACGCGCTGGCGGCGCTCGGCGTGGTTCCGCAGATGGCGTTGAGCGAGCAGATGACAGGGCGTGTTTTGGATGCGCTGGGGCAGCCGCTAGATGGGCTGGAGCCGTTGCGCATCGGCGGGGCTTGGCCGCTGGATGGAGTGGTGCCGAAGGCCATGGATCGCGAGCCGATTCGCGTACCGCTGGGAACTGGCATCCGCGTACTAGATGGCGTGTTGACCGTCGGACGCGGGCAACGGGTGGGAATCTTTGGTGGCTCGGGCGTGGGAAAGAGCACGCTGATCGGCATGATGACGCGCAATACTGCGGCGGACATGACGGTGGTCGGGCTGGTCGGCGAACGCGGTCGTGAGGTGAAGGAATTTTTGGAGGACTCGCTGGGCGTGGAGGGACGCAAGCGGTCAGTGGTGTTGGTGTCGACCTCGGACCAGTCGCCGCTGTTGCGAATGCGTGCGGCACTGGCGGCGACCTCGGTTGCGGAGTTCTATGCTTCGCGCGGCAAGCATGTGTTGCTGGTGCTGGACTCGCTGACTCGCTACGCGATGGCGGCGCGCGAGGTCGGACTTGCGGCGGGCGAACCTCCGGCGAGCAAGGGCTATACACCGTCGGTCTTCACCAAGCTGGCGCGGTTGGTCGAGCGCGCCGGAAACTTCAAGAACGGAAGCATTACGGCGTTCTACACGGTGTTGATGGAGGGCGACGATCAGCAGGACCCACTGGTCGATGCGGTACGCTCGCTACTGGATGGGCATGTGGTGCTGTCGCGCGCGATGGCCTCTGAGGGGTGGTATCCTCCGGTCAACATTCTGGATTCGATCAGTCGACTAATGCCTGCGGTGACCTCGCCGGAGCATCGGAAGAAGGCGTCGCTGGTCAGGCGATTGCTTGCCGCCTACGCGCGGAGTGAGGATCTGGTACGTATCGGTGCGTACAAGGCGGGAGCCGATGCGGAGCTGGATCAGGCGCTGCGAGCACGACCGGTGCTGCGAACGTTTCTGGAGCAGGGCTCTGGTGAGCAGGTGACTCTGGAGGAGTGCGTTCAGCAGCTACAGGCGCTGGAGATCGGCGTATGAGTCGGGGCGGAAAGCGACTCGACCGGCTGCTTGCGATTCGGCGGTTGAGCGAGGAACTGGATCGTAGCGCGCTGGCGATGGTGTTGGCATCGGTGCGCGAGGTGGAGACGGCGATTGAGAGCCAGGCGTTGAGCCAGGTGGAGGCCAAGCAGGCGGGGCGGCAGGCGTTGTCGGCGGGCAATCACGGTGAATGGCTGATGGCCGACGCACAGAGTGAAGTTGCGGGATGGAATAGCGAACGGTTGGGAGTGATTCGCGAACAGCGGGCGCTGGAGGTGCCGCCAGCCAGAGAGAAGTTCATGGAGAGTCGCTGCGAGCACGAGCAGGTGAAGAAGCTGATTGAAAACGCCAAGCAGGTGGTGGAGATCGAGGAAGGTCGCAGGGCGCAGGCCGCGGCTGACGATTGGTTTCTGAGCAAGCGGTCGCGGCTGAATCGCTAATGTCCTGAGTCAAAAGTTCGTTGAACTATAGGTCGGGCTTTCAGCCCTCGATCTTTGTGCGGAATGTAATCCTAGGCCTACGGCCTAGGCTGGTATAGAACGGACCTTTGGCCCTTGGGTTTGTGCTGCGAATTAGAGCGGTTTCCGTAATGGGGTATGCCGTAGTCGAACGACAAAAAAACAGATTCCGCTTCGCTACAGAATGACAAACAAATAGGTCTACATCATTTCCTAAAATGCTCTAGTTTTCCTGCTGGTGTACAGCTATGCCTCTGCGAATGGAATGCGGAGATTCTTCGTTACGCTCAGAATGACAATCGTTGAAACTTCTATGGCAATTGGGGAAATGCTGCAATTATTGGGCATTTCGGCGAGATTGCAGGGCGGATTATGAAACGCTCCTAATTGGAGTGGATTTCTGGGATAAAACTTTGGCCGCTGAAGTGCATTGCTCTCTGTGTCGAAAGGTAGGGCCAGATGCAGACAGCGAACATTGGACTCGTGGATACGTTATCGGCTACAGTGCCGGTGACGATTAGCGGCGCAGACAGTTCTCCTTCGACCAAGGAGAGCTTCAGTCAGACATGGCAGCGAGAGTTGAAGCTCGATGAATCGACGCCGGACGCGAACTCCGCGGCTGGCACGACTACAACAAGTATTACGACGGCGGCAAGTACAGCGACACCTAGTACAACGGCCTCATCAACCAAGACGGCGGCAAGCACAACGACACCTAGTACAGCGACTGCATCGACCAAAACGGTGGCAAGCTCAACGGATGATCCGTCAGATAAGGATGATGCAAACTCCGCGTTGACGGCGACGTTGAAGCCGGCGACTGAAGCGGTTGGCACGACGCTGAACAAGACTGCGGCTGATGCATTGAATGCTACGGCGAAAAGTGCTGCGAGCAGTGCGGATACGGTAGCGCCGTTGATTACGGCAAAAGCCCCTGTGGACGCGGCGACTCAGACAAAGGCAGAGCTGAGTGCGGCGTTGTTGAATGCTACGGCAAAGAGTGCAGTGAGTAGTAAGGATGCGACCGATGCAGGGACCACGGGGACGAAGGTTACGGTTGCCGCCGACGGAACGGCTGTAACGAAGGCGATGCTGGCGGCGCTGACAGCGGCGTCTGGCAACGGTGCGCAGGCGACAACGGCGATTATTGATAAGGGCTCTACTTCGGTAGTGAAGACTTCCTCGCCGACAGTGGCGAATCCTGCTGAAGCTAAGGTCCCGATCAAGGTTGAATCGGATCCGGCTAAAACGACGAATTCGGCTGCCCCCACCGCTGTTCCACCGTCCGATGCAGCATCGGCTGTAGTGAGCGTTGCGGCTAGCGTTCAAAAGAGTGCTGCGGCAGCGGCCAATCAGTTGACGGATGCGCAGAGTTTAACGGCAGCAAGTGTGCCGACGACGAAGTTGAGCGGGACAAAGAACGAGACAGCTTCAGCCGTGCGCGAGAAGGATAAGAGCACGACTACAAAGGCTGTCGCTAAGACGGATGTAACAACGCCGACTCCGGTTGTTACAGCGACGGTCACAGCAGATGCGATGGCCTCTGCGCAGTTGATCGCCGCGCAGTCGGTAACGGGGCAGGCGGTTGTGACGCCGAACGCGACTCCATCCAGCCACCCTACTGAATCGGATGGGTTGCAGACGAGTGTTGCGTTGAGCGGAAGTTCGCTGAAGGGGAAGGCCACTGCGGCGGTTGCGACGCAGAGCGGTTCCGTAGCGGCTGGTACGGCAACGACGGATGCATTTGCGAACTCCGTGCAGGTAGCCAGCGCGAGTAGCACTACAGCAGCCGACCCGGTTGCGAACCCGAGAGTCGCGGCAACGGGCAAGTCAGCAACGACTCGTAGAGTGGCCGCAACGGAAAAAGTTGCCGATGCATCCGGTTCGGTTAAGCCAGCGACAGCGATTGATGCAGGATTGACCAGTGCGGTGCCGAGCGCGAGTCATGTGCATTCGGAGGCGGTTTCGACGGGATTACATGCGGTCTCGACTGCGACGAGCAGCGTTGATGGGCAGACGGTAAGTGCAATGAGCTCCAGCTCGTCGAGCGCAGGAGCGGAGTTGCTGACCGCAGCGGCGAATCCCGCGGATGGGGCTGTCAGCAGCGGGCATCAGGTGCTGTCGACCAGCCCGACCAAGCTGGAGGTTGGTGTCTTCGACGGTACGCACGGATGGTTGCAGATTCGCGCAGAACTGGGGACGAGTGGGACGGTGAACGCTTCGTTGTCAACGACCAGTTCGGCGGCGCACGACGCGGTAAAGGCCGCAGTGCCGGAGATGACGAGCTATCTACAGTCGGAGTCGGTCAACGTGAGTCGGATTGCGGTACACCGGATCGCGGAGATGCCGAACTCGATGAGTGCGACGGCGGGCGACGGACAGAGCAGCGCGCAGGGGCAACATTCGGCGCACGACAACTCAGGCGCATCGCAGGGAAGCTTGTCGATGGCGAGCGATACGGGATCGGGCACCGCTTCTGGTTCGGACACAAGGGGCTCGGACACGATGGGCTCGGCGGTTAGCGCGATCAGCTCCGATGCGGCGAGTGCCGACACGGTTGTTACCAGCGAGGACAGCTCCAGCGCGGTCGTTGCAAGCGATTGGGCCGCAGGACTCAATGGTGCGATACCCACGACTAGTACAGCGTGGGGCGGAAGCAGCGGAAGTTGGTTGAATGTTAGCGCGTAGTTGGATGTTTGCGCATAGACGGGTTGATTTATTTGGCGACGTGGTCCGGCAGTTAAAACAGATTTGGCAGGATGCGCAGGTTTGGATGTACAGGCGGGTTTGAAGTTCAACGATTTTTTAAATGGAAGATCTACGGCAGGGCCGAAAGGAAAGGGAGAACTATGAGTGGTATTTTGCAGGCAGGAGCGAGTTCGGCGCAGATGGCAAATTCTGCGATGACCGTAGGAAATTCGCTGTCAAAGCCGAGCGCGACGGCGACGGCGAAGGCGGCGACAACATCATCGACGGCGACATCAACTACGGCGTCTACGACGATTACGGCGAACGATTTCATGGTTCTGCTGGTGGCGGAGATGAAGAATCAGGATCCGACTCAGCCGACTGATCCAAACGCCTACATTACGCAGATGGTGGGCGTGAATAGTCTACAACAACTGGTCTCGATCAACTCGGGCGTTTCGACACTGGATACGACGGTGTCGACATCAAAGACGCCGAGTACATCCACCGTGTCGGTTGCGGCAGGGTCTACGAGCTCGAGTGCGAGCGCAAGGGCGACGGGATCAGCCGATGCGATGCCAGTAACATCGAACAGCGGAAGCACGACGGGATCGAATGTGTCATCGGGCAATAGTACGAGCAACTAGCGGTTTTGGGCGAGCCCCGGCGAGCGATGGCTTGCCTGGGTTCATACACCACAGTGTCGGCAAACTTTAGCAGTCAGAGAAAACTTTATCTTCACAGTTTAAATTCAAGGAGAAACAACAATGCCCTCATTTGCAATTCCACTGACAGGACTCAATGCGAACTCGGTTGCGCTAAATACAATCGGAAATAACCTTGCAAACATGAATACGACGGCGTTCAAGAGCCAGACGGCAACCTTTTCGTCCCTGTTCTATCAGAACCTGGGGACGACGGGATCAGGGGATGCGCTACAGGAAGGACTGGGAACGCAGGTGGCGGGGACGTCCACCAACTTTACGGGCGGCTCGCTGAACAAGACGACGACCTCGACCGATATGGCGATAAACGGGAGTGGCTACTTTGTTGTGCAAAGAGATGGACAGCAGGAGTTGACACGCGCTGGCAACTTCCAACTGGATTCGAGCGGAAACCTAATTACCAGCGCGGGGCTTAACGTGATGGGATACGCGGGTGCCAATGGAGTCGTGAATACGAACACTCCCCTGGCCGCACTACAGGTTCCGGTGAATGCGACTCAGGCCGCGTCTGCGACTTCAAAATTCAGCCTGGCCGCGAATCTGAATGCGTCGACGGCGGTTGGCGGCCAATTCTCCACAACCGTTAAGATGTTTGACTCGCTGGGAACCAGTCATGCGGCGACAGTGACCTTTACCAGGGCTACGGTTGGAACGGGGACAACGGACAGCACTTGGACCTACGCAATCACGCTGCCTGCCGGTGATCAGGCGACGGTTAACACGGTTGCGAATACAACGGGGACACTCAGCTTCCTCCCGTCAGGTGCTCTGGACACAACCCCAGCAGTGTTACCAAATACGACCGGCATCACGTTCAATAACATGTCGGATGGAGCTACATCTATGTCGTTCAATTGGAACTTGAGCGACTCAAGTGGCCCATTGATCGAACAGACGGTGGGCACCTCGACGGTCAATTCGGGTACGCAGGACGGGTTCGCCAGCGGCTCGTACAGCTCATTTTCGGTGGATGCATCGGGCATTATCTCGGCCACGTTTTCGAACGGTAATACTGAGAAAGTTGGAGAACTGGCGATTGCCTCGGTCACCAACTCGGAGGGTCTTGAGTTGGCGGGCGGCAATAACTACACAACGACGCAAGCCTCGGGCGCGGCCAGCGTTGGCGCTCCGGGAGCTGGCGGACGCGGTTCGGTTGAGGACGATACGCTGGAAGCGTCAAACGTGGACATCTCAACGGAGTTCGCCGATCTGATTGTGGCGCAGCGCGCCTTCGAGGCCAACTCGAAGACGGTAACCACCTTCGATACAGTCACACAAGAGACGATCAACATGATTCACTAACGGGCGGTTCACGAAAAATAGCAAAGGACGAGAGCGGCGGTTGCGGGCGGCAGGGATGCGGCCCGCAATCGCCGCTGTGCGTTGGATGGCAGCCTTCTAATAATCAGGTGAAGTCTCGCTAATGTTTGATGGGGCGGCTTTGGCACGGGTCGTGCAGTTGTCCTAGTCATCATGGCATATAGACCCGAACCCGGCGCCTCTGGAAATGGGAAGAATCCCGCACGAAGCATTCGCATGTTGCCGCTGATGTTGGCAATGGTGTTTACAATCCTGCTGACGCTGTCTGGCGTGGTGGGCGTGCTGGTATATCTGGCAAAAGTCAATAAACTGCCCTCGGGGCTGGCTAGCAGCGTGACGAGTGGGAGCCCGGACGGATCCAAGACCTCTGAGATTGTGCTGGATCCTCTGCTGGTGAATCTGGTGGATGCTGATGGACACGGCTATCTGCGCGCCGGTGTAACGCTGCGTGTGCAGGGAACGGTGGGCAATGAGGGGCAAGCAAAGACTGACTCCCCATCGAAGGACGACAAGGTGGCGACGGCGGTGAGCGCTCCGCTGCGCGATATTGTGCTGGATGTGCTGGGCCGTCAACAGGTCGCGGACCTGCTACAGCCCGACGGTAAGGATAAGTTGAAGGTCGTGCTGAAGAGCGCACTGCGGGATCGCGACCCCGATGTGAGAGTGGTGGATATTTACTTCACGGAGTTTTTGGTGCAGCAGTAGAAAACGCAATCACGGATGCGAGTGAGCTCAAGGGGACGGCTATGAACCAGGAAAAGGCAACCGCGTTGGCCGAGAAACCCGCAGTTCCAGCGTTGGAGGCGGTACTCGCACCCGATGCGATGGAAGCGCATCCTGCGTGGCCGATGATCTCGCGCATGCCCGTGATGCTGACGGTCGGCATTCCATTGAAAGGGTTCCGGGTTTGTGATTTGCTGGCGCTGGAGCCCGGGCAGACCATTCTGAGCAAATGGATCGCGACCGAAGAGGTGCCGCTAAAGGTGGGAACACTCCAGCTTAGTTTGGGAGAGTTTGAAGTGGTGGAAGAGATCATGGCGCTGCGGTTGACCCGATTGTCGTAGGAACGAATTGCAGGGCGCAGCCTGCTTGTGCGGGTTGGCTGGAAGAACTTGCGGGCTTGGAAGAGATTGTAGAGGCGGTGGATAGGGTTCCCGCAGAGGTTGAGGAGTTGGCGATGGAGATGACACGAGAGAATGCGCGGAGCGGAAGTGGGGCGCAGGTTATTGGCCCGAAGTTCAGTGGGGCGCAGGGCGGTCTGGCGGGTTGGCTGATGGAGTTGTTTAGCGTGCCGCTGCGGGTGCGGTTTGCCGGGATGGGCAAGGCGCGCACCAAGCGCAGGATGGAGCTGGTCGAGATGTTGCAACTGGGTGGTAAACGACAGTTGATGTTGGTGGTCTGCGATGGACAGCGCTATTTGGTGGGAGCGGGTGGAGACAGTGTGCAGTCGATTGCCGAGATGAGAGGGCCTCTGACTTCGGATCTATCGCTCGCAGCAAGCGAGGGGATAGAAGCTGATGGGGTAAAAGTCGCACGGCCAAGTTCAGCAGAGGAAGTGCCATGCTGCTCATGAATTATTTGCGCAGGATGGGCTTGGGCTTGAGTGGTCTGGGTCGGATGAGGTCAGGCCAGATGCGCCTGAGTAAACTCGGGCTGTTGGCGGTCGTTGCTGTGGCTCTGCTTGCGCTTGCGCAACCGGCGCAGGCGCGGCAGGCGAGCCCGGATTCCTTCTGGACCAACCATGCGTCACACGCTACGGCAAAACCTGCTGCCGGGACGAAGGCTGCGGGAGCGAAGAAGGCGGCGGTTCCGGCGGCCAAGGCTGGCGCGGACGATTTTGGCCTGAACACCATTGCCAGTCAGATGAACAGCCAGCAGAGCGTGCCGTGGTCGATTGTGCTCGGGTTGACGCTGCTGACGCTGTTGCCTGCGCTGCTACTGTCGATGACGCCGATGATTCGGCTGCTGGTGGTCTTCCACTTTCTGCGGCAGGCGCTGGGAACGCAGACCGCTCCATCCAATCAGGTGTTGATGGGGCTGTCGCTGATGATGACTTGGTTCCTGATGGCTCCGGTGATGACGCAGGTTGATCAGCAGGCGCTGGCTCCGTACCGCGCGGGGACGATTACCGGCGAGCAGGCGATGGATCTGGGCGCGGCTCCGGTGAAGACTTACATGCTGCGCTATGCGCGCGAGAAGGATCTTGCGCTGTTTGCCTCCGCGGGAATGACGGCGCGGCCAAAGTCGGCTCAGGACCTGCCGATGCAAGTGGTGGTTCCGGCCTACATGCTGAGCGAGTTGAAGGCTGGGTTCCAGATCGGCGCAGTGCTCTTCCTGCCGTTCCTGCTGATCGATATGGCGATTGCAAGCATTACCACCTCGATCGGCATGATGCAGTTACCGCCAGTCGTGATTTCGACACCAGTAAAGATTCTGCTGTTTGTGATGGTGGATGGATGGAATCTGCTGGCCAGTTCGTTGCTGAAGAGTTTTTGACGCAGGGGTAGAGGCAAGACGTAAGGAACACGAGGCGAGAGCGTATGGGACCGGACTTGGCAGTGCAATTAGCGCGAAATGTTTTGATCGAGGCAATGATTTTGAGTGCCCCACTGCTGGTCGCGGCTTGCCTGATTAGCGTGCTGCTGAGTCTGGTGCAGACGCTGACCAGCATACAGGAGCAGACGCTGACGATTGTGCCAAGGCTGGTCGTTGTCTTTGTCATCGGCATTGCGACGATGCCTTGGATGGTGCGGCGGCTGGTGACTTACACCATTGCCTTGTGGTCAGACTTCCATCGCTATCTGGGGTAGCTGGTTTTCGGTAATGGCGTAGACCGTCGTGGCGCGAGCAAAAGCAGATTCCTCCGCTTCGCTGCGGAATGACAAACAAGTTGGTTGCGGAATGACAAACAAGTTGATTTATAGCAATTTCCAAAAACGCTCTAACGGTTGAGGTAAGCGGAGAGATTTATGCAGATGCAGGATGCGACGACCATGCTGACCGGGCACCAGATTGCGGACTGGCCGCAATTTCTGACTGCCTGTGTGTTGGTGATGATTCGCATCAGCGGGCTAATGGTCTTTGCTCCAATCTTCTCCTCCTCCGCGATTGCACCGCGCATCAAGGCGGGGTTTGTGATTGCGGTGACGATTCTGCTGGCACCTGTTGTTGGTACGTTGCCTCACGCGCGCGTGACGCTCGACATGGCGGCAATCCTAGGTGAGCTAAGCGTGGGACTGACGTTCGGTTTTGCTCTGACTCTGATTATGGAGGCACTGATGTTCGCCGGACAGATGCTGGGTATGGAGTTCAGCTTCTCTCTGGCCAACATGATGGACCCCAACACCATGGTCGAGACGGCCGTGATGGGGCAGTTGTTGAACTGGTTTGGGATACTGGTTCTGATCGGCGCGGGGCTCGACCGCACGTTGCTGGCGGCGATGATGCGCAGTTTTGCCGTGGTTCCGGTGGGACAGGCGGTGATGAAAGCGTCGACTTGCTCGGCGCTGGCGGCGATGATGGGCGGAGTTTTTCTCTCTGGGCTGCAACTGTCGGCCCCGGTGATTGCGGCGGCATTGACGGTGGAGATCGTCGTGGCGCTGGTCGGGCGAATGAGTCCGCAGTTGCCCGTGATGATGGTGAGCATTCCGCTGAAGACGTTGGTCTCTTATGTGGTGTTGATCGGGGCGCTGGCCGTGTGGCCGGGATGGATTGAGCGACACTTTACCGCGCTGCTGGACCGGGCCGCGCATCTGGTGGCCTCATGAGCGAAAAAGGCACAGAGGCGGCAACAGAACAACGCAAGGAAAAGGCGAAGAAGAAGGGCGACGTCCCCCACAGTCGCGAGCTTCTAAGCGCACTGGCGATGCTGGCCGGAGTCTTGGTGCTGGGCTCTTCGTCCAAGCAGTTTCTCTCCAGTTGGGATCATGTGTACGCGAGCAGCCTACAGCTTGGCATGGGAGACTTCAGCGAGAACAGCCTTGACCATGCGGTGATGAAGATTCTTGTTCCGGCGCTGATTCCAGTGGGAATGATTCTGGCGGCTAGCTTTGCTGCCGCGTTGATGGCTGGAATCGGTCAGACCGGCGGAGTGAACATCAACGGCGAGGCGTTGATGTTGAAGCCAGAGCGATTGAACCCGGTGACCAACATCGGAAATATCTTCAGCCTGCGGTCCGTAACGCGGTTGGGGAAGTCGCTGTTGCCAGCGGCCGTGGTCATTGCGATTGGCGTGAAGGCAATGCGCGAGTTGGTCATGCCCATGCCGGTGATGAGTGCAACGCGTTTGCCGGAGACTCTGAGTGTTTGCTATGACCTGGCGGTTAAGTCGGCCTGGGTGATGGTGATCTGGTCCGGTCTGGACTATGCGATGGAACGCATCGCATGGAACAAGAAGCTGCGCATGACCAAGCAGGAGATGCGCGACGAAATGAAGGACACGATGGGTAATCCGATGGTGAAGGGACGCCAGCGGAGACTCCAGAATGCGATGCGTCGACGCAAGGTGAAGGCCGATGTGTCGAAGGCAAGCGTGGTGATTACCAACCCAACGCACTTTGCCGTGGCGCTGGAGTTCAGCTTTGAATCAATGTCGGCACCGACCGTGTTGCTCAAGGGGAAGAACCTTCACGCCTTGAAGATCCGCGAAGAGGCCCGACTGGCTGGAGTTCCAATTGTGGAGAATCCTCCGTTGGCTCGCTCGCTCTACAAGAACGTCGAGGAGGGCCATGCGATTCCCTACGATCTGTACTCGGCGGTGGCGGGAATTCTGGCCTACCTCTATCGGCAGCAGGTGGAGAAGGCGGCGCGCGATCGCAGAGCAGCCGAGGAGATCGCCGCAAACAGACGGAACACGGTCAAGCAGAAGACCGCGAGCGGACAGAAGACATCGGGCGAGCAAAAGACCGCAGGCGAGCAAAAGACATCAACCGGGCAGCAAGGATCGACCGGGCAGAAGAGTTCTACGACTGAGGAAAGCACTGGCGGGGGTGGGTTGTAATGGCACTGACACTAGGAAGCAATAGCGGATGGACGAGTGCAAAGCGCAATGCGCTGCTTCTGCCCGTCGTGGCGATCAGCATGGTTTTTGTGATGCTGATTCCGATCCCGGGATACGTTCTCGACCTGCTGCTGGTCATGTCGATGACGGCCTCGATCATCGTCTTTTTGACGGCGATTCAGGTACGTAAGGCGGTCGACTTCAGCGTCTTCCCGACGTTGCTGCTGTTGTTGACGTTGTTTCGGCTTTCGCTGAACATCGCGTCCAGTCGGCGGATTCTGCTGCATGGGCACGAGGGAACTCACGCCGCTGGCAGCATGATCGAATCGTTCGGGCAGTTTGTCGTCGGCGGAAATTATGTTGTGGGCTTCGTGCTGTTTCTGGCTTTGATTGCGATTCAGTTCTTGGTCGTCAGCCACGGCGCGGTACGAACCGCGGAGGTGACGGCAAGGTTTACCCTCGACGCGTTGCCCGGTAAGCAGATGGCCATCGACGCGGACATGAACGCGGGCCTGATCGACGAGCACGGAGCGCGCAAGCGGCGCGAGGTCATCGCGCGCGAGGCGGAGTTCTATGGCTCGATGGATGGCGCGGCAAAGTTCAATCAGCGCGATTCACTGGCGACGATTCTGATTACTGCAATCAACATTATCGCGGGACTTGCCATCGGCGTCTTGCAGCAGGGCACCGACCTGATGACGGCGGTCAAGACCTACACGATTCTGACCGTGGGCGATGGACTGGTGACGATGATTCCCAGCCTGTTGGTGACGGTGGCGGGCGCGATGGTTCTAACGCGCGCCTCGTCGGCGGGACAACTGGACGCGGAGTTGAAGACGCAGTTGTTCGCGCGCAGAAATACCTTGTGGATTGCGTGCGGCGTGTTGGCAATGCTGGCGCTGGTTCCGGGAATGCCGTGGATGGCGTTTCTGCTGATGGCCGGTGCGGTGGGAATGCTGGCGCGTAAGATTCCCGAAGAGGCTGCGGTGGCGGCTGCGGTCGAGGAGCTTCCCGGTGGCAAGAAGGGTGCTGCTGCGGTGCCTGCGGGCGACAATCTGGCCGGATTGCTGAAGATGGACGAGTTGACGCTGGAGATTGGCTTCCAGTTGATCTCGCTGGTCGACGAGAAGCAGGGCGGCCAGATGTTGAACAAAGTGCGCGGGTTGCGTCGGCATCTGGCGACTGAGCTCGGGTTCATTGTGCCGCCGGTGCATATTACGGACAATCTGCGCCTGAAGCCGCGCGAGTATGTGGTGTCGCTGCGCGCCATTGAGATTGGGCGTTGGCAGACCGAGCAGAACTGCGTGTTGGCGGTTAACGGCGATCCCAAGGCGCGGCCAATTCCGGGAACCGTGACGCAGGAGCCAGCCTTCGGCGTGGCGTCGCGATGGATCGCTCCTGGGTTGGAGGAGCAGGCGTTGGCGGCGGGCTACTCGGTGGTGGACCAGACGACCGTGATTGCGACCCATATCGGCGAGCTGATTCGGCGGCACGCGCAGGAGTTGCTGGGCCGCCAAGAGGTGAAGCGGCTGCTGGACACGATGAACGAAAGCCATCCCAAGCTAGTCGAGGAGTTGGTGCCCAAGCTGATGACTCTCGGCGAAGTGCAGAAGGTGTTGCAACAACTGCTTCGCGAGCAGGTTTCGATCCGCGATCTGGGAGCGATTCTGGAGGTGTTGGTCGAGGCCGCGCAGACCTCGAAGAGCACCGTGTATTTGGTCGAGACGGTGCGTCAGGCCATTGGGCGTTCGCTGGTGCATCCGCTGCTGGACGCTGACGGCGGGTTGCGAGTGCTGGTGCTGGCCGCAAATCTGGAGCAGGAGATCGTCGGAACCTTCGACCCGGAGAGCGCATCGCGGCTGTTAGGCGATGGATCTCGACCGGCTCCGGCGGCATTCATGCGGCGCATCGTGGAATCTGTGAAACAGCTTACCGGAGGCAGTCCGGCGACGGCCCTTCCCGTGCTGTTGGTACCAAGTCCGGCTCGTTATCACATGCGGCGCTGGTTGGAACCGTTCCTGCCGAAGGTGACGGTGCTCTCGCCAGCAGAAATTCCTCCCGTGATTCGAGTGCGTAGCGTTGGAACGATTGGGTAGTGGGTCGTTGTAAGTGGTCAGCAATGAGCGGTGAAGGGTTCGGAGGGTTTAAATGGAGAAGCACTTAGATCAGAGCGAGATCGATCAGCTGTTTGCGTCAGCGATGGCGCAGGTGGCGAGCGAACAGCCCGCGCCATCGGAGGAGCAGGTGAAGGTCGCGCCGGTGATTAAGGGCGATCCGTACAACTTCAGCCGCGCCGGACAGATTAGCACGGAGCAGATGCAGGCGATTAGCACGGTGAACGATATGTTTGCGCGCAACCTGACGCATCATCTGGGAGCGTGGTTGCGCACCGAGTTCAAGACCAATCTCGTCTCGGCCGAACAGTTGATTTACTCGGAGTTTACCGAGCGCATTCCCGAGCTTGCGTATGTCTGCTCGGTGCGACTCGACCCGCTGGACGCGCTGGGTGTGATGCAGTTTGATCTGGCCATGGCTCCGCCGATCATCGACCTGCTGCTGGGTGGAGTGGGCAGGGCAGGGCCGTTACGCGAGCCGACCGACATTGAAGAGGACATTCTGCGGTCGGTGCTGGAAATCATTATGCGCGAGTTGAACGTCGCCTGGCAGCAGGTGGGATTGAAGTTTGCCATGGAGAAGAGAGAGGTCGAGTCGGAGTTCTCCCGGTTGATGCCAATGACTGAACGGACGTTGAGCGTTAGCTTCGAGATTCGTATGCCGGAGGCGCAGGGAACTTTGAATCTGTGTCTGCCCGCAGTGGTGCTGAATACGATTCTGCGCAAAATGATCTCCGACCGTGATCGACCGAGAAGACGGTCCCAGGAGGTGCACAATCGGATGGCAAGTCTGATGGAAGAGGCGCAGTTTGGCGCTGCGCTACAGTTTCCCACCGTGCGCCTGAACGCGCGCGAACTGGCCGACATGGTTCCAGGAAAGGTGATTCGTTTGCCCCTGCCGCGTCAGGCCTCGGCTGAATTGCGAGTGGCTGGAATGCCCCTCTTTCATGGCCAGCCTGTGCGCTCGGGAGAACACCGCGGAGCGCAGGTCAAAGGATTCACGCTCGACGCGCAACGCCAGATTCATCTGTAGGCGTGGCGGTTGGCGAGCAATGGTGCAAGACGGCAAGCGCAAGCTGGGTTGAGTAGAACGATTATCGTAATACGGTGAGCGAAAGCCTGCTGGATGGTTCTGATCTTGGGAGGAAGCGTAGATGGATGAGGCGAATGCAGGGCAGGCAGCAGAAGGTTCAGCGGCAAGCGGGATTGCGGGCGAGCACGAGGCACAGCAGGCTTCGGCGCGCGACCTTTTGCTGGAGATCGAACTCGATAGTACGCTTCAGTTCGGCTCTCGCGAGATGCCGCTAAAGGATGTGCTGGCGCTCGGTCCCGGCGATGTGCTGGAGCTTGATCGGCACATTTCTGAGCCGGTGGATCTGGTGGTCGGCGACCGGATCATGGCGCGCGGCGAGGTGGTGATTGTGAGCGGAAACTTCGCTCTGTTGATTACCGAAGTGGCTGCACCGCAACTGCGCTTGGAGAGCATTCGCAGCTTGTTTTAGAGAGCAGTCGAACGCAGCCGGGGCAGGCGAGAGCGGTTGATTAACGTGCGGACGGAGTAGAGGCAAGATGGCAAGTAGACCGGGAAGTGAGATACCGAGAGGAATGGACGTCTACTGGACTCCCAGTACGGGGGGATCGTTGCCGGTACGTGGTGGCGGGGGCGTGCAGGATCGCTTCGCTTGGCGGGACCAGCGGCTTGGCTGCGGCAATCCGGCGTGCACCAAAGGCTGGTTGCGACTGCTGAAGGATCGGCGGAGGCCGGTCTTTGAGCATCAATGGGGATGCAGCACCGATTGCATTGAGTCGCTTGTTTCGGTGGCGGTGCGGCGAGAGTTCGGCGATGGCAACATTGTGGACGATGGACGGGAACATCGCCATCGGATTCCGCTGGGGCTGGTCATGCTGTCGCAGGGATGGATTACGCATCCGCAGTTGCAGCGCGCGCTGATGGCGCAGAAGCGCTCCGGTCGAGGTCGCATCGGCAGTTGGCTGGTGGCCGAGTGCGGAGTGAAGCAAGAGCACGTCACGCGTGCGCTCAGTATGCAGTGGAGCTGCCCGGTGCTGACGTCCGATGGATTCGATCCCAGAGCAATGGCGTTGTTGGTTCCGCGATTGCTAATCGAGCGGTTGGGAATGGTTCCACTGCGCATTGCGGGCGACCGGATTCTATATCTTGCGTTTGAAGATCGGCTGGATGCTTCCGCCGCGCTGGCGTTGGAACGCATGAGCGGGTTGAAGGTGGAGTCTGGTTTGGCTGATGGCTTGCAATTGAAGTATGCTCAGCAACGACTTTACCAGAGCGACTTTGTGTCGGCACGCTACGAGCAGGTTGCGGATATGGCATCGCTGACGCGAAAGATGGCGTATTCTCTGGATAAACTGCAGCCCCGCTCGTCGCAACTGGTTCGCATACACCAGTTCTATTGGTTGCGCATGTGGCTGGAGACGGGCGCGATGAGCACTCGCGATGGAGGCGTTCCCGCCTCACGCGAAGATGTGGTGGATCGCATCTATTCGGTCGGCTTCGAGCAGTAAATCCGCACATCTATATCAAGCAACAAAAATCAGACAAGCGCGTATAGAGGCGTGTATTGAATGGTTTGTCGGCTCGGGTTGGGGCTGAGGTTGCATGGTTCTAACCTGATCGGAAATCCATTGGCAACCGACGTGCAGCTACTGGGGCATGGACAGTGGTCTCTATGCCGCGTATACCGGGTTGCTGGCGCGAACACAGGCGCTGGATACGGCCGCAAATAATCTGGCGAACGCCGGAACGACGGGCTTTCGCGCGCAGCGAGACTACTTCCGCGACGTTCTGGCGGGGGTCGATAACGAGGCCTCGCCCTCACAGGTGGGCAATGCGGTCAACGACTTTGGCGTACTGGGCGGCAACATGCTCGACCAAGCGCAGGGCGCGATTACTACGACGGGCAATCCGCTGGATCTGGCGCTGAATGGCGTTGGATTCTTCGCCGTTCAGACGGATCAGGGAGTGCAATATACGCGGGATGGTTCGTTCCGGCGGTCGGAGACAGGACAGCTTCAGACGTCCAAGGGCGAGCCGGTTCTCGATGTGGCAGGGCAGCCGATTACGATTCCTTCGGGCGCGATTACGGTGGCGTCGGATGGGAGTGTCTCGGTGACGACAGCCGATGGTAGCGCGATTGCCGGACAGGTTGGCGT
>Ga0182011_10001471_pt1 | contig 20625 bp, 16 predicted proteins | sample 711E1DmetaG_FD_120481 | JGI IMG/M metagenome (GOLD analysis project Ga0182011, IMG submission 120481) | Permafrost microbial communities from Stordalen Mire, Sweden - 711E1D metaG | ecosystem: Environmental > Terrestrial > Soil > Wetlands > Permafrost | place: Sweden: Stordalen | collected... | reverse complement strand
TTTTAAAACGGCCTTGCCTAAGTACCAAGTTGCAGTTGAGAAAATTATGCGAGACAAAACAATACTCACGAATGAGTATCGTTTGCATGATTTAGTGGGTCGCCCAGCCGGTTGCCAGTGGGTCGGAGGCGAAACCAATGCAGATGGTTCAGTCATCATCTTTTTTCCGGGAGGAGACCATTGGCGAGAAGGTTACTTATATTACTCTGGCACTCAAGTTGTGGCTAGACCCGTTTTTACAAATGAATTCTCGCTGAAGCGGATTCTATGGGATGAAAGTCCCTTAGAACTAATTATCAGACCGGATTATTCAAATCAGTATTCAATTGCAGGCCATGATGGTTACTATTACTATCATTTGACCAATGGATGGTACGAAAATTGATTCACTGGTGTCTTGACCGCGGAGCTCAGGGATTTGCCGATCTTATAGAACTTTACACGCCAACCATAGCACGCGTTGACCTGACCCCCGAAAGATGGACGTGACAAAAGTAGAGTTCTGCTGCGAAAAGAAAGGCGTGATGCCAATAAAAATTAAACGCTGGAACGGATTGGCTTTCCAAGCCCGCCACAAGTTAATGTGACCTGACCTCCGAAAATTGGCCGTGACGTTGTTTCGTTAACTCCCGGCTTCCAATTCAGCCTTTGTTTGCGCCTGTAGTTCGTCCAATTCCGGTCTTATCTCGCTTTTTGTCGCCACAGACATCCGGTCAATGAACAAAATGCCGTTAAGATGGTCTACTTCGTGTTGAATGACGCGTGCCAGCAGTCCGCCACAGCGAAATTCAATCGGCTTGCCCTTTTGGGTGAGGGCTTTTACATCCACACATTCCGGTCGCGTGACTTCGGCGTAAATTCCCGGAAAACTCAAACAACCTTCGCGATCGTCCACAGCTTCGCCTGACGGTTTGATTTCGGGATTAATCAGGATAAGCGGCATGAAGTCGTTCGCGTCGGCGGGTTTGCCCTTGAGTTCGAGGGTGGACGGACGCTCTTTGATTTCGCGCACGTCAATCACTGTGAGTTGCAAAGCTTTCCCGACTTGTTGCGCCGCGAGACCGACGCCCTTATTCACATGCATCGTTTCAAGCATGTTGGCAGCAAGGCTTTTGATTTCCGGCGTGATTTTTTCGATTCGCGCGCCTTTCTGCCGGAGAGCGGGGTGGCCGTATTTAACAACGTGTAAAATCATATGAAGGTGACAAGTGACACGTGACAAGTGACAGGATCAGGGTTTTGTACGCGCACGGCTTTCGATAGTTTGAATGGTTTTACTTAGGCCACCGATGATATGGCTAAGTGTGGCGACCCGCCGCGCAATGGTTTCGGGTGGTAACAGGCGATTGCAACGTTCGTAACGTCCCCGACTTTCTCTCGCTTCACCTCGGGAGATTTTTAAATGTTGGGGAAGTTCTTTGCCAAAGCCACGGCCAAAACCTTCTTCAATATTCGCGCAGATTGAATCCAAGCTTCGAACTTGTTGTTTGCTTAATTCGCGTCCGCGATGGTCCTTGAGCAATATTTCAGAATCATTCCAAAAATCGTCAAAAAGCCGGCGGGCGAGTTGGTAGATGCCGAACGATTCCAGCCGATCCGCGTTCGCCGCTTCAATTGATTTCTTGTCACCCGTCACTCGTCACCTGTCACCTTTCTGCACTTTCTTTCGGCCAGGATTTAAGCATTTTTGCCAGGTCTGGAATAGTCGGGCTTTGCGCGGTGCGCACGTAGTGGCCGCTGGTGGCAACTCCCGTGAGGAGGGACAGCGCATTGTCAAAGCCGAGCAGTTTGCCGAGGCAAAATCCCGAATTAAAATGATCGCCGGCTCCGGTTGTGATGTAGGGCTTTGCCGTAAACGGTCCTTCCACCAGCGAGACGTCGCCGCCGCTCGCGGCGAGCGCGTAACTTACGGGATGAACCACGAGCGTGCTTATGGGGACGCGCCGGTTGATTTCCAAAGCCAGTTTGCACAGCCCGTCCTGTGAGCGGTCGTCCGTGGGCAATTCCAGCACCGCGCCGACTTCAAACGCCTCTTTTTCATTCAACCCCAGAATCACGCTGAAGTATTTCTCAAATTTCACAATCAATTCCAGCGCATGAAGAATATCCGCGGGTTCGCGTTTTTCCGGGTCGGCCATATCAAAGAAAAGCGTGCGCCGCCCGCCCTTGAATGTGGGGCAGACTTCCTTCAGCGCCGCTTCCCAGATTTCGTCCATGTGGGAAAGCATCGTCCAGTTCACAAATCCAACCAGATCGGCGGTGCTGAATTTGGCCGCGAATTTGTCCCGCCCGAAGCGCGACTGGATGTTTTCCCAGTTCACATCCTTGAGGGAGGAAATTTTGCCCAGCATGATTTTGCCGTCGTCGAATTCGAGCGCGTCCGTATGGCCGGGTTCGGCGATGGAATAAACCTCGGCGCATTTGGCAAAATCGGTGAACACGGGATGGAGGTTCGGCCAGCCGAGATTGCCGAGGTAGGTGACTTTCAATCCAAAACTTGCCAGCGCATTGGCCATGATGGGGCCGTTGCCGCCGAGTTTGGTGACGCGGCTGACAAGCTCAATATTCGTGCTTTTGCCCGCCGCCGCCGCCAGACGCCCGGCCAGTTTTGAAATTGTGGTCAGGCGCTGAAATGATTCCGCGCTGTCGCGCTTGTCCACTACGTGCAGGATTTCATCCACGAAACCATCAAGCCCCACAAATGCCGTCATTCGACAAGCCGCCGCCGTGCCGGCCAACAATCGTTGCGCGCATTGTTCGCGTAGTTCGGGGGTGTTCATTTACCGCGGGATTTTGCAGGAACAAGCCGCCACGCGCAATTTTTAACGCGCTGCAACACCGAGAATTTGCAGGATTCGTTCCAGCTCCGCATCGCTGAAAAAGGAAATTTCCACCGCGCCTTTGCCCTGCGAGTAATGCAATTGGACCTTGGTGGCAAAGACTTCGCGCAGGCGGTCTTCTATTTCCGCCACGTGCGGATCGCCGGCGGTCGCCGCGACCGATTCCAGTTTTGCCGCGGTTTGACGCGAGCCGCGTTTTAGCAGCTTTGCAACCAGACCTTCGGTTTGCCGGACATTCAAGCCTTCCTTGATGATGCGTTCGGCGGCAAGTTGCTGCTTCTTTTCATCCGACAATCCCAGAATGACCTTCGCGTGACCGACAGAGAGTCTGCCTTCGCGAATAAATTTTTGAACCGGCGCGGGCAATTTCAGCAGGCGTAATGCGTTGGCAACGACAGTCCGGCTTTTGGCGACTTTGGCGGCGATTTCCTCCTGGGTAAGTTGAAATTGACCGGCGAGTTGCGCATATCCGTGCGCTTCTTCAATGGGATTGAGATTTTCACGCTGAAGATTTTCGATGAGCGCCAGTTCAAGCACCGCCCGGTCATCAGCTTGTCTGACAATGACTGGAACTTCCGGCAACTTCAAAAGTTGCGCCGCGCGCCAGCGCCGTTCACCCGCAATCAATTCAAAATTACCGTTGCGCTCGCGCACGATGAGCGGTTGCACGATGCCTTGCTCACGAATCGAGTCGGCCAGTTCCTGCAAGGCCTCCGGTGAAAAGTCCTTGCGCGGTTGCAATGGACAGGGGCGGATGCGATCCAGCGGCACACCTTGCACGCGCTCGCGCACATCCGGCGCGGCGGCTGGAGTTGGAGCGGAAGACTGGGCGGGCGCGGGCGCGAGTGGAGTCAAAACCGGGCTGCCTCCCAACAATGCGCCGAGGCCACGTCCCAAAGCAGGTTTAGCCATGCGCGCAGAGTGTCGCAGGGCGGGGGAGTTGTCAACGCGAAGCGTCAAATCGGTACCACTACGGGCCGGCGGGACGCCGGCGCTCCCAGGGGGAAAAATATGGCGATGGGTTAGTTTGAGAAAACGCTTGGAGTTCCGCCTTCAGGCGGCCGCGTAAACGCGGGACTCCAAACTGGAAATAGCCCGTCACCCGTCAAATCCCTTTGTACTTTTGAGACGCCGAATGATCACGCCAGCGCTTCGGCCAGCACCTCCGCCATGTGTCGAAGTTTGATCGGGGTCAGATGCTGGATTTGCTGGCGGCAACTCATGCCGGAAGCCACAACAATTGTTCCGTAGGGCTGGCTTCTGATTTTTTGAATGAGCGGCTCCGCGATTTTCACGGAAAGTTCATACTTCGATTCCAACATCCCGAATGCGCCCGCCATGCCGCAACAACCCGTGTCGAGCAGCATCACCGTCCGTTCCGGCAGGCGCGCCGCCAGTTGGAGCATGAAATTGGGATTGGTCAGCGCCCTGGCATGGCAATGCGGATGAATGACGATGCGTTCGGGTTTGTTGTTGAATGGAAGCGCGGCGGGTTCCTCATTCAGGAAATTTTCAATGAATTCCTCAAACAAAAAGCAGCGTTGCGCGACGCGTTCCGCATCCGGGAGTTTTAACTCCAGATAATCCTCCACGAACATTGAATAACACGAGGGTTCAAGGAAAATAATCGGCATATTGCCCGTGTCTTCGTTCAACAGCGCAAGGTTGTGCCGGCCCAACCGCGCAGCTTCGCCGAGATTGCCCTGGCTGAAAGCGGGACGCCCGCAACATTTGCGTCCCGTCGGCAACACAACTTCAAAACCAGCGGCTTCGAGCACTTTTACGGCGGCCATGCCGATATGAGGTTCGTGATAACGCACAAAGGTGTCGTCCCACAACATCACCCGGCCACTCCGTGCCGACCCGGGGTGTGGATGCTTCGCAAACCAATGATCGAATCGCACCCGCGCAAAAGGCGGCAACGGCCGTTGGGTTGTAATGCCAAAAAGCCGTCTCAAAATTTGTTGCAGCAATCCAAATTCCAAAAGCACATTGGCCACGCGCGGCATCATGCAACCCAATTGTCCCAGGCCGTCCACCGAACTGAACAGCCGTTCGCGCCGGGTCAATCCGTCACGGCGGATGCGCGCGTAAAGCAATTCAGCTTTCAACAGCGCCATGTTTACGTTCGACGGACATTCAGTGGTGCACGCCTTGCACGACAGACAGTTGCTTAGCGCCGCCTCGAGTTCCCTGGAGCGCAGGGGGTCGCCGTTGATGCCACGCAATTCCAACGCCGCGCGAATGGCGTTGGCGCGTCCGCGCGTGGACATGATTTCATCGCCGGTTGCGATAAACGTGGGACACATTGTCGGCGTTTGCTTGATACAACCGCCGCAGCCGTTGCATTGCTCCAAATTGGCGGTGAACGAGCCGTCCTTCGCCGCGAACGCGAGTGCCGGCTCAAAGGGAAGTTTCAGCGAATAACCCGCGCCGAGGCGCAGGAGGCGGTCGATTTTATAGCGGCCATCCGAAATGATTTTTCCGGGGTTGAATACATTATACGGGTCAAAGGACTGTTTGATGTGGCGCATGAGACGATGAACTTCCTGCCCCACCTGTTCTTGAAGATATTCGGTGCGCGCAATGCCGGTTCCATGTTCTCCGCACAACGATCCTTTGAACTGCAAAACCAGCGCGGCCACCTCGTCGGCGATTTGCCGGTATTTCCCCAAATCCTCCGCGCTGTGCAAATCCAGCACCGGTCGCACGTGCAACAGTCCCGTCGCCGCATGCCCATAATACGAAGCTTGCAAGCCCGCGCGTTGCATCAATTCCTGCAAACCGGCGACGTAAGCCGGCAAATCCTGCGGACGCACCGCCGTGTCTTCGATGCCCGTAACAGGTTTGGCGCCGCCTTTGCAGCCGGTCAACAGCGACAAGCCCGCCTTGCGCATCGCCCACACGAGGTCAGCCTCGGCCTGCGTCCGCAAAATCAATTTGCGCAGGCCCAGGCGGCGCTTGGCCAGCAATGCCAGCTGTTCGCGAATGTTTTCAAAAAATTCAACGATTAAAATGGATTCACACGATTCAGTGTCAAGTTCGAGCAAATCACGCACGGTTTGGAATTCCCGCTGGCCGCGCGTTTGATCGAGCAACAGGCGGTCAATGTGTTCCACCGCCGCCGGTTTCAAATCGAGCAGGTTTTCCATGGCCTGCATCGCCTCGGCCATGGACGCGAAAAACAACACGCCCATTCCGCGATCACCAGGCAGCGGGACGATTTTTAATTCCGCGGAAACAATGCCCGCCAGCGTGCCTTCACTTCCGGCCAAAATGTGGATCAGATTGTCCGGATCGTTTATCGCCCGCGCCAGCGCATATCCCGGCCAGCGTTTCAAAAACCCCGGTGGAAACCGCTCGGTAATTTGCAGCGCGTTGAAGGAAACGATGTCTCTGACCAACTCGCGTTGTTGGGGCAAAGTGTCGAGACCGGGACCAACCTTCATCACCTCCCCGTCGCTGGTCACGATTTCGAGTTCGCTGACATGTCTCGCCGTCGTGCCGTAAACCGGCGCGTGCAAACCGGACGAATCGCTGGCAATCATGCCGCCCAAAGTCGCGCGCGAACTGGTCGCCACATCCGGCCCAAAACAGAATCCCAGAGGACGGAGAAAGTCATTCAACTGATCCAGCACCACACCGGCGCCGACGCGAACAGTGCGGCACTCCTCTTCGAAAGCGGAAATTTGACGGTTATGCCGCGCGAAATCAATTACCAGCCCGTCGCCAATCGCGCCACCCGAAAGTCCCGTGCCCGCACCGCGTGGGATCACCGACACCCCCGCTTCCGCTGCCGCTCGAATCACACTGCCGGCCTGGCGCGCGTCTTTGGGGAATGCCACGGCCAGCGGCTCGATTTGGTAAATTGAGGCGTCCGTGGCGTAAAGCTGTCGAGTGAGATTGTCGAAGGCGACATCGCAATTTGCCGCATGCAATGCGGCCAATTGTTGAGTAGGCGTCATACAGCTGTGAAAAAGCCTACCGCCATTTTGGTGAATTGACAATTTCATTAGTTCAAAATGGCTCCAAGTGGGCGTATCTTGACACTGCTTCCGTTCGGAGTTCCGCCTTCAGGCGGTTTGGATGGGCAACCGCGTTTGGCCGCCTAAAGGCGGAACTCCAAACAAAAGCACATTTGGGTAGTGGGGACAGTATCAAGATGTGCCCGCTCCAAGTTCCTGTCGCCTTTTCGGCTTGGTTGGCCACTCATGCGGTGATAGGCTGACAGCCAGAACGATAAAAGATAAGTCCAGTTAACCAACCAATCCTAAACGTATGAACGAACAAAATCTGGAAACCGCACCCATTGAATCAACGCCTTCAACTGTCGGTTACAAGAACCGTTCCACCGGCCTGATTGTTTTCGGTATTCTGACCATCCTGCTGGGCTGTGTTTGTGCGCTGTTGATACCCTTGATGATATTCAGTCAGGTAATGGCTGCAAAGACCACAGGCGCGCTACCCATTTCAGCCATCCTGCCGGGTATATTCCTCTATGGCATTCTGGCGGTGGCGTTGGTGTGGCTTGGAATCGGCTCAATCAAAGCCCGACGCTGGGCGCGGGCATTGTTGCTCATTTTTTCCTGGAACTGGCTAATCACAGGAATAGTAATGACGGTTGCCATGGTGTTCGTGTTTTCGAGAATTCTTCTGACGGACTCGACGGGGACAACAAGGAGAGCAATAGTGCCGCTCTTCATGATGGCGGTAGTCGCCATCATTTTAGTTGTCTTGCCAAGTATCTGGACGTTTTTCTATGGCAGTCGGCACGTCAAGGCGACATGTGAAGCGCGCGATCCGATGATGCGCTGGACCGATGCCTGTCCGTTGCCGGTGCTGACCTGTAGTTTATGGCTGATTTTTTGCGTACCGATGATGTTGATAACGCCACTTACAGGCCATGCCGTAATGCCGTTCTTCGGGACTTTTCTCGCAGGAATACCGGGCGCGATGTTGTATCTGGCCGGCGCAGCGGTTTTAATTTATGGCGCCTGGGCTTTGTATAAACTCAATCGCGCGGGCTGGTGGCTGATTTTCATCGTCCTGTGTGCGTTTTTTGTCTCCAACATCCTTACCTATGCGCGGCATGATGTGACGGAACTGTATCGTCTGATGGGCTATCCCGAGGCGCAAATCAAACTGATCCAAAATTCCGGCTTCTTCACAGGGAATAGAATGATGTGGGTTTCGTTGTTTTCCACGCTGCCCCTCATGGGCTATCTCATCTTCATAGAGAGATTTTTCCGGCGCAAACCTTAAGAGAGCCGGCAAACCAATGCGATGGTTGAATTTTCGTTCGACCCGGCGCGTTTTCATTGTTAGCCTGCGCGCACTATGACACCCGACGACATTTTGCTGGAAGCAGAGGACAGGATGCTCAAGACCGAGCAGGTGGTCGTGAACGAATTTGCCGGCGTGCGCACGGGCAAGGCGTCAGCGGCGCTCGTCGAAAATATCATCGTCGATGTTTATGGTTCGCAGATGCGCATCCGCGAACTGGCCGGCATCACCACGCCGGAACCGCGCCAGTTGGTCATCCAACCGTGGGACGCAAACTCCGCGCATCCGATTGAGAAGGCGATTCAAAAGGCGAATCTCGGCCTCAACCCGGCGATGCAGGGCAAAGTCATCCGCCTCTCATTTCCTGAATTGAGCACGGAACGGCGCGAGGAATTCGTGAAAATCACCAGGAAAATGGCGGAGGATGGGCGCGTGGCAATCCGGCACGTGCGGCGCGATTCAATGGAGCAATTGAAAAAGCACGCGCACGACAGCGGCATTACCGAGGATCAGGAAAAACAGGCCGAAAAGGATCTGCAAAAGCTGACCGACCAATACACCGCCAAAATTGACCAGCATCTGGCGCACAAGGAAAAAGAAATCATGACGGTGTGAGTGATTTACGATGGGCGATTTACGATTTACGCGTCCCACTCCAATCGCCTCCTATGGCGTAAATCGTATACCGTAAATCGAAAATGAGGGGCCGGGATGGCGCCGCGATTATCGGGACGGGGTGTTGTTGGTGGCGGGTTTAAAGCGAATCACCGTTTCGTCGGGTCTGGCGTAGCCGAGTTTTTCGCGGGTCAGACGCTCGAGGGTTTGGGGGTCGTTGCGAAGAGCGTCAATCTCCGCCTTGAGTTGCTTGGAAATTCCTTCTTGTTTTTGGAGTTGGGTTTGCAACTGCAGGATGTCCGCGCGCATCCGCTCATTTTGTTGAATGGGCTTCAGATAACACATCCCAATCAACAGCAAAAAAGCCGTGACGATGAGAACGACGACAACTTTCGTCAGTTTGCTCCAAATGCCGAGGTTGACGTTCACCAGACAAGTTAAACACGGACATCGCGCCGGCGAAAGTGGATTCTATTGAAGTTCGCACAAGTGAGTAACCATTTGTCTATTTCATTAACACCCGGCTTCAGCCGGGTGTGGAAAGCGGCCCAAAGGACGAGCCGTTTCAACGGCTTATCTGCGGCGGAAAACCGTTGAAACGGTTTTTCTTTCTTGTGCGACTATCACCGGGCTAAAGCCCGGTGTTAATGGGAATGTTACCCATTTTTGTGAGTCTCGATAAATTATGAATGGCAAATTTTAAGTGACGAATGATTCGACATCCGCGATTCGTAATTCGTAATTTCTCTCCATGCACAACGACACGATTGCCGCAATAGCCACACCGCTCGGCGAGGGTGGATTGGCTGTCGTGCGCCTTTCCGGCCCGCTGGCACTCGCCATCGCAGATAAAAGCTTTCTGCCCGTCGGGAAAAATTCACTGAAGCCTTCCGCTGCGGCGACGCATACGATCCAGTTCGGGAAAATTGTCCGGGGCAAGAAAACCATCGATGAAGTGCTGCTCGCCGTCCTGCGCGCGCCGCGCGCGTTCACGCGCGAGGACACGGTGGAAATCACCTGTCACGGCGGCCTTCTGCCCGCCAAGCTCGTGCTCGACACACTTTTGGAAAACGGCGCGCGCCCGGCCGAACCCGGCGAATTCACCCGCCGCGCCTTTCTCAACGGTCGCATTGACCTCGCGCAGGCTGAAGCCGTCGCCGATTTGATTCATTCGCGGACGGAGCTCGCGCTGGCCGCCGCCAACGAGCAGCTCGCCGGCAAACTGTCGCAGCGCATCAACACCTTGCGCGATGAGATGATGCACACGCTCGCCCACGTCGAGGCGCACATTGATTTTCCCGAGGAAGACATCGCGCCGGACACGCGGGAGCAGCTCGTCAAGCAGCTTGAAAACGGTGTGAAGTTCATGGATGAACTGCTGCGGACGGCGAACGAAGGGCAGATTCTCCGGCGCGGCATTCGCGCCGCAATTATTGGCCGGCCAAACGTCGGTAAATCGAGTTTGCTCAACCAATTACTGGGTCACGATCGTGCCATTGTCTCGCCGATTCCCGGCACGACGCGCGACACAATCGAAGAAACAGCGAACATTCGCGGTTTGCCGGTCGTGTTCATTGACACGGCGGGTTTGCGCGAGGCGCGCGATGAAATCGAGCAGGAAGGCGTCCGTCGCAGCCACGAATCCTTGGCCAAGTCCGAATTCATCCTGCACGTGCTCGATGCGAGCGAACCATTGACGGCTGCCGACAAAAAGTATCTCGACGAGTTCGCCGACAAGAAACGGATACTGGTCGTGAACAAGGTGGATTTGCCGAGGAAGTGGAGTGCTGAAGAATTGAAGCGCCAAGTTGGAGTTCAAGCTTTAGCTTGTTCCCCGGACAAGCTAAAGCTTGAACTCCAGCGGGAGGCCGGCGCTCCAATCGTGGAGGTTTGCTGCCTGAGCGGGCAGGGGATTGAGACGCTGAAAGACGCGATCAAGGAATTGGTCTGGTCGGGCGAAATCAAGGCCAGCATACTTCAGGTGATGATTAACTCGCGGCATCAGGACGCGCTGAACCGCTCGCGTGCGGCCACGATGCGGACGCTGGATGCACTGCGCGCAGACGCGACGCTCGAACTGGTGGCGATGGATTTGCGAATTGCCGTCAATGCCATCGGCGAAATTGTCGGCAAAACGGCGACGGAAGATTTGCTCGACTCTATTTTTAGCCAGTTTTGTATTGGGAAATAAAAGTGGCTCTTTAATATTTTTAGTGAGTGACAGGGCATGGAATCGGATTCTTTGGGTGCAGCTATGACAGCATGGATGCAAGGATGACATCCGCCCCCGCCCCGACCCTCTCCCCCAGGAGAGGGGGAATCGTTCGCCGCGCCTTTGAAAATTTATGTGACTGGATTGGCCGGACGTTCATCCACAAAACCAGAAACAATTGAAGGTTATTTCCTCTCCCGGGGGAGAGGATAAAAGGTGAGGGCGGACGTAAAATGCCGGCAAAACGGCGACGGAAGATTTGCTAGACTCGATTTTTAGCCAGTTTTGTATCGGGAAATAGTCGCGCGGCAGAATCGTCGGCGGGACGCCAACGATTGCAGGCGAGACGCCCGCGCTCCCAAAAAATCCTCGCGGTCTTCGCGCGACTATCTCACCACACTTCCACCGGCCCTTTCGGCACGGGAATTTGTTCGCGTTGAGTTGAGACGGAGTCGCGCATGAACGACGCCACCATCGGTGCTGGACGGAAGCGCGGTTGTAATTCGCCGTTTCCGTCGAGAAATTGCTGCCGCCAGCGGATGTAATTTTCCAGAACCTCGTGAAATTCGGCTTTGGTTGAAACTTTCACGACATGTTTGTTGAATTCGTGGCACGGGCCGAACCTCTTTGCATGCCACGGCGCAATTTTGCGGAACATCCGGCAGCCGAGTTTCTCGCCAAAAATTTCAATCATCAAATCCAGATGCCTGCACATCACGCGCACCCGCTCGGCAAAGGCGGGTTCGGGTGAAAGATTTTCATCAGCAGAATTTTTCTCCCTCTCCTCGCCAAACGAGGAGAGGGCAGGGGTGAGGAGTTCGTTTTCTAAATTGCCCCTCACCCCGCCCCTCTCCCCACTCGTTCCTCGCGGGGCGAGGGAGACAGTTTTTAGATAATGCAGCGTGTGCAGGAAAATCCACGGATTGTAAAACGCGCCGCGGCCGATGCTCACGCCCGCACAGCCGGTTTCGTCGAACATCTTTTTCGCGGCTTGCGGCGTGATGACATCGCCGTTGCCAATGACGGGAATTGTTCTCACGGCCTGCACGACGGCGCGAATCCCGGCGAGATTCACCGTGCCGCCGAAACCCTGTTGGCGCGTCCGGCCATGAACAAAAATGGCAGCGATGCCGGCGTCTTCGAGCGCGCGCGCGAGGTCCGGCGCGGTCAGATTTTCATCGTCCCAACCGAGTCGCATCTTGGCGGTGACGGGAATTTTCACGGCCTCGACCATGCCGCGGACAAGCGCGGCGGTTTGGGCCAGCTCGCTCATCATGGCCGAGCCGCCGCCGACGTTGCAGACCTTGCGGACGGGGCAGCCCATGTTGATATCCACGGACGCAAAGCCGAGTGATTCAAGCATGGCGGCGGCATCGCGCATTTCTTCGGGCACGGAGCCGAACAGTTGCACGGCCAGGGGCGAATCTGCCGGGCGGGTTTCGATGAGTTTGAAGGCGTTTTTATTTTTCTCCAAGAGCGAGCGGGCGTTGACGAGATCGGTGGTGCAGAGGCCGACGCCGCCGATTTCGCGCACGACGAGCCGGAAGGGCAGGTTGGTGTAACCCGCCAGCGGCGAGAGGAACAGATTGGATTGGAGCGTCAGCGAGCCGATGCGCATGGGCGCATTATAGCCGAATTAGCTCATTGCGGAAGCGGCAATGGCGTGTTAGCTTGTCCATCAAGCCAAAACCATGTTTGACGAAGACCAAAATAAGGACGACCGCGGCAAAAAAAAACCACCGCAGGGCGGCTTTAAGTTCCCGCCCATGGCCTGGGGCATGTGGATTATCATTCTCGGCAGCCTTATGGCGCTGATGGTGGTGAAAAACCGCGTTATCACGCCGCCCGGGACGTTGGCGGAGCCTGACTTTTTGCAAAAGTTCGAGGCAAACCAGATTACAAGCGCGGTCGTCAGCTACAATCCGCAATCGTCACCGCTCACTCAAATCACCGGGAAATATTACAAAACCGACAAGGACGGAAAGGTCATTGAACCGAAGGTCGAAATGCCTTTTGTCGTTGAATACGCGTACCTACCCGATGATGTGCTGAAGCAGTTGATTCGCTCGAACAAGGTTGTGCTGACCATGCCCAACCCGATGTTGATGAGCATGCTGTGGACAGTGCTGCCGTTTGTGGCCATCGCCATTCTGTTTTGGTTCATTTTTATTCGCCAGATCAAAATGGCCGGCAAGGGCGCGTTGAGCTTTGGCAAAAGCAAGGCGCGAATGCTGGCCAAAGACCGCAATAAAACGACATTCAAGGATGTGGCGGGAATCGAGGAGGCGGTTGAAGAGGTTTCCGAATTGGTTGAATTTTTAAAGGATCCGAAGAAATTTCAAAAACTCGGCGGGCGAATTCCCAAGGGCGTGTTGATGCTCGGGCCGCCCGGCACGGGCAAAACACTTCTGGCCAAGGCCATCGCGGGCGAGGCGGACGCATCGTTCTTCAGCATCAGCGGTTCGGATTTTGTGGAAATGTTCGTCGGGGTTGGCGCGAGCCGTGTGCGCGACATGTTCGAGCAGGCGCGCCGCAACGCGCCGTGCCTGGTTTTCATTGACGAAATTGACGCCGTCGGCCGCTCGCGCGGGCATGGACTTGGCGGCGGCAACGATGAACGCGAGCAGACACTCAACGCATTGCTCGTTGAGATGGACGGTTTTGACACACAAGAAGGCACCATCATCATTGCCGCGACGAATCGTCCGGACGTGCTGGATCCGGCATTGTTGCGTCCGGGCCGGTTCGACCGGCAGGTCATTGTCAATTTGCCCGATGTGCGCGGGCGCGAGGCGATTTTGAAGGTTCACGCCAAAAACGTGAAGCTCGCGCCGGAGGCGGATTTATCCATCATTGCGCGGGGAACACCGGGTTATTCCGGTGCGGAGCTGGCGAATTTATTGAATGAAGCCGCCCTGCTCGCCGCCCGATTGAATAAAAAATCCGTCGGCATGGAGGAACTGGAGGAGGCGCGCGACAAGGTTCGCTGGGGCCGCGAACGCCGCAGCCTTGCGATGACCGACGAGGAAAAGAAATGCACCGCATGGCACGAGGCGGGACATGCGCTTGTGAACGTGATGCTTGAGCACACGCATCCGTTGCACAAAGTCACCATTATTCCGCGCGGCCAGTCGCTGGGTTCAACGATGCAACTGCCGGAGAAGGACATTTTAAACCGCCGGCGCAAGGAAATGCAGGATGACATTGCCGTGACAATGGCCGGACGCATTGCCGAGGAAATTGTTGCGGGCGATATTTCAACAGGCGCGGCAATGGATATTCAGCAGGCGACGGCCATGGCGCGCGCGATGGTTTGCCAGTATGGCATGAGTGACAAGGTCGGCATGGTGCAATATGGCAAGGATGACGAATATGTTTTCCTTGGCCGCGAAATGGCTCGCACGAAAATTTACAGCGAAAGCACGGCGCGCGAAATTGACGAGGAAATCAAACGCATCATTGATGAAGCCTACAAAACGGCCCGGCAAATTATACTTAACAGCCGTGACAAACTTGAATTGATCGCCAATGCGCTGCTGGAGTACGAAACGCTTGATCGTGTGCAGGTCGAGGAAATCATCAAAACCGGCAAGTTCACGCCGCCGCCGCCCAAACCTCAAAGTGGGACAGTCTTGGGCGCGCCGGCGGGGACGCCGCTGCCTGAAACCCCGCTGAAGCCTGTGCCACCGAAGTTGCCCGGCCTTGGCACGCCGTCACCCGTACCGGCTTGAGCGTTTGTCTTACTAGTTTTTCTCCAAAACAACTCGGAAACCGTAGTCGTTTTTGGTTTTTTCAGGACTCATTTTTTCTAGAAATTCGAGGCGCGAATTTATTTCGACATACGTATCCCACGCGCCACCCCGCAAAACGCGATAAGACTTGTCCTGCGAGTCGAGGCACCATTCCATGACATTGCCGCGCATGTCGTAAAGACCGAGGCCATTGGGCTTCAAACTGCCAACCGGTTCTGTGGAAGCGTGACGACGGCTATTCAAACTCATAACCGCGCCGTCCAATGAAGCATCACCCACAAGCATTGTCCATTGAGCCTGTGTTGGCAGCGAATAAGTGAAACCTGTTGGCAAGTCATCGGTTCTTTGTTCCAGCTGCGTAAGTTTTTCACAAAAGGCCGTCGCATTGTTCCAACTCACCGAGTCCACGGGCTTATTAGCACCCTTAAATGCACTGGGATTGCCTCCCATGACTTTTTCGTAAGACTCCTGTGTTACTTCATACCTGCCAGCCCACAACATCGGGGAAATTTTTACAAGCACGATGCCGACGGTATTGGTCACCACATTATTGGTTGCTATCAACTCTTTGAGTGACGGCTGATTGGTTTGGTCGTCTTGCGCCCGGCCCGCGGCAGGCAGTGCAAATGCCAGGCCTAGCATCAAAATCACTTGGAGCATTCGGTTCTTTTTCATAAGACAAGCAAAGCCCGCTGGTGGCAATTGTCAAGCCACATACCGTCACGAACAGTTCTTAAGATTTTTCAAATCCTCGGCTAAAAACAGCGTTACATCCTTGAAACGGGCGACATTAGCCGGGTTCACCGCCATGAGCGTTTGATGCGCCTCAAGGCTGGTGCGTTTGATTTGTTCGCGTGTCGGGTTGATGGAATCCGGCGTGCAGGCCTGAATATCACCCGGCAATTGCGCAGTGCCGGCCGTCACTTTGAAGAGATGCAAAGCGCCCAAATTTTCGAGCAACTCCGTGATGCGCGCGTTCGGATTCAAGAGTTCAAAGCACCGTTGGTCGCCTGCACCGGCCTGATTCATCTTCAGCCCGAACCCGGCCATCACACCGAGGAATGTGCTGTCCATATGCACACATTCCGACAGATCAATGATAAAATGGCCGCAGCCTTTTTGCTGGAGTTCGTTGACCAGCGTTTTGAAGTCGGGGCTGAATGTGAAATTGGCGCGGCCTGTGATTTTTACGCAGGCAAGGTTTTTACACACCAAGACCAACATCTTTGCCGAGGGTGCCGCCACCTTTCCTGAAGTTTCTTTTTGCATGTTCAATCTGCGGCCGTTTGGGGTTGGACAATTTGCACCAATGTTTGCTGCAATACGAGCGCTTCCTCAAGGCCGCTGGACACCAATCGCTGGTTGCAGCGCAACAGCAAATCCATCGCCCGTATCAGCTCGGCTTCGGAGTAACGTTTCACTTGCGGCAGCGCCTTGAAAAGGACATACGGATTTAACGCCAGTGGATTGATTTTTTTATCCGCAGGCAGCTTGTCCGCGGGCACACGCGTGAGTTGCGCCTTGAAGCGGTTGTAATCCATCTCCGGCTTGATCCAGCCCTCGCGCAACATTTCCTTGAGCAACAGCATCGCGCGAATTTTTGCAATCAAACCGTAAAGCAAGCCGATCTCCGATTTTTTTGAGTCGAATTTGATTTCCCACAATTCTTCATCCAGCCTCTGCAACAAACGGGGCAAATCACGGTCGCCCAGGGCATCGCCGAGCGCAAAGGCGCGCGCCGTTTTATTCCGGGTGCAAATGGTGGAAACGTCCATGGTCTCGATTTTTCCCCGCCCGCCGGCAAACAGACACAGCTTTTCAATCTCATTATCGAGTTGCCGCGGATTGGGTCCGATACAATCGACGAGTTCAGCGAGGGCTTCTTCGGAAATCTCCTTTTTACGTTCACGGACGGCCGTTCGCGCCGCAAGTTCCGCGCGCTCGGCCCAATCGCGGTCGTCCACAGACCAACCGGAAAGACTTTCGACCGAACCGGTTTTATCGAGCGCTTTGAAAAACACCTTGCGCTTGTCCACCTTGCCGGCGCTGATGAGCAGCCTTACGTTCTGCCATGTAAAATTTTTCAGTTCATCAGCCAGATCGCTCAAGGTCTCCGTGACAGCTTGAGCGGTTGCCACACGATCATCGCCCAGAAAGTTGCAATCCCGCAGCCAGACGACCTTGCCCGAACCAAAAAAGGGCAGGGTTCGTAGCGCCTCGCGGAGGCGGGAAATGGCATTGAGCGCCTCGCTGCTGTTGGAAACGGCGGCATCGATGATTTCATGATCCATGCCCCCAACTTCATCGCACCATTGCTGGTAGAGTTGTTTGGCGCGCTGTTTGACGGCGAACTCATCATCGCCGCAAATGAGAGCCAGTGATGGCGCCTGGGTGGGTGGCATTTTATTCAACTTCGCTGCCGCCGGTTCCATTGATCTGGTTCAGCGCTGCGCTCATGTCCTCGACTTGTTCAAAAAGGGAAGCGGTCACAAAAATCGGTTTCTTCTGCGCGGCGGCGATGGCAAGACAATCACTGGGCCGGGCATCAAGTTCGACGATTTTCCGCGCCACTTCGTTTTGCTGTTGCAAAATCAGCCGCGCAAAATAGGTCGAATTTTTCAAATCCGTGATGACAACGCGTTCCACGGTAATGCCAAAACCTTGAAATATCCGGTTGATGAGGTCGTGGGTGAGCGGGCGTTCTTTGGGCGCCTGGCGGAGGAACATTTCAATGACCGCGCCGATTTGTGGCTCGACGGTGATGACAAAAACCTTTTTGTCGTTGCCGACAAACAGCGCGTACGCGCTATCGTTGGGAAGAACCCCCCGAATCTGAACCGGTACAACCTCATGCTTCATGTCTTGAATCTATGACGTTACTGGAGAAAAACAAGTCCCGGCTGAAGCTTGGGGTTGTGATTGCACCATATGTGTTTAGTAGGTCGCCGTCCGTCTGGTCGCCATTCAAGATGCGAAGGGATTTAAAGACGCCATATATAGCAGTTCCAGTTAACATTGACACAGTTTGAGAGGCCGCTGGAAAAAGCGGCGGCTGGTGCTTTGATGCGCAAAGGTTTCCGTTTACCTCGCCGGTGCGGCGGTGGTCAACAAATCGGGTGAAACGGCGGTCACGTTGATCTCGCCGGTCGGCGCGGTCCGTTGCACCGTGGCGAGAAGACGACCCTGATGGGCGTTGCGGGTGTCGGTTTTGAAGATGCCGCCATAGTTGAGGTCGCCGGTGTCGAGGCCGATGAGGCGTCCGGCGCCTTCGACGTGTATGGTTACAGCGGGTGTCGCGTCGGGTACTTTCAGGCCGGCTTCGTCAACGACGGTGACCTCATAGAACGCGATGTCACTTGGGATAGGCGATGCGAGCGGCGTGACTTGGAGCTGTGCTGGGGTGCCGGTCGTGCGCAATTCATTCGTGGCAACCGGTTGGCCAGAGCGATAACCAACCGCCGAGAGCACTCCCGGAGCGTAAGGCACGGTCCAGTCGCTGGCATAGACATTGTGGGAGACCGCATGGCGTCCCAAGGAACGATTGTTCCGGAACAATTCGACTTCGTCACAATTGGCAACCGTCCGGACGGTGAGTTGGGCGTTGGTCGGCCAGTTCCATTTGAAGAGCGCTGGCGCGGCACGCCAGGCGAGCTCGGGTTTCTCGCCGGTGAGAACGAAGATTTGCAACACGGGATCGTCGCGCCAGTAGGCGGCGCGCTGGTAGAACCCCGGCTTTTTCCCTGCGGCCAGGTCCAGGAAACCGGACTCATTGCCGCGCCGGGGATATTTGCGCGTCTCGCCGAGATAATCAATGCCGGTCCAGATGAAGTCGCCGATGACGTAGTCATGGTCGCGCACACCCAGCCAGTAATGGATGCCGGAAGAGGTCTCGGTGCCCAGGCAGAGGCGGTGCGGGAAGCGCGCCCGCTCGGGAGCGTAGGTGTTGGTGCCGTACAGGCGGTCGATGTAATTATAGCCGGCGATGTCGAGGGCATCCATGAAGCCGTTTCGAGAGGAGAAATAGGACTGATCGCACGCGGAGGTTGCCGGCCGGGTGGGGTCTTCTTCGTGGCAGATGGCGACCAGTTCCTTTGCCATCTTCCAGCCGTCGTGGTCGAGCTGGTTGGGGATTTCATTGCCGATGCTGTAGAGGATGACGCTCGGATGATTGCGGTCGCGATGCAACATGGCGCGCAGGTCGGTCTCATGCCACTGGTTGAAATAAAGGTGATAGCCGTATTTCGACTTGCCGCACGGGTTTTCGGTAAAGTTGTAGGGCCAGTCCCGCGTCCACTCGTCGAAGGCCTCGTCGAATACGTAAAAGCCGAGTTGATCGCACAGGTCGTAGAACTCCGGGGCGAACGGGTGATGGCTCGTCCGGATGGCATTGCAGCCCATCTCTTTTAACTGGGCGAGGCGCAAGGCCCAGACGGCCGCGGGAACGGCGTTGCCAAAGGAACCGGCGTCCTGGTGCAGGCAAACGCCCTTGAGCTTGATGGGCTGGCCGTTGACGAACAGGCCGTGGTCGGGATCGAACTTGAGCTGGCGGATGCCGAACGTCGTGATGGTTTCGTCGAGCGGTTGGCCGTCGAGCATCAACGTGCTGCGCAGCCGGTAAAGCTCCGGTGTGCGGTCGGACCAGAGGCGGGGCTTGGGCACGATGACCCGCTGCATGGCATACTGGCCGGGGTGCATGTCTTCGAGCTTCAGTTTCAATTCGGTGCTCGCGACCACCGTGCCGTCCGGGACGAGCACGCTGCTGCACAGGACGACTTCACGGTTCGTCGGATGCGCCTTCCACACGTTCGTGGACCAAGCCAGCTCTTCCTCGGCCGAGAAAAAATGCGCGTCAATGATGTAGCTGGCCTCGATGACGGCCTTTTTGGTTGTGATCTTGGGCGTGGTGATGCTGACGCCGCCATCCAAGCGGAAGTGCGTGAAGCCCGTGGTGATGAGCCGCACGTGCCGGTAAATTCCCGAGCCGGCATACCAGCGCAGGGAAGGTTCGAGCGAATCATCCACCCGGACGGCCAGGACGTTGGGAGTTCCATTGGTGGTTAGAAATTGGGTGAGATCGTAGCGGAAGCCGATAAAGCCGTAAGGCCGGCGGCCGAGGAACTGGCCGTTGATCCAGACCTCGCTGTTCATATAGACCCCGTCGAACTCGACGACGACTTTCTTCCCGGCGCTGTCTGGAAGCGTGAAGCTTTTCCGATACCAGCCGATGCCGTGCGAGAAAAAGCCGCCATTCTCCTCGCCATCCGGCGGTGGGTTAATCGGTTGTTCGATGCTCCAGTCGTGCGGCAGGTCGAGGATGCGCCAGTTAGCGTCGTCAAAGCCGGGCTGTTTCGCTGCCGCTTCATCCCCCAGGTGAAAGCGCCAGCCGGTATCGAAGGGGGTGATTTCTCGCGGACCGGGCGTCATGGGAGCGCCGGCCTCCGGCACGGCTCGTGGCCCGGCGGCTGCCACGGCGGCAGAAGCAAAACTGAGCAGAACACTGAACTTGAGAGCGTGCAGGAACGATGCAAACGGGGAGCGGTTGAGCATAGCGGGGATTGTGTCCCTGGCTGTTTTCAGTGTCAAAATGAAAGGCACGTCGAGCGTGCGCGCGGAACGCATCCGCGATTGCCCCCGTTTGGAGTTCCGCCTTCAGGCGGCTCGGGGCCTTCACCACCCTTTACCGCGTAAACGCGGAACTCCGAACGAAACACCCACGCTCCAAGTTGAAACGCTGGGAACAATTCAATGCGGCCTGCCGCAACTGCACGCCGACGAACTCGCCGCTGTGCCCGGTTCGTAATTCAAATACGGCCCCAGCCAGCGTTCGACTTCCTGCAAGGTCATGCCTTTGCGGAGATGATAATCGAGGACCTGATCGCGGCCGAGTTTGCCGACGGCGAAATATTTTGATTCGGGGTGCGCA
>Ga0182011_10001468_pt1 | contig 20644 bp, 21 predicted proteins | sample 711E1DmetaG_FD_120481 | JGI IMG/M metagenome (GOLD analysis project Ga0182011, IMG submission 120481) | Permafrost microbial communities from Stordalen Mire, Sweden - 711E1D metaG | ecosystem: Environmental > Terrestrial > Soil > Wetlands > Permafrost | place: Sweden: Stordalen | collected... | reverse complement strand
TGATTGCCAGGCCCACCGGCTGCCGGCCGTTGCCCGCCTTGGGGTAAAAAGGCTCAACCTGCGCCAGCAACTCGGACCACGGAACCACCTGGTTCATCTGGTCAAGAAACAGCTCCCGCTTGCACTTGCGGCCATACTTCGCAAAACTCGACTGCGATGCCAGTGTTTGCTGAAAACGCGCCATTCGCTTCATGCTTATAGTTTATTCAACAATGACGCAGGTTGCGGACTTGTGCAGAGGTTCCCTAGGCCTCGGCATCCTGAACATCGTGCTGGGCATCGTGCTGATCGCCTTGGGGTGGATTCCGGCCATTTTTTGCGTCGTGGTCGGCATCATTGAGCTGGTCAACGCCCGGATCTACTGGTCGACTCCACCGGGATCGAGCTCCAGTCCGGCCTATGTGGCCATTTTGGAGATCGTCAGTGGCGTTGTCGGCTCATTGTGGAGCCTGATCGGCGGGATTGTGAACCTGACGCGTCTCAATTCGCCCGAATTGAAGGCCTACTTTGCCGCTCTGCAAACCGGTGTCGCCGTGCCCGTCCAGCCCATAGCAGCGCCTTTCCAAAGCCCGTTCAAGCGGTGCCCGAAGTGCGCGGAGGCGATTCGCGTGGAGGCGCTGGTCTGCCGCTTCTGCGGTCACGGATTCGACGAAACCGAAGTGAGCGCGGCCCAGGAACAGGCGAGGGCCGCTCAGGCACAAGCTCAGAACCATCTTGCCGCGTTGCAGGCGAATGTCTTCCAAGTGCGGAGGTCGCCGTACGCCGGTTTTTGGCGGCGGTTCGCGGCGATGCTCATCGATATGGCCGTTCTGGCCGCACTTTGGTTTCTGGCGGCTTGCGCCTTCGTCTTGATTTACCTCGCCGTTACCCATGCGCAGCCGGCCGGGTCAACTTCGGGTCCGGTGTTATGCGTATTGCTGGCGGTCTTCTTCTGCCTGTACTTTCCTCTGCTGGAGAGTTCAGGGAGACAGGCGACCTTCGGCAAGATGGCATTGGGCGTGATTGTCACCGACCTGGGTGGGAACCGCATCTCCTTTGCGCGGGCCCTGGCCAGAACGCTGGCCAAAGTGCTCTCCGGCCTCCCCTTCTATCTGGGCTACCTCCTCGCTGCCGTCACCGAGAAGAAACAGGCGTTGCACGATCTCATCGCTTCCACTCTGGTGGCTCCCAGGGACGGCGCCCTGCCAGCGGCCAGTACCGTCGACGCATAGAGCGATCGGCAGGAATGGAAGCTCTGGCGGGCGGCCCGCTATACGGAACGGCGATTGCCATGCTGCCTGTTTTTTTGATTTCGATGCAGACGGGAAAGTTGCGAGATGCGTTGCTATACGGGGGGCAGCGCGTCCACCACCGGCAAGCCGGCGGGCGGCGCAAAGAGGAAGGCTCCAGCGGGGATGGGGGCATTGGGCGCTTCGCCGGTGAATGTGAAGCGGGTCAGCGCGCCGCCGGTCTCTTCGATCTCGACGCCGGCGATTGCGCCCTCCGCCGTGACCGTCAGAGCGATCCGGCTGACGCGTTTCTCCTGGCCCTTGGGCTGGCCGGTGAGCGTGAAACGGCCGCCGGGCGCGCCGGCGAGCGTGAGATTGTTCAGTTCTTCTTCGAGCTTCGTGTGGCCCAGCAGAAAGCGCAGCGGGGAGCGCAGGTCGTCCATCTCCCTGGCGGGGATGCGCTGGACCTGCGAGTCGCCGGGGGAGTAGAACCAGGCGAATCGGCCGTCGAGCAGGAAGAGCTTGCCGGGCGGTGAACTGTACTCCCACTTCATGCGGCCAGGCTTCAGCAGGAGCAAGGTCCCGCTCTCGGCGCGCTTCAGCCCCAGGCCCTCGTAGCTCTCAGTGAAACCGGCTTGAAGCGAGCGCAACCGGTTGTAGTGGCGATCGACGCGCTGGGCAAGTTCCTTTGCGGAGGGGGCCTGCGCGGGTGGCGAGGGGGGTTGAGCGCCGAGGCAAGCCGGCAGCAAAACGGCGGCCAGAAATGCATGGCCGCCGCGCCTCAGGAGTATCTCCACGTTCATTGGAGCAACTGTGTGCAGTTGGTTCCGCCGGCTGGGTCGTATTTGATGGTGCCGAACTGGTCGCTGCAGAAGCCGCTATCCCCGGTTTTGCCTACGGTCTGGGGAACGGCGGTGACTGTGTAGCCGGTGATTCGGTCCGTGCCGCCGACCGTCACCTTGGTGCAGTTGCCGATGGCGAAGATATAGCCGGATTTGAAGCCGGAGGTCAGATCGCCCTGCAGAATTTGCGCGCCGGTGGGCGAGGGAGCGCCGGTATTCGGGTCGCCGCCCAGAGCGGGCAGCGAACAGGCGTAGCCGTTGGCGGGATAGGTGGACTCGTACTGCATCTCCGCCTGCTGGATGGCGCGGACGGATTGAATCGCAGAGGTCCGGTTGGCGCTCTTCTTCAGGCTGCCGATGGTGGGAATCGCCATGAGCATGAGAATGAGGATGATGGCGATGACGATCAGCAGTTCCATCAGCGTAAAGCCATTGGGCGGAATCTCGTCTTGTGCGTCGCGGCGGCCGCGACAGAGCGATAACTTGCGATTCATGGAATTCGGATTCCTCGCGGAACGGGCCTGAAGTGCGCGGCACGTTCCACAAAATCCTACAACGTACGGACGCGGAAGGGAAATGAGACGTTCAAAAGTACAGCCAACAGCTTACAGTTGACAGCTTGCAGTTGGCAGTGCCGCTGTGGTGATGTGAGTCGCCCTCCCCGGCAGATGCCTGAAACTGTAAGCTGTTGGCTGTAAGCTGTCTACTGTTCTTAGAAGCCGTAGGAGATGCCGAAGGCCGCGCGGGCGCGAGCCTTCAGGTCAACGCCGGGAGCGATTCTGCCCGCCGCCTGCAGAACGCCGAAATCGATGTTGAGCTTGTGTTTGGGCGAGGGAACGATGCGCACGGCGTAATCCACCGAGGTGGGAATGTCGAAGGCGCCGCTGCTCGCGCCGGACGCGCCGGTCAGCTTGATCGTCCGCGGCTGCTGCGCCGCCTCCGAGGCCAGGATGATGGCGCTCTTGCCGGGGCCCGTGAAGACAAAGGCCAGCGCGCCAAAGGCCCGAGCCGAGTATGCGGGAGCGTTGCCGCCAATACCCCACAGCGAGGCATCGGTGCCGCGCACCCCGGCGTTGATCAGCACCGGAACCTTCTTGCTGAACTGGGTGACGACCTTGGTAGCGACCGCATAGATGTCGGCGTTGGTCTTGGTCTGTCCGTTGCTCCCGTTGCCCACGTTGCTGTCGTTGGCGCGGGCGATGCCGCCGACGGAAATTGCGGGAACCCATTTGGTCTTGCCGGCGTTCTCCGGCACGATATTGGCCTTGCCGTGGAAGATGTTCAGGCCGTCGGTCCACAACGGGCTGAGGCCGGCCGTATTGCCTGCCGCGTGGTCCTCGCGCGTGTAGCCGGCTTCAAAGCGCTTGGCGAAGCCTTCGGTGATGGAGACGGTGTTCCAGGTGCCGATCACCGGGCCGCCGGCGAGAAGGTGATAGGCGATCACCGGGTGTCCGGCGCCCTTTGCCGGGGACGCGGCGGTGGAGGCCAGAGGAGTGACGAAAACCCCCGTGGGCCCTTCGTAGCCCAGGCTCTGGGCCTGCGCGGTGTGTGCTGCGAAGGGAAGAACGAGGATCAGGATGAGCGTCGTCCACTGGCTCTTGAAGACTGGCGAATGGAAAGAGGGTGCAAATGCGCGCATGGAAGCTTTCTCCTTGAAGTAATTTCTGCTGGAAAAACAGGAAAGATCATGCGACGGAAGAATCCCGCTGGAGCAGGAGAGCGCGGAGAGCGGAGTGTGCTCCCGCGGATGCGGAGGCACATACAGCTATTCCCAACGGATTTCTGGAACAGTGAGGATTTTCAGTCGCAGGGTGGCGCTGTTGCTAGCGGCAACAGGGACAACAAGCGCAATGCCGGGAGGCATCAAGCGACTGAATCATGCAGTTGAGTATAAACGAGATGGCCAGAAAGTCAAAAATAGGGGACAGGCAATAGGGAGTAGGGAAAGATTTGACCTGAGAGCTTCAATCGTTCCGATGCTCATGCAATTGGCAACCATCAACAGACTGCCAAGGACTACTCCCTATTCCCTGTTCTTCAACACGCCAGCCTCGCGCGCCCCAGCTTGACGCCGTCAAGGCGGCCGAGCAGGGTGACGGCGATGCGATCGGGGTGGAAGAGGCTCTGGGCCATGGCCTGCACCTGACCGGCATCCACTTGGTCGATGCGGGAGATGATCTCCTCGACGGTGAAGAAGCGGTGGAAGTACATCTCCTGGCGGGCCAGGTTGGCCATGCGCGCATTCGAGCTTTCCAGGCCCAACAGGATGTTGCCCTTGAGCTGGTCCTTGGCGCGGGTCAGTTCCTCCTGAGGGAGCGGAGTTTCCTTCAGCTTGCGCAACTCGGCCAGGATCAGGTCCACGACTTCGAGGCCCTTTCCCACCGAGGCGCCGGCGTAAACGCAGAGGGTTCCGGTGTCGCGGTAGGGGCTCAGATCGGAGTAGATCGAGTAGGCCATCCCCCGTTCCTCGCGGATGGTCTGGAAGAGCCGGGAACTCATGCCGCCGCCCAGCACTGTATTCAAAATGAGTGTGACGTAGCGATTTTCGTCGGTGATGGGCGGGGCTGGGACGCCCAGGCAGATCTGCACCTGTTCCAGAGCCTTTTTATGACGAAGCACGATGCGGGCGACGGGCTCGGGCGCGGGCAGTTCGTGGAGCGTCTCCCCGCCGGCCAGGGCGGAGAACTTGCCTGTCACGGCCTCGATGAACCGGCCGTGGTCCAGGTTTCCGGCCGCGGAAAAGACGATGTTGCCGCCGTGGAAACGGTCGCCGTGATAGTCGAAGAGATGCTGCCGGTTGAGCCGCTTGACCGTCGCCGAGGTGCCCAGGATGGGCTTGCCCAGCGGATGGTCCTTCCAGAAGCTCTGCGTGAACAGCTCGTTGACCAGCACGTCGGGGTTGTCCTCGTCGATTTTGATCTCCTCCAGAATCACGCCGCGCTCCAACTCGATGTCGGCAGGGGCGAAGACCGGGTTGAGGACCAGGTCGGAGAGCACGTCCAGGGCGATGGGCACGTGGTCGGCCAGCGACTTGATGTTGAAACAGATGGTCTCCTTGCCGGTGAAGGCGTCCAGGTTGCCGCCGATGGAGTCCACCTCGCGGGCGATCGACCGGGCGGAACGGGAGCCGGTGCCCTTGAAGAGCATGTGCTCCACAAAGTGGGAGATGCCGCACGTCTCGGCGGTCTCGCAGCGGGAACCGGACTTGATCCATACGCCCATGGCCACAGAACGCATGTGGTCCATGCGCTCGGTCAGGACAATCAGGCCGTTGGGCAACACGGTGCGGCGGAGATTTCGCTCGGTGTTCATGGTCATCGCTTCAAGCTCGATTGTAGGTCAATGGGGAGTTGACTGGCGCCCAACTGAAGCCTGCGGATGGCCAGCTTCCCGATCTGGCGCTGCCGCACGGTCGTCTTATCCAATCGAAGGGTGAGCCTGAAGAAAGCGAATGGCAGGCGAAACGGCCGTAGGCGTACTCCTCGCGCCTGGGGTCGATGCGGACGCCGGCGAGCCGCCCTCCATTTGCGGGACGCCGGGGTGGGCGGCCTACCATGCCGACAGCGCCAGGGGACCGCGGGCTTTGAGAAAAACGCCGCCGAGTCCGACTGCTTTGGCCAAGGCTACTCCTCCTGGCGGATCATCTGGTCGAGCTTGGGCTTGTGCTTGGCCTGGCGGCCGGTGCGGGGCCCGGTGTCGATGAGACGGGCGGGTTTGGGCTGGCCGATGCGCTCCCGGGCGTTGGCTTTGACCGCCTTTGCCGCCGAAAAACTGCCTGGCTTGCGTTTCGTCATGGCAAGTAAGAGTATGGAATAGATTCTGCTGGAGCGGAAGCGCCGCGCCACCGGAATGCGGAGAATCATGGAAGAGCGGGAGTTTTTCAACGAGACCACGGAGCAGCGGACACATACGCTCACCTGCCCCAAGTGCGGCCAATCGGGCGAGTACAAGGTGACCTGGGTGGTGCGGCGCAAGCGGGCGCAACTGCCCCGCGGGGCCGACGAGCGCGACCGGGCACACTTCAATAAGGCCCAGTCTTACATGGTCCGGCGCGACGACAAGCTGGCCTGCGCCAACATCCGCTGCCGCAAGCCCTTCGAGATAAACCAGTTGCAGTCGCTGGCGTTTCTGACCGAGTGAGTCTGCGGCTATCCTGAAGCGGACGGAGGGGCGGAAGCCTCTCCGCGGGGAAGCGGTAGGGTTTCCGCCAACGTTGCCGGGGAGGAATGCGCGGGAACCGGAGGGGGTAGTGGAGCATTTTGGAATAGCACTCCCTGGGGCTGCTACTGGCGCAGGCACATTGGTATGTGTTTGAATCGAAAGTGCGAGCAGGTGGGCCAGGAGGCCGAAAGCGAGGCCCGCCAGGAGAAACAAGAATGGCAAATTCCCTTCTTCCCCCCGAAGAGCGCAACCTGACCCCCGACCAGGTAGAGGCGCTGGACAAGCGGCGCGACCTGGGCCATACCTTCCTGGTCATTGCCGGGCAGTTTACGGTGATCGCCACCTTCCTGCTACTGTGGGTGGGCCAGGACCTCACCTACTCGCCGGGCTGGGCGCATCCCATCGCCTACTACTTCGCCATCGTCTTCGCCATCATCGCGGTCTTTGGCGTGGCGGGCATGTTGCTGCGCCGTGGCGCGCCGCGGATCGATTGAGGCGGCTTTCAAGTCTTTTTTTGGACAACATTCTGTCGCGCGCAAAGGCAGAAAAACGGTATAGCCTGGAAGTTCCCGATGGCCGCAGCTTCCCCAACCGCGCCTTCCACGACCGCTGCGCACCCGCGGCTGACCGACAGCCACGGGCGCATCATTCACGATCTGCGCGTCTCCATCACCGACCGCTGCAACTACAAGTGCGTCTATTGCCGCACCGGGGATGAAGGGGCGCGGTACCCCGAACTCGGCATTGACGAATATCTGCGGCTGATCGGGCTCTTCGTGGGCCTGGGCATCACCAAGGTGCGTCTCACGGGCGGCGAGCCTCTGCTGCGGCGAGGTCTGGTCGAACTGGTTCAGGAGCTGGCGCGGCTGCGCACGCTCACCGGCGAGCCGCTGGAGCTGGCCCTCACCACCAATGGCCATCTGCTCGATTCGCTCGCCGCGCCGCTCAAGGCCGCCGGCCTGAACCGGGTGACGGTGAGCATGGACGCCGTGGACGCGGCGACATTTGAGCGCATCACCCGCGTTCCCGGCAGCTTTCAGACGGTTTTGCGGGGCGTTCGCGCGGCCCGCGAGGCGGGGCTGACGCCGCTGAAGATCAACTGCGTACTGCTGCGCGGTTTCAACGACAGTCAGATCGAAGGCTTTGCCCGGTTTACGCGCGAAGAGGGCGTGGTGGTGCGGTTCATCGAGTTCATGCCGCTGGAGGAAGGCCGCCTGTGGTCGCCTGAAATCGTGGTCCCGCCCGCGGAGATCGTTTCCCGCATCGGCCGCGTCAAGCCGCTTTTCGAGCTGCCGCCGCGGGAGCCGAGCGAGACGGCGCGGCGATATACATTCGCGGATGGAATCGGCGAGATCGGCATCATCGCGCCGGTGAGCCAGGCCTTCTGCGGCGCTTGCAGCCGGGTGCGGCTCACCTCCGACGGCAAGATTCGCACCTGCCTGTTCTCGCAAGTCGAGCACGACCTGTACGGGCGCTTGAGGGCCGGAGCGGACGACGCGGAACTGCGCGAGTACATTGTCCGTACTGTTCAGGGGAAGGAGGCCCGCCATCACATCGGCGAGCCTGGATTCCTGAAGCCCTCGCGATCGATGGTGCATATCGGCGGCTGATCGGCGAACAACTTGCTATACACAAGGGAAGCGGCGCGTGTATGGATCCAGGCAGGAATATTGCCTCTCATTTCCTCGTCTCTGTCCCCTGTGACAGAATGTTACCTATATTTCAGATACCGGGCCCCGCATGACGAACGAGACAGAAAACCGCATCCCGCTCAAAGACATTCTTGTCTTCCACCAGTTGACGCGCTCGCTTACATCGAGCTTCGACCTGGACACGATCCTGCGCACCATCCTCGAGCACATGGAGCGGATGATCGAGGCGGAGCTGTGGACGCTGCTGATGCTCGACGAAGCCAGCCAGGAGCTCTACTACGCGATAGCGGCGGGCGGAGAACAGGAGGCGCTGCGCGGCTTGCGGGTGAAGGTGGGCGAGGGCGTGGCTGGCTGGGTGGCCGAGCACGGCGATACGCTGATCATCCCCGAAGCGGAGCACGATCCGCGGCTGAAGAAGGCGCAAGCCGTCAAGCCCGGCAACGTGCGCTCGGTGATCGCCATCCCGTTGCGCGGGCGCAAGGGGACCCACGGCGTAATCGAGATATTCAACCCGCGCGCCGACCAGATGACCGATTACACCATCGCCTTCCTGCACATTCTGGCCGACCACGCGGCCATCGCAATCGAGAACTCGCGCGACGTGGCCCGCATCCAGCAGTTGAGCATCATCGACGACTGCACCGGCCTCTACAACGCGCGCCATCTCTACGATGTGCTGGGCCGGGAGTTGGACCGCTGCGGCCGTTTGAAGCTGCCGGTGAGCCTGGCGTTTCTCGACCTGGACCGCTTCAAGCTGGTCAACGACGCCTACGGCCACTTGGTGGGCAGCGAGCTTCTGGCCCTCACCGGGCGCCGGCTCCAGGAGCTGAGCCGCAAGCAGGATTTGTGTTTCCGCTACGGCGGCGACGAGTTCGTCGTGCTCATGCCGGAGACCGGCAAGCAGGACGCGCTTGCGCAAGGCGGCGAACTGCTGCGACTGCTGATGGAAACGCGCTTTTCCACCAAGAACGGGCTCAGCCTGAGCGTGAGCGCGAGCCTCGGCCTGGCTACCGCTCCCGCGGATGGGGCCACCGTCCACGCGGTCATCGGCGCCGCCGACGCCCGCATGTACGCGGTGAAGATCGATCGGCGGGGGTGGCGCTAGCGTTCCTCGACCGGCATCCTGGCATCGTCCAAGACATTGCTTTCGAGGTGCATCCCCTTCAACTCTCCCGGCCCCGTGGACAGGAAGGTGCCGGTTCCGGGAAAGGCGCGGCTGTTGCGCAGAACCGCTCCAGCGCTGTGCGTCAGGCGGAGCACGGGCGCGCCGGCAACCGGCTTTCCGGTGCCGATGCCGTCCAATTCCAGGTTTGCAGAAGAGTCGATCTCGAAGGCCGGTCCTCGCGCCACGTTGATTTGAAGGTTATGCAGTTCCATTCCATCGGTATTGCGTACGGTAAGCCCCACATTACTGGTAGCGGCGATGTCCGTCAGGCGCAGCGCGGTAACCGGCATCTCCGGCAGGCCCTCGATTTCGATCGCCCTCTTGGCGCCGCTGATGGTGACATGGCTGATGGCTATATTGCGAAAGACGGGGGTACGCGCGGAGAAAGGCTCGTCCTTGGGCGCCGCCTCGCCTTCCATCCTGTAGTAACTCGTAACAACGATGCCCTCACCCACGTTTTCCATCGTCCAGTTATCGAAGCGCAGATTCTCGATCACGCCTCCCCGGCCGCGGCGGCTCTTGATGCGGATGCCGTTTTCCGTGCCGATCGCCGTAATGTTGCCGGCCACGATGTTGCGCACACCGCCGGAGGTCTCGCTGCCGATGGTCACCGCGCCATGGGCATGATGCACAGTGCAGTTGGCGATGGTCACATCTTCCGTTGGGCGGTTGACGCGCCGGCCGTCGGCGTCCTTGCCGGACTTGATAACGATGCCGTCGTCGCCGGTGTCGATGTAGTCGCCGCTGATGCGAACGAAGCGGCTGGAGTCCACCACGATGCCGTCTGTATGGACCCCCGGATAGGTCTCGATCGTCACGTTGCGGACGGCCGCATCTTCCGAGTAGAGCAGATGAATGGTCCACATGGGCGAGCCGATGAAGCGCACGCCTTCGACCAGAATATTCTTCGCGTTCATGAAGCGGACGAAGGAGGGGCGCATCTCCGCCGCCGCCGCGCGGTACTCCTCATTGGAGACGGGCTTGCCGGTTTCTAGAGCCAGCAACAAGTGTTCCCAATTCGGTCCGTTGGCGCTGCCCAACTCTTCCCCGGCCAAGGGCGACGGCTTGCCTTGCCCCTTGGCCGCTTTGGCGTAGTCGCTCGGCAGCTCTTCCTGCCCGGAGCGGGAGGGAACCATGCGCCCGTGCAGCTTCATCCAATCCGCGTTGTTGCTGGTGAGCGTGCCGCGCCCGGTGATGGTGACATTTTCCAGGTCGTGGCCGCCGATCAGCGGGACGGGCGTAAGCGTTTCAATGCCCTGCTGGCGGCCTTCGGTAAACGGCAGGATGGTTGCCGGAAAGGCCACCGTGGCTCTGGCATCGATCTCCAGAGTCATGTTGCTGAATAACTCGATGGGACCGGAAGTGTAACTGCCAGGCGGCACATGGATTGTGCCGCCCCCGGCGGCTTTGGCCGCCTCGATCGCCTTGCGGAAAGCATCGGTCGCGGGCGCGGAGGCGTCGTTCTTCGCGCCGTAGTCGACAATATTGAAAACTGTCCGGCCTGAACCCGCTGCCAGCGCGCATGGCGGGGCAGAGCATGGCAAGGCGAGCAGGAACGCCGTCGACAGCGCCGTTCCTAAGCGGTTCAAACGCGACGATGAGATCCTTGCCTTGCAACTCATCTCCCCTCCTGACCTTTGCGCGGAAATGACTCCCGTTTGTCCTAATTATTCGTCTTCGCCGATCGGCTTTTCCGTATCCTGCTTCCCCGCCAGACGCTCCATCTGGTTGCGCCAGTCCAGCGATTCGACAAAGCTCTTCGACTCGCGCCAGTTGGGCTCGACAATGACGCGCAACTCCAGATAAACGCGGGTGCCGAGCAGAGACTCGATCTGGCGCCGGGCGCCGGTTCCGATCTCTTTGAGCTTGGCGCCGCCCTTGCCGATCAGAATGGCTTTCTGCCCGTCGCGCTCGCAGTAAATGGCGGCGGCGATGCGGGTCAGCGGCAGGCGGGCTGGAGTCGCGCTCTTATTACGCGGGCGCTCCGCCGCAGGCTCCTCGAACTGTTCGATGACCACCGCCGAGGCGTAGGGGACCTCTTCGCCCGTCTCCACCAGAATGCTCTCGCGAATCAGCTCGGCCACCATGAAGCGCTGGGGCTGGTCGGTGTACTGGTCCTTGGGGTAGTAGCGCTCGCCCGTGGGCAAAACCGCGACGATCTCGCGCACCAGCCGATCGAGGCCGTCGCGCTTGCGGGCGCTGACCGGAATGATCTGGGCGAAGTTGAATTGCCGGGTAAGCGTGTCGATCAGTGGCAGCAGGCGGTCCTTCGGCACCAGGTCAATCTTGGTGAGGATGAGGAAGACCGGGCAGTCGAGCTTGCGAATCAATCCAAAGAGAAACTCGTCCTCGCTGGCCCAGTTGGTGCGCTCGTGCTTGGGAGGGGAAACAATACTGTCATCCTGAGCGGAGCGAAGCGGAGTCGAAGGACCTGCGTCTCCGGCCGCCGCTTCCAGTTGCACACGGCGCGTCGCGTCCATCAGCACCAGAACCAGGTCGCGCGTCTCCAGCGCCTCGTAGACCTCCTGCAACATGCGCCGGTCCAGTTGCGAGCCGGGCTTGTGGACGCCGGGCGTATCCACAAAGACGATCTGCGCCGCAGGATGAACGCCCTTGCGCGCCGGAACCTCGACCACCCCGGCGATGCGATTGCGGGTGGTCTGCGGCTTGGCGGAGACAATGGCCACCTTCTCGCCGGTCAGGGCGTTCAGCAGCGTGCTTTTGCCGGCGTTGGGCCGGCCGAGGATGGCGACAAAGCCTGATTTCAAAGGGGGCAATGCTCCTGACTGAGTTTACGGCATTCTGGGGTGGGCAGCTTTCGTGGGTTCCTACCCGAGGCGCATATTTACAAACCGCGGATCCTTCGACTCGTCCGCCGCGGCGGACTTCGCTCAGGATGACAGCTATCGAGGGGAGTTAGGAAGCGGCGGGTTCCGCCGCCGCCGGCGGAAAGACGCGCAGCCGCTCCAAGCGGCGGTCGGTGGAGGCGACGACCTCCACGCGCATGCCGATGGGCTCCAGCAGCACCACCTCGCCGGCCAGCGGGATGCGGCCCTCGATCTCGCTGACAAGGCCGCCAAGCGTTGTCGCATCGTAGGCCTCGTCCAGATCGCTCAGACCGGACTGCTCTCCGAAGAGCTCCGGCAGTTGAGCGACAGGAAAGTTGCCGGGGACGAGCCAGACGCCTCCGGGCTCGCGTTGCGGCTCGGCGTTGACCGATCCGGGGGGCGCGTCTTCCTCGTGCTCGTCCTTGATATTGCCTACGATCTCTTCGAGCAGGTCTTCGATGGTCACCAATCCGCTGACGCCGCCATACTCGTCAATGACAATGCGCATGTGCTGCTTTTCGCGCTGCATCTCGCGCAGCAGTTCGTAGCCGCGCTTGGTCTCGGGAACGAAGACTGCTTCGCGCTGGATGCCGGCCACGGTGCGGGTACGGGCTTCGGCGTCGGAGATTTGAAGCAGATCGTGAGCAAAGGCGATGCCGGTCACGTTGTCCAGCGACCCGGCGTATACCGGCACGCGAGAGAAGTTGTGCTCGCGCAGTTGATTGAGAAACTCTTCCAGGGTGAGGGCGCCGGGCACGGCAAAGACCTCCGGGCGCGGGGTCATCACCTCGCGGACCAGCTTGTCGCCGAATTCGACCGCGGAGCGAACCAGATCGATGTCGCTTTCCTCCAGAATTCCCTCCTCTTCCCCGGCCTCCAGCAGCGCCTCGACATCGACGGCGGCCTCCTCCTCTGGAGTGGCCGGCTCTTCGGCCAGCGAGATCAAGGAGAAAAAGAAGCGGACAAAGACTGTGAGTGGCGTCATCAGCCACAGCAGCAGGCGGATGAGCCAAACCAGCCGCCCGGCCCAGCGGCCGCGGGTGCGGTTGAAGAGCAGAGAGGGCAGAATCTGGTTGCAAAAAACCACCACCAGTACCAGGCCGAGGATCGCCTGCGCAATCTCCGCGTAGGTGGGCCAGGCCAGATGAGGCGAGTGGTCGAAGAGTACCGTGCCGAACTCCAGAGCGATAAAGCCCAGGGCCAGTTGTTGCAGCACTGTGGCGGAAAGGTAGGCGTGCTCCCGGCTCAGGCCCAGTTGCGGCTCGACCAGCTCCTCCCAGGCATCGAGGTTCTCTTCAATCTCGTGCGCCAGAATCTTGCCGAACTCGGAGTAGACGCGGCTCATGTAGGAAGCCAGCGTCTCGATGGCGGCCAGCAGAACGATCGTCAGGATGGCGAGGGAGGTCATGGTTTTGAACCCCGGCTGCGAATTGAGGTTCGCGGTTTCCCGCCCTTTCGCATAGAACGCGAAAGGATGGGGCGCCCATCGTTTGTGAAACTCTTGAGGGCTGGTTTTACTTCTGTGCGCTCGATCAGCCCTTGCGGCAGGCCGAGCCGGGCGCGGAGCAGGCGCTCGCGGCGGGCCATTTGCCCCGCGTCGGCCTCGTGGTCGCCCCCGGCCAGGTGCAACAGGCCGTGCAGGATCAGGACTCTGATCTCGGCGGAGAGCGAGTGATTCTGCTCGATGGCCTGGCGGAGCGCGGCGGGAACGCTGATCGCCAGGTCGCCGGCGATCCCTTCAGCGCCGATGCCTTCCGCCGGAAACGACAGCACGTCGGTCGCCAGGTGCTTGCCCCGAAATTGGCGATTGAGCTTGCGCATGGCGGCGCCGGTGGTGAGCAGTACGCTCACCTCGCCCTTCAGCCGGACGGCGGCTTGCGCTTCACGGAGAAAAAGAGCCAGCCTGCGCGCGGAGGGCAGGCGAAGATTGCGTGGGGTGGAGGCGGCCGTCCGCTTCGCTGAGGTTGCCTTCGGCGCGGGGTCGGAGTCCAGGTCTGGGTCGAGGAGGATCATCGTGCGCGGAGCTCCGCCGCGGCGGACGGCTCCGGTAACTTACAATTCTACGCGGGTTCGCGGAGCCCCAACCGTACGGCACTCTCTTCCAATACATGATGAGCCTGAAGGGGCGGTCATGCCGGGGAGTGAAGATCCGCATGAGCGACGCGGAATCGTTGAGTTTGCAGGCGATTGTCGGTTTTCTGGCGGCCGGCGAGGCGGTCCGGTTTGAGGCCGAAGACCGCCGGCAGCTCTACCACTGGGCGGAGCGGGTGCTGGCCGATCAGGAGTACGCTCATCAGTGCTGAGCCGGGCGCGGGGCCGGCCACGCGCCGCATCCTGGAGCGCGAGAGGCTGCTCTACAAGCGGCCCGAGGATGCGCTGCCCGCTGCCGCATCAAGCCCCGTCCAACTGCATCGTCAGCTCCTCCCACTCGGCGGTAAGCGCGGCTAGCTGGCCGCGCAGGTCGGCGGCCAGAGCGGTCAGCCGTTGCGTCTCCTCGGCCGAAACGTAGACGCCCAACTGCTCCTCGGTGTGACGGATGGCGGCCTCGATGCGCGGCGTCTCCTCTTCCAGAAAGGCGCGGCGCTCCTCCATCTGCTTCTGCCGGATGGGGTTCAGGCGGCGAGGGCGGTTACCGGCGGCTTCGGATTCGCCTGTCGCGGCGCCATTGCCTGGTTCTGACGCGGGTCCTTCGACTCGGTTGCTGCCGCGGCCTCGCTCAGACTGACTTGCGGATGGTGAGTCGGCCTCGCCGGCGGCCTGCGCCGTCTTCCAGCGCAGATACTCCTCGTAGTTGCCTTCGTACGCCGTGACCGCGCCGTTTTCCACCTCCAGCACCCGCGTGGCCAGCCGGTCGATGAAGTAGCGGTCGTGCGAGACGAAGACCACCGTGCCCGAGAAGGCCGCCAGAGCCTCCAGCAGTACATCCTTGGCGCGCATGTCCAGGTGGTTGGTGGGCTCGTCGAGAAGCAGGAAGTTCGACGGCGAGACCAGAATCCGCGCCAGCGCGTAGCGGTTGCGCTCCCCGCCGCTCAGTACGCCGAGCGGCTTGAAGACATCGTCGCCGCTGAAGAGAAAGCAGCCCAGCAGCGACCGCAGCGCTGTCTCGGGCACCCTGACAGCGGCGCGGCTGATGTCGTCGAGCATTCTCGATTCGCCATCCAGCGCCTTGTACTGGTCCTGCGCAAAGTACTCGCTGACCACGTTATGGCCCAGCCGCACGCAGCCGGCCGTGGGCGCTTCCTCGCCGGTCAAAAGCCGGATCAGCGTGGATTTGCCCGCGCCGTTCACGCCCACCAGGGCCACGCGGTCGCCGCGCTCGATCGAGAACCGCGCGCTGCTGAAGACCTGCTTGGGCCCGTAACTCTTCGTGAGCCCCTCCGCCTCCGCCACCCTGCGCCCCGAGGACGGCGGCTGGGGAAATTTGAAGTGGATGACCGGTTCCTCTTCGGGGATTTCGATGCGCTCGATCTTGTCCAGTTCCTTGATCCGCGATTGCACCTGTTTCGCCTTCGTGGCCTGATACCGGAAGCGGTTGATGAAGGCTTCCAGGTGCTCGATCTGCTCGCGCTGGTTGCGGTAGGCCGCCTGCAACTGCGTCCGGCGCTCCTCTTTCTGGCTCAGGTATTTGGTGTAATTTCCCTGGTAGATATTGAGCCGCTTGTTCCATATCTCCACGGTCCGGTCGATCGTCACATCGAGGAAGTAGCGGTCGTGGGAGATGAGGATGTAACCGAAGGGGTAGCTCCGCAGATACTCCTCGAGCCAGTTGCGGGTTTCCAGGTCCAGGTGGTTGGTGGGCTCATCGAGCAACAGCAGATTGGGCTTGGCCAGCAGCAGCTTGGCCAGCGCGATGCGCATCTGCCAGCCGCCGCTGAATTCGTCGGTTTGGCGCGTCCAGTCTTCCTTGCCGAAGCCCAGGCCGGTGAGCACCCCGCCGGCCTGCGCATCCAGCGCGTAGCCGTCCAGCGCATGAAAGCGCTCCTGCAGCATCGAGTAGCGCTCCGCCGCGGCCTCGTACTCGGCTCCGGCGTGATCCAGCTCGGCCAGTTGACCGCCGAGCCGTTCGATCTCCCGCTCCATCTCTCTTAACTCGTCGAAGACCGTCAGGCACTCTTCAAAGACCGTCCTGCCGGCAAGCGTAAGCCCCTCCTGCGGCAGGTAGCCGATGCTCATGCCGCGTGTCTGCTGCATCTGGCCGTAGTCCAGCGTCTCCTGACCGGCCAGCACCTTCATGATCGTCGATTTTCCGGTGCCGTTGGCCCCCACCAGCGCGGTTTTTTCCTTGTTCCGGATCAGCCAGTTGGCCTCCGTGAACAGTACTCGCGGCCCAAACCGCTTGCCGGCATTGTTGAGGGAGAGCATCTCTTGTATTTTCTCAGAGCCGGAGGCGGGAGTTGCCGCGCGGCAAAGAGCGCGCAGAATTGCCCATCGTTCCTCAACTGGAGTCCTTTGGTATACTCATTAGGTTCGCCCCGTGCGGAGGTGGCGAAATTGGCAGACGCACCAGCTTGAGGTGCTGGCGCCGCGAGGCATAGGGGTTCAAGTCCCCTCCTCCGCACCAATGATTCTTCTGTCCCGCAGATCGGGCAGACTCGGAAAGCAGCTTGGAAAATGCAGATTCTTCTCTACATCGTTCTCATCGTGCATGTGATTGTGTGCCTGTTTCTCATCGGGGTAGTCCTGCTGCAGCAGGGCCGCTCGGCCGATCTGGCGGGCGCATTCGGCGGCCAGGGCTCGCAGACCGCCTTCGGACCCCGCGCCGCGGCCAACGTTCTTACACGGCTCACCACCTGGGCGGCGATCATCTTCATGCTGACTTCACTCAGCTTGACTGTCCTCTATGTGCGCTCCACCGGCACACACTCAGTCCTTGAAGGCGCAAAGCCGGCCCCAGCCTCCGCGCCCGCAAAATCCGGCAAGTAGCCCAGAATCAATTACCTCCACCCAGATCCGCGAAAGCGGCAGGCCACACGGCCTGCCGCTTTTTTGCGTACGGCGAATGGTTGCCGCACGGAGCGTTACAGATTTGAGTTGACAAAATTATCTGACAGATATATCTTTTAGCTATATGAGGAACAACCGCACCGCCTATGTCCTCCTTGGGTTGCTCTCCATTGAGCCGAATCTCTCCGCCTCCGGTTATGAGCTTCACAAGGCCATCGAAGACAACTTCGGCAGCTTCTGGGGCGAGAGTTATGGGCAAATCTACCCCACCCTCAAGCGGCTGGCGGCCGAGGGACTGATCGAACCGGGCAAGACTGCTCCCGGACCGGGACGGCGGCGGCAAAAGTACGCGCTGACCGATGCCGGACGCGTCCGCCTTCGCGAGTGGCTTGCGCTGCCTTTCCTGAACGATCCCCCCCGCAATGAATTCCTGCTCAAGCTGTTTTTTGGCCGGGAGGCCGCGCCCGGCGTCTCGCTGGCGCACGTCCGTGAGCTGCAGGAACGAAACCGGCGCATGCTCGCCACGCTGGAGGGGATCGAGAAGATGGCGCGCGAGCATCCATCGCAAAACCCGCATAAACCATACTGGATGCTCACGCTCAGCCTGGGAATGGCGATCACCCGCGCCGCGCTCGAATGGGGCGAATCGGCGCTGGCTGAGCTTGCTTCAATGGAAACAGATCCTCAAAACCCGCCGCCGGTAGACAGCAGCCCCGTTGCCGAATAGCCCTGAACCCGGCCTGCGAGGCCCGTATCCAGCGCCTGCCGCATATGCGCGCTGACACAAAGGAGTACCGCAAGATGCCTGCAGACCTCAAATCCAGCCGCAGCTCGCTGATCGTGGCCTGGGCCGTCGCCGGCCTATTTGTCCTGGGCTTTTTCTTCAATCCGGTGGGTGTGTGGACCGGGCCCATCCTGGGCGTATGGTTCGTGGGCACACAGAAGCCCCGGCGGGGATTTCTCTGGATGCTGGCTTTCAGCTTCATTCCCGGCCTGATCTTCGGCTGGCGCTACTTTCCGCTGACCGGCCCGATACCGGCGCTTGAGTACCTGGGATGGATGCTGCTGGCCTCTGTGCTCAGCGTACTTCCCTTCACCTTTTACCGCCTCGCCAGCCCGCCTCTGCCCGGATTCATCTCCACCCTGCCCTTGCCGCTGGCGGCAGCGGCGATCCCCTCGATCGCCCAGGCGCTGCGCCTCGGCGCAGCCTCGAATATCGGAGTGCCGGCGTTCCTGCTCCTCTGGCTAGCGGCGACGCTCCTGTGGTTGTGGAACCGGGAATCCCGCGCCGCCATCCTCGTCTTCGGCGCGGGCCTCCTCTTCGCTGCCGGCTTGGCGCTTGTCCGCCATTTCAACGGCGCCGCACTGCCGGCAAGCCTGCTTCCGGGCGCGAGGTTTTCGTGGGTCTGCCTTGGCGGAGCCCTCTTTCTGAGCCTCTGGGCGATCTTCCGTCCCGGCAAACGCCAATCGTGGGCCGGCCGGCCGGAGGCTGTTGCCCGTTTGCAAAGCCCCTTTACCGGCAACCCGTTGCATGTAGTCAACGAACGGGGCAAAGAAGCCTTCGTCGGCACTTCCGGGGAGCGCTTCCCGCTTCGCAATGGATTTCCCTGCTTTCTCAAGCCGGAAGACCTGACCGGCGACAACGGCAAATACAACCATCTATACGAAATCATTGGCGGCATCTACGACGACATCCAGCGCGTCTTCTGCGTGCTCAAAGGCTTCAACCGCGACGCTTACTTCCTCAGCTATATGAGCCTGCTCGAAGTCAAACCCGGCGATTCCGTGCTGGAGACCTCCGTGGGCACCGGCCTCAACTACAAATATCTGCCTCGCGGAGTGAAACTCTCCGGCCTCGATCTCTCTCCGGAGATGCTGGTCAACTGCCAGAGCAACCTGCTCCGTTGGGAGTTGGAGGCCGATCTCTATCTGGGCAATGCCGAGAGCCTGCCCTTCGCCGATGAGAGCTTCGACGTGGTCTTTCACGTGGGCGGCATCAACTTCTTCAACGACCGCGCCAAAGCCATCCGGGAGATGATTCGAGTGGCCAGGCCGGGAAGCCTTCTGCTCATCGCCGATGAAACCGAGAAGCACGTGAAGGGCGTGTATGAGAAGGGGCCCGGAGGCGGTTTGTACAGGAATCGCAAGGAACCTGTCAGCCCCCCCATCGATCTGGTGCCGCCCGAGATGCGGCAAGTCCATCTGGAACAAGTGAGAACCGGCGAATGGTACATCCTCACCTTCCGCAAACCCGCGGCGTGAAAGTAAAATCGGGAGTATTCAAAGCCAAAGAAGGGACTCCCCTACGAGATGAACAAACTTGAGGAGATTACTGCCCGGCGGAAGCGCGCGCATGCGCGGTTGATCGCGCTCGGCTCGGAGGTATACCACGGCTTTCTGGCCATGGAAAAGGCGGCCTATCGCGACGGCGCTCTGCCCAAAAAGCAGAAGGAGCTGATCGCCGTGGGAATCTCCGTGGTAAAGGACTGCGAATCCTGCATGCAGTGGCACATTGAACAGGCGGCTGCCGATGGAGCGACCTTCGAGGAGTTGCTTGAAGCCATCGAGGTCGGCATCGAGATGGGCGGAGGGCCGGCCACCGTCTCGGCCCGCTTTGCGCTGGAAGTGATGGAGAATCTGGGAGTGCAACCACGTCTGGCAGAGCGGCAACCGTAGCTCCCCATGGCGCTGCCTCAGCCCTGTAGCACCTCGTATTACAGCGTAATTCCTGTCATATCAAATCGCTCAGAATCAGCATGTTGCGCCGAATCCAAAGAGTGAGCGGTATTGCAGTGTCAGTTGCCGCGAACCGCCAACTACTGTCGCGAAAATCATAGAGCCCCGGCCCCATTTCAACGTTGTAACGCTGTAGACTAGCGCGAATGCTGAGTTGGTGTGTCCTGTTGATTGTTGTGTAGGGTCGCCGCATCCTGGCGGCCGCGTCTACTTGGAGTAATGCGGCTTCGGAGACGGTCACTCCGGTTTCTTCCCCGGCGCCTGCGAGCCCTTTCCGCGCTTCCCGGATGAAAAGCGATAAAGAGGTATTGCAATTCGCTCTTTATTCGCTATAATGCGCCCATGGCTGTTACTCGAAGGCAAAAAGAGATTCTCGACTTCCTGGAGTCGTTTGTGGCGCGCAACGGCTACTCTCCCTCCTTTGAAGAGATTGCGCGCGGCATGGGGCTGAAGAGCCTGGCAACGGTGCACAAGCACGTCACCAACCTGGAGAAGAAGGGGTTGCTGGACCGGGTGCACAACCGCAGCCGCTCCATCGACGTGCTGCCGCCGGGAACGCGGACGCGCTCCAGCGACAGGCTGCCGCTGGCCGGGCGGATCGCCGCCGGAATGCCTGTCGAGACGGTCGAACAGCCGGAGAGCATCTCCCTGCACGACGTGGTGGGCAACCGCGATGTATTCGCCCTGGAGGTGCGCGGCGACTCGATGCGCGACGAGCACATCATCAGCGGAGATTACGTCCTGGTGGAGCGCACCCGCACGGCCCGGCAGGGTGAGATCGTGGTGGCCCTGGTGCATGGCGCCGAAACCACGTTGAAGCGCTTTTTTACGGAGGGCAACCTGGTGCGGCTGCAGCCGGCCAACATGGAGATGGAGCCCATCTACATTCCGGCGGCGCAGGTGGCCATCCAGGGCCGGGTGCTGGGTGTGCTGCGCAAGTACCGGTAGACGAGACCGGGCGGAATCGTGGGGTCGATGTTGGACGGCGATAAATAGGTCAGCCGGTCGGCGGACAGCATATCACCGGGGTGCGTCTCCCAGCTCTCATGCTTCAAGACCGGGGATCTCCCGGCGAAAAGACCACAAGCTATCTTGTTGCGCCTTTGAT
>Ga0182011_10001465_pt1 | contig 20685 bp, 17 predicted proteins | sample 711E1DmetaG_FD_120481 | JGI IMG/M metagenome (GOLD analysis project Ga0182011, IMG submission 120481) | Permafrost microbial communities from Stordalen Mire, Sweden - 711E1D metaG | ecosystem: Environmental > Terrestrial > Soil > Wetlands > Permafrost | place: Sweden: Stordalen | collected... | reverse complement strand
CCGGGAATCCGCATTGGACGTGATCAGGCAGATCTTCCCGCCGATATCCCGGGCAGTCTCTGCAAGGTCGGCAACCGTTTTTGTGCGGCCGGACCCCGAGAAGATGACCATAACATCTCCCCTGTTCAGCGCGGGGGTGATCGTCTCACCGACAACATACGCATGGAGGCCCAGGTGCATGAGCCGCATGGCAAATGCCTTTGCCACAAGACCTGACCGGCCGGCACCAACAACATAAATACGCTTTGCGTTCAGCAGTTCCCGGATGAACTTCTCTGCATCGTCATCGGAGATGGTATTGGCAATCGACCGGATCTTCGATGCCATCAGCTTCATCATTTCCTGTACCCGGTGGTTCTCCATGCTTCTCTCTAGAAGAGATGCATTCACAAAGTAGATGAGAATTTCGCAGGAGATATCGTGCGCGGAATTACCGGACCGGTATATGGGCGGACGGAGGGATCCGGTCAGAAAATCACCGGTTCCCCTAATATCCTCCTGCAAACAGGACGGGGATACTCCGGAAAATAACGCCGGTCACTCCCCGGCAATAGATCTTTATGGATTGTCCCTCAAAAGGTACATGTGATATCACCACTGGTAAAATGGGCCGGGGGAAAACGCCAGTTGCTGGTTGCGCTGAACGGCCGGCTGCCTTCTGACTGGAACACTTTTTACGAACCATTTTTCGGCGGCGGGGCATTTTTCATCAGTCTCCAGAACCAGGAACGGATATCCCGTGCGGTGATTGCCGATCTCAACAGCGAACTGGTCAGTTTTTACCGGGTAGTCAAGACAAGCCCGGATACATTGATCGACGCATTATCGGATGATGCTTTTGAAAATTCAGCGGTTGCATACAAGCGGCTGAAAGATGGATTCAACGACATGGTACCTGACAGGAAAAATGCCGTGAAACGAGCGGCCCTGTTCATTTTCCTCAACAAACATGGCTACAACGGGCTATGGCGTGTCAACAGTAAAGGAAAATTCAATGTGCCGTTTGGCCGGTACACCAAACGAAGCCTCCCGTCAGCATCATCAATACATCTCTTCAGCGCCATGCTCCGGCAGGTGACCATCCTGAATACGGATTTTGAGAATGCGGTGAAAACTGCACGGAAAGGAGATTTCATCTATTTCGACCCCCCGTATCAACCGCTGTCAAAGACTGCACAATTCACCGGTTACAATTGCAGGGGTTTTTCCCTTGACGACCAGGTCCGGCTGGCCGGTGTGGTTAACAAACTTGCAAAAAAAGGGGTGCAGATCATGCTGAGCAACTCAAAAGTGCAGGAAATTGAAGACCTTTATGAGGGGTTTACCATCGAGACCGTGACTGCAACGCGGTGTATCAGCTGCAAGGGTAAAAAACGCTCGGGAACATCCGAGATTATCGTGACGAATTACGATTTTTCATAACCGGTCGGGTTTCCGGTCCTTCCTCATCACAGCTGGTACCGCTCAATCTTCCCGGCAGGGACCAGTTTCCCGGCCTCCAGGACAGAAACGGCCCCGTGTCCCCCGCAGACAAGGCACCGCCTTCCGGTACCGGCCAATGCTGCATCAGTCTCCTGCGCGAGCGCGAGCAGGGCAAGCCGTTCTTTCTTTGCATATTCACTGTCCACGTTGACCGACGTTACCAGAAATGCTGCAAGAGAACTGAAGTCTGCCCGGTCCTTTGTCAGGCTCTCGAAGTTGATGACACCATCGGCCGTGAAGAGGAGCCCGAATCTGCCCGAGTACAGGAAGACCTGCCCGTGGGTGTGCCCGCCAAGGCCGTCAAGCACTTCCAGTTCAACATCGCCAATCGTGAACCTGCCGATGACCGGGAAGATCCCGCGGGTTGTTGCTTCCGCAGGGCCGAAGCACCGGATATCCCCGGGGGTATTGAACCGGGAGAAGAGGTTGATCATCTTCGTGTAAAATTCGTCGAGGCTCGAGTGATCGCTCCGGGAGCCGTAGGACCGGTTGTTGGTCTTAAGGATATCGAGCGTCCCCTCGTGCATGAAGACCGGCACCGAAAAGAACCCGGCTGCACCGCAATGGTCGGCATCCGCGTGCGTGACAATGATGCGGGAAAGATTTTTCATCTCCCCGAGACCGTAGTGAGCGAGCATGGCCATGACGGAATCATGGTAGATACTATAACCGGTATCGATCATCAGCATCTCGTCCGGGGTACTGAGCATAAAGAGGCTCCCGCCGCAGGGGGGCTGGAAGCAGTGCAGGGTGACCCGGCCGGTAACATCAAAACGCTGGACATCCGTGTAAAAACCGGGGCCGTTCGTCCGGTTCATGGACCGGCCGGTCTCGAGCACGGAATCGAAGACCTGATGGGGATTGCAGCCCCGGTCCATCAGCTCCTGTGCCATATGATTGGTGCCGGCAAGGAACGAAAGGATGAACTGTTCCTCCGAGTCCCCGACCAGTTCACGGACAGCCTGTGCATACCGGACATAAAAGACGGTGTCGTCAAGGTGCCTGCCGGTAGTATCGTACTCAAGGATTTCAAGCCGGTAGCGGGATTTCAGCTGGTCCAGGAGATCCTCGATCTCCCGGTCCTGCTCAAGGTTCAGGCTGACCGTGAGGCGATCCGGATGCCGGCCTTTGTCATCGAAATCAATGTAGGCGATATTGGCACCGGCTGATGTTGTATATCCAAGGAATTCAAACAGGGCTCCCGGGCGGTGGGGGAGGGAGACCGCGAATTTCAGGAAATTCAGGGGTTTTAACGAGGTCTGGAGGAAACCGATTTCAGCCAGCTCCCGGGTTATACCGCCGTAAGCCTCATGGGACGCGGTGACTTCGTAAAAGACGGTGCCGGGATCAATGCGCCGGTCGAACTGGATACGGTTGATGTTGCCGTCATATTTTTTTATGATCTCTGCTGCCCGGTGAAGGGAACCGGGCGTGTCAGGCATATGGGCAATAAAAGAGAATTGTTTCACAGGTATTCACCGGGTTTTGGTTATACCCGTCTCTCGTATTCATCGATATAGGTTATGGTAGGTGCGACTGGGGGCTGCCGTGATGGCATCACGTAAAAAAAAGGGACTCTTTAACGACGGATAATTCCGAGGGAAATTACACCAATAATGAGCGCAGTAAGAACGGTTGCAGGTGCAACCGGTGATTTTGTCGGGCTTGGTACCGGTGCAGGTGTAGTCTCTTCTGTCGTAACAGCGGCCGGTACAGTACCTGCCTGTGCCGGCGTTATCACGGTTGTAACCGGCACCGATCCCCCCGGTGCAACAATCGACATCACGGTCGTATAGGGGGCTTTTAACGAGGGGTTGCTGACCGTGACGGTGTACTGTCCCGGTCCCATATCCCCGTGGAAACTATAACTAAGGTAGCCGGTGGATCCGACCGGTGAGGTAAACGAGTGCAGGACCTTCCCTGATCCATCCGTTATATCGATATTCGCATAGCCGATGCCCTGTTCTGAAATCCCGACCAGGTTGATATAATCGCCCGGGTTTGACGGGTTCGGAGAGACCGTGATATAAAATTCCGGTTTTTTCAGCATGAGGGACGTTGTCGTGGACTCATCGGGATGTGCGGCATCCGTGGCAGTAAACGTGTACCGGGCTGTCTGCAGTTTTTCAAGACCCGGGACATCCGATGCATACCAGACAAATTTCCACATACCGTACTGGTCCACCCCGACAGAGGTCGCAGTCCCGGATGCACCATTGAGATTGTTGGCCGGAACTCCTTCTGATGGGAGACCCGGGCCGGTGATTCGTATAAGGGTCGTATTCCCGAACGTATCGGTGCCATCAAAAACGATGGTATCGCCGATATAACTCCCGCCGGATCCGCGGTAGGCCATCATGATGGTCCCGTTGTCTGCCATCACGGGCTGCAGGATGCAGACTGCCGCACACAGCAGCAGGAAACTACAAAAAATTTTGTTTACCGGTAATAATCCCATTCTGTAACCTCTCGGTAATCAGAATATAAATTTTAACGAGAAATACATTTTCGTCAGATTGATTGCACTACCCGATCTGCCGGATTTTTTCTTCCCGTTACCTTATAACGAAACTATATCTATGTTACCGGCTCACCCATGATGCGAGGGATGATACGAATGACCGACGTTGAGTTGGCAAAAAAACGAGGCGAAGAGCACCTGAAGGAAACCATTCCGGCGATTAAGAAAACGTTTGCATACGAGGACACGGCGTACCACCTGCCCATATCGTTTGCACTTACCGGTACTGCAGTGCACGACCTGAATACCGCCCGGGATGTTTTTACAAAAACCGGCAATAACCCGATTGTTGCATCCGAATGTCTCCTTGCGGAAAAAACTGCAACATCAGGAAAAGAAAATGCACCGTTCACGGGTTTCATCGGCGATACGGTCATCCGCAAGCTCGGGTACTCCCTTGTTGACGGGAGCATTCTTGGCCTTGCACTGGTGATCGGGACCCCCGACAGCCCGGGGACGGCTGCTGCCATCTGCCGGGAACTCCAGGAGAAATACATGCTCACGTTCCTTGCCGGCCCGGTCATCTCCTCCCTGTCAGATAATGGCGTGAAGCTTGGCCTTGAATACCGCCTTATCCCCCTTGGCTCAACACCGGCGTATGGCATTCATTTTGTGGATATCATCGCCCGCGTTGCCATGATGTTTGGCGGGGTGACGCCAGGGGACGCCGGCCGGCTCCTTGCCTACGCTGCTGAACGGGCAAAAGCGATTGTCATTGTATTTCCCGGCCTTTCCGATGATGAAATTGCTCTCGTAGATGGCATGCGGGTGCTAGGGTTCCCTATCCTCTCTCTCGGGGACTACAGCGGCGGGGCATGGATCCCTTCAGGAGCGGATGAGGTTGTCCGGAAAGGAATGGAGGAAAAGGGCATCCGGGTCAACATTACGGCTATCCCTATCCCGATGGGATGCTCCCCGGCATTTGAGGGAAAGAGTATACGGAAAGAGGAGATGTACGTTGAGTTCGGCGGCGGCAGGTCAACCGCCTTTGAACTGCTCAGGATGCGATCTCCTGATGAAATAAAAGACGGGCAGGTCACCGTCATCGGGCCGGAGATCGGATCGATGAAGGAAGGGTCGGCAAACCCCCTCGGCATCATCATCGAGGTTGCCGGAAAAATGATGAAGAAGGACTACGAGCCGGTGCTGGAACGGAGGATCCATAATTTCGTAAACTACGGGGAAGGCTCGTGGCACGTCGCCCAGCGGGACCTTATCTGGGTCCGGCTCTCGAAGGAGGCCGTGGCAAAAGGGGTGAAGATCGAGCACCTGGGAAAACTGCTCGCGGGCAAGTTCCGTATGGACTTCCCCCAGCTCCTTGACGCGGTTGCTGTCACGCTGATCACTGACCCGGTAAAAGTTGCCGAGGCACGGAAAGATGCAGAACGGATCTACGAGGAACGCGATGCACGCATCAAGGGCATGCGGGACAATGAGGTGAACACCTATTATTCCTGCACGCTCTGCCAGACCTTTGCCCCTAACCATGTCTGTGTTATCACGCCGGAACGCCCGGCCCTGTGCGGGGCCATCAGCTGGCTGGACGGGAAGATTGCATACGAAATATCACCATCAGGTGCAAACCAGCCGGTCGAAAAAGGCGCGGTGCTCAATGCCCAGAACGGCGAGTTCGAGGGTGTGAACCGGTTCGTCAGGAAGGCAAGCCACGGCGAGATCGACCGGTGTTCGCTTTACTCCGTCATGGAATATCCCATGACCTGCTGCGGTTGTTTCGAAGCGATAGCCCTGATGCTTCCGGAAGTCAATGGCATCATGGTCGTAAACCGCGAGTTCAAGGGTATAACGCCTTCGGGGATGTCCTTCTCAACCCTTGCCGGCACGATCGGCGGGGGCGCTCAGACGCCCGGGTTTGCCGGCATCTCGAAAAATTATATCCTGTCCGACCGCTTCCTCCAGGGTGAAGGGGGAATCGAACGCCTTGTGTGGATACCGTCCCAGCTGAAAGACGAACTGAAAAACCGGCTCGTGCAAAAACTTGCCGACAAGGGACTTGTGGACTTCTTCGATAAGATTGCCGACGAGACAAAAGCAACAACCATTGAGGAACTGATGGTCTGTCTTGAAAAAGCCGGGCACCCGGCACTTGCCATGAAACCACTGGTGTGATTGAGCCATGGCAATCGAAGCACAGTTCGGCTGGTCCGGTACGATCGGTGAAGTTACCCTGGGAGCGACAAGGACTGATGGCGGGACACGCCGCATCTCCTACCGGATTGGGGGCGGCACGACCCTGCCATTCCTGGAAAAAAACACAACATCCTCTTCACCGCTTATCGCATTTGAGGTGTGTGACTATCCCCAGTTCTGGTCTCCCATCGTCAGAAATTATTGCGGAGATCTGGTCAATAACCTCGCAGAATGGACAAAAACCGCCGATACTGCGTACAAAGCCGACCTCATCCGGCTGCACCTGAATAGTACCCGGCAGAGGAACTTTACCGAAATCCCTGCTGTCGGAAAAACCGTTGAAACCGTCCTTGCCGCGAGCAGCCTGCCCCTGATCATTGAAGGGAGCAACGAGCCGAAGATTGACAGCGAGGTATTCCGGCAGTGCGGGGAGAGCGGCCAGGGCGAACGGCTGCTCCTAGGCACGGCCGAAGCAAGCCATTACCGGAGCATTGCTGCTGCGGCACTCGCTTACAACCACTCGCTTATCGCCCAGTCGCCCATCGATGTCAACCTCGCAAAACAGCTCAACATCCTCTTAAAGGAGATCGGCGTCCAGCGCGACCATATCGTTATTGATCCCTACACGGGAGCACTCGGGTACGGGTTCGAGTACTCCTATTCCGCCATAGAACGGATCCGGTTTGCTGCCCTCAAGGGAGACACGGATCTTGCGATGCCCATCATCTGTTCGGCACCCGATACCCTGAGTATCAAGGAAGTCCGGGAAGCGGACCCGGCAGTGCAGGACGCAATTGCGGTCAGCTGGGAGTTTTATACCGGCATTGCCGCAGCAGCAGCCGGAGCCGAGATCATCTGCGTCCGGCACCCGGCAACAATCGGCATGCTCCGGCAGGCATTTGCCAGCATGCAGGCCCGGGCTGGTCCTGAGGGGGTGCAGTAAGATGGCCCTCAAGGCGCTCGATATCTACAAGCTGCTGCCGAAAAAGAACTGCAAGGAGTGCGGGGACCCCACCTGTCTTACCTTTGCCATGAAACTGGCCGGGGGAAAAGCCGATGTGGACCTGTGCCCGTACCTGGATGAACAGGCAAAGTCCGTTCTGGGCGCGACAACGAGACCGCCAATCCGGCTCGTGAAAGTAGGGGTCGGCGAGCGCTTTTTCAAGGTCGGGGAGGAAACGGTCCTGTACCGGCACGAGAAGACATTCTACCACCCGCCCGGCATCGTCTTTCAGGTCAGTGATACCCAGTCAGCCGATGAGATCGCGGCCATCACCCGGCGGGTACGGGACGAGACCTTTACCCGCGTAGGGACCGATCTCCGCTTCAGCGGTATCGCCATCAGGAATACCAGCGGGTCAGCGGAAACGTTTGCCGGGGCAGTGGCGACCGTTGAGCACCAGCAGGCGCATCTTCCCCCGGTGCTCATTGCAAGTGATCCGGCCGCGCTCTCGGCAGCCCTTGTCCACTGCGGTTCCTACCGTCCGCTCCTCCATGCGGCAGACAGGAAAAATTATAAGGAGATGAGTGCGCTTTCGAGAAAGCACGGGTGCCCGCTGGTCATCCGGGCCCCGACTATCGACGATCTTGTTCAGCTCGTGAAAGACTGTACGGCCGAAGGGGCCCAGGACATTGTACTTGACCCTGCACCGGAGAATCTGAGTGCGTTTATCACCCGCTCTACCCAGATACGGCAGCTCGCGATTACACGTTCGGTTCCGGAGCTCGGGTATCCCGTCTGGCTCGATGCCTCTTCAACCGGGTACCAGGACGCTGCCCTGGTGCTGGGAATCGTGAAATACGCGTCCGTTATTGTCACCTCCCCGCTTGCTCCGGGGCCTGCGAAAGCCTGCCTTACGCTCCGCCAGAACATCTATACGGATCCCCAGAAACCGATCCAGATGAACCCCGGCCTGTACCACGTCGGCAACCCCGGCAGGGACGCGCCCGTGCTTATGACGGTAAACTTCTCGTTAACGTACTTCACGCTCGAAGGCTACCTTGAGTCGAGCCGGGTCCCCTGTTTCATGCTGATTGTCGACACCGAAGGGCTCTCCGTCCTCACCGCGGTTGCTGCGGGAAAACTGAACGAGACCCTTGTTAAGGACTCGCTGAAAAAATTTGGCGTGGAGAACGAGGTGGCGCACCGGAAACTGATCATCCCCGGGTATGCGTCGCCGCTGTCCGGCAGGATAGAAGAAGCCACCGGCTGGAAAGTCCTTGTCGGGCCCCGGGACGCGGCCGAGATCGGGGATTTCCTGCACGAGGAATGGAAAAAACAGGAATGACCATATCCCTGTGTATTGGGAAAAACAAACCGATCTTTTTTTATGCCAGCCTTTTTGATATTATGCAGGGATTTTAATGACACCGGACATTCAACCTGAACAGAAGAGTCCTGCTTTTCTGGGAAAAGGCATGATTACGCTGATAGTCGGTATCGTGATTATACTCGTAGCCTTCCTTATAGCAGGCATGATGGAGACCGGCCAGGGCACGGTTGTCCCCCCGGCAGCCTGTGGTGCAAAAGCTATCGCGTACATCAATACCAACCTTGCACAGCAGGGAATGAACGTTACCCTCACCTCAGTTACTGAGGAGCGGGGGCTGTATGCGCTCAAAGGCCAGTACCAGTCACAGGAAATTACCCTCTACACGACAAAGGACTGCACCCTGCTATTCACCAACACCGTGAACATGTCGGCACCAGCCGGCGGGGAGACGAGCCCGCAGGTAACATCTGCACCGGTAAAATCGGCACGGCCGGCCGTTGACCTGTATGTCATGTCATTCTGCCCGTACGGCACGCAGGCAGAGACGGCCATGGGCCCGGTTGTCGACCTCCTCACATCGAAAACTGATATCCGGATACGGTATATCACGACAATAAGCGGGACTACTGCTGATTCTGTAGACTCGCTGCATGGCCCGGCCGAAGCAAAAGAAGACCTCCGGCAGGTCTGTATCAACAAGTATTACCCGGACCAGTACTGGTCGTATATCAAAACATTCGATGAACAGTGTTATCCCTCATGGCAGGATGCAACCGCGCTGGCCTCATGCCAGAAAAATACCACGACAGCCCTGTCTATTGACAGTGCAAAAATTGATACCTGCGCACAGGGCGACGAGGGCATGAGCCTGCTGAAAGCCGATGAAGCCGCAGCCAACAAGGACGGTGCATCGGCCTCTCCGACGCTGTTCATAAATGGGGTCGAATATTCGGGAGCACGGACCCCCGATGCATACAAACAGGCAATCTGCAACAGCTTCGATACCGCACCGGCAGAATGCAATACCGTACTGGCTTCAGCATCTGCCTCCGCTTCCGGCGGATGCGGCGGATAATATCCTTTTTTTGGGATCGGAGGGGTTTATCAAAACCCCGACGATGAGAAGGGAGGCTTCAGCTGACCTTCGAAGTTCTGATGAACCAGTACGGGTCGAAAAACGCTGACACGTTCAGTCGAAGACCTGAAGGTCTTCTCCTGTCTCGGATCTGATGACCCTCAACATTCTCCACCTAACAGTGCTGATAATGGTTCACGGGTCGAAGAACGCTGATGCGTTCGGTCGAAGACATGATGGTCTTCTCCTGCTTCGTGTTCGGAGAGGTCGTAGACCTCGACGAGCTGAAGGGAGGCAAATGCCGAGCTTCAGGTCTGATGACCCTCAGCATTCTCCACCTCACCGTGCTGTCGCACTGTTCACGGGTCGAAGAAGGCTGATGCCTTCTTCTCCTCCTCACGGTTCTGATGAACCGTTCGGAACCGCAGGATATTTCATTCTTATATCCCTATCATAGGAGTAAGGTACCATGGCTATGCGCACCGTAACATTCCTTCCCAGTTACCGTAAGATCGAGGTGGAGCGCGGGACGACCATTCTCGATGCAGCCCAGCGGGCCGGCCTTTCCATGAACGTGGTCTGCGGCGGACAGGGAAAATGCGGCAAATGTGTCGTGTTCATCCAGTCCGGCAGGACCGAATTCGATGTCCAGAAATACGGGAGGTTTTTCTCCAGGGACGAACTGGCAAAGGGGGCCTGCCTTGCCTGCGAGACCTTTGTCCAGGGCGATCTCCACGTCGTTATACCCGAAAGCACGCTCATCCAGGAACAGAAGATCCTCGTCGACGGGCAGGACAATCCCATAGATCTCCGCCCCTCAGTGAAAAAATATTACGTGGAACTCCTCCCGCCGACCCTTTCGGATCCCTCCCCGGACCTCTCGCGGCTGTTATGGGGGATCCAGAAAAGCGGTGGGCCGGTAGCGGAAAAGATGTACGCTCCCCTTGAGGTGCTCCGGGAAATTCCCGGCATCCTGCGCCACAGCGAATGGAAAGTCACCGGGACCATAGCCCTTGTCCCCGGCGGGTACCGTCTCATCGATGTCCAGGAGAATGATACGTCAAAAAGAGTCTACGGTGCTTCCGTCGACCTCGGGTCGACGACGATCGTGGTGTATCTCTGGGACCTTTTGTCCGGGAAAATTGTCAGTGTTGCATCAAATTATAACAAGCAGATCAGCTGCGGCGAGGATATCCTTGCCCGCGTGAACTATGCCCGGAAAAACGGCCTCGGCCGCCTGCAGGCGCTCGCAACGGAAAGTATCAACCAGGCACTTACCTCCGCTTCCAACACGGCAGGCATCGACCGGGAGGATATCTATGAAGTTGTTCTTGCCGGCAACACCGTCATGACCCACATGCTCCTTGGCATCGATCCGGCCTACATGATTGCCGAGCCGTATGTTCCGGTAGTTCGCAGGGCGCTCTCGGTCGCCGCGGGAAGGATCGGTATCACCTGCAACCCGAACAGTGGTCTCTTCGTATTCCCGGCTGTCAGCGACTTTATCGGGGGCGATATCATTGCAGATATCCTTGCATGCCGCATGGCCGAACGCGAGGAGATCTCACTTTTGATCGATATCGGGACAAATTTCGAAGTCGTGCTGGGGAATAAGGAATGGATGTTCTCCTGCGCGGGCGCGGCCGGGCCGGCCCTTGAAGGCGGCGAGGTTCTGTTCGGCATGCGGGCAAATCCCGGTGCTATCGAGAAGATCACCATAGACCCTGAAACCCTGAATCCCCGGTTTTCCACGATAAATGGTATCAGACCCCGGGGTATCTGCGGCTCCGGCCTGATTGACCTGCTGGCCGAACTGCTCAGTACCTGTATTATCGACCGGACCGGCCGAATCAATACCGGTATTGAGAACCCGCGGGTCCGGAAAACCGCCCACTTCCCGGAATTTGTGATTGCATGGGCAACTGAGACCGAGATCGGGAAGGACATCGTGATCACGGAAAACGATATCAAGAACCTGATCATGAGCAAGGCATCCATCCATGCCGCTTGCGTGACACTCATGAAAGAGGCGGGCGTTACCCGCCGCGAGATTACCACCATCTACTTTGCCGGGGCATTCGGTAATTACCTTGACAAGAAAAACGCCACCATTGTCGGGCTGATACCGGAGATCGCTCACGACCAGATCAAGAATATCGGCAACGGTGCCGTTGCCGGGGCAAATATCGCGCTGATCAACCGCAGGGCGAGGAAGACCCTCGATGAAATTGCCTATAAGATTGCCTATATCGAACTGAACGCGGAAGCTTCATTCATGGATGAATACACCTCGAGCACGTTCCTGCCCCACACCGACCTGACCCTGTTCCCGATGGTCCAGGAGCTGCTGGAGAGCTGCCGGATCAGGAAAGGGTGAACGGCATGGCAAAGATGATCCCGCCTCCCCGCTCCTTAGCCACCGGTGTTGGTGCACTCCCCCACACGGATCCGAAACAGGCGTGCGACGATGTCCTTGCCCTTTTCCCGGCATTTCCCTATATCCCGACGCTGCCGGACAGGAGCCAGCTCGAAAGCATTGTTTTCAACGATTCCGAACAGCTCCCGGGCAGGATAATCCGTGACGACCGTCTTCTTTTCGACAGTGCACAAGACCAGACTGCTGCCATGGAAAAGGTGTACATGGATTATGTGGAGGGTAACTTTGCGGATTATGGTCTCCACAGGCAGTATGCTTCGGCCTTCATTGAGATGATGTCCCGCAGACTCCCCCGCGCACAAATCCTGAAATGTCAGGTCACCGGGCCGGTGACATTCGGCATGCAGGTAGTTGACGCTGACAAGCGTCCGATCTATTACAATTCCCAGCTTGCCGATGTGCTCTCGAAGATGATAGCCCTCAAGGCCCGCTGGTGCGAGCAGGAGATGAAAAAGAACACGGGTGTGTCCGAGACCCTGGTCGTGCTCAACGAACCCTATCTTGCCTCACTGGGGTCCTCGGTTGTCCCGGTGGATAAGGAGACCGTGCGGGCCGGGTGGGAAGATATTGCAGCGCTGGTGGAAGGCGGGCTTGGCATCCACTGCTGCTCAAACACCGACTGGGAGTTTGTCCTCAGTCTTAATCCTTCGGTAGTCTCGATCGATGCCTACGCCACGGCAAAAGAGTTCCTGCTGTATGCCGATGCCATTGTATCCTATATGGAACGGGGCGGGATCGTGGCATGGGGCATTGTCCCGGCCGACACAAAACTGTTCGCCACGGAAACAACCGGTTCGCTCTATGACAAATATCTCGCAATCCGCACCCAGCTCTGTGCCCGCATGCCGGAGAAACTGTTTGATGCGCAGTCCCTTATCACCCCGAGCTGCGGGATCAGGTTTGCTGATCGTGAGGGATCGCTCGCGATCATGGGTGCTGCTGCCACGATCTCCTCCCGCATCCGGAAAACCGCGGGCATGGAGTGACCATGCCAAAAAAGCCGTTCACCATCGCCCTTTCCGGTAAAGGCGGGACCGGCAAGACAACGATCAGCTCGCTTCTCGTTCGCTCATTCATCGAGATAGGAGAAACGCCGGTTCTCGCGGTCGATGCTGACCCGAACGCGAACCTGCACGAAGCTCTCGGTGTCACTGTCCGGGAAACCATGGGCAGCATGCGGGAGGAGGCATTCTCCCGGAATATTCCGCCGGGCATGAACCGGCACGACTACGTGCGGTACCGGTTCCGGCAGGCGCTTGTGGAATCCGAAGGGTTTGACCTGATCGCAATGGGGAGGCCGGAGGGAAGCGGGTGTTACTGTTTTGCCAACGATCTCCTGTCCGAATGCATGGGGGAACTCGAACGCGATTACCATTTTATTGTCATCGACAGCGAGGCAGGCATGGAACACATCGCACGCGGGACCATCGGTACACCGGACCTCCTTCTCATAGTGAGCGATCCCGGTGCACGGGGGCTCCGGACCATTGCCCGCATACGGGAGATTGCCACGCAGCTGGGCCTTGAGAATGAGAAGATCCAGGTCGTCTTCAACCGGTTCCATGGCGGTTCCGCGCCGGTGGATATCGGTGCAAGGCCGCCGATCGCGGTTATTCCTGAGGATGCTGCTATTGAAAGTGCCGATCTTACTGCAACGCCAGTCTCGCTTGTTCTGCCGGAAAGCCCCGCAAAGGCTGCGGTGCGGGAACTGGCGGAGAGGATCCGGGAGATGGCGAAGGACCGGAAGTGAATTTTTTTTAAAAGAGTTTACTGTCTAGGCCAATACCCATCGATTAAAATTGGCAATCCTGTCAAATATAACCCTAAATAGAGAGTCAAGGATGTGTCGGCAAATTGCATGTTTAATAACGAATAGAAATTAAACAAAACCGCCTATCCCCCAATGAATATGATGCCCAGTAAAATCCTTACAACATCGTGTTTTTTTGCGAAGGTTTCAAAATCCTTATGTTCTTTTTTTGATCCCGGGAATACGTAAAGTCCGATTAACGCGATCAAAACGACGATAACGAATGCAGCGAGCAAGGAATACAATTTCAAGGACGGATACATCAAGAGCAACAGGAGCGTGAATAATTCAATCCCCAGAGGCCATAACAGGATTTTCCATGGTTGTGTATTTTTAAGCATATCGTCTAATCACTTTACCCGGTATTAAGCATTTCAATCCGGCGGCCTGCTTGATCATACCGGGGGCGATGCCCCCGGTTCTTTGGTAAAATACCACAGGCTTATCTCGGATAGGTACTGCTTGTCGTCCATGAATATCATTTGGAAAACGAGGGTATCAAGGCAGAGAGGGCAGCGGGTGAAAGTATGAGAATGGAAATAGTTATCGTCAGTCAATACAATCTGGAACTATGTTTTGCCCCAAATGCGGGACAGAAAATCCCGACGACAATAAACACTGCAAAGAATGTGGCGCAGCCCTGATAAATTCGTCTTTACCAACAAATCCTAAAAATCAGTATTCTCCCGACCCGTTTTTAATCGGAGCCGGGGCGGTAATACTCGTAACGATGTATTTTATGCCAATTGTTCCAATATCCGGAAATAGCACCATAACTCTGGCTCACAGTGTATCGCTATGTGGTGATCCATTCAGTGCTATGCTCTACGGTTGTTCGAAATCATCTTTGTCTTGGATATTTTATGGGGGATGGGTTCTCGCGATAATTTGTATTGTTATTGGATTATTCGATCAATCAGAAGAATGAACCGTAAAACAAAGGAAATATCGAACATTTGCAACAAAAAAAATATCGTCTCTCAGTTGAAATGGGGGGTATGAAAAATTTTCTTTTTCTCATTCCGCTCGTTGCATTGGTAATAACCGCCGGATGTGTTATTCAAAATAATAATCCACCGGTTCCACCAACTCCGCAGATCGTATACGTGACAGTGCTCGTAACCCCGATACCAACTCATCAAATTGTTTACACCGCACCCAAGGACAAAGTAGTTGCTGCAACGGCCCAGCAGATTGATGCAACCCATATGATTGTTACCTACCAAGGTGGTCAGGATGCTTCAACCTGTATTGCCATATTATGGACTGTCACACTGTCAAGTGGTTCAGCTACCTCAACGGTAATGGGATCGACTTCCCTGCCAGCATCTCCGCTTATAGTAGGAACTACTGCAACGCTGCCAGCTACCGCTGACAAAGATCACCTTGTGGGAACCGCTTACTTCAGTGACGGATCAACGCAGGTTATTTTCGATAACAGTCTCTAATTTTTTCTTCAATCAATTTTTTACGCTGGGATTCACCACTCCGTTGCGAGTTACTACGGATACTCCCCACCCTACCTCCATCTTTTTCTTCGAATTTTTATCATTTATCTCCCATTCATGACCACAACCATCGGCCATGCAATAAAAGATTACTTTTCCATCCACCGGGCCACTCATGAAATGTTTTGATCCACATTTGGGGCAGGGCAATAGGATACCTCCTTCATGAATACCAGTCACAGAACGAGGGTATCAAGGCGTTGAGTGCAGCGGGTAAAAATATGAAGGCGGCGGCAGAGTCTTAATGAAAGCATGAGGGGATCAGCTCCCATCAAACAAAAGGAACCTCATGCCTGGATAATACCAAAGTACACCGCATGACCCCCCCTCACCCATTTCACCATCAGGATCACCATCGCGATACATTTTTTCCGTCATAAAATTCAAAGAATTCTGATGCAAAAGCGGGTGTAAACCAGAAGTATCCAGAGGGGGGTCGGACGGTGTACTTTGGCATTGTACAGATCCCCGCCTCATTCTGCGGGTTCGCTAAATAGAGGCTTTTTCATTCTATTTATCGTCGGAAAAATATTTCTCAAAACGGGTAACTATCTGCAAAGAAATTAGATCGTGGGGCTACCAAAGTACACCGCCCGACCCCCCTTTCCCTGCTCATCCGACCACCAAGGATTTATTGGCCCTTTGAAATATTCTGATTGCAATTCCGCTGTATACCATTTCCCCGGATGATGTGATTATTCAGGAACCGTATAGGCAGACACTGCGCGAAAAACCTGTGGACAGCCCAAAACCCGATGAGATATACCATGGCCCATTTCAACCAGAAACCCGGAACAAAGAGCGCCTTCCATAACCTGAAAAAGCCGTTGCCTGACATCGAGGCATTCGATACCGTCATCCAGTCGCTTATCATGGATAACCCGCTCGGTTGTACGTCCTACCGGACAAGGAGAACACACCACCCGCCGCTTGAGAAAGTGCGGGAGATGTATACCGCGAAATTCATCTATGAGGATACGGAGGGAAAGCGGACCGGGGCCGGGCAGGAGATGTACAACGCCGTTGAGGGATACCGGTATGGCATCTCGGCCGTCATCACCAATATGGCAAACATCACCGCCCATCGCGGAAAGGTCCGGCACGTCCCCGATACCGATCTTTTCTCGGTAATCCTGAAATGCCACGACCCGGACGGGGAATTCTATTTCCTGAGCATTGCCCGCAACCGGGTGACGGTCTCATCATATACGGACGATAAGATCCGCAGGAAGGTTGAGCGGTGGGCGGACACGGTGCCGGCGCTGACCTAAGAGGAGTAATCTGGAAAATTTACTCTGTTTTAAAAAAAATCAGAGAAATACCGCCACCGCAATCGTGGTCGTCCAGAGGCCGTTCTTGTCACCCTCAGCCGACTGGCAGGTGTTGGTGGTCTTGATGATCTTCCCGCTTGCCTTGTAGGTCTGTTCGCGCTCGGACCAGGCAGCATTCACATCAAATTCGATACCGAGCGTTGTCGCAAGCATGGTCGCTGCCAGGTCTTCTGCATATTCCCCGGTCTTCTTCTCGGTCTCGCCGTATGCGTGGTGCTCGGAAAGGTACCCGTATTCTTCGGCAACGCTGGGCATGGCGAGGCCGATTGCAGCAGAGACCAGCCGGTTGGGTTCATTGGTCTCGTTGCGTGCCATGACACAATACGTTATCCCGCCAGGCTTGAGACAATTTATTCCTTCTGATTTTGCTATCTGTTTGCAGTTGGGGGGAAAAATGCTGGACACGTACACCAGATTACATTTCTCCACTCCCGCCTTTCGGAGCGCAAGTTCAAAGGAGGCAAGACGGTCTTTATGGATACCAACACCTTTGGTAAAAAAGATCCGTGACGGTACAAACATACTAGAAGAGTATTTTTTTCCTGCCTTTTTAAGTTGTGGTCAGATCCGGTAAAAGGGAACCCGGCGACCCGGTACACCGGTGTTTCAACAGAGAAAATTCCCTGCTTGTCGGGTAAAGCAGATGGATATCGCGCATACCGGCTCATTCATTCTGAAAGGCCGGCGAGTATTTCCGGCAGTTCCGCCATGGTATCGAGAGTAAAATCAGATTCTACCGTTGAACGGTCATCAGAGAAACGATCCCCGTACCGGGCATATACCGTACGGATACCGAGCGTTTTCCCGGGTTCGATATCGCGCCGCGGGCTGTCACCGACCAGCAGCACTTCATCTGCAGCAGATTTGAGCATGTCAAGGGCAATGATAAATGGCTCATGTGCAGGTTTTTTTACCCGCACCATATCGTACGTGACCATGCAGGAAAAAAAATACAGCAGGCCTGCTTTCTCAAGACGCCTGACCGCATCACGGGAGTGCGCATCGGTAACGATCCCCATGGGAAGTCCCAAGTCCCGGATCAGGGCCAGGGTCCCGACAACGCCCGGGTAGGGCGTGATGGCATGAAGTTTTTCCCGTTCGTACATGCGCCGTGCACCATCGTACAAATCTGACCCGGGTATCCCGCGATCGTGCATGAAGTCGAGAATATTCTCATGGGCTTCAAATCCATGCACGGGCCGGAGAAAATAGGGAAAAAGCGAATTTTCTTCCGTCACCCCGAGTAACCGCGTGACCGCCGTGCAGGCTGCCATCTGTGCCCCGACCAGGTCGAACAGCGTATTGTCCATATCGAATAAAAGGGCCCTTACGGGCTTTCGGTGGTCCCGGTTATTATCGGAATACCTGGTTCCTTGAGGATAATTCTGGGTGCCGGTCTTTTTCACAGGTACCATTTGGGGGTGGACCCCCATGAGAATATCGGTTATGGCAAGAGGACGGCCCTTTTTTACCCGGACTCAAGGGTGACTTCCGATAAAAAAAAGTTAGTAGAGGATGGTGGTATGGGAAATAGTGGCCGGGACTGTTTTGGAAAAGGGTATTACGGCCCCGACAACCGGCCTGATTTCAACATTCATTTTTGTATACGGCTGGAGAGGTTCCACCTTGAAGTTTATTTCCACCTGCTCGTTTTCCTTCAATGCCGTAACATCCGTTGTCCCGCTTTTTACCGTAAAGGTCGAACGGTCAGCGGTTGTTCCCTGGGAGAGGATGACCGGGGATGTTTCCGTGGTCGAAAAGACGATCTTCATCTGGGAAAGGTCAACGTCCGGGGAACCCGTTGTCAGCTTAAGGGAGAACTGCAGTTCGTTTATTCCCGAGGATCCCTCCGACTGGATTCCATAGACATTTCCCACGACCTGGACATTGGTCGAAGCCTGTTCGACACTTTTGAACACGGTTTCCTGGGCTTTCTGGGTAGTGAAGAAGCCGGCACCGAGGATAACATAGGCAAATACCGAGGCTACCACGATAAATGCGATGAGAACAATGGCGGCTTCAAGACCGGTAAATCCATCAGAGGACTGATGACTGATACCTGACATGCACAAACATCCTGGGAGTACTGTTTGTCCACGCCCTGTTTAAAGATATACCCTGCCCGCGTCGGTCTTCCTGGATCTGAGGATTCCTGATGGAGACGGGCATGCATTATTATTCGTCCCTTCGTTTGCTTTCCCTGATACGGAATCCCCCCCATAAATTTAACCTAGCAGCACCTACAGGAAATTAACTCACCGTTTCCGCTCATGGACTCCACGTACCTTGTTGAGATCCGCCTCTCCCGGACAAAATGGCGTATCAGGAATATCACTCGAGAAATTGCAGACAATTTCGGGATAGGGGATTTTCTTGAGCTGCACCCCCACGTGACCCTGTTTGGCCCCCTTACCCTGAATGAGGGAGTCAGCAGTCAGCAGATGCTGGAGGCAATCGGGAATATCGCTGCCCGCTATGATCCGCTTCCCTTCCTTATTGACGGCTGGGAGAAGCGCGATGGTATGCACGGGAGTGTCATCGCGTTTCCGGTGCGGGCAACAGAGCCGCTCCGGCAGATAACCCGCGATATTGCAGATGCCCTTTCCCCTCTCACCACAAGCCAGAATATCTGGGACGGGAAACCCGATCAGAAATGGTTCCATGTGACGATCGCAAACCGTCTGGGTTCTGACCAGGCATCAATGGTCTTTTCCCGGCTCACCGGTCAGACAGGTGAGATCCCGGATCCGGGAGTAATGCACAAGGAAAAACCCGGGCTGCTCCGGAGATTCCTTCCAGGCCCGGTGCGCGAAAAACCTGTCCGGATCATCCATCCGGTCCTGCTCGATGAAACCGGGATCAGGATCACGGTCATGAAAGATACGGCAATCCTTGCAGAATATGATCTTATCGAAAAACAGTGGGTGTATGGGGATCACCGCCATAGCACAGCGAGGTGGCAGAACACCCTCGTGCAGTTCCGTCATCATGCCGGGTTCGAGCACCGTGATCCGGAACATCCGCATGCTGATGACATTTTCCTGATCGCGGACCTGCACCTGGGCCACGCCAATATCATCCGCTACTGCTCCCGCCCGTTCCTTTTCTCCGACAGCAGGGAAATGGACCACGTGCTTATCAAAAACTGGAACTATACCGTCTCGAATAAAACCCGCATTTATTGTCTCGGGGACCTGCGGTATGGAAAGGATGCCGGACCGGCAGCGCAATACCGGAAAAAGCTTCGCGGGGATATTGTTTTTATCCGCGGGAACCATGATGAACCGGAACCCGGATCGGTTTTTTCTCTTGAAACTGAATACGAAGACCTGAAATTTCTCCTCATCCACGATCCGGCTGACGCACCGCCTTTATCTGACGGCTGGGTCATCCACGGGCATCACCATAACAACGACCTCCGGCACTACCCGTTCATGAACTTTGCCGACCGCCGTGTCAATGTCAGTGCAGAGGTCATTGGGTATAAGCCCGTGAGCCTGCACGAGATCGTGCAGCGGATCAGGGAACGTGGGGTATCCGGAGATACCACGCCAATTCTCTTCCGGTATATGGGTAAGTGATCATCGTTTACCAGGGTTTTATCCCAACCTTTTTACGAGGGGGAGGTGTATTTCCACACGGGTTGAGAACACATGCTGTTTGAACGGATATTCTCCGAAGGTCTTGCTCATACTTCGTATATCATCGGTGATGCCGGAAAAGCCATAGTCATCGATCCCCGGAGGGACAGTGATATCTACCTTGAAACTGCAGCCCGGAACAGCTGTACCATCACGCATATTTTTGAGACGCACCGGAACGAGGACTACGTCATAGGATCCCTTGCGCTCGCACACCGGTGCGGGGCAGAGATCTTCCACGGGGCTGCAATGGATTTTGCATATGGCAATGCAGTGCATGACGGGGATACATTTACCTTCGGGTTCCTTTCCGTTCAGGTCCTCGAAACACCCGGGCACACCGAAGAGAGTATCTCCCTTGTTGTCCGTGACCTGAAGAGCGGAAAGACCCCGTATCTGGTATTCTGCGGCGACACGCTCTTTGCCGGGGATATTGCGCGGACAGATTTTTTTGGTGAT
>Ga0182011_10001464_pt1 | contig 20687 bp, 26 predicted proteins | sample 711E1DmetaG_FD_120481 | JGI IMG/M metagenome (GOLD analysis project Ga0182011, IMG submission 120481) | Permafrost microbial communities from Stordalen Mire, Sweden - 711E1D metaG | ecosystem: Environmental > Terrestrial > Soil > Wetlands > Permafrost | place: Sweden: Stordalen | collected... | reverse complement strand
CTCGCGTTCGATTCCCCGCACTTCCACCAAGATACTTCGACCATTGTGTCGGAGTATTTTGTTTTTATTGAGCAGAGAAATGCGTTCATTGAACTTCGGTCTATCTAGCGTTGGCAATGAGAATTGGGGAGTGTTGCCCACCTGTTGCCCAAGAATCCGGGGAGGGCTGTATTGGGCGGCGGCTCTCCAGGTTGGCTACTGCGTCCCTGAGCGCCGATGGGCTCGTATGCGTGTAGCGCATTGTCATGGTGATGTTTGCGTGTCCGAGTAGCACCTGGATGGAGGTGATGGGGGTCCCGGCTGCGGCCAAATGCGAGGCGAAGGTGTGCCGTAAGGTATGCCAGCCAACTTGCTGGATTCCGGCTCGACGACAGGCGTGCTTGATGGCGTTTTGGGCCATGCCGCGCGAAAGCGCGTTTCCATTTCCCCGGGTGAAGGCCAGCTCTCCGCGGCGAGGCAAGGCGACGAGCGCAACAATGGCGTCAGCGGTGAGCGGAATGGTCCGTTCGCGGTAGTTCTTGGGCACGCCCACCACGCCATTTACGATGGATTGGCGGACAGTGAGCTGGCGGTTCTCGAAGTCGATGTCCTGCCACCGAAGGCCGAACAGCTCTCCGAGCCTGAGCCCGGTGTGTAGCGCGATCTGTGCCACTGTTTGCCACTCGGAAGATTTCCATGCGGCCAGCAGGCGGCGGCTTTCATCTGGCGAGAGGAATTTGAATGGTGGAGGCGGCGTGCGCAACCGTTTCGTGCGAACGAGTATTCGGCTGCGCTTCCACTCCACGGCCGTGGCTAGGCACTTCGCGAGAATTCCGAGATGGTTGTTGATGGTCTTGGCCTTCAGCCCGGCAGCGAGCTTCTCCGCTTTGTAATGTTCGATGTCGATGACTTCGATGGCGTCGATGCGCTTGCGGCCGAAGAAGGGGACGAGATGGATTCTCAATGTCCTGGCTTCAGACTCTTGGACTGACGGCTTGTTGTTTGTGCGCACATAGGTGTCAAACCACTGGGCCGAAAACTCGGTGAAGGTTGGAGAGGGCGGCGGAGGCGGCGCGGGGTTGAGGGGTTCGCCAGCGGCAAGCCTTCTGCGCAGCACGGCTTCGTATGCCTTTGCCGCGGCCTGTGAATTCTCGGGACTACGGACCCGGTAGCGGGTGTGGTTCGCGCGGAAGTCTACCCACCACCAGTTCCTGATTCGTCTGGTGCTCATAGTTGTCGTTGCTATTCACCCATCGGCGCGACGCGGCCGGCGCCAAGAAACGCTTCGATGTCCTCCTGGTCGAAACGGAGCAGGCCGGAGACGCGGAAAAAGGGAAGTGCGCGGCGTTCGACGAGGCGATACACACTCGTCTTGGAGACGCGGAGCAGATCGGCGACTTCATCTGGTGTGAGCAGTCTCCGTACTGGCTGCGGGGCCGCCGGGGAACCGATGGGCATAGTGGATTAGGTTGTCGATGAGCAATGGTCGGGAGCGGCGACGGCGTTTCCGCCATCGAGCCGCCTGGGGCAACCGTCCTCACCGTACACCTTGGAGAACCGATCAGGCAAAGCCCCTCTCGACAAGTGGGGCGTCATTGATGCCATCGTCCCACGTTCCAGAGTAACGGTAAGGGGTGGACGGTTGTGGTGCGAACGCAACTTTTCCACAGGCTTATGCGAGGGTAACTCCGTATAGTCAATTAGAAAATGGGCAGGGACCGTCGAGGCCCCTGCCCGTGTTTGAGAATGCGTTTCACTGGTCCCTGTCCAGCGCCTTCCTGAGCGCTTCGCGCTCGGGCGCGCTGAGCTGGGCTTGGATGAGCGGCACGGACCGGTCTTCGTCGTAGACGACGAGACGAGTTGTGCGCTTGTTGCGGTAGATCCGCAGCTCCCGCACGTCACCGCGCGAGAGCTTGATGGTCTGGACGCGTATCTTCATGATGCCCGCCTCAGTGGCCGGCCGTCGGTCCACAGCTCGAAGACCGTGAGGAGCGGCGACGCGTTGCTGTCGCGGAGATTGATCTCCGTGCGATACCAGTCGAGTACCTTGGCCAGCTTGCGCTGGACAGGTGCCCGATGGGCACCGCCGACACCCACCGAGACGACCGTTTCCCCTGCCGGGTCGATGACCGTGGCCTCGAAATCGAGGACATCGGCGCCGAACCCGCGCGGATAGAGGAAGATCGCGCCATTGATGTGCAGGACCGCGACGGGACCGAGGCCGTGGACGAGCCCAATCTCCTCGCGGATCGTCACGCACTCGTTGCGCCAGTTGCGGAAAAGCGAATCTGGTGCAAGCCGGAGCGCCGAGTGCGTGGTCTCAAGCAGTGTCGGGCTACCAGGCGGTGTTCGTCTGAGCGGCTCATCGTCGACGATGAAGTCGAACGGCTCCTGCGGCGGCGAGACCGCGTAGGGATCGTGCCGGATCAAAACGACACCTCCGGGGACATGACCCTGGCCGCCACATCGCCAGCGAACTCCTCCAGCATGAGGCGCCGCTCCGGCGTGAACCGCTGGGCCGCGCGCGTGAAGGCCTGCACGATACCGAAACGGTTCGGCTCAGGGTCTTTCTCGAATGCCTCGTAGACGGCCCGGGACATGGGGCGCAATTGCGGGTTGGTTTCGAGGAGCACTTCCAGGATGGCACCAGGATCTTCGACGGTGTCCTGCCGGGCACGACGCAAAGTCGACGCGGCACGCTCCCATTTCTCGGGCAGCAGCTTGAACGCCTCGGCGATCCTTCCGTCGATAGACTCCGCCTTGCGGCGGCGATGAATCATACGAAAGAGCTGAGAGGCAGCAGCTACCATGCCGTTTGTGCAGACCAGCCGCCAGATCCAGGTGACGATGGAAAGCGATCGAGCGCCAACCTCGGAGTTGGCGATCAGGAACCCGTTCCGGTGACGGTCGGGTCCCCTGATGCCGAGGTCAACCTCAACCAAGCTGACCACGGCGTACTGGCTCGACTGCGGGGTGAGATCGAGACGGACGAAACGGAATTCGTCAAGCTGTGTGGGCAGAACCCGCTGCAGCGTCTCGAAGACCCGAAGGTCGTCGATGGGAGCGTACCCCGGACCGACGAAGGCGCGGAGTACGCCGTCGCTCGCGGCAGGTTCACCGGCCGCCCAGCGGCGCGATCGGATCTGCCAGTCGCCCCCGAGGCGCCGGAGACGGCGGTTGATCTCCTCGGCGCGGTCGGCCGGGACCACGATGTCGCTGGCGAACCAACGATCCCAGCGAATGCCGAGAAGGGTGGCGAGTTGTCGCCGCGACCATTCGGTCAGGCTCAGGTTCCCGGCACCCGGGACTTCGATGAAGCCGTCGGTGGTCGCACGCAGGCGCGAGAGCGGCAGCTCTTGGTCAGGGAGAGCAAGGTCGGCCTGGCTAGTGACCTTGTCGAACACCTCGTCGAAGGTCTGCTCATCGGCGTGAGAATGGAAAAGAACTGGCGGTGAAAGGGACTGAGCGGCGTCTGTGAACATGTCGATTCTCCTCCCGGCACAAGGCCGGCTTCGTCGGAGCCCGAACCATTCGGGCGCCTACGGGCAGGCGGGAGGAAGCGACCCAGGGACTCCAGCGAGGAATCCCTGGGCGTTTTCAGACGGCAGGACGATCTGTTTTCATTGGACCACACCGGCTTCGGTCGTCCCATGATCGGCGCCGTTAGGCTTACCGTTCTTGAACCGGTCGATGGCTCGGCTTGCCGCCGAGCGAGAGAGAGCACGCAGGTCTTGGATGCCAAGCTGCCCTAGTAGCCAGGCATGAGCGTTTTCAGGCGCAACACCGCGTTCACCAGCGATTCGAAAGAGCAGCGCTCGCTGGGCACCGGACATCGCGCGGAACTCCGGCTCGGTGGCAGTCGGAAGATCCAATCCAGTCACAGGCGGCGCGCCTGCGCCGTTGTCGTTGGCCGGGCGAGCCGATGAAGTGGGCTTGGCGTAGGCGGCTGGCCGCGGGGATCGCTCGACTGGCTCGGAGGAGAGTTCCTCCTCGACAAGTTCACCCAATTCTTCGAGGGCCACTGTGCCGATATTGACCGCGTCGCGAAGCGCTCTGGCTTTGGCCCTGGTCTCGGCCATCCGGATGAGATGGGCCGCAATTCTGCGGTTCACATTGCCCGGATTGGCGTCACCGATCGCGGTGAACACGCCCCGGTTGGTACGGACCACGGCCGTGACGACGGCTACTGTGCCGTTCTCCTTGGTGGGCACCTGGACGAGCTTCGTGATGATGGAGCGGAGTCCCTCGTCGTGTGCCAGCGCCAGGATGCCAGCGTACGTTGCGACCTCCTTCTGGCCGATCTTCCGGCCTTCCTTGTCGTGGATGTCAATCGTGGTGGTAAGCGGTGCGTGAGTGCCGTTTGCGCGCATTGGAAAAGACCTGATCTTTCTCGCCGCCCCGAGCGCCATGCTCAGGGAAGCGGGACCGGCGCCGACCGGGTAGTCAGCGGCGAGCCCGCGCGCGTAGTGCGCCTACGCGGCCTTCTGGCGGGGCGAGAACATTGGCGACACGCCGAGCGCCTCACGGATCTCTCGATCCACCACTTCTGCCGGCCGCCCGTACCGTTCCGAGCTGATGCGCAGGAGCGTGTCCGGCACATCACCCGAGGCGGGCACTGGTGGCAGAGTGCGCACGACCATCGGCCGTTGTGGTTCACCATGGCGGAGAAGGCGGAGTGCGAGGTGGTGCCGCCGCAGGCGAACCAGGTCCTCGGCTGAAAGCTCGGGCGCGAACTCCGGGGCCATCGCCTTGGCATCGTCGGCGGAAAGCGAGAACGCGCCGAGGGTGCCGGCGTTACCCAAGATCGCGGCACGCATCTCGGGATCGAGTTGAGCCGCATGCTGGTGGGCCAACGCGGCGCAGATGCCGAACTTTCGTCCTTCTGCGAGAAGTGTGAGGAACGATCGTGTGAGGTAGATTTGGAACTCGTCGGCTACCAGCAGGAATGGTGGCCGCTCAGCCGCATGCGTGGTTGCACGCGCGTGCGCCGCCAAGTCGAGCCCGGTCACGATGATGGCGCCGATGAACTGGGCCGCGTCCCGCCCGATCCCAGAAAGGTCGACGACCAGGATGCGGCGGTGATCCATCACCTGCCGAAAATCCAGTCGCGGCGCCGCCTGCCCTACGATCCGCCGCACGACCGGCGAGGCCAGGGCGCCGAGCTTGTTCAGAACCGGTGCCGAAACCTCGGCCGCAAACTGCTTGCCAAGGGCCGGATATTCTTTGGCCCAGAACACGCGCACAACCGGATCGGTGACGCGGGCGAGAACGCGGGTCCGGTAGTCGACGTCGACCAGGAAGCGAAGCAGGCCGAGCAGCGTGGCCGCGGGTGTGTCCAGGACGGCCAGAACCGCATGGCGGAGCACATGCTCCGAGCGAGGACCGAACGAGGTCGGCCCCCATAGGGTTCGGAAGATTTCGATCACGCCCGAAGCCACGAGCGCGCGCGAGCTCCAGGCCAAAGTGCCCAGAAGATTGATGCCCACCGGCCGGTCGTTGTCTGCCGGCCGCAGGATGACGACCTGATTCCAGTGACGAGCAGGAAGGTTCTCGAGGATGCGCCAGAAGAGGTCGCCATGCGGGTCGATGAGGGCGGTCCCAAAGCCGGCGTCCACCGAGCGAATGAGCAGGTTCTCAAGGAACGTCGACTTGCCGGTGCCGGTCTTGCCGACGAGGTAGATAGAGCGCAGGAGATCGGCCGACTGGATTGTAACCATCGCTCGCGGCGAGCGCGGATCATGGGTGGCGATGGGGATGGAGCCAAGAGGGTGCATGAACAGGTAGAGGGATGACTAATTGAGAATCGGTGTACGATGGTGTCTGGATGTCCAGCGAGGATGTGCTCATACATGTCGATGATCGGTCTGTCGGCATATACTCCACCGTCTTTGCCTTCTCAGAGAGAGACTTTCCCTCCGACTACGGCGACGGCGAGTACTTCAGGGCGAAGCTGGAAGAGAACCGACTGACCGTATTCGAGAAGGCAAGCATCCGCCCAAACCTTGCTTTGAGCCCAGCGGGACCCGAAGGGGGCGTTCACACCTTCGTCGAGTTACCCAGCCAAATCGCGTGGGCGGCGCTGCTCAGTGCGCTTCCCGGCTTCTGGACCTTTAGGTTTCCTCATTCAGGCGTCCTGCGCAGCCTTTCATCCGGTTCTGCCGTCGATCTCTTGCAGCTCACCAGTCGGAGAAGCGTGTATAGGTTGCGACTCCTTGGCGCCGCGGACTCCATGCAACAGAAGACATGGGCGATTCGATATCATCGCAAGCGTTTCAACCGGATCTTGGAAGAGGCTCGTCAGACTCCGACCGCCCCTGCGCTCGTCAAGTTGACAGCCGAATTCGCCGCACATGACAATGCGATCTACAGCATCCTCGACGAAATGGCGGCTACATGCAGCACAATGATGTCGTTAATAGGGAGGAGGGCTTGTTCCTCAAGTTTCAGCGACTGGGCGAAGGATACTCGTTGCGCTCCCGAAGAACTCAGGCCGTGTCTCTCGAAGCTGGGCTGGTACGACGGGTTCCACAAGCGACGCTCAGGAGCTACACATGCGTTTTCTGCCCATGTCGGCGCAATGCCCGAAGGCGAGTTGACCGTCTTCCAGATCCCCCAACTTCGTTCGCCCGAACTCCCGACGCCAGGCATTCTCGGGAACGCGCAGGTACTAATGGAGGAAACGTCAGCGGGGCTCGACACATTCCTGCAGATGCTGGGGCAGCACATGCTGAAGATGTTCCATCCGTTCGATCTCGCGCGAATCAGGAGCGCGAAAGCACTGGGGGAAACCGCTGAAGCGTTTCTAGTGTGGGCGCGACGCATTACATTCAGCGACGCCCTCGACCCTTCGGCTCGCACTGTCTTCATTGACGCTGGCACCCCGCTGCTGGATGACGACTTTGGCTAGCCTTCCCGCGCGCCCGCGGCGCGGCCACCTCCACGGTGGGGCGCGCCGAAACGCCCAGGTGGGGATCGTTTCGCACGACCGAGCCAAGGTTACGGCCCAGGCGCGGGGAAGGTGAGGGTGAGCCGGTGGCCCCGGCCCTCACGCCAAGTGCCTGGAGACTCCACGATGATGACTTATGGTGCAGTCATCGACACGTGGCCGATGAATACCGCACAATGCGGAGTTCTCCAGGCAGCTGGCGTCAGGGCCAAAGTTGGAATTGTTCACCGCGGAGCGTCGACCAGATCGGCGCGAGCACACCATGCTTGGTGACGGCATCTTCGGCCGCGAACCAAAAGAGTCCGCTTGCCTTGCCACCAGTCGATGCCGCGCAAGCATCGCGCAAGCGGATCATGCGTCGCTCATCCGGCGCGATGGTCAGGATGCGTAAACTGTCTACGTCGAAGCGTTTTCTGTGCCCACCGAACTTCCACCATTCCAGGTAGCCGCCGAATTTCCGGCCCAGGTATCCGGGCATCTCAGTGCCACGGTCGATTTCGACGAGGAGTCCCTCGGGACCGCGCGGCCCACGCACTATTGCGAGACCATCAGCTTCGAGTGGCAATCGGTGAAGCTCGCCGGGGCCATGCGGCATGGTCACAGCGGCAGAAAGCCGGTCGCGGTCGTGCTCCCAGGACAGGAGCTTGGGGACATCCCTGTCGCGCGAGAGAGCGGTCGCCACTATGATCGCGAAGTTGTTCCGCGCCAGCGTATGGTCCATGAACATGGCCGAGCGGTTGGAGTTTGAGCGGGTTGAGTGTGGCACCGTGGCCAGATCCACCTCCATGACTCGGGCAATTTCGCGTGCCCCGGCGCGCGACAGCGCCAGCACCTCGGTGGGCGCGGGATCGGTCATCCGGCGCTGTAGCCGAAACCGCAGAATGCACCGCGCAGTTCCAGCGGCTTCAACTTCACCATCGTCTATGCCGGCGCGGACGAGGTCAGAGACCGCGAAGAACCGAAAAGCGGCTAGTAGAGCCAGTAGGCGCATTGGCGCGGGCAGGATGAGCAGACGGGCGAGATCGGTTTTCGGAAACGAGTTGGTCATGAAGGGTTTGATTGAGAAGTTGAATGGCGAGGATTAGGGCGCGGCGCAAGAGTGGTTCGTCCCTCGTGCCAGCGAACCGGCGCATTTCGGGGTGGTCGGCAGGAACCAGGTCCGTGGTTGATAGGTCTGTCGTCGCGAGATCCAGGCCGGTCCGTCGCAACCACGGCCAGCGCCGATTGGTCGCGACCGCGGACGGCCGCTCCCGGAGAAGGGCCAGCCGGACCGTAGCGATCGGGGCGACCATGGCCACGCGCACCTCCCACGGATCCAGGACCACGAGAGCGGCAGTGAGATGACGGGCCACGACGGCAGCCACGCGCGGTGTCTTTTTTGGTGGAGTTCGGTACATCGGGGTGACGATCATAGTTTCGACTCGTGGCGCCGCAGATGCGGCATAACGAGGCTTGTGAAGTAGGCGGCGCGGGAGCGGCGGATGTCAGAGGGCCGCAGGTCCAGGGCATTCACCAGCGCATCGCGGATGATCTCTGCCGGCACAACTCGTGCTACGCGACGAAAGAAAGCCAGGCTCTTGGTGTCGCCGAGCTTGTCGGCCAGATAGCTGGCGGCCTGCTCGATGGCTTGTCCACAGGCGGGAATCCCTTCTCCCCTGGACCCCTCATCCCAGAACGAACGTTGTTGTATGTCTATTTTCTTTCCGTTCCGTTCGTTCGTTTCTTCTTGCCTGGTTGCCTCTCCTATCCCTGTAGTCCCTTCCCTCCCCGTGATCGCCCGACTGCGGGAGTACAGCACGGCCGCGAGGCGGATGACGATGCCGGGCGAGGCGAGGAGCTGCGCCAGCTCCGCACCGGTGAGCGCGCAGGATCGACCGGAGCGGGAAAGGGTAATCTCAAGATCTCCGACGGGATTCGATGAAGTCGGGTTGGTCATAGGTTGTCGGGAAAGTGTCGTCTCGCGGACTCCGCGAGGGCGGCGTTGAACCGGCCCATCGTGAAAGCCTCGTTCTTGGCGATGACCGCGGCCGAAAGTGGCGCGCGTTCAATCAGCTCGTGGACAGCCACGGCGGCGGCCGAGAAGGCGTTCCTGTGGTATCGGCGGGCTTCACCAGTCGCTCTCGGAACCACGAGTTCGGGAAAGAAGCCACGCACGAGACGGTCGGCAAGCGCGTCCAAGTGGTCACCGCGCCGGCGACCGATGAGAAGCTGTCGGGCATCGTCTACCTTCCGAGCGACCACTGGCACGCCGTGGGCTTGAGCGAGTTCGGCCGCAGCTCCACGGAGAGCACGCAGATGCTCACCGTCGAAGCGAGGCAGACCCAGAACAAGGACAGATGGACAGTGGGCTCGAAGAGAGCGGTGCAAGCACAGGTGAAATAGCCGAAGGCGGTCCTCGTCGGTACGGTGGGGCTCCAAATTCCAGGTGGCGAAACTCCCAGGGACGAGGCCGGCGCAATCGATGACGGCGTGGCCGGCGTAACGCGAAGCCGGAACAAGCGCGAGAACACGGCCGGGATGAACCGGCGCAATTCGGGCGAACATGATGGATCAGATCCACCCGTGCCCTTGACCGGTGGCGCGCCGTTCCGTAAGGTGCGGACGCCGCCCCCAGAGGAGGGTGGGTGGCAGAGAAAGCCGGAATCTTCGGGAAGCTGGCCAGCATCACCCGTCGATTCCGTGGACCAAAACAGTCCACGTACATCATTCCAGATGGGGGCGGTAAAGTAAGGGGTGGGAATTTGTACGGGAAAGGTGGGTTACCCACAACTCCTGTGCATGCCCAAACACCAAAATAGAGAGCCTTCAATGGCTCTCTTGTTGTTTCCGGTTGTCCAATTCGGGATTCTCCCACGCTCTACCGTCGATGAGCCGGCAAGAACAATGTCGCCCATGATCGCGCGTGAGATCTTTGGTGGATCGTCGGGCAGAGAAAGGCAACCACGCAACCCACCCTGTCGGCTGGACCGCACCATCATTACCCTGCGGTCTTGCATAGTCGAGAAACCCTCGTACTTAGTCGCATGATTCGTTCATCATCCTAAGGGTATACTCGCCACTCGTTCTGCACACTCTGATTTCTTCTTCGCCGTGTCCGCATCTGGGTTCGGTCGCGATTGCATTGACAAGCCTTGTCTCCACAGCTAGCCGCACCGTACTCTTGGGCAACGTAGCCTCGACGCGGCCCTCTTTCGATGCCACGTTTGTCGCAGCAACCCCATTGAATTTCAATGAAAGCCGCCACCCCGCATGCGACGACGTACTGCCTTTCTCCAGAGCGCAACCTGGCTTCCAAGGAAACTCAACAATCGCCGCGCAGATAGTTTCGGAGCCCCTCAACCAAATAGCAAGTCCTCCTACGAGGAGGGCCTTTCGAGCATCCTTCAGTTTGTGAATTGCTTCCAGAGTAGAGCGGCGTGTTTCAGCCACTAGTGTTTCAGTGGGAGGAAGAATGTTGGTCCAGTACCGACTTTGCGCGGCGTCGTCCAGGTCAAAGCGGTCACGTATTGGGTCTCCGAGTTCGGATATGCCGTACGTGAGATCCTCTAACGCATCCAGGAGTTGTCCGTCGGCCTCCCTTTGAATGCCCCGCTCAATATCACACCGGCTGTTTGCGCCATAGGGGTAGCCACAAGCCCATTTCTCAAATTCGGCGCCAGTCTTCAGAATTCCTGCTCTCCTATCCAGATATGCTTTGACGTGACCCTCGATGTTAGTCACTCCTGGCCCGAATGCCGAGCCAGGAGGCGCTTGTTCCTGCACCGCCACTGCGTTCCGGACCACCGCCATCGCCCTGTCCCATATGCTTGCTGCGTTTGAAAAATTCCCGTGCAAAGCGAATACAGATGAAAGCCCGGCCGTCGCCTGAAATGTTTGTGCATCCAAAAAGGCGACTCCAGATTTCTCCCTCTTCCAGAAATGGTTTACGTAGCCATCTTCGATTTGGTGTGTTCCGACGGAAGTAGGGTCATAGGTTTCCTCGATGGCCAATTCATACAGTTCTCTGGCGCGCCCGAGATTCGACCTGGCCGCGTCCGCGGCCTTGATGAGGCACGACTTCCGTTCGGGGCTCTTGGGAAGACGTGCACACTCCGGAGGGATTGCCATGACTATTCGCGAATCGCCGACGACCGAATGGCTGTGCTCTAGTATCGAGTCTTCTCTGCCGACGGTCGATCGTTCGCCGTCTTCTGCAGAAGGATTGGAAAGTGCCTGTTTTGCGTCTCGATGGGGCCTGCAGCCATCGCATGACAGAAGGTAGCGGCCAGAGAGGACGCTCAGGAGCAGAACAAGAAGAGTTGCAATCCCATTGAACCACCCGCGGAAAGCCCATCTGAACGCGATTTGGAGTTTGTCCTTAAGAATGTCAGTCGTCGGAATCGGCAGGAAGCTTCTCACAGCCTCGCCAAGTCCCGACTTGTTGTTCTCAATAATCCAGGTGTGAAATGCATCGAAGCCGGCGTTGGCCTTGACGGAGAGATTGTTGTATATGACGCCGCCCGCATTGCCGGACTTGTTGTACTGCAATCTCCATGCTTTGCCAGCCGGGATGGTAGATGGGCTGCGATTGTCTTTAGTGATTGCGATGGAGTAAGGGGCGCTCTCCAGTATTGGCGTTAGGTGCCCTCGAAGAAACGCAAACAGTTCGAGAAACTGTTGATCACGCCAACCCCATGTGCCCGGAAAAGTCGCTAGCAGTTTCCATAGGGCAGCATCCGCCTGCGATTCGCTCGCGAACGCGGCGATGCGATAGTCCACATAACCCTCTTTGAATGCTTGGAGGATCGCAATTCTCTGCGGCTTCAGAAGTCCGTTCCAACGCTTCCAGGCGTGCGCGGGACCACGATGTGTCTTCTTCGGGCGTTTGCGCGTGCCACTGGCCAACTCAAACATGTTTGGATGCTCGTTCTCTTCCATGGCAATTGCAACTAAGAGTGCCTAGACGTAGCTAAGTGGGCGTAATCGCAATTGAATTTGAAGAACCACCTCGATTGTGGCTACCCTTTCCTTATGTTCGTGCGTTTGCAAATCCGAATCTCAGGCCGCTTTAGGCGGCGAGATCGGGCGGACTGCCGGAAACGAAATAGCGCCCGCCATGGAGCATGGGGGCGCGCTGCGGAAGGAAGCAATACGTAAGGAACGAAGGCTAGCGGAAAGAGTTTGAGATTGGCCCGAAGGGGGGCGGTGTTACCAGCACCGCATCTCGCATACGGGCAGACCACCAGGGAAGGAGCCCCACGATGATCCGCCAATATACTACCCCCGTCGGACCACGCTGCGAGACCTTGTCTGCGCCTCAAGATGAGGAGAGTGGTTTCTCCACTCGAACCGAAACGCCCGCCACGCAGTCCAGCGAAGGTAACCTCCATACTAGCACCAACTCCCGCGCCGTGTCAAGGGTTGCTACGACTGCGGCATCACCTGGCTCGTGTTTACTGCTTTTGCTGAGCACAACTGGTGACCGGCTGGCGGTGATTGGCCACCCGGAGAGGCCCGCCGTTGACGAGATACTGGCCGAACACTGGATTGTCAGATCGGTCAGACATATCACGCAAGTCGCTGGCCTATTCCGCGTGGTGGTCGATTCGGTCGCTTCACCTGAAGTAGAATCCCGCAGCGTTCGCCTGGGGTCACGTCGATGACCCGGCTTCCTCTTCCGCTCAATCCCGATCAATTGCACTTTACTACCGAGTGGCTTCTCGAAGGGATTCGCGCTGGAGAACTCCGGCCGGAAACTGCCCTAGTCGTGTTGGCGAATGCCCTTGGGCTGGGTTCCGAGATTCAAGAGGCCGCACACCAAAGAGAGCAATCCTTTAGGCTCGCCGTTTTCGGCGATGCATTCGTCGCAGAGCTGGTCATTCGTCGAACCGCGCTAACCGATTTTCCGAAAGAAATACTTGCCGCCTTTCGCCCTCATCGTGCCCTGTCCTCGACGGAGTTGGAGAAGTTGCTCTTCTCTCGCGCGGATGGCAGCAAACGACGCCTCTCGCAAATTCTGTCCTGCGACCGCGCGACCGTACGCCGGCTCTTGAGGTCCGGCACCCACACTCGCACTTGATTGCCGGCAGGGCGGAATGTTGCCGCCACGTGTTCTTGATGTCTTCGGGCTATCCGGTTACTCGGTACACCAGGACATCGCATTCACGGGCGCCCCTCTTCGGTTTGAATGCCTCCTCGTGAGCTACCGAGGCTCTCGATTCTTTCTGGTCCTGCATTGGCGACAATACCTTTGAAGATGTGGCGGCGCTTCTTCCGGCGACGCTCTCGACTACGGTCCACCGGACAGTTGGCTACGACCTCCTTCGAAACCACTGGCCATTTCCTTTCAATCGCAGCGGCAATGATTCCGCCCATGAGCAATGCCACTTTTGCCCATGAGCATTTTCGCGGTCCCCATGGGCATTTCAAACGCGTCGGCGCATCTGTAGTGAACTTCGCCGGAAACTCGCAATTCATGCAATTGGCACGGCTCCTGCTTTCCCAGTCTTCCTAGAGCAAGAGCACCGAAGACAATCGAAAGGAAGATCATGGAATCCCAATTTAACGCTGCCAACACAATACACCGCCTCGCTGTTGTTGTTGTTCCTATTCGCGACAACAGTGGCCGTCCCTTCCCTGATGTCATCCTGGCCCGGTTTCGTGCCGACCTCCACAGCGCGTGCATAGGCTTTAGTTATCACGAAATCCGGGGAGAGTGGCGAGATCAAAGCGGTCGGATCTATTTCGATGAGAGTCTTCGTTTCGAGATTGCAGACGCCAACCTAACAGAACTGCGACGTCTTCTCAGCAAATGGACTGGCCTGCTGGGACAAGAGTTCTTGTATCTCGATTCCCGACATTTGGCCACCGTCGAGTTTATCGGTTCCGCGGCTTCCAAGCAGGTTCCTAGTGCCATCGACTTGGCCGAGGCGGCTATGGACGATGGCCCCAATAACTCTGCAATCACCCGATTGCCTCTGCCCATTCAGTCAAATCAACAACGGAAGGAGAACAACGTGAACGACAACAAGTACGGAAATGCTTACGAAGACCAGGATGAAAGTAATGGTGTCGGATTCGAGGACCAGCGCCTTAAACATGAAAGTATCCGGCCCCGTGGCCACTGTGCCGGACACCTTCGGCATCCACGCGAGTGCACTTGTGGCCGAGAGCGTACGGTATTGCGCCACGGACGCCGCTTTAGCCGGGCGGCGAGCTGCGCACGATGCTTGCGCGCAAGTGCTTCGAGCGTGGCGGCTCCGGATTACTCAACGGAGGCAAGCAATGACTAATCGCCACCGTCATCAATACGAGGTTGCTCGTAATCTGCGCTTGCGCGAGAGGTTGTCGTGCATACACGCTGGCACGAGCGGTCTTGACCGCAGGTTGCTCGAAGAGAAGATCGTTGCCCCTATTCTTACTGGTACAGCCGACGACGGGGGGTCACTTCTCCGGACGGAGACGAGTCGCATCAAGACCATCCGGCAGGAGGTGCGGAAGATCGATCGCCAGCTGCCGGCTCTTGCGAGGAACGTCAAAGCGGCGCAGGTCAAACTCGACGACTCTCTAGCCACCCATCGCGAGGTCGAAGAATCACAAGCGCCGTCATATGGCTCCGTCTGGAGTCGTATCCCCGCCGTCGCCATTATCCTCTTCGATACTGCGGTCGCTTTTCTAGCACTTTCCGATGCTGCCGGTTTGGACTTGTCCCACGGATTTGATGATCTTCCACTCTCAACAGCGTTTCTGCTCGGCTCGTTTTCCATCCTGGTTTCGTTCACGAACGTGCAGGCGGGCTTCCTAGCGACGAGCCCTGTTTCCCCGCGACGCCGGCTCCTTGGTGCCACACTTCTCCTTCTCATCGCTGGTGCGCTTGCAGTGATTCGGGCCGCTTCGGTGGCTGGGGCCAGCATTGCAGTGGCCTTCCTCGGGGCACTGGTCACGATTCTGGCCGGCGTCGTCGGTGGTGTTCTCCAGCGCAAACTTCTCCCGGTCATCATGGCCCATCGGGAACATCGGCAGAAACTCGCCTTGGCGAACAAGGCCATTGCGGAAGCACAGGAGAAGATCGCCTTTGCCAAGGCTGAAGTGCAGAAGGCCGAATTACAGAAGAGGGCATTGATCGCTGAGACAGCAAGCTTGGAGGGAAAACCACGAGAGCGCGCCTCGCAGCGCACGGACTTGGACCAGATCCAAGAGGCTCGTCGTAAGGCGGTGCGATATTATTACGCGTTGGGTTGCCGCTTTGCGGGAAAGGGGACCAAGAACCAGGAGGGCAGCGATGTTTCGTAGTCTGGTGACCGAGGTTCTTCTTGCGGCTCTCCTGCTTTCGGGCTGCAACAGCCGCCACCGCAGTAGTGATACCGAGTTCTTGTGCGACCACACGACATCTTCGCACTGCGACGAGGAGAGCGCCCGTCGGGCCGCGCGGCCGTTCATCGCGCGTCCGGAGCCAGGCAGTCGATTTACAATGATGACCATTGGTTGCGGCAGCGACGACTTGGATGTGATGTCCGTGATTGACGTGCCGATTCATTGGGGCGCGAGCGCGGCGCAGAAGAAGCGAGCTTGGATTGAGGCTGAGGAACGCCACCTGGGCAACCTGCGACTCAAACGGCCGCAGCGTTGTAGCGGGATTGTGGGCGGCATCGATCGAGCTGCTCGCCGGCTCCGAGAAAGCGAAAAGGCGGAGAAGAAGCTGCTGATCGACTCCGATTTGCGCGAGGTGTCGGCCGAGACGGGCTTCAATTTCGAAAGGTCGGTTCCCGAGCCATCTGTCTTCGTCGAATCAGTGAGGGAACGCGGCCTTCTCCCCGATCTGCGGGGTTTTGAGATCACGGTTTGCGGCGTCCACCCTGACAGCACACCAGATGCCCGGCACTGGTCCGCAAGACAAACGCTTGCCCTTCATGCGGCTTGGTCGGCTTTCTTCCGGGCTGCGGGCGTCGAGCATATCGATCTCCTCGAAAAGTGTCCATGGGAAGAATCGGACAGCGTCGAGATCTCTTGGGGCGGCGCCAAATGACGGCGGTCTTGACCCTTTGCTTGCTTGCCTCTGGCGTGGCTTGGATCATCAACGCCAGAAGCCTGGGGAAAAAAATTCTCGGTGGAGTAGTTCTGGTAAGCGTGTTTCTGGCGTTCGCGCCCTGTCTGTTGTGCACGTTGGGGAGGCTGTTCAAGCAACACGCCAGTTTCGAGACTGGCGACTATCCATTGTGGCCTGCGCTCGTTCTTCTAGTCTTGGTCTTTTCTGGGTGGTTCATGTGGCGGAGACGCGAACTCCGTGCGCGTGCGCTTGAGCAATATCGGCGACGCCACGGACAACCGCGCAAACGAGCGCTGCCGCCTGCGCCACCACCGGACAGTGAATATCCGTGAACGAAGTGGCGGCGGCTGTCCGGTTCCTCCTGCGCGGTTCGGACAAGCTTCGCGCCGCTGATGATGACAATGTGGCTATCGCCGATGCGCTGTCCGCCAGCTCGGCGCACGACCCGGTTGCGGTCAGGCATTTCTGCAAGAACGATCCAGGGAGCGTTGTTCTTGGCCAGCTGGCCGATGTGAACGATCAACGAACCGTCGTGGTTGCTGCTGATCGTCTATTGACGCATGGGGTTATCACTGGCCCGAGTGGGGTGGGAAAGACCTTCTATCTCCTACACCTCTTCTTGCTCTCGCTCATTTTGCATCTGTCCCATTGGATCTTTGACATCAAGGGCGAGACGTACACCTTGGCTCGGCGCCTGATCCTCGACTACGCCGACAGGCTACCTACCCGCGCGGCCGACGAGCTGCTCTCGCGGATCGTGTGCATAGATTTCTTCAGCACCGCAGCGCTTCCATGTTTAGTCGGCAACCTTGAACCTGGCGACGATGCGGAGGCGGTCGCTTGGAGCCTGGCTTCGGTCTGGCTGGAAGCCATCCGCACCACCGTGGGTGTAGTGCAAGAATCCCTGTGGCACCGGCCGATTGAGTGCCTGCTGCGCGCAGGGGAATCGTTGCTGTTACTCCCATATGTCTTCGCGGCGCCGCAGATTCTGGATCGGCTGGCCTCGCGTACGGATGTGCCGGCACTATTCCATGAAACGGCCGCGCGCCTACGAACGGCTGGCCGCGAGCGGCTGAACTCGCTTATCGCGCGTTGTGAGCGTCTACTGCGGCTGAGTCAGATTCGTCGGATGCTAGCCGGAGCGCGGGCTTTGCCCGTCGACAAACTCCTGTCGGGAGGCTACTGCGTGCTCGTGAACCTCGCGGCGCCGGCCGACGCGCCCGACCTCACCAAAGGCGGGGCTGGCATGCTGTGGTTGCTCGTCGCGCGGGCCATCCTTCGTCGGCCGGAGGGAGGCCAGCCCGTGCTGATCGCCCTGGAAGAATTCCCCCAGTTTCTGTCGGGCTCTGGACCAGTCGTGGCCAACTCGGTCGAAGCGCTGCTCCGCCTCGCACGCAGCAGGCGGGTCTTCCTCCAGACTCTGCAGCAGGACATGACGTCGCTCGCGGCCATCTCGTCTACCTTACCCACCGTCCTCACCACCAATGCCGGGTGGGTCACTTTGTTCCGATCATCCGAGGGATACGATTGGAGCTGGGCGTTGCCTAGCACTGGTCACCGGCTGAAACAGCCGCCCTGCGCGCCATGGGAGGAGCAAAAGGCAGGCTTCATGAGTCCTAGTGAAGAGGCAACGGCTCTGCGTCAAGAACTTGCACGATTGCCTTCGCGGACTGCCTACCTGGTTGATCGACATTCTGGCCTCGCAGGGATCAAGATTCGCACTCCCGAACTGACCATTTCCAGGCGCACTGACTTGGCCCGGCTCGACGCGAGAGCGTTGGAACTCGGCTTCGTCCATCGAGTCGCCGATCTGGCGCTCGCGGAGTCGCGAGTACGCGAGCGCGCCCGCGTATTGGCGGAGGGTGGGGATTGCCAGGCGGAACCCGCTAAAGATCCCTTGCCGTCGTCGAACTCTGACGGGATGGCCAATCCACCAGCATCACCGTCGCCCACGTCCAGGATTCCGCGCTCCCCGTCGCCACGCCGCCGTCGCCCTGAGGGCATTGGTTGATGGCGAGTCACAACCAGTCGAGCACGAGAATGCTGACGGTGGCGACAAAGGTGGCACTGCTGGCTCCACTCTTCGCCATCTACGGCGCGTGGTGCATCCTGCTTGGAACCATCTTCTTCGTCCGGCGCGTGGTCTGGACGATCCGACTGGCTCGAACCACTCTAGTTTGTGGGAGTTGCGCGGAGCGCAATCCGCTCCACGGAAGGTGGGTCTGTGCCGCCTGCGGTTCCACGTACCATGGGTTCGTGGCCCGGTGTCCTTGTGGTGCAGGGGCGGCGTATTTCTCCTGCCGACGCTGCGGCGTCAGTTTGCCGCTGGGGCCTCGGCGATGAATACGAAAAGGGGCGAACATGGCTTCCGACTTGTGGCGCGCGATGGCCGGATTCTCTACGCGCTCGGTCGACTAGGCGCGGTCACGATTCGCGATCTCACGCCGCTCTTTTGGGGCAGTGAACACACCGCCCGCCACTCGCTTGGCCGTTTGCGCGCACAAGGTTTTGTCCGCATGCTCGGCCGGGAAGACCCGTCGAACCCCGGCTGGTTCAGTCTCACGCATCGTGGAGCGGAACTCGCCTGCACTGCGACTGGTTGTGATAGCGATGATCTGCGAATCGTTGCCAGCATCCAGCGACGGAATCGGGCAGCGCTGCGTTCGCAGAACCGCCTCTGGGTAAGTTTGGTCCTCGCTTGTCGGAGGACAATGGGCATTCAAGGTGATTTGATTCCAGAGGCCGAGCTGCGGCGGCAAAAGGTGAGCGATGTTCCGGTGGTGCCCGATGCACTGGTCGTCCTCGTGTCCAACGTCGACACCGAGGCCGAGCGCGAGATTGGCGTCATGGCCGAATTCGACAGCGGGTTGGAGAGGATGCCGGTGTGGGTCCGTAAAGCGCGAGCCTACGCATCGCTCCGTCATCGCCTCGACCTGTACGGCGCCAGGAGATGGGTCGTCCTTGCTGCAGTCGCCAACGAACGACGCGCTCGCCGGGTTGCCGAAGCAGTCGTGTCCGGTGGCGCTGGTGCCTATACGTTTGTCGCTCTTGAAACTCAGATTCATGGCGGCGGACTGTTTGACCGCGTCCTTTGGCGATCCGATCTCCTCACCTCGGCCCCTGCATCGCCACCAAGCAGCTCGCTCATCGACCTCATCACCCCGGCCAACGAAACCGGCCAACGAAACCAGCCAGCCGCTGGCCGCCCTAGCGCGGCCGAATTTGCAGGCAAAACGTGAACTTGCGTTCGATCGAGAAAACGCAACAGACGCCCACGTCTGCATCACGCTCAGCGTCCCCCGATAGCAGCCTCGCTGCGGACATCCTGGCTGGCCTGGCGAAGCTGGTCGCGCGCGATCCTGAAATCCTCAGACGATTGACCGAACAGATTGATTCCGGCGACAGCGCAGTCAATGATACGTGCTCGCTCTCTGAGAATGGAATAGGTGTTCCTGCTGGCTTTCCCACGACAAGGAGGAAAGCCATGTTACGAATTGATGGTCCGTTTCGACACGGGCGCCGTTTCCGAATCCGCATTCGGGAGAACGGCGTCCAACAGATGGAAAGCTTCGATACCGAAGCAGCCGCCGTCGCCAGGCAGAGGAAGCTCCAGCGGACGGCATCCGCCTCGGCCACCGTCACGGTCGCCGAAGCGCTCGACGCCTACAAACAGCATCTGGAGGCCAAAGGCAACAAGACCCGATCGGTCGAGGTCACCATCCAGCGCCTCAAGGTGATGTTCCGGCAGGTGCTTGATGTGCCGGTGAGCACGCTCTCTGACGGCAAGCAGAAGCTCACCGACTCGCTGGAGCAGTACAGAACCGAAAGAGGCAAACCGCTCTCGGTTGATTCCAAGCACAACTTGGTCAACCAAGGTCGGACCTTCCTCAAATGGTGCATCGGCAAGGACGTGCTCAAGGACAACCCGCTCGTCGGGGTGCAGATCATTGGCAAACGGCACCGAGGCAAGCCGCAGCTAACCGCCGATGAAGGCGCGCGCTTCTTGGCCAAGGCGCTAGAGCTTGCCGACGAGGCGCTGGCCGGCCGTCACACCGGACGGCGCATGAACAACATGAACCAGCTCGAAGGATCGATCGCCGCTGCCTGTTGTCTTTGGCTCGGCCCGCGAGCTTCGGAGGTGAGTGAGCGGGTGATCCGTGACCTGGACTGCCACGGTTCGGTTCTCATCATTCCCGAATCCAAGACAGCCGCCGGTGTCCGTCGCCTGAACGTGCCTGTCCAACTCCAGCCGTACCTTCAACGGTTGGTTGAAGGGCGGTCGTTTCACGAGAAACTGTTCGGTCAACTTGCTGACAGGGGAGCCATCTACCGATGGGTCCGTAGAATCTGCAAGCTGGCCGACATCCCGGTGGTTCCGCCGCACGGACTTCGCGGAACCCATGGTACGCTCGCCCGCGAGGGCGGTAGCACCGTGGATGCCGTGAGTCAGGTGCTCGGGCATGCCTCGACCGGCGTCACCCTTGCCCATTACATCCAGCCCTCGGCAGATTTGGCAGCCAAGCAGCGAAGGGTTGAAGCAGTGCTGGCGTTTAGCTAGGGTGCCCCGATTCTTGGCACCAAGTTGGTGCCAAGTTGGTGCCAATCGGTGCCAAACGTATCCAGAATTACAAAAACAGTAACATAACATATCTAAATCATTATGCGGGGATGGCGGAACTGGTAGACGCGCCAGACTTAGGATCTGGTATCGAAAGATATGGGGGTTCGAGTCCCCCT
>Ga0182011_10001462_pt1 | contig 20691 bp, 20 predicted proteins | sample 711E1DmetaG_FD_120481 | JGI IMG/M metagenome (GOLD analysis project Ga0182011, IMG submission 120481) | Permafrost microbial communities from Stordalen Mire, Sweden - 711E1D metaG | ecosystem: Environmental > Terrestrial > Soil > Wetlands > Permafrost | place: Sweden: Stordalen | collected... | reverse complement strand
GAACTCTCGAGCCCGCGCTCGGATGTCAGGTCCTTCCAAAAGGTCACCAATCACCGCAACGGAATCTGCGCCCGCTGCAAGAACCTCCCGGGCGTTCTGCAAAGTTATCCCGCCGATCGCCACTAACGGCTTCCCAGTAGCGCGGCGCGCCTCCCGCAAGCCCTCCAATCCAACCACAGGGTCGGGGTTCTCTTTGCTGGCTGTTGGGAAGATGGGACCAAAGGCAACATAATCGGCCGTCGAGCGATCCGCCTCAACCACTTGGCCTGGCGAGTGAGTGGAATACCCAATCCATTTGTCCGCTGCAAGAACTCGGCGCGCCATCTCGACGGGCAAGTCATCCTGGCCCAAGTGAACCCCGTCGGCATCCGTGGCCCGTGCCACATCAGCCCGATCGTTCACAATCAGGCTGCAACCGGAGTCCCGCAGGACTTCCTTCAGTTCCGCGCAAGTCTCGAAGAGTTGCCGGGACGACGCATGCTTGTCACGAAGTTGTATCAACCGGACGCCCGCCGAAAGCAGTTCCCTCGCTACCACCGCCGGCGGACGGCCGCCCGCCCTCGCGGGGTCGACAATGGCATAGAGGCGTGGGATCGAAAAACCCATGGGTACTATTGGGAAGAACTCTAAATGATATCATCACTGTTCTTGATGAAACGCCTGAGGAAGTGCGTGTCAAACTTCCCTGCCCGAAAATCCGGATCAGCCATGACCTTCTCGTGAACGGGGATGCTGGTGGATATACCCTCAATGATGAACATCTCCAGGGCCCGGGCCATACGGGTTATGGCCTCCGCACGGTCGTTTCCGCACACCACCAACTTGGCGATAAGAGAATCGTAATAGGGGGGAATCACGGACTCGGCGTAGACGGCAGTATCCACCCGGACGCCTGTCCCACCGGGAGGATGAAAGGCCGTCACCTTGCCTGCTGAAGGAGCAAAAGTCAGCGGGTTTTCGGCGCAAATCCGGCACTCGATAGCATGTCCGGTCAATCCAATCGACTTCCCGCCAAAGTTCAGATGGCCGCCCCCCGCGATGTGAATCTGCATCTTCACGAGATCGACCCCCGTCACCATTTCGGTTACCGCGTGTTCAACCTGGATGCGGGTATTCATCTCCAGGAAGTAAAGGTTGCGATTCTCGTCCATCAAGAACTCGACCGTGCCCGCACTGGTGTAACCAATCTTCTGGAGGGCCTGAACAACCTGCAAACCCACCCGCTCCCTTGTTTCCTGGTCAAGTTGGGTGGAAGGAGATTCCTCCACCAGCTTCTGGTGGCGGCGCTGAATCGTACACTCCCGCTCGCCGAAATGGACCACCTTCCCGTACTGGTCGCCCAGCACTTGGAACTCGATGTGGCGAGGCGATTCGATGTACTTCTCCAAGTAAACATCCGGGGCGCCGAAGGAGGCCGCCGCCTCATTCTGGGCAGCTTGAATGGCATGCGGTAACTCCTGGGGGGTCCGCACAATGCGCATCCCGCGTCCTCCCCCGCCCGCCACAGCTTTCACCATGACCGGATATCCCGCGCGCTCGGCTTCCTCCAGCGCCATCACTTCCGATCGAATGACTTCTGAGCCGGGAAGAACAGGCAGGCCCAACTCCGTCATAGCCCGGCGCGCCTGGTTCTTATCGCCCATCATCCGCATGGCCTCTGGACGGGGGCCTATGAAGGTCAGGTTGGAGGCCTGGCAAACCTCGGCGAAGTAAGCGCTTTCCGCCAGGAACCCGTATCCAGGATGAATCGCCTCGGCGCCGGTGATTTCCGCAGCCGAAATGATGCTCGCTACATTGAGGTAACTGTCCGCGCTACGCGGGGGACCGATGCACACTGCCTCGTCCGCAAAGCGCACGTGAAGCGAGTACCGGTCGGCTTCGGAATAGACGGCCACCGTCTGAATGCCCATCTCCTTGCAGGCGCAGATCACCCGCAAGGCGATTTCACCGCGATTGGCAATCAGGATCTTCTTAAACATTTTGCACAGCAGAAATTCGATTCACATCTTCCGTGAAGGCTTGATCGCAAACAAGGATTGCCCGTACTCCACCGGCTGGCCACTTTCCACATAGACGCGAACTACTTCTCCAGCCGCTTCAGATTCCAATTCGTTCATAAGCTTCATGGCTTCAATAATACAGAGCACTTGGCCCAACTGCACGACATCACCCACCTGGACGAAGGCCGGAGCGTTGGGCGCCGGGGCCCCGTAGAAGGTCCCGACAATAGGAGACTTCATGACGTATAGATCTTCAGTAGATTCTGCGGGTGCTCCGGCAGTTAGGGGCGCTCCCGTCGGATGTGGTTCCGGGGCCGGCACGAAGGCCGCAGCAGGCGGCGACAGGGGAGAAGCAGCAGGATCCACAAAGTAAGCGTCGCCCGCACCCGGATTCGAAGCCGGGTTGTTTCCCCGTTTGACGCGAATCTTCGCGCCATTCTGTTCCATCTCGAATTCAGTCACCTGACGATCGATCAGAACGTCGATGAGCTGTTCGATTTCCTTGAGCCCCCAAACCTTTTCGGTTCCTTCGACGTTGCGGGACGGTTTCTTTCCGGCCATCTGCTTCACTCTCCGACTGCTATTCCACGACCCATTGATCTTTGCGGGCGGGGGTCAGCACTTCCGGGCCAGCAGGCCCCACTAAGAGGGTATCTTCGATGCGGATTCCTCCCAAGCCTTCCAAGTAAATCCCAGGCTCGACTGTCACCACATGGCCGACTTGAAGCCGGGCCTTTTCACCACGGGCCAGCCGGGGCATCTCGTGAGTGTTCATTCCCACGCCGTGTCCTGTGCTGTGAGTAAAGAAACGGGCCAAACCACGGCTCGCCAAGGCACGCCGCACCACCGCATCGACATCCCCGGCTCGAACTCCAGGGAGCACAGACCTAAGCGCTTTCTCCTGAGCTTCTAGGACGGCGTTATAGAGACTGCGGACACGCCGGGATGGCTCCCCGAGGTACACCGTGCGAGTCATGTCAGCAGCGTAATCGCTGAGTATAGCACCAAGGTCGAAGATAACAAATTCATTTTCTTTCAGTAACTTGCAGGAGGCGCGCGCGTGGGGCAGCGCGGCGCGCGGTCCGGAGGCGACAATGGTCTCGAACGCCGCACCCTCCGCACCCTTCTTCCGCATCAGATATTCGATTTCGGCGCTCAGCTCGGACTCACTTACTCCAGGCCTGACTTCCCCTAACACTTTCTCAAAGACCTCCACCGTAATTTTCCCCGCGCCACGAATCTTCGCAACTTCTTCCTCGTCTTTTACGGCCCGGAACTGCTCCACCAAGCCTGCGGCCGGGACGAACTTGACTCGCCGGCCGGCGCCCTGCTCGATGCATGAAAAATCGGCGCAACTAAGGTGCGCATCCTCATAGCCAACACGCCGCATCGCGTTAGTCTTTAGCCACTCCGCAGCCGCCTTGTGAAGTCCTTTCCTTTCCTCAATCACCTCTACACCGCGAGCTTGTCCCTGAGCCTGGAGCGTGTAACGCGGGTCCACCCAGAGAACTCCTTCCCGAGGGGTGAAAAGTGCAACACCCGCGCTCCCACGAAAGCCGGTCAAATAAGCGATGTTCGTCAGGTTCGTGACCAGTAAACAAGGAAGCCTCTGCTCCTCCATCTCTGCCCGGAGAGAGTCTTGCCTCTTAGCATGTGGGTCGAGCGACGAATCTGGTTTCATCCTAAGTGGTCAGCAACCTGGGGAAACAAAGAACAGCAACTCCTGGTCGGAGTCCTGGACGTTAGTCGACTTGAAGAGATTCCCGAGAATCGGGATGTTTCCAAGCACGGGAATACCACTAGAAGAGGTCGAGCGTTGGGTTACCGTAACACCTCCAAACACGACGGTCCCCCATCCGGAACAAGCACCTGAGTGTTCGCTTGTTGAATATTGATGCTCACCGCGGCACCGGTTATGATGGTGCCTGGTGAAGCGTTTTGGACGACAATCTTCAGGAAAATGTGGCCGTCGTCGGTGACCTGCGGGGTGACCATGAGCTGCAAGGTAGCGTTCACGTAGGTCACCGAAATTGTGTTATTGATGCTGGTCTGAACGGGAATTTGCGTGCCTTGTTGGACCATCCCCTCGACGTTATTCTGCGTGATGATGCTCGGGCGTGAGATGGTCTTCGCTTGACTGCGAATCTCTGCCGCCGAGATCGCCGCATCAATCAAGTAACGCTCTGAGAAGTTGGTAATCGCAACTGCCCCCAAGCCGGCAGTGGCGTTCGAAGGAAGAGTGAAGGTTGGCGGTGAGGTCGTCGTGCTCGGGGTCACGCTGGCTCCCGATCCCGTCTGCCCGGCGCCAATCGTCGAACCCGAACGATTCGAGATCGCTCCCACTAGCGCGGCCGACAGGGTCCTCTGAAAGGATGAACTGGCTAGAACAATCCGAGCCTCGATGGCCACCTGCTTGGTCTTGGTATCCAGTTTGGTAAGAATCCCCTGGATAATCGGGATCTGCGAGGCGATATCCGAAATGATGAGTGTGTTGGTGCGCTCATCCACCATGACGGACCCTCGCCTGCTCAGTGCCCCGCCGCTCGTTTTACCCGCCGCCCACGTCTTAAAGAGAGTAGCAATGGCGGAAGCCTTGGCGTAATTCACCGGCCGAAAAATCGTCACCATAGGGGCTGCGTCAATACGAGTAGCAGCCAACCTGTTTGCCATCTCCTGCTCCGACTCCAGAGCGTCAAGCCTGGCGATGCGCAAAACGTTGCCCTCCAGGGTCTTGCCCAGGCCATTGTTTCTGAGAACGATGTCCAAAGCCTGATCCCAGGGCACGTTGTCCAGAACCGTGGTGACCGAGCCCGCCACATTCGGGTCCACATTAATGTTCAAACCGCTGATCTCGTGAATGAGGCGGAAGAAATCTTTCAGATCTACGTCTTTCAGGTCCAGCGAAATCAGTTCACCCGTGTAGGCCGGTCTTTCCTTACGGGGGGGCGCCAGACTTGTCGGAACTGCGCTCTGGGCAGCAGGCAGGTTGGAGGCGGTCTCAGGGTTAAGGACTTGGGCAGCCCTTTCAGCCTTAAGAGCTTCCGGGGTGGCAGCCTGAGGTACCGGCCGGGGGGCCGCCGCCACACCCCGGCTGCCTTCCGAGGCAGGTAGGGTGTCGCGGTAGTCGGGTTTCAGTTCATCGCGCTTTGCAGCAGTTACGGTTGTTGACGCTGTCGGCGGTGCAACTGCCCGGGAGACCGCCACCGTGCGCGGTTTCACCTCGAGGCGCAATCCGCCCGGGTAGGCATGCGTGTCAAACACGGGATGGCCCGACAAATCGGCCACAACGCGCACCACTTCCGGATCCTTCTCTCGGAACTGGCCCACCGGCACGTCCTTCACCACTGAGGAGGAAACAGGAATCAGCTTCAGACGAACCGCATTCCTCATCCCCTCCACGTCCAGCACAAGCCGGTCCGGGCTGCCAAGCCGGTAGACATGGAACGTCGCGGACTTTGTCGTGGTCACATCAATCGTGACTTCTCCATCAGACCCGGGTCTTATCAGGACGTCCGAAACTAACGCTGGCCCCCCTGCCGTCTTGCTAGGAGTAGATGACTCGGGCGTCGCGCGCGCCGGAATCGCTGCTGGGTGGCCCGCAAGGGCTTGCGGCATCCCTGTTACAAGCCATGTCATCACCAGCCAAATGGTGGTTGATCGTTTCATCTTCCTTCTCCAGGAGCCGCACCCAGTTTTATTTCCACTTCGTGGGTGGTGACCCGACCGCTCAAGTTGAGTGTGTTCTCCTTGAAATAGACGGCCTCCGGCGTGATCTTGCTGACGACGCCGTTGTACACCGTGTCATTCACTCTCAGGAAGTAAGCGCGTTTGGTAGAGTTGGTTACCATCGCGATCATGTCGTTCGCTGATTCCAGGCGTACAAGCCCTTCGACTCGCAGTTCGGAAATTACCAATCCTCTTACGCCTGCCGGCAGAGACCCGAAAATCCCACCTGCCGCCGGGTGGCCACCCGTGGCAGGCGTCACAAAGGGCCTGAAAGGATCTCTCCGCCCGGCGGCGGAAGACTGCATGCTCGGCGTGGTCGTCCGCGATAACTCGGCGCCCTTGGTTTCGGCCGGCTCTTTTCTTGAGGACTTGGTTGACGCACGGGCCTGGGTCTGATCGGGGTTGACCTTGGGGGACAGGGAAGGAATCAGGGCCTTCACTTTGTCGGTCGTGGCCGGCGTGGTAGCTGGGGTCTGTCCAGCCCGCCCTGCTCCCGCCGCCAAGCCGAGAGCGACGACCCCTATGAAAAGCCCAGTGACTGCAAGGACCGTGCGTTCGGGCTGAAGCCTGTCATTAAACATGGCCTTCGTCCTGCCCTATTTCTTAGCTGTTGGCGGGGCCGCTGTCGAGGCCCCACTGAAGTAAGTTATCAACTGGCAACTCGTCCCCACCGTTTCGTCGGGACGAATCTTGTATGTCCCCATGCCTCCCCCCTGAGGGGAACCCAGCGAAAGGCCGGAAACACTGACAATGCGCTGTTCGTGCGCCAAGCGATCGAAGAAACCAAGCAACCCATAGAAAGTGCCGTCGAGGCGCAGGTTGAAAGGCATCTCGGTGTAAATATCCTTCGGCGCCAGGGCCTGCGGAATAAACGTGCGGATATTCACCTCGGCGGCTCTCCCGTCGGCAAACACCGTCCTTAAGAAATCATCCGTGGCCTGCTCTTCAGGAACAATTGAGCGCAACGCTTCAAGCTGCTTCTCCAGTTGCGCAATCCGCTTCAGGTACTCCGTCCGCTCTCGTTCGAAACTCTGGTTGCGCTTGTTTTCTGCTGTGAGCGTCTCTACTTGTATTCGCAGGTTGTCCCGCGTTTCCTTAAGTGGAAGATCGTAGAAGTAGAAAATCGCGCCTCCCAGAATCAGTGCGGCCAGAACAAAAACCGCAATCTGCACAGGCACCGGGAGATCATTGAAGCGCTTGGGCATCGTGATTACACTCTCCGCCTACAATCGTGGCCGCAACGGGGGAGTCGCCGCACCCGCTGCCGCGCCGGCCTGCGCCGGGGAACCTGCCGCCGAAGGTGATTTATATGAACAGTCCAAATTAAACTTGTAGCTTATTAGACTCTGTATGTCATCTTCGTAGAATTGCCTGAGTTGCACATCACCGAAATACCCGGAAGTCTTCAGGGTAGACAGCAAGGCGGCAACAGAAGTCGCAGAACCCGCTTGCCCGTGAATCACTATACGGTCGCCCTGGGGAGCCACGGAAAACAGAAAGAGGTCATTGGTGGTCTTGTTCACCACATTGCCCAGGGCATTCATGAACTCTTCCGGTCCCACACGGCCAGCCTGGAGCATCTGAATGGTTTTGATGCGCTGCTCGAGAAGCGCGCGCTCGTGTTCGTATTTCAGGTTTTCCTGCTTGATGGCGGCCAGGCGCGCCTGCTCGGCCTGCTGCTTGCTGAGCTCGATATTCAAGCTGGCAATCGACCCGCTCCAAATCATGTAGAACAGGCCCACGATCGCAAAACTCACCACGAGCGAGGCAATGAGAGTCGCCAACTGTTTCGCTTTGCTCAGCGCCGTCACAGCCCTTGCCTTGCGCTCCGACGCGGCCACTCCCACCAGGTTAATCTTGATCATGGCTAATCAAAGCTCCTCAGAGCCAGCCCCATTGCCACGCACAGGCAGGGGGCAATATCTTGCAGGTAAGCCCCGTCAAATTTCTGGGGATCAACCTTCACCTTCCGGAAAGGATCGATGATTTCCACCGGAACATGAAATTCCTCCTTCAACTGCTCCACCAGCCCTTCGATCTTCGCGGTCCCCCCAGCCAGGTAAATCTGCTGGGCGTTTTCCGCCAAGGGTGTCTGCCGGAAAAAGTCGAAGGTCTTCTGAACCTCCAACATCAGGATTTCCGAGACAGAGCGAAGGTGAGGAATTTTCTGCTCCCGTGTTATGCTGCCCACTTCCTGCCCCTGCTTCAGTTGCTCCGCCTCCTCGTAATTCAGGTCGAGTTCTTTCTGCAGAGTGTCGGTGTACTGATTGCCCCCTACGGAGACATCCCGCGCAAACAACGGAGTTGCTCCCCGCCCCACCACAATGTTGGTGATGCTGGCGCCGATGTTGAGGAGCGCCACGATGGTCTCCGGAGAGAGGTCGTAGTTGGCTTCGAAGGCATTAAACATGGCGAAGCCGTCGTAGTCCACCACCCGGGGCGTTTTGTTCGCCTGGGTTAGGGCACTCGTATGGTTGAGGATCTTTTCGCGCTTTACCGCCACCAGCATGACGTCCGTGCCTTGCCCGGAGAGAGAATCGCCCAACGACTGGTAGCTCAAGTTGACGTCCGAGAGGTCAAAGGGGATGTGCTGCTGAGCCTCGTAAGGTATGGCCGAATCCAGTTCATCGTCGTTCGCCGCGCTTACCGTAATCCTCTTGACGATCACGGAGTGCCCGGAAACCGAAGTGGCGACGTTCCGATTTTTGATTTTGTGCCCGGCGAAAATTCTCTCGATGGCGGCGGAAACCGAGAGGGCATCCATGATCGCGCCGTCGACCACCGTATCTTGTCCCAGCAGCTCCAAACCGAAGTTGACCAGTTCGTAACCATCTCCCCGCTTCTTGAGCTCGACGGCTTTGACGGCGCTTGATCCGACATCCAGCCCTATCAAGCTTTTCCGCTTCCCTATCCCAAACATCGGCGTTGCTCCCTACCGAGCGGTCAGGCGTTCCTTCCGCGTGGAACGATGTTCAGATTGCGTACTTTGTGTTTCCATCCAACGGTCCAGGAGCGTCTTCTTGAACTTCCACCGGTTCCCCAACTTAAAAGCAGGAATCTTTTCCTCGTAGACATACTTGTAAAGTGTTTCGCGGGATACTCCCAAGTATTCCGACGCTTCCCGGATGTCCATGACCTCTCTGGTTTCTGGCATGCGATCAACCCCGCGACTGAATTCTTTCCCCGATGGCGCTTGAGGACTAGCACTTGAACCGAAACAGCGACTACATCTACCGTTTATCTCTACGCTTATACGCTTGGCTTGGGAGTTGTCAAGGGAGATTTCCAAGTTTCAGGGGGGTTTATTGGAAAATTTTTAGTGGTTTCTCCCTGTTTTGGGGCGGTTTATACATTACCTTGCGTCTTTGCCCGGATAACACCACAAGATAAACGACCTGCCGAATTTTTCGGTCGCCGTAGAACTTTCGTACTGGTTTTGGGGGCTGGGATACGAACCTTTGTCGAAATTAACCCCGCGCGGATGTGATTTTGCCCATCCGAAGGCTGGAGGAATTTCTGAATAGGACTGCAAATACCTAGCAACGTATTGACAAGAAACCAATTACTGTTTCCAATCCATCGTCCCTGCCTTCGGACATGTTCCGGTTCCTACCCTGCGAGAATTGGCGCAAGGGCCTTCAAATAGCGGTCTACGTCCGACATGTCGTTGTACAAATGCAGCGAGGCGCGGACACGGCCATCACCTGCCCAGACAATAACGCCTTCTCGCTCAAGCTTGGCGCCTATCTCGTTGGCTTCCGGATGAGCAAAAGCAACGATGCCAGAAGCGAACTCTGCGCCAGCCGGAGTCAATAATTCCACTCCCTGCTCCGAGAGACCTAGCCGTAACCGCTCGACGACAGGTTTCAATTCCTGATTGAGACGGTCCACCCCCACTTGCAACAAGAATTCAACGGCTTGCCGCAGGACATAAATGGAGGGAAAGTTCGGCATGCCGGCAGTCAAACACGCCGCGCCTTCTTTCAAGCCGTAACTTTCGAAGCGGTTCGGTGAAAAAAGGTCCTTCACAGAGTACCAGCCCACGCTGGCGGGTTTGAATTGCTTTCGAAATCCCGGAGCGACATAAACAATGCCAAGGCCATGCGCCCCGAGCAGCCATTTGAAGCTGCTCGACATCAGGTAATCCACCCCCTCGAGGCTCACGGGGCAGCGGCCCAGGGCCTGGGTGGCATCGATTGACATTACCGCCCCCACCTTGTGGGCTTCCGCGACAATCTTCTGGACGCACGGCAAGTACGCCCCGGTCTTGTAGCTTACCAGGCTGAGTGAAACCAACCGCGTCTTGGGCGTAATCCGCTCGATGACGTCCTCTTCGCGCAGCGCCCCGTGGCTGCCGGGGACCACGACTACGTCCACTCCCATCTGCTTAAGACGCACCCATGGCAAAACATTGGAAGGGAATTCCAAATCGCTGATGATCAGCCGGTCACCCGGACTCCAATCGAGAGAGAGCGCGAGGAGGTTCAAGGCATCGGAAGCGCAACCTAGAAACGCCACGTTCGCCGTGTCGGTCCGCAGCAGCCGAGCGACCAAACCCAAGGTCGCCGCTTCCACCGCATGAAATTCCCGACGCCCCGGCGTGCCTCGGGCCTTGGCACGGCAATACTGGGAAAATGCACCCTCAGATTGCGGGAGCGGCAAGCCTTCCGCTGCAGTATCCAGATAAGTCATTTGCTGGGCCGTAGGAAATAGATTCTTGTGCATACTTCCTCTCATTCGAATGCTTTCATTAGCCGTTGGTAAACCACAAAGGCTTTCTCGACCTGCTCGATTTCTACAAATTCGTCCGCCGTGTGGGCCTGCTCAATGCTGCCGGGTCCCAGGATGATGCTCGGAATGCCTACCGCGGAGAGCTTGCTCGCGTCGCTGCCGAAGGGCACGCCGTAGGGATGAGGGTCGAGGCCCATTTCCTTCAGAATCCGGGCCGTGTGGGACACTACAGCACAATCAACAGGGGTTTCCAAAGGTCGATCCACCAGCGCACGGGGCTCCATGACAACGTCGATGCCCGGATGGGAGGCACGGAAGCCGCTGAGAAGTTCTCGATAGTCGCTCAGGACCTTTTCGGGGTCTTCCCCCGGCACCAAGCGCCGATCGATCTCTATCCAACAAGAGTCCGGCACGATGTTGACCTGTGTACCGCCCTGAATCAGACCTACGTTGAAGGTAGGGCTGCCGACGAGCGGATGCTTGAGGCGCTCCAGATGCGAGCTCTGCTCTTGAAGAAGGCTGACAAGACGGGCCATGTGTTCGATGGCATTAGTGCCCAGATGGGGGGTCGAGCTGTGGGCAGCTTTCCCTTGGACAATGATACGACATCGCACGCACCCTTTGCTGGCGACGATCATCTTCATTTCTGTTGGCTCGGAAACCACGGCGGCAGCAGCTTGCAGGTTTTCGCGCAGCTTCAGCACGCCAGGAAAGGAATGCTCCTCTCCCACGGCCGAGACGACCCATACTTCGCCGAGCGGTTGCTGGCCTGATTTCTTCAAATCCGACACGGCAAGCATCATCGCCGCCAATCCTGCTTTTACGTCGCAGGCCCCGCGACCGTACATGCGGCCATTCTTGATTTGCGGGTCGAAGGGGGGAATCACCATACCCCCCACTCCGGATGTGTCACAATGAGCCTCAAAAACGATCCGGCGCGAAGGATTCCTCCCCGGAAGCCTCGCAATCACATTGGGGCGGCCGGGAAGAACGAGCTGCTCCCACACTTCAATTTCGCGAGTCTTAAAAAAGTCCAGAACAAACTTCTGAACCTCGGCCTCCGAATGCGCAGGGTCGAAGGCAGGATTGACGCTGTTAATCCGTATGAGGTCCGCAAGCGTGTCAATCAGTTCCGTATGAGCCATGATGTTTGCCGCCCCCAACCTGTCTTTCCGAGCGTAGCGAGGAATCTCGCTCTGAGTGTTTTCAAAAAAGTGCGAGATCCTTCGTCGCCTTCGGCTCCTCAGGATGACAGTGCCGAGGGGTTCCCCGGTGGCTACTAAGCGCTGGCCTCAATCCCAGCCAGTGATCTCGACACCGACATCCCGGTTTGCCGATTCAACCAGAGCTAAAGCCACCCGCACTGCGTTCTTTGCTTCTCTTGGCGTAATAATTTCGGGCTGACGATGCTCGCGAACACAAGCACAGAAATACATCAACTCGTCGCGCAACGCCCCCAGCGCCGCGCCCCGAACACGTGGACCATAGCCGGCATCAGGCACTTCGAAGCCCTCTTCCCGCCAAAAACTTAAAGAGCCTGGGAAAAGGCTGACGTTTCCAACGCCGCGATCACCGATCACTTGCATGGCATCGTCGAGTCCGATTCCAGCGTTGGCAGGCAGCAGCCAGATGGTCTCCACCACCCCCAATGCTCCGCCTTCGAACTCCAGAATTCCCCAAAACGTGTCGTGATGCTTTCGCCCCGTCGCTCTGCGCCCATAGCCTCGGACGCGCCGGACCCGTTCACGCGTGTACCACAACATGAGATCGACATCGTGAATCGAGTTCTCCATCGCTGGGTGGGTACGGTCGTAACGCTCGAGCAGAGAGCGCGTGCGGTTGCGCCGGGCGTGCATGGAAATGATTTTCCCCAGGCGCCCCGCCTCGATATCCTGTTGCAGAATCACATACTTCGTCTCGAACCTGAGGATTTGACCTACCATCAGAATGCGGCCCGCGGCCTTTGCGGCCTCGATCATCCGATCACAGTGTTCAAGGTCGGTGGCCAAGGGCTTCTCAACAAACACTTCTTTACCAGCTCTGAAAGCCGTGAGCACAGGCTCCAAATGAGTTTCCTCGGGTGAAACTACGTCTACGGCGTCAACATCTTGGTGAGAGCAGAGCTCTCCGAGGCTGGAACAGATGCAAGGGATGCGGAAAGTTTGTGCAAGCTCCTTGGCTTTCTCCGCCGCGGGGTCATATACCGCAGTGACCTCAACGCCCGGAACCGCCTGATAAGCCCGCATATGACTTTCACCGAAAAGTCCGCAGCCCACCAGCCCTATTCGAATTCGGTCCATCCTTTTTACCTCCTAGCTTCCAACCCCCGTATGGAGCGCGTTGATGATGTCGTGGCAGTTCAGGACTTTCTCAACCAAATCAAGGGGACGATAATAGTAGTGGTTTGAGGCCTCGAAAGCAATTGTGGAATCCGCTCTGGCAATGGCATATTGACGCTTGGCAAGTTCAACTTCTTCCCTGGCGATCTTCACCATACGATCGGCAAGCGCCGCGCGAGCTTGAGGCGCCGACTCTTGATACGAGGCGCGCAGACGGTAAAAGAGAATTTGGTTGGCCACACTTTTGAAATGCAGATAACAGGTCTCCGCAATGCCCAGGTCCTTGCGGGCCGATGGCTGTTTGCTGGCTGGCACTTGTTTCAGCGCGCGGCGGAATTCCTCCAGCCCGGACTCCCATAGCGCCGCCATCTTTCTGAACTGCTTCTCGACGACCTCCACAGGGTAGCTACCCACCCAAGCTTGGTAGTCATCGTAGGGGAAAAGCATCATGGTGGCCTTGTAACCCGTGGGATGGAGACGGAGCAAGTTGGTGGGGCCGTGCTGGGTAGGAATATGGTAGACAATTCCACCCCCTTCCATGGGGTATTCCAGAAATGCCCGGCTAAAAATCCTCCACGCCTCGAGTATCTCCGGAGCCGCCGCACGCCCGTAATGGCGCGCCGCCACGTCGCTCAGAATTCGGTTCAACTCGGGTGTAGGCGAAAAATAGCATTCCTTGGCGACATCAAAATTGGGCGAGGGGTAACCTCCCTCGGTCCACGAAGCCATCAGCCCTTTGATGCCGGACTTCAAGAGGTTTTCGCAGTGCTCGAGTATCAGATTGGGGACCGGGATATACGGCACGGCGGAGATCTCTCACGTACAGCTCCATTGCACCTTGGCAAAGGTGGGCAGGCCCCGTTCTCGTGCCATTCTCCAGTTTCCTAAGGCTCGCTCTCCAGGCCCTACGACGGAAATAGAGTACTCGCCCACCGTGGTCGTATGTCCACCGCGGTCAATGGGCTTGTCCCATTCGCTCACGCTAAGCAGGGCCACGTCCTCAGGCAGCCTCGGAATAACCTTGGCGGGGTCAGCCCCGTTGGGAATCCAGTTTTGGCCCCATCCCCAATCCCAGGCAATGACATCGGCTCGAGTGCTGCCGCGCCGCACGCCTTCCCGGAACGTTTGAATTACTTCCGCAATCACCTCCGAGCCGTCTCGCCGGGCGCAACGCGGGCAAAACTCCGCGTGGCCGTGCGAATAACAGTTGGTCAGATTCTCTGACGCGGTAATGCAGAAGATCCCGCCTAACCCCGGGACATTGGAAAACAGATGAGCCAGGCTGCCGGCAATCCACTCGCGGACTTCCGGGGCGCTGGTACACATGGTAAAGAATTGTGTGTCCCCGGGGTCGTGCGTGCCCTTGATTTCCGGATGCTGAGCGAAGAACTCGGCGGGCATCGAGCGGGGCTCGTTCAAATAAAAATAAACCTTCACACCATACTTGCCTGCCCGCTCCACCAGCTTGTTAAGACTTCGCAGGCGTGTTTCCCAACCCGCCCCGAATTCCGGAAAGGTCTTGGAAGGGGCGAGATTGTGGAGCACCGCCTGAAGCCAGACACCGCTTACGCCCGCGCGAGCCAGCCTTTCCAGGAAGCCGTCCGGAAACGGGTCAATATCTGTCTCCATCAGAGGATCGCCATAGAGGGCGAAATAGGAATAAACATAGCGCGGGTTAAGGCGTGTGTCTCGCCGCACCGTGCCCTTCGCCAGGTAAGGTCCCTCGCGGCTTTCCATCTGATCCTGCAAATAGTAGAGCGCCTGACGCAGGCCGTCGAGGTCGCTCCCCAAAACCCGAATCTTTTCAGCTTCTACGCGCACCTCAAAACAGCCTGATACCTTCCCAAGTGCAGGGCTGAGAGAAAAGCCCATTGCCCTCGCTCCCGTCTTCTTCTCTTCCGCGCCCAGGCGCGCTTCGCAAGTCATGGCATGCTCGAGGTAACTCTGGAATCGCTCCACCAGATTGAGAGGAACCCCGGAATCTTCCGCGGGTCTTACCAAGGTCCAACCCCGGCTCAAATCGACTTCATTCTCAGCAGGCCGGCTTTTTGAATCACGGCTTGGGATGGGCTTGGCACTACTCAGGTGTTGCACAAAAGCAAAGGCCGGCTCACCCCCTTGGTTGATCGAAGACCCCAGCGTCTCTTCTACCAACCGCTTGATTTCTTGCGCCCGCCGCTTCGCCTCCGGTGAGGGTTCTTCGTACCTCAACGTCTCGCAACGCGGCTTCAACAATCCAAGTTTGATCCAAAGGAAGTCATCCTCTTTCAGGTGATATTCGTATTCCTTGGAACCCCAGCCCAGAAGTTGCATGAGCTGCTCATCCGGCAAGATGTGCCAATTCTGCCGAATGACCGTTATATAGATTCGGCGCAGTTGGTCATGAGTGAGCTCGGCTTTCCTGGGCAACCCCATCGAGGCCCCAAGATCGAGCACTTTAGCGCGCGTCGTCCCTAATACCTGCGCCAGGCGGTCGGCATTGGCCAATTCCCAATTGCGCCATATGAAGAGGTGCAAGCGGTCGGGAAAATGCGGCTCCGGTATGGGCTCAGGCGTGGGCGTTCCTTTTTCGAGTGGAATCTGCTGTGCGGCCAGCCAAGGCCGAAGCGGGCTACTGAGTGCGAGCGCCCCGAGGGGTGTGCAAATTAGGAAGTCTCGACGATGCATGGTTTCCCTTTCACTTAATATTTTTGGATTCTACAGGATTTGGCGGTGCGTTGAAAGCGCCGCAGTTCACATGGGATTGCATGCACGTCGGCCCCAACAAAGATAGGTCATTTCGTCACCAGGCGTTTTGTCCGTAATAAATGATCGATCCACTTATATTTTGCTTGACAACGCGGGGGGGGGATGTATTCTGGAACGAGTTCAGGTTCGGGAGAAAATGCCGTATGTTCTCCCGTGCGCCAAACATCGCTCGTCCCGCCTTCACGCCCCATCTTTTTTCTTGTCGGAGGTGTCGCCATGCTCAGGCCCGCTGATCAACCGGTGAGCGGCCCAAGCTTATTGCAGAACATCGCCAATATTGCAACCATAGTGGTGTCGGTTCTGCTGTCGGTTGTCTTGGTCAAAGTTTTCTTACTTCCACCAGCCGTCCGCCCGTCCAGTGGCTCGCGGTCGCCGGTTGGTCAAAACATAAAGCAGTCGCTCCCCGGTGTTGACTGGGCTAAGAACAAGCGGACCCTGGTTCTAGCGCTTTCGACCCGATGCCACTTTTGCACGGAAAGCGCCCCATTCTTCCAGAGAATCCAGAAGGAGGCGGCCGACAACGTGAAGATGGTCGCCGTCCTGCCGCAGGATGTGGCTGACAGCCGGAAGTACCTCGAGGGAGAGGGTGTGCATTTAGACGACATAAAGCAGGCTACCCTCACCACAATTGGGGTCTCAGGGACGCCGACGCTGTTGCTCGTCGATAGCAGCGGAAAAGTCGCGGAAGCGTGGCAGGGAAAGCTCCAACCCGACGACGAAGAAAAAGTGATAGCCACCCTGCGGGACAGCATATCCCGGCAACCGGGTTCCGTCCGGTAGAGGAGGGCGACGCGGCAACCGGGGGTGGGGATGAATGAGGACCGTTGGAAGCGGTCGAGAATGCTGGCGAAAGGAGCACCTCGATGCAAAAAGGGCAACGGCTTTGCTTGATCATGTGTTGCGTGCTGGGAACCGCCATAGCTTGCTCGATGGCAGTCGAGATTTGGCCGTACCTAAAAGTCGTTTCAAGGGTGCAAGCGCAGGGGAACACAAAGACGATAATAATTGATCCTCCTTACCGGAACGACCCGATTGCGGTTGTGAAGGTTTTAGCGGACGGGAAAGCAGCCGTGGTCGGCGAGCCGACGCCAGACGACCTGCGTGTGTGGCCAGATGGTGGTTACCTCCCGGGAATGGAATTGCGAGCTGCCTACAGGTTACAGGCAGGCGACGACTGGTTGAGGACGTTGTCCTTTGTTCTGAGAAATCGGAGCGCAGAGAAGATCGCCTTCCTCGACATCGTGGTAGTGTCGCCTCAGGACCGGATGAAGACGCTCTCCGAGTTCTACTTCGGCCAGCTTCCGCCAGCAGTCGCGTACGCGGCTGACGGAAAACCAACACCACCGCACAGAGAGCCTATCAGCTTCAAGGTCGGTGAGATTAAGACTCTTGCTCTCGCCGACAACCATCTTGGTCTCAGCCGGTTGGACGCGGAGCCCTTGTCATCAATACCACAAGTTTACGTAGTCTTCGATGTTGTCCTCGAAAACGGATTGCAATGGAGGCCAAATTTCTGGATGAAGCACGATCCTGAGCACCCCGGTCACTGGATAGACACTGACGGCCCATACTTCCCACCAAGCAATCTGCCGGGGCCAGGCATGAGGGTTCCCGACCGGTAATCGCGCGACTGAGCGGCGCGCTCCACGAGAGAAGGGAGTTGTCCCCATGAGAACAAGCCAAACCCTGCTTCGGTTGTTGGTGCTGGTTGGGAGCTTGATGTTGTTGCTGAGCCCCCGTCATCGAGGTCTGGCGACCTGGTCGGCAGACTGCGTTTGGTTTACTTCTAACCCAAACAATGCATGCCTCAGTCCATGTGCGAACTATTATAGCACATATAATTTCCCGGGAACGGGGCCCTATTACGTAACAAACCTGGGCGATTATGCTGTCTGCGGCGCAAACTATGGCACAGGCTGTAGCGACAATACAATAGCGTACACAAGCTCGGAACCGACCAGGTCTGCTTCATGCGGTTGTGGAGGGACAGGCGGATGGTGTGGCACCAGCTCAGATTGCTGCCAGACAGCTTTTTGCATCGGTGCCGAGTGTGTGACCTGCATACCCGTGGGTGACTACGGGCCGTGTTCCCTCAATTCCGACTGTTGTACTGGTGGCTATTGCGCCGGGAACGGGGTTTGTGCAGCGTGTGGCGAAGAAAACCAGACTTGTTGTCCTACTTCTTCCCCCTGTGTGCCGGGCTTCGCGTGCAACGGGGGGTTATGCGAGCCGGGCGCTTCCCCAATCATCATAGACTGGGACGGCTCCGGATTCCATCTTACAAGCTACGCAGGAGGTGTAAAGTTCGATCTCCTCAACACCGGGAAACCTATCCAGGTTAGTTGGACTGCGCCCGGGTCTACTAACGCCTTCCTGGCACTGGACCGTACCGGGAACGGCAAGATAGACGATGGCGCGGAGCTGTTCGGGAACATGACGCCACAGCCCGCATCGAAAGACCCGAATGGATTTCTCGCCCTGGCGGTCTACGACCAGCCGGAAAACGGCGGAAACGGTGACGGAATCATTGACAGCCACGACGCGATCTATTCCAAGCTTCTCCTATGGATCGACGCCAACCACAATGGCATCTCGGAGCCCAACGAGCTTCACACGCTGCCGGCGTTGAATGTTGATTCGATTTCCCTCGATTATCAACTCTCGCGTCGCGTGGACCAATACGGCAATGCGTTTCGCTACCGCGCGAGGATTGACGTGGAGGACGAAGATTCCCAGCACCCGGATCGTTGGGCTTGGGATGTATTCCTCCTCACGTCGCCACCGGCGGCGGACAAGTCCACTCAGCTTTCTCTCGCGGTGGGCAGAAGACTAGGATTGAAGTAGGTTAGTCTCGACGGTTGGCGTGCCTTTGCCACAGCGGCACGGTATTCTTTCTGATGCGTCCGGCAACTCATCATAAAAGAGGGCGGCCACAATGGCCGCCCCTACAACTGTCTCACCGGAAGAAAGTCTCTTCTGCGGTTCGGTGAAGCATCCACTCTTTGTCCTCGGTCGATAAGAAATCCAGGTGGTCCCGCAGCAGGGAAATGCTGTCCGAGTACGTTTCGCTTTGCACCTGAAAGGGGCAGTCTGACCCCCACATGAGTCGCTTGGGCCCGAAGGCTTCGTGGACACGCTTGATTAACGGTGCAAGGTCGAGGTGAGGCGGTTTCTTTTCCCCCAAGGCATAGAAAGCCGATACCTTCACCTTAACCCTTTGGTAACCGGCCAGCGCACATAGCGCCTGCGTGTCGTTCTCGGTAACCGGGCCTGCCATGCCGACACGGGCAAAATGGTCAATCACAACCGGCGTGTCAGGGAAATTTTCACAGCGCCTTCGCAGCGCAGGGAGGGCCTCGGGGTTGATGAGGACACACAGCGCCAGATTCTCCTTGGCTGCGCAGCGGAACATCCTATCCAGGCCCTCTCCCTCCAAGCAAGTTTCGGCCGGAAGGTTTTGCGGGAAGATGCGGAAGCCTCGTACCCCTTGCTGAGCCAGCCTTAGCATCTTCGCTTCCGGGTCGCTGCTATTCCAGTCAACCATGGCAACGCCCCGGAAAATGTCCGGCCACCGGCGGACCGCCTCGAGCATGTAGGAGTTGTCATATCCGTAATAGCTCATCTGGACTAGGACCACACGGGAGACCCCATCAGGCTTCGCATGATGAAGAATATCGTCCCATGAAAACACCGGGGGCGCCATCTCCTGAGGACTAAAGCCCTGAGCCAAGGGATATTTCTCGAAGTCGTTTGTCCAAATATGAACGTGGGTATCTACAAAATTCACGGGCGTCTGCTGACAGTCTCCCTCTCTTCCATAAGCTGAAGTGGCGTCAAACATTTTCAGAATCGCTCCTCCGTTCAATCAAATGCCACCCTACTTGTACGCCTCAGCGGAAAAAAGTCTCTTGCGCGGTGCGGCTGAGGATCCACTCCTTGTCCGCAGGCGATAAGAAGTCGAGACGGTCCCGCACCACGGAAATGCTGTCGGCATACGTTTCCTTTTGCACCTGAAAGGGGCAGTCTGAAGCCCACATAAGCCGCTTTGGCCCGAAGGCTTCGTAGATACGTTTGATCACCGGTACGGCGTCAAGATGGGGTGGTTTCTTTTCTCCGAAGGCATAGAAAGCCGAGACCTTTATCTTGACGCTTGGGTAACGGGCCAGTGCACAGAGCGCCTGCATGTCTTGCTCGGTAACCGGGCCTGGCATGCCGAGGTGCGCAAGGTGATCGATTACAATCGGCGTGTCAGGGAACTTTTCACATTGCCTCCCGACCGCAGGCAGAACATCGGGGTTGATGAGCAGACACATCGCCAAATTCTCCTTTGCTCCGCGGCGGAACATCCTGTCCATGCCCTCTCCCTCCAATAAAGTTTCACCCGGATCCTTGGACGGGACGATACGAAAGCCGCGTACGCCGTGCTGAGCCAGCTCATGCATCTTCGCTTCCACGTCACTGCTATCCCGGTCCACGATGGCAATGCCCCCGAAGACTTTCGGCATACGGCGCATGGTGTCCACCATGTAGGAGTTGTCAAATCCGTAGTAGCTCATCTGCACCAGCACCACCCGGTTGACCCCGTTGGGCTTTGCATAATGAAGAATATCGTCAGATGTAAACACCCGGGGCGCCATATCCTGGGGATGAAAGCCCTGAGCCAAGGGATATTTTTTGAAGTCGTCTGTCCAAATATGAACGTGGGCATCCACATAGTTCCCATGTGTGTGCTGGCTGGCTCCCTCTCCCCCATTAGCTGAAAGGGTGTCAAACACTTTCAGAATCGTTCCCCCGGCCAATCCGCCGCCGGCGAACTTGATGAAGTCACGTCTACGAAGCACTGTGCACCTCTTTCTTGTGAGTTCCCTACGCTGGGGCACTCACAAATCAAACCGATATCCAAGGATCATTTTCACGATCAGGGGGTCCACGCTGCGTGCCATCCCCGCACCGACGCGCAAGTTTATCTCCCATGCAGGGGAGCGGTCAAGGGCGATGGTCGGGTCTGTGTCGATGGTCGGGAACCCGTTACCGCAGAGAGCGTCCGTCGTCGGACACGGGAAGAGCACTTGGCCGCTTGCTTGTCGTGTGTAACTCTGGGTTTCCAATAACACCGTTTCTTTTCAATAGCATTCCTGCATTTTGCG
>Ga0182011_10001460_pt1 | contig 20693 bp, 21 predicted proteins | sample 711E1DmetaG_FD_120481 | JGI IMG/M metagenome (GOLD analysis project Ga0182011, IMG submission 120481) | Permafrost microbial communities from Stordalen Mire, Sweden - 711E1D metaG | ecosystem: Environmental > Terrestrial > Soil > Wetlands > Permafrost | place: Sweden: Stordalen | collected... | reverse complement strand
TCGTGATCGCCAAACTCGCCGGTTCGAGGATTTTGAAAACCGCGCACAAGCAACATATGGATGAAGCGGGCGATGATGCGTAATGCCATGCTATGGCCCACAGGCTCTATTGCTTAAAATGCCTTTGACTATTCTCGGATGAGATGCCAAAATTAGAAAAATTAATGAGGGGATATTTGATTACGCACGGCACGATAGGCACGCATATACATTTTTGCTAAACAAAGGAGCGGCTCTATGAAGAAGATCCTTGGAGTTGTAGGAAGTCCCAGGAAGAAAGGGAATACAGATATCCTGGTTGCCGGTGTGCTTGAAGGCGCAAGAAAAGAGGGGGCAAAAACGGAAGTCATCTTTCTTAATGATTTACATATTGCAGAATGCGACGGTTGTCATGTCTATTGGAAGGCAAAGCCATGTAAGAAGAAGGATGATATGAACGACCTGTATCCGAAGATCAGTGAGAGCGATGTTATTATCTTCGGCACTCCTGTCTATTGGTATGGGCCGACAGATCTCTTGAAAGGTTTTATTGACCGTTTTGTCTATTTTAATTGCCCCGAGAGCAGGCTGAAGATAAAGGGCAAAGATGCGGCGCTAGTTGTTCCGTTTGAAGAAGAAAATCCTGATACCGCAACACCTCTCGTAACGTTTTTTGAAAGAAGTCTTAACTACCTGGAGATGAACATAGTCGGCAAGGTTATTGCCCCCGGTGTTACCCTCAAGGGCGAGATTCTCAAGAAGGACGATCGTATAAAAGAAGCCTTTGAACTCGGAAGGAGATTGGCCCAATAAATACATAGGGCCTAAAACAACACCTCAACGGGAATAACAGCATGAAGAGGAAAGAAAAGAGATTCAACCAACAAGAAAAAACGCAAACATTTGATAATTCAACACCACATTTGGCTTCACAATACGATGCCCAGGTGAGAAATACGGTTCCTTACTATGACGATTTCCACGCAGAGACTATCCATTTCATCAAAGCAATGGGCATGAGTCCTCAGCTTTGGTTGGATACGGGTTGTGGGACCGGCTTATTGGTAGAACAAGCTTTTGATATATTTAAAGAGACAACGTTCATCCTGGCCGATCCTTCTGATGAAATGATGAATGAAGCAAAGAAAAAATTACAGGACAAGAAAGAAGGTGGGAGGATCAGGCTTCTGGATCCCGTTTCAACGGAAAACCTCACATTGAAATTAAAGCTCGATGTAATCACGGCCATACAGTCGCATCATTATCTGTCAAAGACAAAAAGAGAGAAAGCCACCAAAACCTGTTACAGTTTGCTGAAGGATAAAGGCCTGTACATTACATTCGAAAATGTCCGGCCATTTTCAAAGAAGGGGATAGAAAAGGGGAAACAATACTGGTCTGATTTTCAGCTTTCGAAAGGGAAAGATGCAGAGGCTGTCAAGGATCATATGAACCGTTTTGATTCGGAGTACTTTCCGATCACCGTAGAGGAACATTTGAAACTGTTGAAAGTGTGCGGGTTTCAAACGGTGGAATTATTCTGGTACTCCCACATGCAGGCCGGTTTTTACTGCATAAAATAAACATAGAGGATACTGACCGATGAAAATATCCGTCATATTAGGACATCCCAAAAAGGGCAGTTTCAACCACGCCATCGCGGACGCGGCCATTGAGACCCTCGGTCAAAACGGCCATGCAGTTTGTTTCCATGATCTCTGCGAAGAACAATTTGACCCTCTTCTGCCCTTTGACGAAATCCAGAAAGACGCAGTGCCGGATCCTGTTATCGCCGGGCACTGCAAAGAAATCTCCGAGGCAGAGGGGATTATCGTCGTTCATCCTAACTGGTGGGGGCAGCCCCCTGCGATATTAAAAGGATGGATTGATCGTGTTCTAAGTGCAGGTGTGGCCTATGAATTCGAAGAGGGAGACAACGGCGAAGGCATACCGATAGGATTGTTGAGGGCACAGGCTGCCCTTGTCTTCAATACTGCCAATACCCCTGAGGAGAGAGAACAGAATACCTTCGGCGACCCGCTTGAGGTACTCTGGAAGAAGTGCATCTTCGATCTCTGCGGCATCCATACCTTTTACAGAAAAATGTACGGCGTTGTCGTGACGAGCACAGAAGGGCGGCGGCGCATCTGGCTTGAGGATGTTCGTACGACGGTGGACAGATATTTCCCAACGGAATATGGACGTTGCGAGTTGGAATAAGTCAAAGCGGTCAGCTATCAGCGATTGACCTGATTGATTTAGCACTGAAAACTTAAAACCGTATTTCTAACGTTTCTATTTATTGTTCTCGTTTGATTTGTCAGGATACTGATGTGCGATGTTCCTTATGACATCAAAGATGTTGAAGAAGATATCCAGCATTTCTGAATCGAACTGTTTTCCGCGTTCCTCGCTCAGGGTTTCCAACACCCTCTCTTCATCCCAGGCTTCTTTATAAGATCTGCCCGAGCTTAATGCATCGTAAACATCGGCAATAGCAACAATACGACCGAAGTGAGGAATTTCTTCCAGTTTTTTCCCCACTGCCCTTCCATTCAGATGATGAAAACCGGGGAGCGGATTCCCCGTGAGATAGTCAACATAGCCGGGATATCCCTGTCCATCGTAGCGTTCGTGGTGATTTAAGGTGACGATGAATGCCGCTTTGTCGAAATCAGAGCGCTGAGTGGAAAAAAGCCTTGCCCCAAGATAGGTATGCTGTTTCATCACGTCGAACTCGTCACTGTCAAGTCGCGCCGGTTTTTTGAGGATCAAATCAGTTATGGCTACCTTCCCGACATCGTGGAGCATCGCGGCCATCTTCAGCACGTCTTTGTTCCGTTCCATTTCCTGTTTGTCCATGCCTTTTGCTATGGCCCATACTTCATAGATCTCTACGGCGTATGATGCAACACGGTTGACATGGGAGCCCGTCTCCATAGGGTCTCTCAGCTCTGCCATTTTAATCATTCTGAGGATGATATCCCTTGTCATCATGGCTCTCTCTATTGCGATGGCAGCATTGTTTGCGAAATGCATGATGTAAGGCTCATCCTCTCGCGAGAGGGGAATGATATTATCCATTTTATCTTTGGCGTTAATGAGCTGAAGAACACCGACAACTTCATTATTATGTGTCTGAAGCGGAAAAGTAAGGACTGATTGGGTACGGTAACCGGTGATATTGTCATAGGATGGGTCAAAAGAATAGGGTACCCTGTCGTTTAGGCGGTATACATCATCAATATTCAGCATCTCTCCTGTGTTCGCCACATATCCTGAAATGGACTTGTTGTTTACGGGAATGGAAAATGTGGAATAGATGAGCTTTTTTCCGGGAGGCAGCTTTTTTTGCTGTGTTTCATTCTGCGTGTATCTAAACTGTAACGTATCGCCTTCTTTGATGTAGATCGAACCGGCATCGGCATTGGTGAAATGGCGAGCCTTTGTCAGAATCCTCTCAAGAAGAATGTCGATATCTTTTATCTGTGTGACCTCAAGCCCTATATCAAGGACTTCCTGGAGTCTTTTCTTTTCATCTACCATGAATTGTGTGTCCTTTTATGCATTCGGGGGTTGAGACACATTTTAAAAATACTCAGCAAAACTGGTTATTTAAAGCCACATACTCAAAGCGTGACTTAAACTCTGCCGGTTCCATCTGGGCTATCTTTGCAAGGTTTTCGAGACGTTCACCCTGAAAATCTTCTTGTTCTAGCCTAATCATGTATTTTCTTGCTACTTCATAAGCTTCCGTATTGATATCAACTTTTCTGATTTTTACTTTTCCTGTTGAATAGTTAATTAATTCCACGAAGGGAACAGGCCTGATGTTGCCTTCGTAAGAAACGATCATTGAACCGGTGCCTCCTTTAAGAAGGAACCGCACGGCGCCGTAACCAAGATTGCGTGTGTATTCAACATCAAAAGGGATAGGGTTTGCGGCCCGAAGCTCATATCCTACATTTTTATCGAAAATCCCGACTTTTAGTCCCATGGATTCCAAAGTCTGATTGACGACATGCTTCAGGACTCTTCCGAGCTGAATTTCTGAAAGACGCATCTCCCCGGCCTCATTTTTTTCTACTGCTTCGCAACTTTTCAGTTCTTCAGCATCAAACTTTTCCGATATGCCTTCTGCAAGGATCGCAACGCCGTAATCTCTCCCCATGGAGATGCGTTTGATAATAGAGCCCGTAAGGGTATCGGCAACTTTCTTGAATGATACTTGATTCTCCGAGAATTCTTCAGGTATGAGCGATATTGTTGCTCCTGCTGCTCTTCCGATTCCGAGGGCGAGATGCCCTGCGTGTCTGCCCATGGTGGTTATGAAATACCACCGTCCCATGGTGCGGGCGTCTTCCATGATGTTGTTGACGATATATACCCCTACGTGACGCGCTGTCTGATATCCAAAGGTAGAAAAACCACCGGGAAGTGGTATGTCGTTATCTATGGTCTTCGGGGTATGGACGACGCTTATGGAACCCCGGGCTTCCCGCTCTACCCAGTTTGCCATGTAAAGCGTACCGTCGCCGCCTATAGTGATGAGATATTTGATACCGATACCTTTTAAAGTAGTCATGAGTGTGTCGAATTTTGCCTTAGCGTTTTCCGGGGCATCCCGTGACGTTCTCAATATTGACCCGCCCGATGCGTGGATCCTTGAAACGTCGTCGATGGTAAGGGGTATGATGTTACTTTTGCCTTCAAAGAGGGATTTGAATCCGCCTATAATACCAACAACCTTTTTCCCCTGATTGATGGCTTCTATCGTTGCAGCGCTTATGACCCCATTGATACCCGGGGCAGGACCGCCTCCTACGATAATTCCGACGAGGTCTTTTTCCATATTTCTTAATTGTGCATCTTTCCCGCTTTATTTGCAAGTCTTTTTGTCGTATCTTTTTATAGCCAGTACGTTGCAGAGGGTGGATTTTGAAGATCGGTTTTCATATGCCTATCTCAAGGGGTTTCGACCGGACGCTGAAAGAAGCGAAACAACTGCATTGCGATGTGGTCCAGATTTTTCTCAAGAACCCGAGGTCATGGGAGAGAAAGGTATGGAAAGATGAGGACATAGAGGCTTTCCGACGGCTCCATCGAGAGATTCCTGTTTTTGGTCATCTTTCCTATTTGCCGAATCTCGCAAAGATTGACGAGGATGAGCGCAACCTTAAAGGTTTCGTGCATGAAGTAGAACTATGCGGAGAACTTGGCCTTGACCGTCTTGTTGTGCACCTCGGTTCAAGGGCAGATAGAAAAACCGCTATCGGGATGATCGCAAAAGCGATCAATTACGTTCTTGAACGATACGATATAAGGCTATTCCTTGAAAATTCTTCCGGTCAGGGGGCCAGTATCGGAAAAAGTGCGGAAGAGCTTGCCGGAGTTTATAAAAAAATAGACCGTAAGGAAAAGGTCTTTATCTGTATTGATACGGCACATCTCTTTGAGGCAGGTTACGATATACGCATAAAAAAAATCTGGAAGGCATTTATATGCTATATAGAGGAAAGGGTGGGGGAAGATAAAATCAGATTTTTTCACCTCAACGATTCCAAAACCCCATCAGGCAGTTGTGTTGACCGGCACTGGCATATCGGGAAGGGCGAAATAGGCATTGGTTTTTTTCGATCTCTCTTGAATGATAAACGATTTGTCCATCTGGCAGGGGCTATGGAGACCCCGAAGATGGGCAAAATGGATAAAGAAAATATGCGAATTATGCGCTCCTTATTTCCTCCGCTGATGTCTCGTTCTTCTTCTTAGTTTTCTGTATTTGTGCTTTCTTATTTTCTTTTTTCTCCATTTCATTACACTGCCCATTCAATCACCTCATTTATCTTAAAAAGAATTCATTTTTAGCTGGCTCGTTCTGTAAACCGTAAACGGTAAAAACATAACCTTCCTCACGTTTTTTTGCAAGAACATAATGAAAGAAATCGCCATATTCTTCCCCCGGGAAGTTAAAACCCACGCGTCACGTATGAGAAACTGCGTATCATTGCAAAGCAATCAAATCGGCGCTGCGAATCGGCAAAACATGAGGCAGAAACAGGGGATTGTTCGCCCTTAACCTCCGTATTTCCCATGTTATTTGACACCCCACCGGCCAACAGATAGAATAAGGCGTGCTTTCGATCGGTAATATTGCGTTGCCTATCCCCTGTATGCTTGCCCCAATGGCCGGGGTGAGCGATCTGCCCTTTCGCCTTATGAGCCGTGCATTTGGCGCTCCACTGGCTTTCACGGAGATGATCGATGTGAGGTCCTTAAGTCAAAAGGATAAGAGAACACGCAGCATGCTTTCCTCCACCCCTGCCGATAGGCCACTGGGCGTACAATTACTGGCAAATGATGAAAAATATATTGCGAAGACCCTTGATGTTCTTGCTGAATACGAATTTGATCTACTCGACTTTAACGCTGCCTGTCCTACACCAAAAGTTACGCGGAAAGGCAAGGGGGCAGCGCTTCTCAGAGAACCCCATAAGCTGAGTAACATTCTCAAAACACTTGTTGATTACGCAAAAGTCCCTGTGACCGTGAAGATCAGGGCAGGGTGGGATCCCGATTCGGTAAATGCGCGGGAGATTGCCCTCTATGCCGAAGATGCCGGCATCAGCGCCCTATTCATCCACGGGCGGACAAAGACTCAGGGGTACAGCGGAACGGTAGATTACCGAATCATAAAGGAGGTAAAGGGGGCCGTGAAGATCCCTGTTATTGCCAGTGGCGACAATATTTCAGTGCCTTTCATCAAGAAGATGTTTGATGAAACCGGCTGCGACGGTGTGGCCGTTGCCAGGGGAGCTCTCGGAAACCCCTGGATATTCGGGGAAATCATCCGGTTCTTTCAGGATGGCAGGCCATGCGAAAGACCTGATATAAATGAGCGCATCGCGACAGTAAAGAATCACCTAAATCTTGTCATTGACCAATATGGGGAAAAACGGGGTGTCGCCAGTTTTCACAAATTTTTTATCTGGTACACAAGGGGGCTTAGGGGCACAAAACCGCTTCGTGACAGGGCTTTCCGGACTCACACCAAAGATGAACTCCTTGATATTATAGAAGAACTCCGAATGTACGATACCAGTTCCACTTCCTTCTAATATGCTCAATTCCCAATTTCTATGCTGCCTGCAGCCCTGCCAGACCATTGCCCTGCTGAGCTTGTTAATTTTTTCTCTTGCAAAAAGCTTCTGGAACTGATAGACATATGAAAGAAAAGGGGAATTTAAAAAAAGAAGGTAGAGAAAATGGCAAAATATGCAAAGATTCCGGAAGCAACAGTACGCAGGCTATCAAACTACTTGAAATGCCTCGCCGAACTCGAAACCAAGAACGAAAAGGTTGCATCGAGCGCGCTTATTGCCAATCTATGTAACGTAAATGCAGCCCAGGTAAGAAAAGATTTCGCCTACTTCGGGGAATTCGGTATCAGAGGCATGGGCTATAACATAAAGGACCTGAAAAGACATATCAAAGAGATACTTGGCATCAACCGGGAGTGGCGAATCGCTGTCATTGGTGTCGGGAACATGGGAAGCGCCCTCCTTGTGTATAAGGATTTTTTAAAACAGAACTATAAAATAGTAGCTGCCTTTGACATATCTCCCGAGATGGTTATCGGGCACATCTCCGAGAGGGTCGGGAAACCTGTCGAGATACTTCATATAGATAGACTAAAAGAGGTTGTAAAGGCGAGGAATATTGAGATAGGGATTATTACGACACCTCCTCAGGAGGCACAAAAGGTTGCCGACCTTTTGATCGACGCGAATGTAAAGGGAATCTTGAATTTATCGCCATCGCCGGTGAGAGCACCCGAAAATGTGAAACTGAGAAACCTCTTTTTTACCTCGGCGCTTGATAGTCTCGTCTATTATTTGACGAATTAAGAGGCTCGTATAATGAAAGTGCTTGGAAATGTGGTAGAGATGTTCGTGTACGCCGCTGTGTACATGATCATTGTTCTCGTTTCAGTAAAAATAATCGGCGCCATCTTTACGACGGATTTTGAAAAGAAAATCTCCGAAGAGAATAACATTGCCCTGTCAATCATCTGTGCCTGTATACTTATAGGTATCGCCATCCTTATTGCTGCAGTTGTAAAGTAAAGTAGTGAAGGCAATTTTCATAACAGGAACCGACACCGGGGTGGGAAAGACAGCAATATCGGCGGGTCTTTCCGCGTTTTTGTTTTTGCAGAAGCATCTCAACGTAGGTGTCATGAAACCTTTTGAGAGCGGTCTTCCAAGGACCGGCAGATCTGAGCCAACCTCGGATGCCAGGTCTCTAAAGGAGGCCTCAGGAAGTAATGATGCCTTAAGCGAAATTAGCCCCTATACTTTTGAGGCCCCGCTCTCACCGGAGGCGGCAGCACGGAAGGAAAATGTCATTATAGACATCGACATGGTAAAGAGAACCTTTGAGCAACTCTTAAAACGTCACGATGTCCTCATCGTTGAAGGCGCGGGCGGTGTCCTTGCTCCCATAAAAAAGGGTTTTTTTTATGCCGATCTCATGAAGTCTTGGAATATCCCCGCCATTATTGTCTCACGGCTTGGCCTCGGTACGATCAATCATACCCTTTTGACAAATGCCTTTTTGCGGTCCATGGAGATTCCGGTCCTCGGGGTGGTGCTCAATGATACCGAAGGGGTGAAGGACATTGCCAGCGAGACGAACCCCGATGCATTACGGGAATATCTCAATGTACCTCTTTTCGGTGTTTTCCCTTATATAAAAGGCGTTCTGGAGGGTACAATAAATCGGAAGCTTGTAGCAGAAACCTTTGCTCGTCATATCGATACGGAAGCCATTATGCGCGCCATTGGTTTAAACACATAAGGCAGGTCACACGACTACAGGCTGTAAGCCGCAGGCAGGTCTCATGTCACACGCTGCAAGTCATAGTCGCTTACAGGTGCTATCTTTATAATTTGAAACGTGAGATTTGTGCCTTGTAACATGAAGCTTGCGGTTACTTGGCGAATTCGTTAAAATATTTCCGCGAGCGTTCTATAACATCCATCTCCACGCAGTAAGCAAGTCTGAAATAGCCGGATCTTCCGAAGCCGATACCGGGAACGCCGAGGATGTGGTGTTTCTGAAGCTCCCTTACAAATTGAATATCATCAGGCATGGGTGATTTCGGAAAGATATAAAAGGCACCCAGGGGTTTTATCACTTCAAAACCGGACTCGACGAGAATATCGTAAATGGCATCCCGTCTCACCTGGTATTCCATGATATCGATACTGGTGTTCTGGAATTTCCCGACAATGCGCTGCATGAGAGCGGGCGCGTTGATGAAGCCCAGGATCCTGTTCGAGAAGATCATGGCGTCCATAAGGGGATTGATATTTTGGATGGCCGGTGAAGCGGCGATATAGCCGATTCTCTCGCCGGCAAGACCCAGATCCTTTGAGTGACAGGTGACAACGATGGTGTCTTCGTAGATGTTGAATACGTCAGGGAGAACGGTGCCATTGTAAATCAGTTTTTTGTAGGCCTCATCGGCGATGAGGAATATTCTCTGGCCATTTTCACGTTTTTTACGCAGGACACTGGCAAGCTCTTTCAGCTCTTCCTCGTTGTAGACTACACCGGTAGGGTTGTTGGGCGAGTTAATGAGGACCGCCTTGGTCTTTTTGTTGATTGCTTTTTCTATCTTGCCGATGTCCAGATGAAAATCGTTTTTTGTATCGACAAGTTTCATGACACCGCCATGGTTTCCTATATAGAACATAAACTCCACGAAATAGGGGTTCGGCACAATTACTTCATTGCCGGGATCGAGGAGCGCCTTGAAGACGACATTCAGTCCTCCCGCGGCGCCGACGGTCATTATAATATTGTCCTTGCTGAAAGGAAGTTTTGTCTTTTCCTTACAATAGTCCGCTATTTCCTGACGGACAAATTCATAGCCGCTATTTGTCATGTACCGGTGCATCCCCTTGGTATCCGACGCGATTATTTTGGCAAGTTCTTCTTTGAATTCCCTTGGTGGCTCTGTAATCGGATTGCCGAGGGTAAAATCGAGTATATTCTCTGGCCCATATTGTTTTTTCAGTTTCTCCCCTTCCTCGAACATGGCCCTGATCCAGGAGGAGGATTTCATTGATTTGCTGATACTCTTTGAGATACCCATGCTTTTCACCTCTTCATATAACGTTTTCTGATTCTGATAAATCCCTCTCGGCTTTTTAGTATCATCTCCATCGGTACGCAGTACGCTATTCTGAAATAGCCTTTTCTCCCGAAGCCCCTCCCCGGAACGACCATAATCCTTTCTTCCTGTTGGAGCGTCCGGACGAATTCGAGTTCGTCTGGTACCGGTGATTTGGGGAACAGATAGAAAGCCCCCATGGGTTTCACACATTCGAACCCGGCTTCCATTAAGATTTCATATAAAACATCCCGTTTTTTCGCGTATTCGCCAATGTTGACAGAGCTTCTTTGAAATTTGCCGACAATCCTCTGAAAGAGAGCGGGGGCGTTTACAAATCCGAGGGTCCTCATGGAAATCATAAGCCCTGAGACCATAAGCTCATAGTCCGGTATACGGGGAGAGATGGCGACATAACCGATCCGCTCCCCCGGCAGAGCAAGGTCTTTTGAATGAGAAGTAACGGCATAGACCAGATCGTAGAGCGCAAAGAGATTAGGCAGTTGAAAACCATCGTAGACCAGTTTCTTATAGGCATCATCGCAAATGATATAGATATCCTGTCCCTGGGCCCTTTTTGTATTGAGAAGCCCAACGAGCCCCTTCATGCTTTCCTCGCTATATACAGCACCAGTTGGGTTGTTGGGACTATTCAGAAGAACTGCTTTTGTCTTTTTCGTTATTGCTTTTTCAATTTTTTCAATATCAAGCTGGAAATCCTTTTTTGTCTGCGCAAGCCGCATGGCGCCGCCGTGGTTCTCTATGTAATTCTTGAATTCCCAAAAGAAAGGTGAGGGAACGATCACTTCATCACCCTTGCTCAGCATGCTTTTAAAGAGGATATTAAGACCGCCCGCGCAGCCCACCGTCATAAAGATATGGTTTGCCGTAAAGGGCACGCCGTGCTGCTCGCCAAGATATATAGCGATCTCTTCACGGACATCCTCATACCCGTTATTTGACATATACCGGTGCATCCCCTTCACAGGATTGCTCAATGTTTCAACGAGTGTCTTTTGAACTTCCTCGGGAGGTTCCGTATCGGGATTTCCCAGAGAGAAATCATAAACTTTTTCCTCGCCGTACATCTTTTTAATCTTGATACCTTCTTCGAACATCCTGCGGGTCCACCCTTCCTGATTAGCGATGAGTTTCTGTATCTTGTTTGAGATAATCATCTTTCCTCCTGAATATAAAAAGCCATGGTTGTATCCCACGGCTTATAGACTAAAAAAGCCATGGGCCCTTGCACCCATGGCTTTTGCTTTATTCAAAGCAATAAAGGCCTGGGTGCAAGCTCCTAAAGTAAAAATAGAAATGAATCGAAAAAGCTTGCATGGTAAAGAAATTAAAAAGAAAAATGGCCCTATTGTCAAGAAAAATGTTTCCGTCAACAAGCAACTGACCTTCGTTGACGGACATCAATAGCCAAATCGGTACAAAGATATATTTACTGTTAATACAGGATATGCTTTATAATTATTCCAAATATATCAAAAACACTAAGGAGGAATTCCTTATGAAATACCGGGTAGGCTAGACGGGGAGGGCTGTGGTTGCACGGTTTGAAGATGGCGAGGAGATCATTGAAAATCTTATAAATATTATCAAAAAAGAAAACATAAGGGCCTCCGTGTTCTATCTCCTGGGCGGTATCACGGATGCGAGAATAGTCGTAGGCCCTGTTGATGATGATGTACGGCCTCCGGAGCCGGTATGGAAGGAGATTGTGGAAAGCCACGAGGCTCTGGGGATAGGGACTATCTTCTGGCACAAGGATGAACCGAAGATACATTTCCACGGGACATACGGCAAGTTCGATAACGTAAAGGCAGGCTGCCTGAGAGATAAAGGGAAAGCCTTTCTCATCATGGAGGTGGTCATCATCGAGATCAAAGGAATAAATGCCGTCCGGGACCTCGATGCCGCAACTAATATGGTGCTTCTTAAACTGGAATGACCGCTTACCTTATATACCGTTCGCTATATGCTTTTGACCTTTTTCCAACGTGCTGTCTGAGAAAGCTTTTTTCCATATTATTGATCATGCGCACGAATTTGCTTATCGGGACCGCGAAGGTAATGACGCCTGTGCGGGTGCGCATGGCCGTGCGGAAACGTCGAACATATCTTTCTTGATGAATTCCGGTACATTTTATAAGATATGGTTTACAAAAATCCTTACCAATGATAACATGAGTATCAGTATCGATTTGCCTGAGAACCAAATGAATTTTTCTCAACGATATAGACGAACAAGATGCTTTTTGTGTTTAGCCCTTTTGTTTGTATCCTTTCGCGCATATGCCCGGGAGATCATTATCAAGGATGGCGGCAACCTCAATCTCAATTTGATGAAGGCTAAGGAAACGGTATCTGCCACGGGGCTACAGCTTGGGCAGGCTTCCGAAAATCTTGAACTTGCAAGCCTGCGCTATCAGGCAGAGCTTGTGGATCCCCTTGAAGTTACTGATGCAAGCGTATCAGACAGCAAAGCGAAACCGTCCAATATCAGCGCTCTCTATGGCTACAAGACTGCACGGGTCAACATTGAAAAAGCGATGGGGAACAGATGACGAAAAACAAAAAATTTATCGGCATTATTATTGTCATTATTATCGCAATGGTTTTTTCCTATGTCTTCATCTTTAAAAAGAAGGTGTTACCCCCTAAGCCCCAGGGTGTGCCTGTCCTTGTCGGTAAGACCGTGAAGAAGACTATGCCTGTTATTATCGAAGCTATCGGCACTGTCGAAGCCTACAATTCGGTTACGGTCTATTCGAGGGTTATGGGACAGTTGACTAAAATACACTTTAAAGAAGGCCAGGACGTACGCAGGGGTGATCCTCTCTTTACGATAGACCCTGCGCCATACCGGGAGAAATTGAAGAATGCCGAGGCAAAGCTCGCGCAGGATCAAGCGCAACTCAAATATAACCAAGAAGAGGCAAAACGATACGCATATCTCTTGGAAAAAAACGCTGTTTCACATTCTGACTATGAAAACAAACAAACCCTTGCACATACCTCGGAAGCGCTGGTCGATTCAGATATGGCAGATGTGGAAAATGCCAAGCTCAATCTCTCTTATTGTTTTATCCGTTCCCCTATCGACGGCCGTACTGGAAGCTATCTTGTCAACGAGGGGACCATGGTAAAGGACAACGACACAAAACTCGCCGTCGTGAACCAGATTACGCCTATCTATGTAAAATTCTCCGTACCGGAGAAGCAATTGCCGGAAATCAGAAAGTTCATGGCGCGGAAGACATTGAAAGTGAAAGCCCTCCCAACTGCGTTGAAAGAAGGGGCCGTGGAGGGGATACTTGCCTTTGTTGACAATGCCGTTGATACCACAACGGGGATGATCACGCTGAAGGCGACCTTTCCGAATAAAGATAAATTTCTCTGGCCGGGCCAGTTTGTGAATGTAACGCTTGAATTATCCCTTGAAGAGGATGCCGTCGTTGTGCCTGCCCAGGCAGTACAGATAAGTCAGAGCGGATCCTATGTTTTTGTAGTAAAACAGGATAATAAGGTTGAATACCGCCCCGTGACGGTAGAACGGGCAATCGGTGATGAAACGGTGCTCTCAAAAGGGGTAACCCCCGGAGAAACCGTTGTCACCGACGGCCACTTGAAATTGAAGGACGGATATCCTGTCGAGATAAGGGAATCCCTGACGCAAGGCAACCCCAAAACGCAAAACCCGCAGGATAATAAAAAGTGAACCTTTCGGAGATATGGATCAGACGGCCCATCATGACCATTCTGGTCATGTTCGGGATACTCTTTTTCGGTGTCATCAGCTATAATTCACTTCCCATCAATAACCTCCCTGCTATCGATTTTCCAACCATTCAGGTGACGGCAACCCTCCCCGGAGCAAGTCCTGAAACAATGGCTTCTACCATCGCAAAACCGCTGGAGAAACAGTTTTCCAGTATCGCAGGGCTCGAATCAATGTCGTCGAAGAACTCCCAGGGCACTACTATGATCACCCTCCAGTTCTCCCTTGAACGTAGTATTGATAACTGCGCCCAGGATGTAAGTACAAAAATAGCTGCCGCACAGGGCGACCTTCCGACCACCATGCCCAGTCCGCCAACCTATAATAAGGTGAACCCTTCAGATCAGCCTATCATCTATATAGCGCTTATCTCAGACACTATGCCCCTTACACAGCTCAATGATTACGGCGAGAACACTCTCGCCCAGAATTTCTCGACAGTGGACGGGGTCGCAGAAGTTAACGTATACGGGCAAAGATTTGCTGTTCGCGTACAGGTTAATCCGAAACTACTGGCCAATAGAGGCATCGGAATAAACGATGTAGAAAACGCCATAAAGAAGGCCAATGTGAACCTCCCAGGAGGGACACTTGACGGTAAATTTCAGGCGTTTACAGTTGATTCCAATGGTCAGCTCATGGTGGCAAACCAGTACCGGTCGGCAATCATAGCCTATCAGAATGGACATCCTGTTCGGGTAAGCGATATCGGCGATGCCATTGACGGCGTTGAACAAGACAAGCAGTCTACCGCATGGTATGGCGCAAAAGATACTATGCGTAGGGCTATCGTTCTTGCCATCAAGAAACAGCCCGGCTCCAATAGCGTCAGAGTTTCAAACGGTGTTAAAGAGATTATTCCACGCCTACAGGCAATGATACCGGAGTCTATAGAATGGCACATACTCTACGATGCATCGGACTATATCAAAGACTCCATCCACGACGTGCAGTTCACATTGCTGCTCACCATTTTTATCGTCCTTATCGTCATATTCCTCTTTTTGAGGTCCGTGAGATCAACGATCATACCGAACATAGCCATTCCCCTCTCGATCATTGCAACATTTGCAGGGATGAACATATTGGGCTACAGCATGAACAACCTCTCACTCATGGCCCTTGTTCTTGCTGTTGGGCTCGTTGTTGATGACGCCATCGTTATGCTTGAAAACGTTATTCGCCGCATTGAAATGGGCGAGAGCGCAATGGAGGCATCTCTCAACGGTTCAAAGGAAATAGGGTTCACGATCCTTTCCATGACGATCTCTCTGGTGGTTGTCTTTATTCCCATCCTCTTCATGCCGGGTATCATCGGAAGACTTTTCCGCGAATTTGCCGTGAGTATTGCCCTTGCCATACTGCTTTCAGGGTTTATTTCCATTACCCTGACACCGATGCTCACGAGCCGCATCCTGAAGAGATATTCGGAAAAGAAAGAGGGTAAATTTTATAGGATAAGTGAAAATGTATTCAATACGGGGCTTGACTTTTACGGTAGAACCCTGAAATGGGTGTTGGGACACCGCCCCCATGCCCTTGCCTTCACCATTTTTATTTTAGTGATAACGGCGTTTCTTTTTATATATATACCGAAAGGATTTTTGCCGGCTCAGGACCAGAATTTTTTGATGGCTTTCACGCAGGCAGCGGACAGAATCTCCTTCGATGATATGGTAAAACATCAGGAAGCCGCAAATAAAATTATGCAGCAGGAACCGGATGTGCTGGATTTTATATCCGTGGCGGGTACAGGCACATACAGTGAAGGTATCATGTTCGGGATGACCAAAAAGAAATCGGACCGCAAACGTTCTGTCGATGAGATTGTTATGGATCTGAGAATAAAGATGAACAGTATACCCGGCCTCGGGGTATTTCCCCAGAATCCGCCCCCGATCCAGATAGGGGCAGGCCACTCATTTGCGCAATACGAGTTGAGTTTGCAGGGTTCCAACCTTGATGAGTTATATAAATACACCGGTATTTTCGAGAGTAAGATGAAGGCACTTCCAGGTGTTGTAGATGTCAATACGGACGTGAAGCTCAATAGTCCCAAGGTGATAATCAATGTCGACAGAGACAAGGCATCCGCCCTCGGTTTAAGCCTGAGCCAGATACAGGATGCATTCTTTTCCGCCTTTGCTTCACGAAAAGTCTCCACTATATACGGCGCCCTCAATGATTACGAGGTTATTCTGGAAGTGCAGCCCGAATTCAAGAAAGACCCCAACGCGCTCTCCTATCTCTATATCCAGTCGACGAGCGGAAAGCTTGTCCCTTTGAGCACTGTTGCACATATCGAAGAGACAACAGGTCCTACGACCGTCAACCATGTGGGCCAGCTCACATCGGCCACCATTGCCTTTAATTTGAAGCCCGGATACCCCATAGGCAATGCCGTGGAAGGGGTAAAGAAGATAACAAAGGATATCAACCTTCCCCAGAGCATAATATACGCATTCCAGGGTTCTGCTCAGGAGTTTCAAAAGTCCTTTGCGGGCATGGGGTTTTTGTTGTTCATCACCATCCTGGTAATTTATATGGTTCTTGGCGTGTTGTATGAAAGCTTCATCCATCCCATCACGATCTTGACTGCTTTACCGCTTGCCGGATTCGGGGCCGTTCTGACGTTGATGCTTTTCGGAAAGGAACTCGATATGTATGGTATGGTGGGCATCATCCTTCTTGTCGGTATCGTAAAAAAGAATGGCATCATGATGGTCGACTTCGCCCTTGAGGAGGAGAGGCAGAAGGGCACTGATCCTGAGGAGTCTATTTATCAGGCCTGTCTTGTCCGTTTCCGTCCCATTATGATGACGACGATGGCGGCGCTTTTTGGATCGCTCCCTATAGCGCTCGGTTTTGGCGCCGGCGGTGATGCCCGTCAGCCCATGGGACTTGCCGTAGTGGGAGGACTCTTTTTTTCTCAGATCATGACCCTCTATGTGACGCCGGTTTTTTACGTTTATTTCGATAAACTCAACCGTTGGCTCTCCCGGGCGAAATAGGATTTGAGATTTGAAATTTTAAATCTCAAATTATCTATTGACCTCGCACATGCTGCCAACATAAAATAGTCTGATTAATTCACGATCACAAATCTCGATTTTTGCTTTGGCATGTCGGGGAAGGAGTTTTATATGGCAAAGGTTTATGACGGTGTTTATTTCATCCCCGGGCAAGACGATCTCATCCCCGATTCTCATGTTTACGTCATCGGTGATCCTGCATCAAAGGACCTTTCCCTTGTTGATGTGGGGTTAACGGGGAAAGGGGGTTACAAGATAGAATCCCTCAAAAAAATGGGTATTGATCTTGCTTCGGTTAAGAGGATCATCATGACCCACACGCACCTTGACCATATCGGCTGTCTTGCCGAGATAAAAAAGGCCATACCGGGAGCAGAGCTCTGGGTCCATAAATATGAAGCGCACCCCATGGAAGAGGGTGATGACAGGGCAATTTACGGCATGGATACGTTCAAGGGCATGTGTCAGATGCAGTATGGCATAGCGCCGGACGCTTTTAAATTCAATGTAGATCGGAAACTTGAAGGGACAGAGACGCTCGAAATCGGGGGGATGGTCTGGGAAGTAGTTTTTATCCCCGGTCACTCGATGGGGGGCATTGCGCTCTATGAGCCTGTTCACAAAATCCTCATTCCCGGAGATGTTGTCTATGCCGACTATGCAATCGGTCGTTTTGATCTCTACGGCGCCGACGCATCCCAATTGAAAGAGTCGCTTAACAGGCTTGCCAAATTAGACGTGGATATCCTTTTACCTGGACACAACCAGATCATCAAAGGGGTACCCGCGGATTACATCAGAAAAACTGCCAAGATGTGGGATCAGTATTTGGTCTGACCATAAGATTCCGCCACAAGCCGTACGTCACAGGCATCAAGTAGCAGTTTTGTTTATTAAGCAAAACTTTCATATACATTGACCTTAACTTGGTCCTCTTCCTCGTAGAAGACTGCAGAGTTGTATTCTTCATAACAGTCAAAAAAGAGCCTTCCGATTATTATACGAACGTTCGGATAACAGTTCTCCCTAATCTTTACAAGCGGCTGAACAGACTTTGCCATGGTAGTTTCCAGCATACCCATTTCACCTTCCAGCTCCTCTATATTGTGTCCGAGCTCTTCTTCGGTGGCAATAAGTCTGGTATAGTGTATTCTTTTTTCTTCCGAGAGAGGACCTGCCCGTCTTAATTCTTCCAGTGTCCTTATATGTTTTTTTATTTCATCGTATAGTATATCCTACTTTTGATAATACCCCCTTGAGGTTTTTTAACTTTGCAATAGTTTTTGGTCCGTATACTACCTAAATATGCGTTCTGTTTGCAGCACCGGAACCCAGGATGTTGGTTGTGATGAAGTTTCTGGCGCTGAGTGTTCCGCCAAAAACCCTTCCTTTTCCAAGGATAGCATCAATAGTGTCGCCTGCCGAGATTTCTGAGTTAAGTATATCGCCAACAATTACGCGGCATAGCAGTTCTCAACGAAAAACATGTGAATATCCCGGCCCGCCTTTATGGAACCTTTGTTTGCACCGAGGACACCGCCTTTGATAGAAATATCTCTTCCAGCTTCAATGAAACAATCCTCAACAATACCCTGTATTTCAATGTCTTGCGTTGCTTTGACGGAAAATTCCCCCACCACTCGTCATTGGAGAGTGCGGCATTTCTCCCTGCTGCAAGCTTGACATCCTTTCCAGGTTTTGCAGGGATTGTTTTTCCTGTGATCGTACAGCCGGGTTCGCCTGATGTTGGCGGAATTTTCCGTGTTAAGGTATCCCCTTTGTTGACGGCGAAGATCATCTGCAGCTCCCTGTAGTCCACTTTATTGTGCTCAAGCTCCTTCGGCGATATTTTAAACTCTAAGGGAAAATCGTACTCGATCCGTGCATCGATGCAGTGTATCGGTTCTTTGCCTTTTGCGAAGAGGACAGGTTTGTCGTACACGTTTTCTGAAAAGACATAGTGAGCCGTATCATGGTCGACGCCGAATGTTATCCCGGCTTGTTGTATTTTTTCCTGTGCATCATCTAACGTGATATCTTTTCCGCCATATGCAGGCGTTAAAGTGAGATAAGCTGGCATTGTGTTTTTTTTAATTTTCACCTCCAGCGCCCCATCTTTTGCAAAAGCAGCCACAAAGGGATTATTGGTGACACCCCTTTCAAGTTCTTTTTGTATGGCAACTTTGTCTATCCAGTAAGGGATATCAGCTGCCTTCAATGCGTCAACTACATCATCACAGGCGGGGTAGGAATCCGTTTTTTCGATTGTTACATATGCCTTTTTCTCTTCTTCCTTCAATTCGATAATGATCGCCCGATACGAAGAAGTATCGTCCGCGCTTATTGTTGTTTCAACCGGTATTTTTCTTGTGCTGTTTCCCAAAGCGGTTCTATGTGCCGGATTGATCGGTGCAGTAATGAGGTTTCAACAACGCCGATGCAGTGAGCCTTTTATATTGTCCTATGCGACAATGTTCTGTGAGGAAACGACCCAATGTCTCTGGAGATGATTTTCCCGCTGGTGTGTCTTTGAATACACCCAAAATATCTACCTCTTTTGTCCAGTTATCGGCAATATACGGAAAATATTAAGAAATCTGAAGGGTTATCATTCTCAGCGATGAGATTGATACGTCAGGGCAGTCAGCTATCAGCTAAGGCGCATTACCGCCATATGGATAGGGCCTTGTTATGGATTCGCTGCTTCAACTTCAAGTCGCATCATTTTAATATGAACTAAGCCATTGTCATCAATCGGAAATCTTTCCAAATATAGATTTATAATATCGTCAATAAATTGATCACAGTTATTTTCCGGGATTCTTTCTGTATAGGGCAGCCATGTTGTTCTAATCCAGCCGGCAAGGCCGTCTTTCCCTTTTTGAGTCATATCTTTGGGAATTAACTCAATCCGTTTTGGGTTCAATCCAACGTCCTTTAACCATCGCCCATATTCTTTTGGTGAACAAAAGGTATAGGGGAATGAGAAATCTTCAAAATATATCTTCCATTTATTTTTTTCGATAACATCATTCACGGTATTGATAATATCTTGGGCATTCCCCTTGCCGCCCATTTGGAAGAGGAGCTTACCGTCTTTCTTCAGGCCCTTCCCAACGCCCTGAAGTACCCGCAGATGGTCCTGTACCCAGTGCAGCGTTGCGTTCGAAAAGATAACATCAAAGGCATTGTCGAAATTGAGATTGAGCGCATCACGGATCTGAAAGCGCATGTTGGGGCAGGTTTCTTTTGGATATGTCTGCTTGGCATGTTCAATCATTTCTTGTGCGCTGTCTATGCCGACAACAGAACCGCGCGGAAGCCTTTTCGCGATCTCAAGGGTCGCTTTCCCGTCACCGCAGCCGACATCGAGTACCTTCTCATCGCCTCTGAGATCAAGCTTGTCGATAAGCTCCAGCGCCCAGGTTAACTGAGCGGAAGAACTCTTACTATAATCTTTCGCATTCCATCGACACATCATTTAGTTTTCACTTTGAATTTTTGTTCTTGTATATGCTACAATACACAAAAATGTATCAGGAGGTCAAGAATGATTAACAGACGAAGCTTGTACGTTGTTTTTGTTGCTATGGTTATTTTGTTTTTTACAATTTTTGCAGGTTGCGCCAAGCCGCCTACAGAAGAGATGACAAAGGCAGAAAAGGCCGTGGAAGAGGCAAAACAAAAAGAAGCCCCCGTTTATGTGCCGGAC
>Ga0182011_10001459_pt1 | contig 20698 bp, 17 predicted proteins | sample 711E1DmetaG_FD_120481 | JGI IMG/M metagenome (GOLD analysis project Ga0182011, IMG submission 120481) | Permafrost microbial communities from Stordalen Mire, Sweden - 711E1D metaG | ecosystem: Environmental > Terrestrial > Soil > Wetlands > Permafrost | place: Sweden: Stordalen | collected... | reverse complement strand
CGTCTGCCGCGCCTCTTCGTCGGCCAGAATCTTGGTTCGCGCGTTGTCGATCAGCACCACATGAAAGTTGCGCGGGCCGTCGCCCTTGGCCGTCTTGTCCACGCCGGTCCAGATCGAATTGTAGGGATTCATCCGCTCGCCGGTCGCGCTTCTCGGCAGCAGTTGCAGCATCACTTCCAGGTCGGAGTACTTCGGCAGCACCTTGTCGATGCCGGCCACCGAGATCAGCGTATCGGGCAGCGTCAAACACATGCGCCCGTTGCCTTCGCTCTCGACGATGCAGACGCCGCCCGTGTCAGCCACCAAAAAGTTCGCGCCACAAACCGCCGTCTTGATGCGCAGAAACTTCTCGCGCAGAAAACGCCGCGAGGCGTCGGCAAGGTCCGGCGGAGTCCCGCCCAGGTCTGGCAGATTCATCTCGCGTTTGAAGATCTCGCGAATCTGCGCGCGATTTTTGTGCAGCGCAGGCACCACAATGTGCGATGGCTGGTCGTGCCCAAGCTGAATAATCAGCTCCGCAAGGTCGGTCTCATAGGCATGAACGCCTGCGGCCTCCAACGCCTGATTAAGCTGAATCTCCTCGCTGGTCATCGTCTTGATCTTGATGATCTCGGTCGGCGATTCACCCTGTGGTCCGCTGGTCTTCACCAGCTTGACAACGATCTGGCGCGCCTCTTCAGCGTCGCGCGCCCAATGCACCACGCCGCCCGCCGCCGTGCAGTTCTTCTCAAACTCCAACAGGTAGTAGTCCAGATGGCGCAGCGTATGCCGCCGAATCTGCCGTGCCGACTCGCGCAGGCCCTGCCAGTCCGGCATCTCCGCCACCACCTTCGCGCGCTTGGTCTGAATCACCTTGGTCGCATGGCGCACGTTCTTGCGCATCTGCGCGTCATTGACCAACGCGCGCGCCGCCACCTGAAACTTCGGCGCTGTCCTCGGATCTAATCCCGCTCCACTCATCACTCGTATCCTCGTCGTAGTGAGTTGTGAGTAAAAGCACCCGCTCACAACTCACAACGGTTCTTATTCTTTCCCGGCCAGAATCTGCGCGATATGCAATGGCCTGACTCCGGTGCGTTGCCGATGCAGCGACCCGCCGATGTGCATCAGGCAGGAGTTGTCGCATCCCGTCACGACCTCGGCGCGCGTGTTCAGCACGGTGCGGACCTTGTCGGCCAGCATCGCGCTCGATACCTCGGCGTTTTTGATGGCAAACGTCCCGCCGAATCCGCAGCACTGTTCCAGATTTTCAATCTCGACGAAGTCGATGCCGCGGACAGCCTTCAACAGCCGCTGCGGCCCGTCGCCGAGGTGCAGGCTGCGAATCCCGTGGCAGCTCGCGTGATAGGTAACGCGGTGTGGGAAGTAGGCACCCACGTCCTCAAGCCCCAGCTTGATCGTGAGGAACTGTGAGAACTCCCAGATCTTGGGCAGGATCGCGGCCACATCGGCCTTCAGCTTCTCGTCCTTCGACCGCTCGGCCATGATGGGGTAATGGTCCTTCATCATCGCGACGCAGCTCGTAGAGGGGCAAACAATTACCTCGGAGTCCTTGAACTGCTCCAGAAAGCGTGGCAACAGCGGCAGCGCCTCCTCCTGATAGCCCGTGTTCCAATGCATCTGGCCGCAACAGGTCTGTCCGGCTGGAAAATCGACCGTATGTCCGAGTCGCTCCAGCACCTTCACCACGGCCTGCCCCGTCTCCGGGAACAGCGTGTCGTTATAACAAGTGATAAACAGTGAAACTCGCAAACCTCTCCCCCATTCCCATCGAAGGCTGTCGCCGTCGAAACCCCACAAAAGAATACCCAGCCGCATGAACCCGCCGTCGTCCCCATAAATCGAATCGATACACGCGAATCGCTCTTGAGCCGGATATTCCTTGCTCTCCACCATATTCTATGGAGCAATCCTTAGTCCACTGGAGGTTTTATTTCCCGTTTAATTTCCCCTCGGTGGACCCAGTCGCGTAAGATAAAAGCGCCTATTAACTTCGTCCTTCACCGGGATTGACCTTCCCGGAATCAACCTTTACCCCTTCACCATTCATCGTAGCGAGGCCCTGTGGGATCGAATCTGTTTCTTGGCGTTATCTACAACATGATCGGGGGCTTTGCCTCCGCCACCAACTTCATTCCGTTCCGTCAGATCAAGCGCTGGTCGTGGGAAGTCTACTGGCTGATTCAAGGTTTTGCCGCCTGGATCATTGCGCCCACCGTGCTGGCCCTCATCTTTGTGCCCAACGCGTTCGGCATTCTAGCCACGGCTCATGCTGACCCGGCCAACCACGCCATCACCTACGCGCTGGCCTTCGGAGCGCTCTGGGGCGTCGGCGGACTCACCTTCGGTTTGGCAATTCGCTACCTGGGCTTCGCGCTGGGTTATTCCATCGCCCTCGGCCTCTGCATGGTCTTTGGAACGCTGATTCCACCCATCTATCACGGGCAGATCATGGCCATCGCCCACACCCACTCTGGCCAGATCACTCTGCTCGGCGACCTGATCTGCTTCTTCGCCGTTGCGGTCAACGGTATGGCCGGTCTCTCCAAGGAGAACGAGATCACCCCCGAGGACAAGATCGAAGCGGGCGAACAGAGCTTCTCCTTCGCCAAGGGCATCGCCATCGCCATCGCCGCCGGTGTGATGAGCGCCTTCTTTGCCTTCGGTCTGGACGCTGGCGCGCCGATTGCCGCCATCGCCAAGCCGCTGCTGATCGCCGCTGGCCGTCAGGACATCTGGCAGAATCTCCCCGTCCTGATCGTCATCCTCTGGGGCGGATTCCTCACCAACGTCGTCTGGACGGTTGTTCTCATCGTCAAGAACGAGAGCTACCGCCAGTTCTTCGGCGAGCCAGGAGTCAATCCCATGCGCGGCGCCCCAACCTCCGGCGACACGCTCGTGGACTTCGACCCGCTCGATCCCTCCACCTACGACCGCATCGCCCCGCACACGCTCATCGCCAATTACCTCTTTGCAGGCCTTGCGGGCGTCATCTGGTACTTTCAGTTCTTCTTCAACTCCATGGCCAAGACCAAGATGGGCATCTACGACTTCTCTTCGTGGACTCTTCTAATGGCCTCGGTCATCGTCTTCGCCACCCTCTGGGGCCTGTTGCTGAAGGAGTGGAAGGGCACCAGCATCCGCACCAAGCTGCTGGTCACCGCCGGTCTCGCTCTCTTGATCGGCTCCATCCTCGTCATCGGCTACGGCAACTATCTGCTGTCGATTCACCAATAACGTCGGCGAGTTTCCGCGGTAAAACGTCGCATTCTTGCCCCCTGAAAGGTATACTTAAGCCGTAATTTGCTTGGCACAGCGCAGGGGAGTAGCACCTTATGGAGAAAACATCGCCTCTGGTTCTGTGTGTAGACGACGAGGTCGTCGGCTTGAGCGTTCGTCGGCTGCTGCTGGAGCACGTTCACTACCGGGTTCTGACCGCCACCGACGGTCCGAGCGGCATCGAGGTGTTCGCCGCCAATCCGGTCGACGCCGTCATCCTCGACTACGCCATGCCCGGAATGGATGGCGGCCAGGTTGCACACCAGATGCGCCAGATCAAGCCCGAAGTCCCCATCATGATCCTCTCGGCCTTTGTCGATCTTCCCGAAGAAATCCTCTCGTTGGTTGACCTTAGAATGACCAAGGGAGAAGGAGCCCTCGCGCTCTTTGAAAAACTGGGCAACCTTCTCGCGTGCCGCCGCATCCCATCGTTTGCGGAGAAGGTTGCACCGCACAGCGACGAATCGCTTCTGTCCGACAGAAGGTCCGACAGAAGGTCCGACAGAAGGTCCGACAGAAGGTCCGACAGAAGGTCCGACAGAAGGTCCGACAGAAGGATGAGCCAGTTTGGAGATTAAGCGATTCAAGCAAACCCTGAGGCAGGTCTTCCTCGTCCCAGTCGTAGCCTGCCTACTACTCGCCATCGTCCTCGTCTGGCAGATCCGCGGAGCCAACGACACGGTTGGCCTCATTCAAGAATCCGACCAGAGAATCGCCCTCGCCATCCAGTTGGAGAAGCTCGTCGTTGACGAGGAGACAGGTCTGCGCGGCTACCAGACCACCTCTGACCTACGCTTTCTCCAGCCTTACTACGACGCGGAAGTCCCCTTTCAACGGACCACCGCCAGACTTCAGACCATCATTCGACCGGAGCAGGCGCAAAGTCTCCAACAGTTCATCGAAGATCACCAGACCTGGAATGAGGCCTTTGCCGAACCGCTGATCGCGACTATCGCCGCCGGAGGTCACGCCAACGACGTCAATCTGAACCTACAGGGCGTGACCATCATGAACGCGATGCGCGCCCAGCTAAAAATCATCTCTTCCACCTCCGAGCAGCGCAGCGAATACCGCATCGCCGAGTGGCATTATCAGACCCGACAGCTCATCCTCCTGCTTCTTGCGCTCGCCTTGGCCATCGGACTTCTCATCGGCCTATTCACGCGCTACCGTCTCGAGTCGGTCTCTGCGGCCTTCCGCAGCTCGATCGAGCTCGAACGCAAGACGCGCGCCGCCCTAATCGCCAACGAGAAGCTGGCCGTCGCCGGTCGCCTTGCCGCCACCATCGCCCACGAGATTCACAACCCTCTCGACTCGGTTGCAAACCTTCTCTACCTCCTGCAACACCAGCCAACGGAGAATGAATCGAAGGAATACCTCCAGATGGCACAGTCGGAGCTGGAGCGCGTCACCCAGATCAGTCGCGCCATGCTCAGCCTCTATCGCGAATCCATCGCGCCGGTCACGGTCAATCTCAAAGAGGTGCTCGACGACCTGCTGCTGCTCATGCAGCGTCGCTTCCTGACGCTCGGCGTCATCGTCTCCGCCGACCTGCCGACCAATATCTCCGTCGAAGGATTCCCCGCCGAACTGCGTCAGGTCTTCACCAATCTGATTCTGAACGCAGCCGAAGCGGCAGGCAGCGGCGGAACCGTTCTGGTGCGCATCTCTGCCCGCCACAGCCCTGCCTCAGCCGATCACACGCTCGCGCCCGGCGCCTTGGTCGAGATCTCCGACAACGGCCCCGGCATCCTTCCCGAGAACCGCAAACACCTCTTCCAACCCTTCTTCACCACCAAGGGAGAGAATGGCACCGGACTCGGCCTCTGGGTCTCGCAGGGCATCATCCACAAACACTCCGGCACCATTGACATTTCCAGCCACACCGAAGGCCCCTCCCACGGCACCGTCGTCACGGTCTTCCTCGCCACCAACCCCGTCCTCCAATTCGGCAAAGAATAAGCCGTCTCGGAATTGCTGTAGGCCCAAAATAGTTGTCATTCTGAGCGGAGCGAAGAATCCCCGCATTTCGTTCATGCCACAATGCTCTACACTTGCAGCCTTTGTGGAAATGTCCTAATCGGCATTCATCCGCCAGCAGTTCTAAGTGAGGCAAAGCCGACCGCGGATGAACACGGATTAAAGACAGAGCGGTCTTGCTTTATCCGTGAAGATCCGCGTTTATCCGCGGTCGGCTTCTGTTTTCATGCTATCTTCGACGCGGTTGGTCCCTGTATACGCCCGAATTGCCCCACTTAGAACTGCTGGCGATTGCGCACCACACTATCCCCTTCTACCGGCGCGGAGATATAGTATTGTTCTCGTGGCATCGCCCTCGCGGCAACTTGCCGATAAGACTCGCAACACGCGTCAGAAAGAGAGTCCCATGATGATGCCGTTTAAGTCGCTATCAAGAGCCCTTGTCGTTGCAACCTGCCTTGTTCTTACCTCCGTCGCCGCCCATGCACAGTACAAGGTTCACGCCATGTCGGGTACGATCACGGTCGTCCATCCCAAGATTCAGATGACCGACATTGCGACTGACGATGGAACGTCAGGATCCTTCGAGTGGTTGGCCAAAACCGGCGAAGCCGTTGACTTCGACAAGAGCGTCAGCGCCGACACCGTCACCCCCGACAAGCTCACCACCAAAGACGCGCAGATCATTGCCTTCTACTTCGGCACCGGAAACGTGCGCACACTGGTCGCCGTGCGCGATCTGGGCACCACCCCGCTGATCAAGGCCATGGGCATCGTGTTGCGCTTCAACAAAAAGGCGCATCAGTTGACCCTCATGAATATGGCCGGAGCCGAAGAGACCTTTCAGCTCGATGCCAAGACGATCACAGACACGTACCTTGGCGTAGCGGCCAACTTCAAGTACGATTTCTCCAAAAAACAGCAGGTGCATGTACTAGCCACACAGGCCAATGGAGCCGAGAAGGCACTACTGATCGTCCCGGCCTACTAGGTCTCTGACCACCTGATGTTGTACCTCAGTGGCCCCCCTCTTGCAACGTACTTGTTCTTGCCACGAGGGTGGGATCGAACAAATTCACGCGGTCAGAGACCTAGGGATCCGCAGTCGCAACTCTGCAGCAAAAATCGTCGTACAGGATCGCACTATGAACGCATCCTCCGCACTTCCGTTTCCGCGTACCAGTCCGCTTGCAGGCATTGGCTCACTCGCGCGCTTCGCTTGGTTCGTCGTCTTCTACAACGTCGTTGTCATCGTCTGGGGAGCGCTGGTGCGGGCCTCGGGATCGGGTGCTGGTTGCGGCAACTACTGGCCGCTATGCAATGGGCAGGTGATTCCTATCTCGCCGGGATTTCACACCCTCATTGAGTTCACCCATCGCATGATGGTCGGCGGCTCGACCTTGCTGGTGCTGGCGCTGCTGCTGTGGACCTTTCGCGCAACGGCGAAGGCGCAGGCGGCACGCGCGTTTGCCGTCGCATCGACTCTGCTGCTGCTCAACGAGGCCTTCCTCGGCGCGTTGCTGGTCAAGCTGGACTACGTCAACGGCAATCCGTCCACCGGACGCGTGGTGCTGCTGGCGATTCATCTGGGCAACACGTTGCTGTTGATGGGCGCGCTGACGCTGACTGCACACTTTCTCTCGACCAGGCAGAGATGGTGCGATCTGCCGATCAAGCGCAGTCTGGTCAGCGTGATCGTGGGTCTGGCAACGACCGTCATTGTCGGCGTTACGGGTTCGGTCGCTGCACTGGGAGACACGCTCTACCCGGCGACTTCGCTGCGAGCCTCCTTCGCTCAGGATCTGACCGCTCACTCGCCGATGCTGCTGCGCCTGAGGCTGGTGCATCCCGCAGTGGCACTGCTCGCAGCGCTGTTTGCGGTCTGGCTAGTGGCGCACTCGCGCCGCGGTGGAGCGGCAGCAACGACCGCGCATTGCGTTCGCCTTGGCGGCTGGGTTCTGGGTCTGCTTGGGCTGCAATTCGCGTTGGGCGTCGCGGACATTCTGCTGCTTGCGCCCGCTTGGATGCAACTGCTGCATCTGCTAGGAGCAGACCTGTTCTGGGTCGCGCTGGTTCTGCTGGCCGCCGAGGCCTTGTGGCCAGTCGAGACGATCACAGTCCCCGCCCCGGAGTCCGTGTAGAAGCCACCGCATAGGGCCAGTAATCGGTGCCGGATCAGCACCGGGGTATGGCAACACAACATGACAACTGAGCATCAAAATGCGTATATTTCTCTAGTCTGAAAAATATTTTCAGATGCGCACGGTCGACGGTGCCACCGCTTCGTCGGCAGAATGGAAGCCTGAGCCCAATGCCTGTTGCCCCAATCCCCGCCGCAATGCTGCTCGCCGTTACCCAGTTGACACACCTCGCACCCGTTGATATTGCGATTCTGCTACTTTACTTCGCGATGGTCATCTTCATCGGCTTCTACGTGAAGGGCTCGACCAACACCAGCGAGCAGTTCTTTCTGGCCGGTCGCGAGATGACAGCATGGATCGCCGGCCTGAGCTTCGTCTCCGCCAACCTCGGTTCGCTGGAGCTGATGGGCTGGGCCGGAGCGGCGTATCAATACGGCATTCTGGCCACGCACTGGTATTGGATCGGCGCAATTCCCGCAATGCTCTTCCTCGGCATTGTGATGATGCCGTTCTACTACATCTCGAAGACGCACTCGGTTCCGGGCTACTTGCAACTGAGGTTCGGCGAGGGAGCGCGCGCGGTCTCCGGCGTCTCGTTCGCCTTCATGACGATCCTGATGAGCGGCGTCAACATGTACGCGATGGCGGTCGTCATGCAGGTCGTCCTCGGGTGGAACATCAATTTCTCGATGTGGGTTGGCGCAGTAACGGTGGCCATCTACGTCATGCTGGGCGGCTTGCGCTCGGCGATTATCAACGAGGTTCTACAGTTTGTGCTGATCTGGGCGGGCGCGATTCTGATCCCGATCCTTGGCCTGATTGAGGCCGGCGGATGGACCAACCTGAAGGCGCAGATCGCCGCGCGCATGGGCAGCACCGAGTACATGCACATGTGGTCGACGCTGGGAAGCTTCAGCGGCAACCCGATGGGGGTGCATTGGACCGGCATCGTCTTCGGACTGGGCTTCGTCATTGCGTTTGGCTACTGGACCACGGATTTTCTGGTCGTGCAGCGCGTTCTTTCGGCCAACAGCCTACGCTCCGCGCGCATGGCTCCGGTGATCGGCTCGGCCTTCAAGATGTTTGTGCCGTTCTTCGTAATCCTGCCCGGACTGCTGGCTCTGGTGCTACTGAAGGACCCCTCCGGTCACCTGATGCAGCTCTACCCTGATGGCAGCGACATGGTGCTGAACCACGGCGCGCACAGCTTCAACCAAGTGCTGCCGCTGATGATGATTCGCTACCTTGGACCGGGCTTGCTGGGCCTTGGCATCACCGCGCTGGTCGCGGGCTTTATGTCCGGGATGGCAGGCAACGTCAGCGCCTTCTCGACCGTGTGGACCTACGACATCTACGGCGCGTACATCAACAAGAAGGCCACCGATTCGCACTACGTCCTGATGGGGCGCTGGTCGACGATCGTCGGTATGGCGATCTCAGTGGGCACGGCGTATCTGGTAATGGGTTCGGCCAGCATCATGGACTACGTGCAGGAGCTTTTCAGCTTCTTCATTGCACCGCTGTTCGGCACCGTCATTCTGGGCATGTTGTGGAAGCGCGCCACCAAGGCTGGTGGATTCTGGGGATTGCTCTCCGGCACCGCGTCGTCGATCTTCATGTGGTTGGCCGTGATGCATGACAAGACCAACATCCGCTTCATGATCCTGCAACCCCACGCCTCGGCGGACACGATCCTGCGTGTGCAGGCGATGGCCGCCAACCTCTACCGCGCGGCTTGGTCGTGGCTGGTCTGCGTTCTGGTCACGATCATTGTCAGCTACTGCACCAAGCCCATCGCCGAAGAGAAGCTCGTCGGACTGGTCTACGGCGCAACGGCAATTCCCGACGACGGATCGACCAAGCTCTACCAGAAACCGGTCTTCTGGGCCATCGCCGTCGCCACCGGCCTATTCATCCTCAACATCTGGCTCTGGTAGGACGGTTCGAGAAGTGACGCTACACAAACGATCACGCGCAGCGAACGAACATACGGGGATTCTTCGCTGGGCTCAGAATGACAATCGATATTCCTCGATAGCAAGAGTTAGAAGACAGCAAGTTGCAACCAAGGAGAAACCACAATGTCCACTCCCCACGCCGATTCCAGTCCCAAGACGATGCTCTCTATCTGGTTCTTTGTCGGCGTCCTCATGCTCTCCTGCGGCGCTATCATCTTCGCCCAGGGCATCTACGAGTTCTGGCATCCGGGCACGACCGTCCTTGCCAACCTTCACCCGGCCTTCTGGTGGGGCATGTTGATGACGCTGTTCGGGGCCTTCTACACCATCCACTTCCGTCCCGGCAAAGGGTAATACCTCACCCCAATTTAACTGATCGAAGCTGGATCGTTGATCGAGAATCGGCGAGAATCACAATCAAGTCTTTTCGTTTAAAAATCGGTTCCATCGGTGAAGATCGGCGTTAGGCCTTTTCCCGATGGACCACAAACACCAAGGAGCTGTGTAATGTCCAAGCAAATGACCATGGGAGTTCTCGTCGGCAACCGCGGATTCTTCCCCTCTCACCTCGCGACTTCGGGTCGCCTTGAAATCATCGCCGCGCTGGAAGCCGCTGGAATCAAGCCCATCGTGCTCGATCCAGAGACCACCGCACACGGCGCGGTCGAAACCTACGAAGACGCGAAGAAGTGCGCCGCTCTGTTCAAGGCGCACGCCGCAGAGATCGACGGCCTCATCATCACTCTGCCCAACTTCGGCGAGGAGCGCGGTCTGGCCGACGCCATCCGTCTGGCCGACCTACGCGTTCCCGTGCTGATTCAGGCCACGCCCGACATCTCCAGCAAGATGACCATCGCGCATCGCCGCGACAGCTTCTGCGGCAAGATGTCGATCAGCAACAACCTGCGACAGTACGGCATTCCCTTCTCGCTGACGACGCTGCACACCGAGGCGCTGGATTCTGCTGAGTTCAAGGCCGACCTCGCGTCGTTCGCCGCCACCTGTCGCGTCGTCCGCGGTTTGAAGAATATGCGATTGGGTGCCATCGGCGCGCGTCCCGCGAACTTCAACACCGTGCGCTACTCGGAGAAGCTGCTGGAGCGCTCGGGCATTACCATCGATACGCTGGACCTGTCGGAAATCCTCGGACGTATCGAGCGCACCAAAGACAACGACGACGCAACCCAGGCCAAGCTGGCCGCCATCAAGAAGTACGTCCCGGTGGGCGAGACGCCCGAGGCCGCTCTGCTGAAGATGGCCAAGCTGGGCGCGGTCATCGACGGTTGGATGGCCTCCAACTCGCTGGACATCACCGCCGTACAGTGTTGGACCTCCATTGAGGAGTATCTCGGCATCGTTCCCTGCACCGTCATGTCAATGATGAGTGAGAAGCTGATCCCTTCGGCCTGCGAGGTCGATGTGCTGGGTGCCATCTCCATGCACGCGCTGACGCTGGCCAGCGAGACTCCGTCGGCGCTGCTCGACTGGAACAACAACTACGGCGACAACCCCGATAAGGCCATCTGCTTCCACTGCTCCAACCTGCCCAAGCACTTCTTCAACGAGGGCGTGAAGATGGACTATCAGCTCATCATCGCGGGCACGGTGGGTAAGGCCAACACTCACGGGACACTCGAAGGCCGCGTCAAGGCTGGGCCGATGAGCTATGCGCGCTTCTCCACCGACGACTTCACCGGTCAGATCAAGGGCTACGTCGGCGAAGGAGCCTTCACCAATGACACGCTAAATACCTTTGGCGGCGTGGGCGTGGTCGAGATTCCTCACCTACAGGAGCTGCTGCGCTACATCTGCGAGAACGGCTTTGAACACCACGTTGCGACCAGCTTCTCCTCGACCGCAGCGCCAATCTACGAGGCCGCGACCAAGTACCTGAACTGGCCGATGAACTATCATAAGTAGCCCTCAACGCCGCAAGCGTTTGAGTAAAAGTGTTGAGCACGAAAAGCGTCGCGCGGTGAGAAATTTCGCCGCGCGGCGTTTTTTGTTCGGGAGCCATTTTCGAGATGAGACGGCAAAAGCCATGCCAAAAACGCTCTAATCTTCGAGAACGACCTCATGCAATGGGCTTGCATGGATGGGGCACCCGGCGGCGGCGGAAATAATCGGCGGGCGAGCCGTAGTGGCCGCGCGCTAGCTCGCGCTGGATGGACAGCCGAAGGAAGTTCGGACAACGATTACGGTCGTCTTTCAGTTGGGAAGCTAGCCCCCCTCCCCCCCCCCGGGGGGTACTTTGGACGGAAGTCTAATCATTTGATCACTTACGAGGGGTCTAGTCTGCAAAGTAGTCATTCTATTGTAGTTACACACAAAGTATTCATTCGAATGTAGTTAATGGATCATCGGGTCCATCGGAGGGGACTTTGGGGTAGCCGTACTGCTCGAAGAAGAGATCGAGGAGGGATTTGGGGCGGTCTTGCGGTAGTGGGGCCTGAGCGGACGGCGAGGAAGCGGCGATGGAGTGAGGAAGCTGCGGCGGACGACGATGAAGCTGCGGGCGGAGTCGGAGTCGGCGAAGTGGTCACGGTTGATGGAAATGTTGGGAGAATCGGTTGTTTGCATGATGCTTGGCCCTTTCTTGCGGTGAGTGGTGGGTTAAATGCCAAGGGCCGCAAGTTGCGTTCGCGGTGCGAACGACTTGCGGCCCTGCTTCGATGTCTTTACGACTGCGGTCGCCTTTACGACGCGCGCCGATCTTTCTTGATCTCTACACCTATTTTACCGGATTGGCCAAAACTAGTATGCCAACCTTTTGGACTATATTTTGGCGTGGAAGCTGTTTTGTTTGTTGGAGTTGAATTTTTAGAGACGCTTCGAGCCCCTTGACAAGATTCTGGAGATTGGCGGCTAGGCTAGCCTTCTCGTAACCCACCCTTCGCTAGAAAAAAGCGAAGGATGGGGCACCCGCTGTTTGTGGGAAATCAAGATTTAAAAAACTTTGGGTGGGCCACCCGCCCAGATGTCGTTCAGATCGTCGGCGGCATTGGGAGAGACGACGAATGGCTTCACGGATGAATGTTCTGGACCACGCGGCGTTGGGCTAGGACTTCCAGCAGGCGGTCGCCGGGGATGCCTTCGCCACGGTCGATCTGGGCCATGCTCTCTTGCAGGCGGACGTTGAGGGCGGACTTGCTGCGCTCCAGCCACTCCTCCTCAGCTTGCAGTAGGTCGAGAGCTTGGGAGATGACCTCGGCGGGCGAGCCGTAGTGACCGCGCGCAAGCTCGCGCTGGATGCGCTCTTCGCTGCCGGGATCAAGGCCGATCGCCATAGAGGAAATATCCCGCTGGGATGGCGCGCTACGAAGAAAAATTGGGCGGGAGCAGTTCGCTCGCGCGAATGCCCACCCATGCGATGAGACCGCATGGATGGGGCACCCGGCACCCGGCCCGAGAAAACTGGGACTAAGTTGTTATACCCTATGCACTTCTGCGTTTGCGATATAAAACAGCTAAAAGCGAATGTTTGGCGTAATCTAAAAAAATAAACATTTGACATGCATCTGCCGATACTGGTTTAGTATCATATGTAGTATCACTCGTGCTCGCTGTGGTTGAAGCTTATGCCGCACGAGGGAAGCGCTCAATCTATCGGAGGACATAAATATGGATTACTCGTCCAGATGTATAAATCACGAGTGGAGAATCAAATGGCCCCGCAAGAGAAGCTGCGTAAACGAATATCCGAGATAATCTCACGACCAAAGGCTGTCAATAGCGAAGAAATCGAGTGGGTGATGGATCAACTCGGCGCGACCAAGCGCCAAGCTAAGCATGGGATATTGTTCGCCTTACCTAATTGTAAAAAGCCTTTGATGCTGAATCCTCATAACAACGGAAAGAAGTATCTACCGTCATATTGTGTAGCAGACTTCTGTGATCGCATGGTCGAGCTAAAACTTTATGAATTGGATGAAGGACATGATGACAAATAAGGAATACCTCGCACTTCCATACACGATGATCGTGAAGTGGAATGTGGATGATGAAGTTTACGTCGCTCGTGTAAAGGAAATTGACGGATGCACGGGACATGGTTCATCAGAAGCAGAGGCCTTGGCCATGCTTCGAGACAATTTGAGTGAGTGGGTATCTCTCTGTTTGGAGACCGGCGATTCTATTCCCGTTCCGACTGAAGACGATATTCTCCCCAGCGGTAAATGGCTACAGCGGGTTCCTAAATCCCTGCACAAGCGATTGATTGAATGTGCCGAAGGTGAGGGAGTGAGCCTCAACACCTATGTAACGACATGCCTTGCTCGATCTGTCGGTAGTGCTGACGCGAATGTGATGCAATCAACTCCGGCTGAGATTCCAACTTTACAAGCGAGTGAGCATCATTTGCTTGGACAATGTTTCTCTCCGCCTCCTTTCTATGGAGGCGGAGAGCCTGCCGGGATTTATATTCAGGCCGAAAATAAATTAGGTGCCGAAACCTTAATAGTTAAGTCTGTCAATTTTGGTGTAATTAGTTCGACCGCGGGATCGCCTTTTCTCATCTCCTTGGATTATCCTGCTGGCCAAGCATCAAAACACAGCAAGTGGAAAAATGAGAGGAATGATCGTGACGAGGAAAAAAGCTACCAAAGCCCTGCCTATGCATAAGACATATTTGTCTTTCTTGGAAAAGGTTTCTTTGCTGGGAGTTGGTCTAGACTGTGCGACTGCAAGTATCGATCGTACCGCGTTAGCTGAAGCAGTACGATCACATGAGCCTGTCGAGTTAAGTCTGGACGGCAACTTTGAAGTGCTCTCGAACATACCGGACAATCTGGTTGTTGGCGGAGTATTTAAATTGAGACAGTTACATCAAAAGAACCTTGCAAAACCGCTTCTTCAAATTGATTGCTCATTTTCGGCCATGTTTCGTTTGGGTGAATCTGTTGATAATGAGACTGCTGTGCGATTCGCAAATACTGAGGCAAAGTTTGTAATTTGGCCTTACTTGAGACATTTTATAGCAGACACTAGCTATCGCATGGCTATTGCTCCAATTCTTCTGCCTCTGACAACAGCTTTAGGGCCGACCACGAAGTCGGAAAAGCACTGACTACGCGGGTTCTTCCGGTTCATTGATCGTGGTAACTATTCTTCGGATTTCTTTTTGTTTCTTGGTTTTACTTTGAACCAGATGGGGCTGCCGATGAAGCCAAAGGCGGCGCGGATCTGGTTGGCGAGGAAGCGCTCGAAGGCGAAGTGCAGCTTGATGTCCTTGTCGGTGAAGAGGACAAAGGTCGGGGGGGCGACGGCGGCCTGCGTCATGTAGTAGATGCGGACGCGGCGGTTCATCGGCACGGTCGCCTTTTGGAAGTCGACGGTGGAGAGGAAGCGATTCATTTGGCCGGTGGTGATGCGCTTGCGACGCTCGCGCGCGACCAACTCCACCTTCTTGAAGAGCGCCTCGATTCCCTTCCCTGAGGCTGCGGAGACGAAGACCAGGGGGGCGTAGTCGAGGTACTTCAGCTTGTCGCGGACCTGCTGCTCGTAGAGCTTGGGGTCGGCGGGCTGGCGCGTGCCGGAGACAGAAGCAGATCCCTCCGCTACGCTGCGGGATGACAACAAAGGGGCGCTACCGGATGACAACGAAGAAGAGCTACGGGCGGACAAGGCTGGGGCGCTATGGGATTTCTGTGAATCCCCCCCATCGCCAGAAGCGGCGATGGATGGGGCACCCGGATTGGAACTCTTGTGCGTGGCGGAGCGGTTGGTGTTGGGGTTGGAGTTGGTGGAGGGCGTGTTGCTGGCGGGGTTGGTGACCAGGTCCCACTTGTTGACCACGATGATGACGCTGCGGCCAGACTCGTGCGCGTAGCCGCCGATGTTGGCGTCCAGAGCGGCGACGCCGTCGGTGGCGTCGAGGACCAGAAGACTGACATCAGCGGCTTCGAGGTGCTTGCGCGCCATGATGACCGAGAGCTTCTCCGCCATGAGGTGCGTCTTGCCCTTGCGACGAATTCCCGCCGTGTCGACGAAGCGGAAGTCGTGATTGGCGCGTGTGACGACCTCGTCGACCGCGTCGCGTGTGGTGCCGGCGATGGGAGAGACAATGGCGCGAATGCTGCCGGTGAGGGCGTTGAGCAGGGTCGACTTGCCGACGTTGGGGCGGCCGATGATGGCGATTTTGGTCTCGTGCTCCTGAAAGGTGCCGTGGGAGCGGAGCTTGCGCGGACGGTTGGGATCGTCGGGATCCCACCCATCGCCAGAATCGGCGATGGATGGGGCACCCGGAGTGGCACCCGGAATAGTTGGAGAAGCAGATTCCTCCGCTTCGCTACGGAATGACAAGAAAGACGGAGCTTCGGGACCGGCGGCGTCCTCTTCCATCTCGTCCTGCTCGGTGAGCATGGCGACGGGCGCGGCGGTGGGCTCAGGGAGCGTGGCGAAGACCTCGTCGAGGAGGTCGCCAATGCCGGTGCCGTGCTCGGCGGAGATGGCGAGGACGTTTTTGAAGCCAAGGCGACGGAAGTTTTCCGCCTGCGGAAGGAGCGCCTCGGTGTCCATCTTGTTGACGGCGAGGAAGACGGGCTTGCCACCGCGCAAGAGCAGGCGGGCGAGTTCAAGGTCGGGCGAAGCCAGCTCGGAGCGGCCATCGACGACCATGATGATGGCGTTGGCCTCCTCCAGCGCGACCTGCGCCTGCGCGAAGATTTCGCTGGGGATGAGGGCTTCGTCGTCGGGGATGACGCCGCCGGTGTCGACGATACGGGCCTCGGCGCCGGACCACTCGATTTGACCGTAGATGCGGTCGCGGGTGATGCCCGGCTCGTCGCCCACGATGGAGCGGCGTGTGTGGGTGAGGCGGTTGAAGAGCGTCGACTTGCCGACGTTGGGGCGACCGCAGACGGCGATCAACGGCAGGGTGAGCGAGGCGGCGGAATCGACGGCGAGATCAAGCTGCGCGGCGAGAACCTCTGCATCGCGCCATGCCTGATTCTCCGTGGCGGAATCGGGCTCGGCACGACCGATGTTGGTGGAGTGCGGGGTCTGGCGGCCTACGATGTTGTCGATCACGCGCGGTTTCGCAGACTTCGGCGCGATGACCTTGTGCGATTCGTGCTCTGGCGAGCGCGTCGGCGTATGTTTCTTCTTTTCGAGCAGAGCCTTTTTGGTGGCAAGGACCTTGCGCTTGCGCGGGTCGACCGCGCCCGTGGTGGGCGTGACGCGCGGGGCGCGGCCCTTCTTGGGTCGGGTGGATGGGTCGCGGTGCTTCTTGCCGAGTCGTTTGCGATCTTCGCGTTGCGCCATTTGTGTGTGCCTTCCGGGGTCGCCGCAGCGCCTGAGTCTATTATAGGGAGCCCCGGGCGGAAAGGATTGAACTTAGACAGACTTTCCTCTACGCAGCTTGCTTGCGTATCCCGGTTGATTTTTCTGCTGGGCGCTTTGACTTGGCTGGGCGCGGTTTGCTCTGACGTAGCGCGGGGGCGTCGATGACCCGCAGGGACGCGCCTTCTACTTTTTGCAGGTAGGTTACGATCTCGAAGAAGTTAGTGATGGTGGGGTTTCCCTTTGGGCCGAGCATCTGCATCAGAGTCTTCGAGGAGCGCCCGACGGCCTCGCCCAGCACCATGAAGCCTAGCGTTCCGTTGATGTACTTGCGCAGAACGGATTTTCCGGTCTCTACATCGCCGGAGATGACAGCGCCTACAGCCTCGCGCAGGGTGGCTCGGCGATACTCCGCACTGCTTTGGAGATCTGCACGTACAGTTTCGTTGAAGTCTTTGGTTGTTCCCATCTCAGCTCCGTTTACCTTGCTTGTATTGCTTCCAAAGCGACTTTGCCTCAGTGATGTCAGACTGCTGGCGCTGCTTGGTTCCCCCCACAAGCAGAATGACCAACGTCTCGCCATCCCTGCCACAATAGATCCGATAGCCGGGGCCAAAATCCAGTCGCAACTCGGCGACGCCAGCCCCAACACCTTTCATCACCGAAGTGCTACCACGTTCCAGCCGATCAAGAACCACATCAATCCGTGCGCGCGTTATCGCATCCAGCTTTGTACGCCACGAGCCAAAATGATTTCGTCCGACGTTGTCGATGTATTCGCGGATCTCAATCATACAGCTATGGTAACATATATTACACCTTTACGGACTAGGCCTCTAACAGCCCGAGGTAAAAGTCCAAACTACTTGGAAATTTCCCTTCTGGGGCTAAAGCCCGCGTTCATTTTGCAACAGTTACGGCACGGCTGAAGCCATGCCCTTTCAAAACTGGACTTTCACCACGGGCTGCTAAGGCGAGACGTGGGACCGACAATCCAATTAGACTTTGTGAAAGAGGATTTTCTGTTCGGAGGGGAAGATGCGGGGATTCTTTCGGTTGGGTGGCGCGGCGGTTGCGGCGATGGCTATGGTGGTTGGAGGAGGATGGATGGCGACGGAAGCAGGAGCGCAGAGGATTTCGGCGGATGGGGCGATTCAGACCTTTGACTATCTGTCGGAACAATTCTTCTCTGAGGTTTACTTCAAATACTCGCCGACGAGCGGAACTTCGGCTGGATTGCATCAGTACGACTCGCAGTTGGAGGACTACTCGGCACAGGCAGTGGAGCAGGAGATTGTCGCACTGCGTGGATTTGAGAAAAAGATTAGTGCGATTGATGCTGGCGCGCTAGATGCTCCGGTGTCGGGCGACCGCGATATTCTGCTGAATAATATTCACTCGGAGCTGCTGTCGCTGGAGGTAATTCGTGGGTGGGAGAAAAATCCAGATAATTATTCTTCGGGAATTACTAACTCGGCATTTGTAATTATGGAACGCCCCTATGCGCCAGTAAATACGCGACTGCGCGCATTGGTGGAGCGAGAGAAGAAGATGCCTCAAGTACTAATGGAGGCGCGCAAGAATCTGAAAAATCCTCCGCGAATATTTACGGAGATTGCGCTGGAACAGATTGACGACGATGTGAGTTTCTTTGAGAACGACGTTCCAAGCGCGTTTCTAAATGGACCGGATGCGGCGACCGATGCTACGACAAAGGCGGAGTTCACTAAGACGAATGCCGCAGTGGTTGCGGCTTTGAAGAACTATGGGGCGTGGATGAAGACGGACTTGCTGCCACGTTCGAATGGCGACTACAGGTTAGGCGTAGAGACTTTTCAGAAAAAACTAGCCTACGACGAGATGGTGAATATTCCGCTGGATCGGCTGCTAGCAATTGCATTCGACGATCTGCATAGGAATCAGGCGGAGTTTGCGCGTGTGGCTAAGTTGGTCGATCCGACTAAAACGCCGCAGGAGGTTTTGGCGGAGTTAGCTACGATTCATCCTGCGCCAAATGATTTGCTGAATACTTTTCATGGGACGTTTGACTCGCTAATTGCATTTATTCGTGAGCAAAAGATTATTACGATTCCCAGCGAGGTGCAGCCTACGCTGGAGGAGACGCCACCGTTTATGCGCGCGACGACACTTGCTTCGATGGACCCGCCGGGACCGTTCGAGGCACGCTCGGCCAAGGCTTACTTCAATGTGACATTGCCGGAGAAGAATTGGACCGCGCAGCATGTGGCCGAGCACATGGCTAGCTTCAACGTGGGAACGATTATTTCGACCAGCGTGCATGAGGCTTATCCTGGACACTATGTGCAATTTCTTTGGTCGCCGCGAGTGGATAGTAAGGTGCGCAAGCTGCTTGGCGCGAATACCAACATCGAGGGATGGGCTCACTATTGCGAGCAGATGATGTTAGACGAGGGCTATGCCGCAGCGCCCGCCGACGCGACACCGGAGCAGTTGCGGCAAGCGCGGCTGATTCGGCTGGGACAACTACAAGACGCCTTGCTGCGGGACGCGCGCTTCGTCAACTCGATCAAGCTGCATACGGGCACGGGCGAGACGAGTGGCGCGTGGACGACCACGCAGGCGGAGGATTTCTTTGTGAAGGAAGGCTATCAGTCGCGCGCGGTGGCGGTGATGGAGACCAAGCGCGGCACGGGCGATCCGACTTATCTCTACTACACACTGGGCAAGCTGGAGATTATGAAACTGCGCGAGGATGTGAAGACCAAGCAGGGCACGGCATTTAATCTACAAACATTTCATGACAACTTCGTGAAACAAGGATTCGTGCCAATCAAGGTGATTCGCAAAGCGATGCTGGGGAACGATTCGCCGGTGCTGTGATGAAATTGCGCGATTGTAACGACGCTTGCAGAGTAGTATTGCGAAGTGTCGTCTCCGCCTGACCCAAATGAGTTATCGGCAGGGCTGCGGTCACCCCCTATACTCATTCTATATGGCGATAGAGGTAGAGATTCCGGTCGTGGCGCCTTGCGCACCTGTACAGGGAGAGGGTTCACGGCGGTGGCTCGCATACATCCTTGTATTTCTCGTTGTATTGACAGCCTTATGTATTGAGCACCTTCTGCGACCAGTCCCCGCCTTCCCTTATGACGATCCTTACATCGATCTGCACTCGGCACAGGTGCTACACGCAGGGTTCGATTCAAGTTATCCCGGAGTTCCCGCACTCTTTGGTGTGACCAGCGCTCCCTTTGTCGGACTGATTTATCTTTTGTTCTTTGTACTTTCACCCTTACAGGCACTTGATGCGGCCTGCTGGTTCGGCGTTTTCCTTTATGCGCTCGGACTTGTGCGCTTGACGCGCGTTATGAAACTACGCGCACGCGAACAATGGTTTCTCGTCTTTATCGGTCTTGCTGCCGCTCCGATTCCAATCCATTGGCTCAATGGGCTTGAGACTTCGTGCGCTCTTGCATCCATCACATGGACGCTCAGTTTTGCGGCGGGAAACCGGCGCGGATGGCTTATGGCAGCATTCCTTTCCGGGGTGAGCGCAACCCTGCGTCCCGACCTCCTGCCCTTTGCATTTCTCCTGGTCGCAATGCTCACATGGCAAACCCTGCGGCAACGGCCAAAGTCCAATGGCGCGCCGATCTCAGCTCTAGCCCTGATGTTTGCGATGGCCGCGCCGATTCTTTTGTGCGGTTTTTGGTACTTCCATCAGACGGGGTCTCCTATTCCACTTACTGGAGTGGCGAAGCGTTATTTCTTCGCCGAAGACCATTGGACCATGATCCGCCGCATACATGAAATGGTGGATCAGATTATGATGTTCATCATCGCTATTGGGCCACTAGTGCTTGTCTTTCCGCAGATGGGCAAGTCCACGCTGGGCAAAGTGCTGCTCGCCGTTTGGGCCCTATTTATTGCAGCTCTTTTTGTACAGTTTCCTGGCGAGTTGTGTGTAAACGAGTTTCGCTACCCGGGGGTGCTTATCCCCACGCTGCTTTGGGGACTTGGAGCAATGCTGAAGAATGCTGCGCCTCAACAACGCCGACAGGTGCAGCAACTCATGTATGT
>Ga0182011_10001455_pt1 | contig 20733 bp, 18 predicted proteins | sample 711E1DmetaG_FD_120481 | JGI IMG/M metagenome (GOLD analysis project Ga0182011, IMG submission 120481) | Permafrost microbial communities from Stordalen Mire, Sweden - 711E1D metaG | ecosystem: Environmental > Terrestrial > Soil > Wetlands > Permafrost | place: Sweden: Stordalen | collected... | reverse complement strand
GTAAAGGGGGTAGGTCGGCACTACAAGGGCTTTTCAAGCTGGCGGCATTGACCCAGAAAAGGTTAGACCCGCGCCCAGCTCAATTTTTGCTCAAAATAGTCCTCAACTGCGAAAGTTGGGTTAACGCCCAATTTAAGCTCCAGTCTCAGATGGGAAGTCCAATCCAAAACTGCGTTGGGTTGCGGGAAGTGATTCGGTCCCCGGCCCAAAGATGGAGAGTCAGTCATGTCGATCAGGATTCTGATTTCGTGTCTATTCCTTTTGGTTTTGCTGTCGGTGGGTGTCGGGCCGACCGGATCTTGCTGCGGTGGCCCGCCACAAACTGATTCAACCGTGACACGATAACAGGGAGATCAGGGCCAGATCGTAGCTATGCTGAGTCACGAGTTGCCGGGCCGATGGCTGGCAGCTTCAATGCCATGATGGGTGGGCAGGTGCTTCTCCCGAAAAGAGGGGTTCTCCTGTGCTGCACCACGGGTGTGCGAATGACCCTGTGTCAGTGTCCGTGCCACCCGCTGCCCATGGGCGGGATTCAAGCCTGCAAACGACGCTGCCGGGGGCTGGAATGAGCGTATACGCCTGCTATTTGAGCGTGCGACACACCACTACTTTCCAGTTTCCATTTCCGATTTTCCAGTCTCTACCTGTGTCTCTGCGGCAAGAGGCTTCTTGCGAACGAATATCACCGCCAGGTTATCCTGATACACCTGCTCCCAGCCGGGCGAAGCGCTGAGGTACGTTGCCAAGGCGCCCCAGTGATAAGTCAAGCAGGCATCCAATCGGTACTTGCGCAGCAATAACGGAGTGTCGCGGTCCACATCGCCAATGCGGAGAGAGTCTTCCAAAACTCCCGCGTCTTCGAAGAGCTGGCTGCGGCCGTCGATGAAGATCTTGTGCTCACGGCCGAGGTTGCGGATCAAATAGAAGCCCCAAAAGTCGGGGTTGAGCATCCGGCCCTGGACCGGATGGCGCTGGAGGTACTCGACGGCGCCGCGCGGAAACGCCGCGTCAATCGCCTTCTGCAAATCCGACTGCGAGGGAAAGAATTCAACCCATACTCCGACCACCGCGATTACCATCAGGACCGAGTTGAGCAGATATTTGTCCTTAGCTTTGTCGTATTTCGGCATCCAGGGAACGAGTAGCGCCGCCAGGAGGGGCGTGAAGACCGGAATACAGAACAGGAGTAGGCGCTTGTGCACGAAGGTCCCGTAGACGGTCAGCAGCAGCAAGCCGAACTCGTCCAGGCGGTACTTGGGCCGCAGCACCACCTGGGCGGCCAGGAAAGCCAGGAGCAGCACCACCAAGACCTTTAAACGCTCGTCGCTCAGCGGAAGGTACTCCTGGATACGGGTCATTCCGAGCGACGCATCAAGGAGCACATGAAGGGTAAAACCGGCCAGACGCGTCCCATAGGGAGTGGCGACCAGCGCCAGAACGCAGAGCAGCATCACCACCTCGAGGTGGAGGCGCTGGCGCGGCGTCCAGGGCTCGGCCTCCAGTCCACCCGCTTGGAAGCGTACTAAGCCGACAGCCCAGTAAAAACCCAGGAGGAGCAACCCCAGCACAAAGGAGCCGTGCGTGTTCACCCAAATCACAAAGAGGGGCGGCAGGAGCCACAAGGCCCAGACGCGGCCGCGGCGGAAGTGTTCAATGAGGATCAGGGTGAGGAAGAGGAAGATGTAGCCGAACAATTGGGGGCGAAGGGTGAAGAAGGCCGCCAGCAGAACCGTCATCGGCAGACAGACCACAAAGGCGGCCTTGGAGTTACCGCAACGGAGAGAAGAGTAGTAATAAAGCAGCAGCAGGAGGGTGGAGGCCGCGACGAAAAACAAAGCCGTCAGTGCCCGCAGCCCCCCGAGGCGGTCGGTGCGTGCCATTAAGATCTCGCCAAGCCACTCGAAGGCCATCGACTCGTTGCCGTTAGCGGTGAAGGTGTAAGAATCGGTGGTGGGGAAGGTATGCGTTTTGAGGATGTCTTCGCCCACCAGGATGTGAAACCAGGTGTCTCCCTCAAAAACGTCAATGGTGGGCACGATAGAGTCGCGGGATGCACGACCGGGGCTGCGCAGAAGCGTACCGACGACCGCGATGACCAGCAAGACCAGCAATGTGCCCATTAGCGCAGGGAAGGAGACCGCCTTGCGGACCGTGGCCTTGGCCACCTGGCCAACCTTGGGAGCCACTGACATCTCAAGAACATCCATAAGTTAACCCTCCGCCAGTCCTCCACCGATTCCGTACACAACCGCGCATCTCAGGCAATCTCGGATCGAGCCAAACAGGTTGCTCCACCTGACGCCGGTCTCCTTGCCGCCTTGGCGGACCGTGAACTCCACAGGGGTAAAGTGCACCCGGTAACCGCATCGTTGCGCCTTAACAATCCTTTCTGCCTCAACAAACGGGCTACGAGAAACGAGGTCCAACCTAAAGACTTCCCGAATACCGAGTTTAATACCGCCGGCGTCCATAGTCTTGACACCAAAGAGGACCCGCGCTGAGAAGTTGAAGGCAAAAGAGACAAGTCGCCGCATCAAGCCGTAAACCTGCCTCCGATTTGCCCTGACTCCGACCACAAGTTCGGCTCCCTCCAGGACCGAGCGGAGCATGGCGGGCAAGTTGCGCGATGGCCATTGCCCGTCCGCACCGGTGGCGTAAATATGCGTACCGGTGGCCGCGGCAAAGCCATCCGCAAATGATTCGGAAATCCCCTTGTTTTCCGTGTGGCGAAGCACTTTCACGCCGCTCAAGGTTGAGGCGAGACGCTGAAGCATGGCTGGAGTGTGGTCTGAACTCCCGTCGTCCACACAAACGATTTCCCACCCAACAATGAGTTCGCGTAGCGCCGTAAGCACCTCGATGTGGTCCAGAATCACGCTTTCGATTGCCGCTTCCTCGTTATATGCCGGCATAACTACGGAGAGGAAGACGCGTACGGGAATCTTGGGTGCACAAGGTGCTGCATCTTCTTGCGAACGCGGAGTGGCCGAGGAAGTGCTCATGGTCCCTTGAGCGCCTTTCCACTCCGCTTGAGCACAAATAGGGAACTTACGTCGTCGGAGAACGGCAACTCCCAGTCTGGCGACACGCTCAGGTACGTCGCCAGCAGGCTGCCGCTGCGAATCAAGCAAGCTTCGACCCCGTACTCGCGCAGCAATAGCGGCGTATCGCGGTCAAGGTCGTTAATCCGAAGATAGTCGCTGAAAACTCCTGCCTCCTCGTAGAGCTGGCTGCGACCGTCGATGAAAATCTTATGCTCGCGGCCGAGGGAGCGGATGAGATAGCCGCCCCAGAAATCGTCGTTGAACATTCGCCCCCGGAACGGGTGGCGCTTGAGGTACTGGACCGCGCCGCGGGGGAAGTCGCCGGCGACAACACTTTCCAACTCCGCTTGGGAAGGGAAGATTTTCGCCAGTACTAAGGCCGCCAGGCCAATCAGCACGGCATTCAGGAGGTAACGGTCCTTGGTTCGGTCGTAGGTAGGTACCCAGCGCGCCAGCAAGGTGGCGAGGAGAGGCGCGAACACGCACACAAAGAACAAGAGCAAGCGCAAGTGCACGAATGCGCCGTAGATCGCCACCAGCAACAGGACGAGTTCCTCCAGGCGGTAAGCGGGGCCGAGCACCGCTTGGGCCAGCACGAAGAGCAGAAGAAGAGCCAGGAAAAGCTTCAGAAGATCTGGGAATGCCCCCAAAGGCTGATACTCGGTGATACGAGCTATGCCCAGCGGCGAAGCGCTCACCAACTGCAACGGGTACGCGGCCAAACGTGTACCGTAAGGCGTTATGGTAAGCGCAATAACAGAGAAAAGCGCAATCTTAGCCAATTGGAGGCGCTGGCCGGGTGTCCAGCGAATGGCCTCTAGGGATCCCTGGCGGAAACCAACCAAACCGCTCGCCCAATACACTCCCAGGACGAAGAGCCCGAGAACGAAGGAGCCATGTATGTTTACCCAGAGAAGGAACAGGAGGGGTAGAGGCCATAAGGCTCTCGCGTGTCCCTCGCGAAAGCGTTCCAGGCAGATCATAGTGATCAAGAGAAAGGCATAGCCAAGCAACTGTGGACGGAGGGTGATAAATGGCGTTATCAGAGGTAGGAGCACGAGGCAAGCTAGAAAGACAGCTTTGCAATTGCCACAACGGAGATATGCGTAATAGTACAACAGCAGCATAAGCGAGGCCACAAGCGCCATGAGCAGCCCTGCCAGCGCCCTCATGCCGCCAAGACGGTCTGTCAGAGCCCATGCCACTTGGGCAAGCCACTGGTACGAAATGGAGTCGTTGCCATGGATCGTAAACGAGTAGGACTCGCTGGTAGGCCACACGTGCGTCCTCAGGAGGTCCTCGCCGGCCAGGATGTCGTACCAGGTGTCCCCCTCGAAGATCGGGACAGGGGAACTAGATACCCCGGATGCTGACTGGACGACCTGGACCTTCAGCCACACGCTGCCACACGCGGCGGCCACCAGCATAGCCCCCAGCAGCACGGGGAAAGAGCTGAGCTTGGGGAGGACGGTATTTGCCGCCGAAGCTTCTGGTAGCTCTGATACCTCCAAGACCTTCATCTCAACCTAACTTTCCTCTAGCGCCAGCTTTCCGCCCGAAACTCTTAAGCTCGATCCACCGCGCCCACGGGCCGGGCACAGCGATGGAAAACCGCACCGTGCCAAAGCGCTGGAAAAGGTAATCCCCGAGGTACAGACACAGGGGAACGAGAACGAAGCCCGCCACGCAGTCTACCAGGTAGTGATAGCGAAGGTAAACCGTCGACACCCAGAGGCTGAGGACTAAGGGTGAGAGCACCCAGAAAAGGCGGCGGGAATGCCGGTAGGCATACAACCAGACCAGGAAGGAGAACGCCACGTGCATGCTGGGAAAGACGTCCCGGCGGATACGGGCAAAATCCATGAAATCCTTCCCGCGCTGGATGAGTTCGTAGGGCTGGTAGAGCGGGACGGTAAACTGGCTCTTCAGCGCGTACAGGGGCCCCACCGCCGGCACCAGGGTGTACCCCACAAAGCCTAAGAACGCAAGGGTGACCAATCCGGACATCATGCGGCGGAAGTCCGACTGGGACCTTCGCAGGTAGACGAAGCACGGAACCAGGAAAGTGATGAAGATGTGGGAATTATAGGCAAACTGCATCCAGGCAGTCAGCGACGGCGTGACAAAACGCTGGAGAGCCACGCTGGGCTGGCAGTGAAAGAGCCTCTGGTCCCATGCGATCAGTGCCGCGTCCCGGTCCTGGTGGACAAGAAGGTGAGTGACGTCTCCCCACAGCGACCAGTACATCACAGGAATCAAGAGAAAGGGAAACCAGTCTCGCACCACTCGCAGATAGGGCCGGAGGAATTCGCGCCAAGACTCCCGCCGCACGGGGCCGTGCACCGGCGCGCTCAGAGCCTGGTGAAGCAGCTCCTTAAGCAGGAGGAGCGTCACCACCAGGATGCCCATCCCCAGTCCCGGATGGACCTCATGCCGGCCCGCTCCCCCAAAAATTGCCAGCATGGCAATGTCCAGCAGGAAGAAGGTCATGGCAACGGCATCCTCAAGCCGCAATGCCAGCGTCACCCGCGCCCACCTCGATGTGAGACTAATGTGTTGCAAAGTGGCTTAAGTCCTTAGAGCCGTAAGACACCCGCTGTCGATTTTACTTGACAGTTGATATGAGCGTCTATCCTTTCGCGGCATAAATGCCTCCAACACTCTTGCCATCTGGTCGTGTTTGATGGGCATAAAGATTCAGCAAATACGCGAGGGGAACAGCTTATCCCGCAAGGCAAGGGAGGGTCTCTCGATCAGTCTTGACATAACCACACCCAGGACGACGCAGACGGCAAGGTAAACCAGGAAGTAAACAAGATGCGGAGAATTGCGAAACACCAGGAACGCCAGCGGGGCGTGCCACAGGTAGATTGAGTAGGAGTGGTACCCGATTCGCGCTAGCAGCCTTGCGATTAGATTCCGCGAGGGCTTCCGATTCACCATCGACATCAAAATATGACCGAACCCGATGAACAGCATCGTAAAGCCGATTGTAGTCATGAAGACCGTATTGACTCCGAACAAGAAAGAGGGGGACACAAAGAGTAATCCTGGCGGTAACAGCGACGGTTGTGAGAGCCTTTTGAATAGGTCGGGATGGAAGTGATTGTAGTAACCCAGCGTCACTCCGGCAAACAGCGAGTCCATCCGCAAATGAGTTGGCGCCGACACAGCCGGTGAGGGGGCCCCGGTAATACGTAGCGTGGCGATTCTGAGGGCCAGACAGGAGACACTTAAAGCAATGAAGATATAGGGGATCGACCTGAAAGGGTCCGCTTTATTCTTAGAAGACCGAATCATGAGCAGGAGCAATATCGGAAGCAGTAGGTAAAAGTGCTCTTCAACCGCTAGCGACCATCCGTGATCCCACACGTGAGGAAGATAGTTTTGCAGGAAAAAGAGGTCGCTCAGTATGTCCCGGTCAATGGTTCTGGTTCCCGCCGTCAGGAAAATAATTGCCGTGACGGCCATGAAAACGTAAAAGGGCGGGTAGATCTTGAATCCCCGGCGAATCCAGAACCGCCCCACCTTGACACAGCCGTACTTCTTGTACTCGTTGAACAGCAGCCCCGAGATTAGAAACCCGCTGAGAACAAAAAAGAGATCAACCCCAATCCACCCAATTCTGGCCCAGAAAAAGAAATAGGCGTAGTGGAATCCCAAAACGAGCAGAATGGCAATTCCTCGAAGGATGTCGAGTGACTGATTTCGACCGGTGGACCCGTTCACACACACTCCCATGAGATCTCGTGCTTCGGCCGCGTCCCCACGGTCAGCCAGACTACGCCGGCCAAGTAAAGGGGCACAAAAAGGACGGTCTGCATGACGATGCTGAGGCTCAGCGCCAGTTGGCGATCGACGCCCCAGAGCGATAGAGCAAAGACGCACAGCAACTGGTAGATGCCGACCAAGCCAGGTGAGGTGGGGACCAACATGCCAAAATTCAACACCACGACGAGCACGATCGCAGCCATCAACCGGGGAGCAGGGACGGAAAGGGCCCGAAGCAGGATGGCGACGGTGGCGATCTCGACTCCCCAAACGGCAAAGGCGTAGAGCAGCGCCACCATCACGCGGCGGTAGCTCGAGAGGGCTTCACAGCCCGCTAGTTGGCGTTCGCGCACGCCAAGCGACCGCCCTCGAATAGAAGCAGGGAGCCGAGCCAGGCCGCGCTCCGCCATCCGCAGGAATCCCGCCCGGTAGGCAAAGAGGGCGCGCAAGGCGACGAGGGTGCCGAGGCTGGACAGTCCGGCGACCCAGGCGAGTCGAGACACCCACCCTGGGCGAGGGAAGGGTGTTGACTGTGGTGCATTTGCCATGTCAGAGGCTAAAGGCAGTTCTTTGTTTCAGGCGCATGTTGTGCCAAAGCCCGCCCCTACAAGCCCCGCGAGACACAAGGAAGACGAAGCGAGATAAAGCTTAGCCTGCTTCGTATGCCTCTCGCAGTTGTCTTTGGAGTTCTTTCGTTTCGTGCTTTTCTTCTTGAAATAATTCAAAGAAATTCCGGTTTAAATCGACCAAGCGCCGATTCAATCCGAAAATCCAACGAACAACTATTTGCGAGTGTTAGCCTCAATTTTCTCTAAGAGCCCGATGAGTTTGTTCGTTTTGCGAATATAAATCGTAGGGACATAGACTGCCATTAAAGCAACCACTATCAGCCCCCCCCAAGCCACTGCCAAGGACCATACCATAGAAACCTCCGCCAAAAAAAGATAGAATCTTACCCGACATATATATACATGGACTTAACGGCCGCGGCAACAAGTAAATTGAGGTTCAATACGCAGATTCGTGAGTGGTTCGAGTGCCCCGCCCGAACTCAAGGATTCGAGGGAGAGGCCCGATTCACGGCCGGGCATTTTCCGTCTTACGCCAGCTTAGGTGCGATTTCCTCTTCCAAGATTTCCCGGACAGTGAGAGGCACGATGACCCTGCCAGAACGTCGAAAGAAGGCGTCCACTTCTGTCATGGCGTCGTGAGAGTAATCGAACGAGACAAAGAAACCCTTGGTCCGGTCTTCCCTCAGCATCACAGCCTCGAAAGAGTCTATGTCCGGCCTTCCCGCCTTGTCTTTTTGCTTGACCTGAATCGGATACCACGCGTCCATGAAGTCTAACTCTCCGGCCTTTTTCCCGCTCTTGGAGGGCATCGAATGAGCCGGGTAGATTCTGCCATCAATTCCCATGTCTCCCACTTGCACTTTGTTCTTTATCCCGCCTAGCGCGATTACTGCCCAGTTCTCGAATTCAAACGGGGGAATCCTTCGCAACTGCTCCTCCGACCAAGGCAGATCACGTACTACAAAATTCTTGCCCTCGATTAACCCGCAATCTTTACGGAGCCTCTTGGCCATGACGCGGCAAGCGGTCGGGGAGATGTCAATCCCAATCCATCGGCGACCAAGGTTCTGAGCCGATACCAAAGCGGTTCCGCAGCCGCAGAATGCATCCAGTAAAATTCCTTTCTCATTGCTGCTGGTTTTGATAATACGCTCAAGTAAAGCAAGAGGCTTCTGAGTCGGGTATCCTAATCGTTCGCTCGATCCAGAATTGAGCCAAAGGCTAGGCTCAGACCAGATGCTTTGTAAGGGCACGCCCTTGAGATTCTCAACGGGGATCTTTAATCGGGGCATCCCCGTTTTCGTGTACACGATCCGCCCTTCCGCTTCAAGCCTTCGCATATTATCTTCGGTATAGCTCCACATGCGCCCCTTGGGGGGTGTCTTGCCTTTCCACACGTACTGCCCACTATCGCTATCGCCATGAGCGGGGGCTGTCAGATCGCGTTTTCTATATTTGTGCCCGTGCTCATCTATCTCAAAATCATGCGCCTCGAAGAATCGTTCATCAATTGGGTCGTACTGTTGATTCCAAGTGCGATCGGCCTCGTCACCGCCGCAATAATATAACAGCGTGTCGTGAACTCTCCCGTATTGGCGCGGGTCATTGTGCGCTGAAGTGCGCTGCCAGATGATCTCATTTATAAAATTGTTCTCTCCGAAAATCTGGTCAAGCATCACCTTGACATAGTGCGAGGCGTGCCAGTCGCAATGATAATAAAAGCTCCCGGTCGGCTTGAGCACCCGCGCTAGTTGTACGCAACGCGGTCGCATGAAGTCGATGTAGGCGGCTGTCGAGGCGTGGCGGTCCTCGAATCCTCGTTTCTCTTTGGTCTCGCCCCAAAACACTTCATAGTTCCGGTTGGAGTTGAACGGCGGGTCGATATAAATGAGGTCAATGCAGGCGTCAGGCAGACGGGGCAACTGCTGAAGGCAATCTCCGCAGTAGATGGTTTCGGTTGAAACTTGGTTCAGGTCTGGATTCATTACTGCCGGATTTTACTCAGCAATTCCTTCAATGTCCAGATGTGATCTGTGATTCCGCACATTTCAGACATTACCTCGTCACCTCATTTTCCTCAGCATCGGGACTGGTAAGGCAGCGTCGGCCCGCGCTTTGCCGCTCTTCGACCGGGTCGCCACCACCAGCCAGACCAGACCGGCCAGGTAGAGGGGCAGGAACAGGATCGTCTGCATGACAATGCCGAGGGCCAGCGCCAGTTGGCGGTCGACACGCCAGAGCGATAGAGCAAAGACGCACAGCAACTGGTAGATGCCGACCGCGCCAGGTGAGGTGGGGACCAACATGCCAAAATTCAACACCACGACGAGCACGATCGCTGCCACCAACCAGGGAGCAGGGACGGAAAGGGCCCGGAGCAGGATGGCGACGGTGGCGATCTCGACTCCCCAAACGGCAAAGGCGTAGAGCAGCGCCACCGTCACGCGACGGTAGCTCGCGAGGGCTTCACAGCCCGCCAGCAGGCGTTCGGGCACGCCAAGCGACCAGCCTCGAATAGAAGCGGGGAGCCGCGCCGAGCCACGCTCCGCCATCCGCACGAATCCCGCCCGGTAGGCAAAAAGGGCGCGCAAGGCGACGAGGGCGACGAGGCTGGCCAATCCGGCAACCCAGGCGAGTCGAGACGCCCACGCCGGAAGGGGAGTATTGAGCAACACGGCGGCGAAAACCAGCAGAAGGGCCAACCCCTCCAACAGGCGGTCGATGACGACCACGGAGAGCGAGCGGCCGTAGTCAACGCCCGGGCGGCAGATGAACTTTGCTTTGACCAGGTCGCCGAAGCGGCCGAGGAGGATGGTATTCGCCAGCACGCCCACCAGATAAGCTCCGGCATAAGCCCGCAGTGGGGCGCGGTCTCCTGCCGGCACGAGCGCCCGCCAGCGCAGCGCCCGCAGCAGCACGGCCAAGGGGCTGAGCGCCAGGACGACAAAAGCTATATAGCCTACTTTTAGGTGAGCCAGGGCGCGGGCGAGATCGGCTCGGTGGAGGTGGGTGGCGACGAGCCCCACAGCGGCGAAGAGGACCACAAGCCGCGCCAGCCGCTTCCAATGGCGGCCCTTATTGCCGATTGCCGATTGCTGATTGCCCATTGTCCTGTTTCTGTCATGCCGCTATTTAATTGGAAGAATAATGAATGGTCAACAGTGATTAGTGAATGGTGAATAGTAAAAGAGTAGCATGCCCGAGCGTCGTTCATTCACAATTCACCATTCACTGATTCTGAATCTTGACTCGTTTCCTCCGTGCCTCAGTGGCTGACCTCCTGGATGGACCCGATGACGTAGTCCTGTTCCTCCTCGGTCATCTGGTGGAAGAGCGGCAGGATGATCGTTTCATCCGCGGCCGCGGCGGTCTCGGGAAGGCGTTCCTCCCAGCGGGGCCAGTAGGTCCCGTGGGGCAAGGGTGCGTCACGATAGGGCGGCTCGCGATGAATGGCCATGATGCCGCGGCGCGTGGCAATGCCGCGTTCCAGCAGGCCCTGCATGAGTGCGTCGCGGCCGATGGGAGCCCCGGCTTTCAGGCGCACCACGTAGGACTGAAAATTGTGCTTGTGTCCGCCCGGCTCGACCGGTGGAGCGAGCCATTCGAGCTTCGAGAGCCGCTCGGAATAGCGCGCGGCAAGGACTCTGCGGCGGGCCAGGAAGCCGTCCAGACGGCGCAGTTGGACCAGGCCGACGGCAGCCTGCAAGTCCGTCATGCGGTAGTTGTAGCCAACTTCGTTGTAGCCCTCGAAGACCACCTGCCCCGCGCTGTGGCGGGCGACGTCCGACACGCTCATGGCGTGCTGGCGCAGCCGGCGCAGGCGCCCGGCCACGTTCGCATCGCGGGCGGTGATCATGCCGCCTTCGCCCGTGGTCAGAATCTTGCGAGGATGAAAGCTGAAGCACGCGAGCGTCCCGTGCGGAGCCCCAATGCGCCGCCCAAAGTATTCCGACCCCACCGCGCAGGCCGCGTCCTCGACCACTGGAAGTCCGTGCCGCGCCGCGATAGCAAGGATGGGGTCGAGCGCTGCCGGCAAGCCAACTTGGTGTACTACCAGGATGGCGCGCGTCTGCGGCGTGATGGCCGCCGCAATCTGTTTGGGGTCTAGGTTGTAGGTGTCGGGCTCGATGTCCACAAAGACGGGCGTCGCGCCCGTGTAGACAATAGAGTTTGCAGTGGCAATGAACGAAAGGCTAGGGCAAATTACCTCGTCACCCGGCCCGACCCCGGAACCCAGCAGGGCGAGATGCAGCGCGGTGGTACAAGACGAAACGGCAACGGCGTGCTCGGCTCCAACGTACTCGGCAAACCGCAACTCAAAGTCTGCGACGCGTGGCCCCTGGGTGATCCAGCCGCTGCGCAGGACCTCGGCTACGGCGGCCTCCTCCTCCGGTCCGAGGAACGGCCGGGCTACTGGAATGGTTCGGATTTTTGCTTCGGGTGTCCCGCTCATGGCTTCAAGACCTTTAGCCACAGAGGCACAGAGACACGGAGGCCAAAGGGAATAACGTATATTCGGTTTTCCGTTACTGACTCTGTGTCTCCGTGGCGCCCCCCTTCATAGCGCATTCAGATCCTTCACCACCGATTCTGTGACTCAGTGGCGGGAGCGCCTTCGCGGCGGCGCGCCAGCGGATCAACTCGCGCAGGCCCGCTTCAAGATTAGTCTGCGCCCGGAATCCGAGGAGCTTCTCGGCCTTCTCAACCGCTGCCCTGCGCCTGAGGACATTGTTGACCTTGCGCGCTTCCACGTGCTCGGGCGCCAACGAGGAACCGGAAAGGCTCAAGAGGAGGGTGCAGAGCTGGCTGAGGCTGGTCTCCACTCCTGCGCCGATGTTCATTACCTCGTCAGTAACGTCGCTTTCTAAAGCCAGGAGACTTGCCCGAGCCACATCCTCGACAAACACGAAGTCCATCGACTGGCTGCCATCCCCGAAAATACGTGGCGGCCGGCCTGCGTCGATGGCATCCAGCCAGCGGACCAGGACTTCAGTGTAGACGCCTTCGAGGTCCATGCGCGGTCCGTAAACGTTAAAGTAGCGGAGCGCCACATACGGCAGCTTGAACATCTCGAAGTAGGACCGCAGCATCTGTTCGTTAGCGATCTTGCCCGCTCCATAGAGGGTGCGGTTATTGAAGGGATGGCTTTCGTCCATCGGCAAGTAAGACGGGTCGCCATAGACCGAGGCTGAGGAGGCGGCAATAACCTTCTTTACCTTGTGGCGCACGGCAGCTTCCAGAACATTCAGCGTGCCATCGATGAGTACTTCCACTGCCTCGCGAGGAGCCTCAGCACAGCGGGTAATGCGCAGTCCCGCCTTATGAAAAACGTATTCCACACCTGCTGTCACTTTGTCCACGGTTGCTGCGTCGCGAATGTCGCCTTCAACCACTCGCACACCGCCGTGGCTGTGCGCCGGCGCGAGGTTGTTCCAGGTGCCTCGCACGAAGTTGTCGAGGATGCGCACTTCTGCGGCGCCCGCGGCGAGCAACTGGTCGGCGATGGTGCTCCCGATAAAACCGGCGCCGCCGGTGACCAGAATGTGAGATCCCTTAATCGCGTTCGTCATGAACTCAAAACCCTCTAGCCACAGAGGCACGGAGAGAAGGAGTCAGAAGTCAGAATAAATAAGAAGTACAAGAAGTGAAACGTCGAGGGTCGAAAGTCGACCCATTCTGACTCCCGTCTCCTGACTTCTCGCTTTCGTTCATCGTTCTCTTCCTCCGTGTCTCTGTGCCTCTGTGGCCAAAACAGCTTCACCGTCTATTGACTCGATTCCCAAGCGGGACTCAATCACAAACGGTGGCGTGCCACGCACCTCGTCAGCCACGCGCCAGAGGTATTCGCCGATCACGCCCAGCATCAGCATCTGGAAGCCGGACACCAGAAGCAGGACCACCATAATCGACGACCACCCGGGGATCGGTTTCCCATAGAACAGCCGGTTGAGGACGATGAACAGCGCGTAGGCAAACCCGCACACCGAAACCGAAATGCCTGCGTACGAGATAATCCGTATCGGAGTGAACGAAAAGGATACAAAAGAATCGACGAAGAGCTTGATCTTCTTAGCCAGCGACCACTTCGACTGACCCGCATGGCGGCGCGCCTTATTGTAACGGATGGAAGTGCGGCGAAAGCCTAACCACAATAGTTGGGCGAAGATCGAAGTATTCTTCTGGCACCATCGAATCAGGGCATCGCGAACGGGGCGCCGCAACATCACCACGTCGGCGCCATGGGGCGGCCAAGCCGGAATGGCATAGCGCCGCATCAGCCGATGGTAAAGGTTCGCCATCTTTACCGTCAGCCAAGCCTCTTCCCGCTGGTCTCGCACGGCGAGAACGATGTCCGACCCGGCTTCTATCTTGGCCAGCATTTGCGGGATCAACTCCGGCGGGTCTTGCAGGTCGGCAGCCAGAATCACCATCACCTCGCCCTGGGCTTCCATCAGGCCGGCAAGGCAAGCAGCGTGGGAACCAAAGTTGCGCGAGAACCGGAGCGCCTTCACCCTGGAGTCGCGCGCGTGGAGGGCGGCCAAGATCGCCGGAGTCTTGTCTTTCGAGCCATCATCAACGAAGAGAAACTCGAAGTCGTAACCTCGAACCTCGGCTGCGGTCGCCGAAAGCCTCTCGTGCAAGGTAGCCAGGTTGGGTTCCTCGTCGTAGGTTGGAATGATAACCGTGGCCCGGGTCATACCAGTTTATCCTTCTGCCCTACGCCGCGACCGCAGGATTCGAGCCGGGACTCCGCCTACGACGGCATACTCAGGCACATCGTGGGTCACCACTGCGCCCGCCCCTACAATCGCATGAGCACCGATGTGCACACCGGGAAGGATCACGGCATTCGTGCCAATATCGGCTCCGTAGCCGACAACCACTGGCTTGATAACCAGATCTGTTCCGATGATGGGAACATCGATCGGTTCGCCAGTGTGTGTCGATCCGAGAACCTTCGCTCCGGGTCCCCACCCCACGTAGTCCTCAATCACCAGGTTGCGCGCATCGAGGTACGCATGGGGTCCGATCCACACGTGACTGCCGATACGGCACGTGCCGTCAAACCGGCCCTGGATCATCGTCTGAGCGCCGATAAAGACAGCGTCGCCGAACTCCATGGTCTCAGCGTGTTTGAAAACCACCTCGGCACCGACCTCCAGATTGTGCCCGACGCGCCGGCAGAGGGCGCGAAAAATCACCCGCCGCATGAGGACATCAAACGGCGCCTCGCCGCCGCGGAACCGCGCCAACAGGCCCAGCAGCTCCTGGGGCGCGTGCGTGTCCCGGAGGGAAGCGGCAAATTTCAACACCCAGTCGGGGTCCGGCTTTGTCTCCTTACAACCGAAAGTTGCCCCAACCTTCCTCACGGCTACAGAGTCGTCTTCGAAACTTCGGTCATCGGACACGGCAAGAACTCCAGTATAGGGGATGCAACATGCTCAACAGCCTCGAACGTAAGGTCCGGGTACATGGGCAACGAGAGTGCCCGTTCTGCCAGTCGCTCCGAGACCGGGAAGTCCCCTCGACGATACCCAAGCGAGCGGTACGCCTCTTGCAAGTGCAACGGGATCGGATAGTGCAGCCCGGTCTCGATATCCTGTTCGGTCAACCGTCGGCGCAACGCTTCGCGGTTCTCGGCCTGGATGACATAGAGGTGATAGACGTGCTTCGCATACGGCATCTCAGTCGGGGTGACGACCCCGGAACCCGAGAACAACCGGTCATAGTGTTGGGCCAGCATCCGCCGCCGCTCGTTCCATTCGTCGAGGTACTTGAGCTTGACGGCGAGAAAAGCTCCCTGCAACTCTTCCATGCGGAAATTGTAACCAGGGAAGCGGTGCTCGTATTTCGAAACCGACCCGTGGTTACGAAGCAGGCGGATCCGCTCCGCGAGATCAGGATCGCTGGTCACGACAGCACCACCCTCGCCGCAGGCACCTAGATTCTTGCTGGGATAAAAGCTGAAACATCCTGCGGCTCCGAGCGTGCCTGCTTTCCGCCCCTTGTACTCCGCACCATGGGCCTGGCAAGCGTCTTCTAACACTGCCAGGCTGCGGCCATGGGCGATTTCGAGAAGAGCATCCATATCCGCCGGCTGACCGTATAAGTGAACCGGTAGAAAGGCACGAGTCTTCGCGGTAATGGCTCTTTCCGCCCGCGCCGGATCCATCGTGTAAGAAACCGGATTGACGTCCACAAAAACGGGCTTGGCCCCGACCGCGCTAATCGCCTCGGCGGTGGCGATAAAGGTGTTGGGTACTGTGATCACCTCGTCGCCGGGTCCGATCCCGAGCGCGTGAAGCACCAGGTGCAAAGCCGTTGTCCCCGAGCTTACGGCCACACAACTTGTCGCGTTGAGGTAGGAAGCAAACTCGGCCTCGAAACGTTCTACTTCCGGCCCCGAGACAAAAGAAGAGCGCTGGAACACGCGCTGTACAGCCGCCTGTAGTTCAGTTTCCAACTGGCGATGCTGCGCGCCAAGATCGACCAACGGGATTTTCACGCGCCCACCACCTTTCTCACCACCCGTGCTGGGTTGCCGGCCACGATGGTATTGTCGGGCACGTCGCGCGTGACCACGCTTCCCGCCCCGACGATCGCCTTTTCACCAATGGTCACCCCGCAGAGGATCGTCGCACTGGTGCCAATGGAGGCCCCGCGTCTTACTAGCGTGGGAACCACCTGCCAGTCCGTTTCCGTCTGGAGTTTGCGATCGCTCGTGGCACGCGGGTACTTGTCGTTGATGAACGACACGTTGTGGCCGATGAACACGTCGTCTTCGATAGTAACGCCCTCGCAGATAAAGGTGTGGCTGGAAACTTTTACGTTGTTACCAATGTGCGCGTTCTTCTGGATCTCGACGAATGTTCCGATCTTGGTATGGTCGCCAATGGTACAGCCGTAGAGGTTCACGAAGGCTTGGATCGAGACATTCTTGCCCAGCTTGACGTCGGGCGCGATTCGGCAGTATTCCATAAGCGAACTCTGTTCTTTATAGCCGGATACTGAAAAACCTGTCTGGCCTGTTATTCCGAGGAGCCGCAGGCGATGAGGAATCTCGCATGTCCTTTGCTTGCAGAGCGAGATTCCTCGCTTCGCCTTGGACCGGCCGGTCCAGGGCTTCGCTCGGAATGACAACGTTCACAAACGTTTTTCAGCATCCTGCTCGTATCCTGAGTCAGAAGTTAGCTGACAAAGTCTTCCCCTTTCAGGTGGCCGTTCCATAGCCCCGGCAGGGGCGTAAGATCGTAGCCCAGGGCGCCAGCCCTGGGGGAAGGAGCCCTCACCCCGCCTTCGGCACCCCTCTCCCGCGCGGGCGGGTGAGGGGACGGCGGAAAGAGAGGGTTCGCCTACCCACGGCTGACGCCGTGGGCTATCCTCTTTCGCCCCGACAAGTCGGGGCTGATTTCATCAACGAACTTCTGACTCAGGACACTGGGCTTCCCGAGAGCGTGGGCACATCGCCCGCCAGGCTAAACGTGCTCTCAAGGTGCGGATGAGACGCCCGCGCTCCCAGGCTGAATCTTTGCCGTCAGCTCTCGACTCCTCACCCGCGGAAATGCCGGATCGCCAAGCTCGATTTCGCGGCTGTTTTGTTCAATCGACTGCTGTGCCGCTTCCAGCAAGCGCACAATGCGATAGCCCACAATGCCACTGGTCAAGGGCGGTCGTGCTGTTTGGATGGCGCGGATGAATTCCCCTGCCATCAGCCGTAGCGCTTCGGTGGTATCCAGATGGGGTGCGAACATATCACCCTTGCGGTAGCCCGCCAGCAAGCGCGCCCGGCCTTCCGGATCGAGGTTTACGGTGATGCCTCGATCATAGACTTTCACCTTCTCGCTGGGCTCCATGTCGTCATACACAAGCATTTTCTTACTGCCTCCCACGAGGGAGGGCCGGATCTTGACCGGAGCCAGCCAGTTTAGGTGAAAGTGCGCGATCAGTTTCGAATCGAACCGGACGGTCACATACGCAATGTTCTCGAACGGACAATCCAGATGCTTGACCGCGGTCGCCGAAACCGACACCGGGTCGAGTCCACACAGGTGCTCCATGATGGAGAAGTCGTGCGGTCCCAAGTCCCACAGCACGTTGGTATCACTCTGCACCAAGCCCAGGTTAATGCGGACCGAATCGTAGTATAGCAGTTCACCAACCTCCCCGGCGTCAATCAGTTGCTTCATCCGCCGCACGGCAGGGGTGAACAGGAAGGTGTGATCCACCATCAAGGTCCTGCGGTGGCGTTCCGCCAGCTCCAGCAGTTCCAGCGCCTCGGTGGTGCTGCGCGCCAGAGGCTTTTCCACCAGGGCGTGCTTGCCGGCTTCAAGCGCCTGTTTCGCGAAAGCGTAATGGGTGGAAACAGGGGTGGCCAGGACCACGGCGTCCAACCCCGGATGCCGGAGAACATCCTGATAGTCTCGTGTCACCTCAACCGAAGGGTAACGTCGCTGGGTACGAGCTAGGAGCGCCCCGTCGAGGTCACAGACCGTCAGGAGCCTGGCCCCTTCCTGTTCCCAGAAGTTACGAACCAGGTTTTGTCCCCAGTAACCACAGCCGACAATTGCAATTCCGACCTGAGACATAACCCCTCCTGAGTGCTCTTCGACACGAAATCGCCATTTCTCAAGCACATTTGGTTCCACAAGGAGTGCCGTCGAGCAGTATGATTTCTGCCGGCCCCGGCCACCTCGACCCGAATTCGGCATAGAAGGGTCTCAAATCGGCAGCCACTCTGGGCAAGGTGGGGTGGAAACCTCTGTAGGCGACTGATAATAAGACAAGTAGCGGCCCTAGCCCTCTTCGGTGCGTCGGGAAATAAAGCAACCTCTCGTCGGCGGCCTACGATTCGGTTGCGACTATGCCACGTAGAGGAGGAATCAAACACTTAACCTCAGTCACGAGCAACCTTGGCGCGCTACCCGAGCGGGTACGGGATGGTTCGAGGGTGAATAGTGAATAGTAAAAGAGCAGCGAGCCCGAGCTTCTTTCATTCACCATTCGCCATCCTCTAACTCCTGACTCCTCGCCCGGTCATGCGGCTCGCAGCCGCTCGAACTCTTCCAGGACTGCGAAAGGCGTTTTTACGCTGGCGATGCTCTCGCCGAGTTGAAGAATCTTTGCTTCCCGCAGGTGGCCGAGCAAGAGACCAGCATTTGCCAAGTAGTCGATACGCTCCGGCGCGAGGCCCATGATCCGCGTACAAGTGGCATCCACGGCTACCGGATCGTCTCCTACGACTAGCACGCCACAGGACTTGGCCATCCCCTGAATGGGACCGTTTCCCTCCATTCCGACGATGCCGTCGACGATGGCAAAGTCCGGACGAACCGCACTGTTAATGTCCAGGATCGAGCGGGTGAGGCCAGCCCAGTGCAGGTCATTCTTGGGCCACCCGTAACAGTTGCCCGGCACGATGCCGAACATATTCTTGAGCGACAACGTGACCCCAGCCCAGTGGTGGGTCTTCAGCTTGGGCAAGGAGACGACGAAATCAGCCCGCAGCACGGTTTTCGGAAGGTAGAGCTCTTTCAGTTTAGTGGCACGAGTTTTCAAAGCCACCCGCTCCACTTCGTCCACATTCAGGTCAACGAACTTCCCAGGCAGCGGTCCGATGTGGTCACGCAACCGGATGGTTTCCACAATCGCTTCCGCGTCACGCTCGTCACCGGACCCTTCACCTATTATAACGCTCTTTGCTCCGAGGCGCAAGAACGACTCGAATGCCGCGCCCACCACGGCCGGATGGGTGTTGATGACATTCTGCGGATCAGGCTCGACAAAGTTCGGCTTCAGCAGAACGATCTTTCCCTCGACGGGCAAGTCGAATTCACTCAGCGTTTCATACAGCAACTGAGATAAATCAACCCTGTAGTCGGGAGCGCGACAAATCGCAACGCGGGAAGGCGGGCGACTGAAGGAGGGAACAAGCGAACTGTTGGAAGCACTCATCTGATTTCCGATTTCCGATTTCCGATTGCCGATTGAAAGCGAAGTCCACAGATGGTAATCTGCGTAATCTGCGGATTAGCTTCGTCAATCCTCAATTCTAATAAGCCAATCCGGCGCACCGCTCAACGCGATAGCCGCCCAGGCAACGACCTGCACATTCATCAGGAACTGGTTCACAGCCTGACGAGTCCGGAGCAACGTCTCCAAAACCGGGCTCGATTTTCGATTTCCCAGCACGGCTCGGCCGTGGGCTTGCAGGCACAAGTGCGCCAAGGCGAGCGACCCGGGACCCTGAATCTCTGGGAAGGCAGCGCACAGCCAATCCAGGCTCTTCCGGTTCTCCGGCCGATCGCGCTGGGCGAGCAGAGCCAGCAGCGCCCACACCGTGGGACCGACCCGTGGTATTCCGGCCACCCCATACACCAGCGAGTTCCCTGCGTTCCACCCTCCCCCAGGGCACATCCGGTCGTAGAGCATGGCTTCAGCCAGCCGTACCCGTTTTCCCGAGGAGGGCGGAAGCAACTCCCCGGGAAGGTTCTTCATGAGAATAAGAGAGTAAGACGTAGGCTCGACCCAACTTGCGGTGCCGGGAGTCCAGCTCCAGCCACGCAGGGAGGAGTCCTGACGTACCACAGCCGGCGTCCGTCGCAATCGGTGTCCCAAACGCGACCAAAAACCGCCTTCGGCGGGCCAGGTATCGCAGAGCCACCGGACACCGCGGGCCACGGAGTCTCGCGATTCTTGCTGCGCCTTTAGCGCCAGGCACGCCAGCGCCGTTACCCAGCAGCCCCGCTGCTGGCCGACGAATGCGGGCCAGGACCCGTCCGGTAACTGCGCTTGACGCAGCCACTGGCGACCAAGCTTCAGGGCTTCTTCGCCATTCGGCGCCTGTCGTCCGTAGGGCCGAACGGCGTTCGGCTGCGGGTGAGCGTCGCTCGCCCCTACGTCCAAGTCGTCGCCATTCGATCTGTCAGCGAGCGCCAGGAGGGCCCAGCAAGTTGGCTCCGCGCCGCTGGCGGAGCCAGGCATGTAGCCCCAACCGCCATTCGCGTTTTGCGCACGAAGTAAGAAGGGAAAACAGAACTCCTCAGCTAAGGGCACTTCGTGCAGGCCTTCTGGAGAACCGGCAGCAGAGTTGGCAGGGCAAGGTTTTACGGACATCTGGAGCCTCAGCACGATTGCCGATTTTCAATTGCGAATTGCTGATTGAAAGGAGGCGGAAAGCCTTCTTCAATCAATGGTCAAAGAGCCCCTACTGCACCCGATCAGCCGCCAAGGCCTCCTCGGGCAGGTCCGTCTCCGAGGCTGCCGTTTCAGGCTCGATCTGCAATTGAATGATCAACCGGTGCAAGTATCCGCGCGCCAGACCCAAGACTCGAGCCGTTTCAGTCTTG
>Ga0182011_10001454_pt1 | contig 20738 bp, 22 predicted proteins | sample 711E1DmetaG_FD_120481 | JGI IMG/M metagenome (GOLD analysis project Ga0182011, IMG submission 120481) | Permafrost microbial communities from Stordalen Mire, Sweden - 711E1D metaG | ecosystem: Environmental > Terrestrial > Soil > Wetlands > Permafrost | place: Sweden: Stordalen | collected... | reverse complement strand
TTTGTCGTGTAAATTGGGGATTCGGTATGGCTGATAAAGATATAGTCACCGGTCTTTGCCCTGGTGGAAGAGTTAGAATGGAAAGACTTGCAGATATTGTAACCTACGGACGTATGGATCCTTCACTCATGGCCACTCATGTCTACAAAGGTTTTGACAAATTAGAAGAAGCACTCCTCCTAATGAAAGACAAACCAAGAGACTTAATCAAACCAGTCGTCCTTTTAGACGAATAAATATTAAGAATTCTATTCTTTTTTTAAAGAAATTAAAATGGAACTTGATAAAAATGAAGATAGCAATAATTGGTGGAACTGGTGGACAGGGTTTAGGAATTGCCATACGCTTTGTACAAACTGGAGAAGATGTTATAATAGGATCAAGAGCAATTGAAAAAGCTGAAAAAGCTGTAGAAAAAGTTAAAGAACTTTTAGATATGGATAAAATTCCCAATCTCAAAGCAGCTGAAAATGCTGATGGCGCAAAAGAAGCCGACATACTAATCTTAACTGTACCCCTAGTGGCTCAAAGAGCAACTCTCTTGTCTATAAAGGATGGTGCAGCCGGGAAAGTATTAATAGATGCAACTGGGCCACTCGAATCAGCCATTGGCGGATCACCCACCCGATGTATCTACCTATCCGAAGGAGCAGCTTCTGAAAGAGCACAAAAGATCCTACCCGAAGCCAACGTAATATGTGCATTCAACAACATCAGTTCCGGAGCCCTAATGAACTTCACAGAACCCATAGACTGTGATTGTTTAATGTCAGGTGATGATCTCGAATCTAAAAAAACCGCCGCAAAACTAATCGAAAAAATACCCGGAGTACAAGTCGTAGACTGTGGACCACTAGAAAGAGCTCAAATCATCGAAAAAATAACACCTTTACTAATCGGATTAAATATCAAAAAAACCTGCAAAGACGCCGGAATAAGAATAACTGGAATAGACCCCGAATGCAAATTATACTAAAAATCACTCCTCTCCAGATCGGATTAAACATCAAGAACAAAACCTAAATTGGAGGAATTAGAATCACTGATTTAGATAAATAAATCAATAATTCTATTTAATAGTGTATTTATTGATTAGGAGCATATCGATCAAAGATTAAAGGAACTAATATGTCTAAATGGGAATATGTTTTACAAAAACCGGGAATTATCTTGGTTAAAATTTTATGATCATGTTTTAGAAGAAGCAGAGAATGCTTTTGTTCCTTTATTAGACCGTTTAAATTATATATTTATTTTTATGGCAATTTAGATGAATTTTATAGGGGCAGATGTCGAAGTTTTGGTTGTTAAGCAGTGCATAGAAACCCGATCTGGTCGTATTTCTATCTTAAACCCATATTTTGATGAATTTATAATCCGAAATTTTATTATAGTAATAGTTAAAATAATCAGTTTAATAAAATTATAATTATTGGAAAAATGGTATATATCTAAAGATTAGTATAAAACATCATTAAGATTTAAGTAAGATAAAAAATTTTCAGTATGATCAAAAAAAATGTAAAAGTCTATAATTCTAAATTTTCTATTAGTCTTTTTATATAATCGAAAAATGGTATTCTTTCTATTTTAGAGAATAATTTTTTTAAATGGTTAGTGTGACTATTTGAATTTTTATACTTCTTAGGCTGCCATGTCCAAAACTGGGATGTTTGCATTTATAATAAGTGTTATTCCATGAGTAGTGATAAAGTTTTTAATATTAGTGGCCAGTTTTGGCTTGATGTTTTTACCATTTTCTATTAATAATAGGAATTGTACAGTTTACTGACTATAAAAAAATTTTAATCTATAAATTCATGATGAGTTATAAATTTTTTACAATGCGGCAATTATTATTACCGCATTTACAATTATATAAATTATAAGCAGTGTGATAAATGAATATCGGTCTAGTTTTCTTGATAAGTGTTTTTCACCGTTCACATCATAGATATGTAATGAAATAGTTGACTCTATAATGGTTATGAGAATCACAAGCAATCCTAAGTCATTCACCATATCAGCCAGGGTTATGACTCCTGTTTTTGGTATTAAACCAGAGACTATGATATTGTTTGCAATTGCCACAAACAAAGCACCCGCACCAAGTCCAAAACGTGGCTCAGCAGTGGTGGGTTTGATAAATAAAGCCACCAATGCCACTGCAACAGCTATGAACAATCCTATGAATAACCTGAAATAAAATCCCAGATCTGGCCGGGACAAAGCTATACCAGCTCTTAATTGTGAATATGATGTTGGTTCTTGTCCTAGACGTGGATCTGCGAAACTTGTATTGTAAATATGTGGTTTTTCAATAACCGACATTTTACTAACGTCATAACCTTGAACTATCACATTAGGGTTAATAGCAGAACTTTCATTATCAGCTACATAGATTAAATCCGGTCTTTCAGTTTTTTTATCCTCAACTTCTATATAGAGGAATTGATCATCTAAAGGAAACCCTGAAATGTCAAAAAAGTCAGATACATTAGCTGTAACATAATATATCTGATAATGTTCAGTTCCATTAGTATAATTATCCACCAAAACATTGTTTTCTATGGATCCATCGATAACTTGGAAATTTTCTCCAGGATTAACATCACTACCATTCCATTTGAACCAAACATAAAAATCACCAGTCCAAGAACTGTCTGATAAAGATAGATCTTTGATACGATCCAGGTAAATTCCAGTAAGTACCTTAGTGGGTGTACTATTGGATGGTAGATTAAAGTCTCCTGCAGTGAGTCCGGGTTCAGTAAGATGGGGACTCATGATCTCGTTATGTAACACGTCGGCTGATTGTTTATTTTCATAAACAGTCCCCGCCATATAACTACCCACCAATAAAAAAATTAGTATAATCTCTATTATCCACCATTTAAGAAATCTACGTCCCCTTGGTCCGACTTCCCCATCCTTTAATCTATTCTTATCATCCTTACCAGACAAAAAAATTAACCCCCCATAACATAGGTCACCGGGCAACAAATAAACAAAAAAAAATTTGATGGTATTATTTATAATTTAAACTAATATGAATGTTTCATATAAAGTATTCGTTTAAAATCTTTTATTTCAAATAAAAAGAGAATTTCTATATAAACGTAATATATTATATCCGGTAAGCCATTATAAAACACTTAAAAAGGACGATTTAATGATAGATTTGAAATAAAAATAATATTATACTGCCATTAAATTCCACCTAGAAACCTTTGATAAGCAAGCCTTCGTAAGATGAAGAGATAATAAAAACCCATCCCTCAATAAACAATAAAATAATTAAAATATATTTACAGAAATCTGGACAATTTTTTATATTATTGCTTAACATTCCATAGTAATCAGATAAAATCTAAGCTTTATTACAGTTTAAATTTTCCAAATTAAATTATAATATGAGGAAAATTAAATGAAGAAAACATGTAATCAACAAAAATACTGGAACAAAGCCTCCGAGAAAAAAGAATTTCCAACTGCTTTTCAAATTATAGAGTTTGAAAAAAATGGTACAAAGGAAATGAACATTTTAGATGTAGGCTGTGGTTATGGAAGAACCCTAAATGAACTTTACAATCATAGTTTTAAATATTTAACAGGCATTGATTACTCACAAGGCATGATAAACAGAGGATTAAACTTATATCCCCATTTAAATCTTATTAAAACTGAAGGAGATAAAATCCCATTTACCGATAATGAATTTGATGCTGTACTCCTTATTGCTGTATTAACATCCAACACTAAACAAGCAGAACAGGAAAATATAATTTCAGAAATTAGAAGAGTGCTAAAAGATGACGGGATATTATATCTCGCTGATTTCTTAATAAATCAAGATAAAAGAAACCTTGAACGATACCAAAAATACGAAAATAAACATGACATATATGGAATCTTTGAACTTCCAGAAGGCGCAGTTTTAAGACATCACACTGAAAAACATATTATAGAATTAACAAAAGATTTTCAACAAATAATATTTCAAAAAACAATTTATGACACTATGAACGGTCACAGATCAAATGGTTTTTATTATATAGGGAAAAAGCTAAAATTCCCATGATTTTTAAGTAAAAATAAATTTTATTAATTATAATCAGATATATTTAAAATCAGAATTATTATTTTAGATGACCTAAGATTCTTATTAATTTAATAGAATTTTTACCGTTATAACTTGAATTAAATTTCCTATTTTTTTTTAATAATATGGTTAAATTCGCTTCACAAAATTTCTTAGATGCCATAATACATGTGCTAAAAATGGCTCTTGGCTGGGCAGTCTTCTGCAGCACGCCCTAACACATGTTTTACAATAACCCGTACAAAATTCAATATCCCTTCTAACAGTTTTAACTTGAGTTCTAGGTGCATAATTTAAGTATACTGGAATTCCGAGTAATATAAGAATTGTTCCAATAATGATTTGATTAAGTGCGGTTTGAGTTATCATATAAATAATGATAATTATCCCCAAAACTGGGATGATTCTGGGGATTCTTATTCCCCCACCTAAATTCTTCCGCAGAGGGAATACCGATAAACATGTTAATAAATAACAGAATAAGATTGTGAAAACAGATAGAATAATTAATTGGCTTATAGTGCCGAATATAGCTGCAACTAAAGTAACTGAACTTTGTATTATTAACGAAACATATGGAGTGTTATATTTAGGATGAACTTTAGCAAAAAAGTGAGGTAATAAACCATCACCAGCCATTGCATATGGAATACGAGCTGAACAAAGAATTCCCGCTTCATCAGATCCTGATATAGAGAAAAGAGCACCTACACTTAAAATTATCGCCCCCACAGACCCTATAATAGCATAACCTGCAAGAGTTAAAGGAGCTGAAGAAGTGGAGAGCTCCATCCAAGGCACGGCTCCCACAACCACGAAATTAGTTACAAAATAAAAAACTGTAATTACACCCATACCTACACCAATAGCTAATGGAATAGTTTTTTTAGGGTTTATTATATCATCAGAGGGAATGGTAACCAATTCAAAACCGACATAAGCCCAGAATATTAATATAAGAGCACTGCCAAGACCTCCAAATCCTAAAGGAGCAAAAGGTGTTAAATGCGTGACAAGCACTGCCGGTTTGATAATAAAATAGGCAATCCCTATAATAGTGAATAAAAATATAGGCGCAATCTTCAAAATTGTTAATATGTCATTAAGTTGACCACCCTTTCTAGCACCTAAAAGATTTATAACCGTGAGGAAAAAAACAAATAAAACTTTAACCACTATCTGAATTGACTGAGGCATATCATGATAAAAATAAGTAAGATAAGCAACAAAAGCTAATGGAAACACCGCTATAGCACTCCATTCAGCAATAATTAAAGACCAACCCGTTAAAAAACCCCAAAAATCACCAAAAGCCTCCCTAACATAAGCATAAGGACCCCCAACCCGTGGAAGAATAGAAGAACATTCAGCAAAATTCAACGCTATAATTATAGCCATAACTCCCGCGATAATCCAAGCTATTAACGACGCCGGCCCCAGATAACCCGCACCAAAAGAAGCAGCAATATAAATATCCGCCCCTACAATAGCACCGATCACCAGATTCATCACATCAAATAAACCAAGACTACCACCCTTCAACTCAGCCATAAACATCTCCCAATATTCTTTATTTTCTATAATCTTCTTTTATATTATTTATTTGATAGTGAATGTGTAAATGTCCTTAATTCCTATTTTCATCATCAGTTGCTTTATTCTATTGTATTAAATGGCAGTCAGGAAATCTTGAGATTACGGGTGATATATAAAGGATCTCATGAATCATTAACCCCGATATCTGGGTGTGTGGCTTGTATAAGTCATTGGCCGAGTATTGAAGAACTACCAGTCTTTTTTCCTCGAGCAAGCCGAGGCTTTCGTAAGTGTAGGCTTTGATAGGGCACAACCGGGAGAGTTCAAGTCCTAAAACGGGACATGGCTGCATGTTTTCTAGATGAATATAAGTACTGAAAACACATTTGAGACTATTTATAAACCACATTTATATAATGTTTTAAAACAGGACATGCTTAAAATAAACTTAGTTAAAACTGTGATAACAATATTTATGTATATACTATTCAGTACTGATTTAAACTCCTGTCTATCCGGATTAAACAGTTTAAAGCTTAAAACATTAACCTATTAAAGGTATTATTAATAGAAATAATAATATAATTATAATTCTTACAATAAGAATTTGAGTAGGGCAATATAAAATGAATAAGACATTAGTATTTGGCATTATATTAATAATCCTAGTTGCAGTAATAGGGGTTGCACTATCACCAGCAGCAGAAAACCAGCAGAAGAAGGAAACAATTACCTTAGTAAATGATGCAGCACAACAAATCCAATTAAAAGGAGAAGCAGCCTTCCCAGAATTTTACAATACTCCATGGTACTATGGAGATAAATATGTTTTTGTATGGCGCATCGACGGAGTTAGAGTAGTTTATCCACCAGACCCCCGTGGTATAGGAAAAAACCAGTCAAATCCCAAAGACTCAACTGGCAAACCCATAGGGATGCTCTTCATACAAACAGCAATTAACGGTGGAGGATGGATAGAATACCTCTGGCCCAAACCCGGAACAAATACACCAACAACAAAAATAACATACATTAAAGAGGCTAAATACAACAACCAGACATACCTCATCGGTTCAGGATACTATACTAATTAAAAAAAAAATGACATAAATGAAATTTTAAATCTTAAAAAATCTATGATATTCCTTTTTCAATTAATTCCATTATCAAAAATATCAAAATCTTCCCTTCCAATTCCTTTAAAACTTCATTAACGATAGCATAAGATCGAATCATTGGCGAAATGATTATTGAAGCCTTAACTTTATAGAAAAAAAATCAATTTACACACCTTTTACAATATTCAACCTATTCTCACCCTCTTTCGCATATCAAATAAAGAATCCCATTCAATAAAATCCATATCATCTCCCATTTCTACGGATTCAAATTTCTGAATGAACTCAGAAGATCCTAAACCATACTTATCTTCAAATCTCTTCAAATTAGATTCAATATCTCTATAAATCAAGTCAAATTTAATAGGAATAGAATAGCCAAAAAAGGATGAAATAGAGGAAAATAATAACTTACGAAAAAAAGAAAAAAAATTGTGCTCTTGAATAATTGAAATATAAAATATTTTATGATGTTTTTTTATTCATTAATTTTTTGAACTTTTCTACAGTTAAATCCGCATCGCGTAGAATATTCTTAAGGATTTTAGGGTGAAGAGTTTTTCCCGAGTGATAAGGTACAGTAACCCTCACACCCTCTTTATTTTTATAAATTTTGTGACTCCCGCTCTGGCGGGCCAAAACAAAATCCATTCGTTCTAAAACTTTAATAACTTTATTAGCAGACACTCGAGGGAGTTTCTCACTCATACCTCCACTTCCAAAGAAGTCAAGCTGATAGATTCAATTTCAGGAATCGCTTCGTCACTCTCTATTCTATCTTCTAAATGGAGACGAATGGCATCCTTGATGTTCTCTAAAACCTCCTCATAACTATCTCCCTGCGCATAACAACCTTGAAGTTCGGGAGAAAACGCAAAATATCCATCTTCATCCTTCTCTATTACCACGGAGACCTTATACCTTTTCATAATCTTTAAACCCCAAATTTTCTATTAAAATCCCTTTTGGAAATTCGATTTTACTCGTAATAATATTATGAATATCTAAAATATATAATTTCGTTTATTTATACGACCTATTTAATTCATTAAAACATCCAAGAAATATTTGAACTTAACAACAAAAAGTCTTTTTTTTTAATTTAAATATTTGTACTACTAATAAAAGTAAAAAATCATCATTTGAATACAAAACAAACTTATTGCAAAAGAAATTTTATTAAAAAAAATACGTTTAAACTCTGAAAAAATAAGTAAATAATAATAAAAATGCTTAAATATCCTAATACTTCGTTAAACTGTTCTATTACGAAGTAATCAATTTGTTATAAAATCATTTTCGGTTTGAATGTAATAGCAAATGATAAAACTACTCTTCTAAAGACAAATTAACATAGAATAATATTATTTTTTCATTAAGGGGGATTAATTTGAGTAATTTTCAGGAAAAAATAACTTTCATATGGGATTTATCTGACCTTTTAAGGGGCTGATGGTAAATCACCTGAATGGTGGCATGTTTATACAAATTTAAAACATAACAGATTTGAATATCGGAAATCAGCTAATTTAAAAAATGTATTAAATTCTCTGGCAGCGTTGTTTTTATTAAACTTACGCATCGCTAATACTGGTAAATTAGAATATCTTTATAATAATAACGTTTTTAAAAGTTTAACTGAATATAAGAAGTTTAGCAATTCTCCTGATATCTTGGATGCACCCTACTTTGCTAAAACGAATATTTTTGGTTATATTTTTGATACAAAATATCAAAGACGTGGGATATTTTAGACACTGGAAACATATATCCCATTTAAATTACTGAAATCCTAAATTTAGGTGAAATAAATGCTTGAAGCACCGAGTGAAATAAAAGAATTGGTGGAGAAGTTTGAACGTAATCTGAATGCCTATAAAAATTTCAGTTACAAGGAAGAACAATTAAAGCAGGAATTCATCAATCCATTCTTTAAAGCTCTGGGATGGGATGTTGATAATGTTTCCGGTGCAGCACCCCAGTATCGTGATGTTATTTTTGAGGATTCAATTAAGGTCACTGGCGGTAAGGCACCGAAAGCACCGGATTACTGTTTCACACTCGCTGGTAGGAAGATGTTTTTTGTGGAAGCGAAGAAACCGTCCGTGGATATAAAAACCAATAAAGAAGCATCCTATCAGTTAAGGAGATACGCTTGGAGTGTTAAGTTACCATTATCCATTCTTACTGATTTTGAGGAACTCGCAGTTTATGAATCGCGTATTAGACCAAAACCACATGATAATGCCAACGTAGAGAGAATTAAAATTATAAATTACAAGGATTATCCGGATAAATGGGATTACATATACAATAGATTCTCCAATCACTGCCCCCATATTTCAAAAACTATAATATAAATCTACATTACAATACCCCTCAGTAAAATGAAATAACAAACAATTAAATTAAAAAGAAAAAGTATACCCATAATATAATTAACTCATTCTTTGATTATTCCACTGATCCTTATAAAGAACCACTTCATGAGTAAGTCAATGTCTATGTTCATGCCAAAATTGTAAAAAAATCATTCCTAACTAATTTCTAAATCTATCCATTCTTCTTATATTCCAGCAAAATGTAAAGGTACCCGTAAATGGAAAAAATTTATGGTTTTTATGTTATTTCTGTCTCTGCAAAAGTGATTTTAAATGTGATTCCTTCTGTTCTATCCTGTTCTAATTCACCATCAATCTGGGCAGTTAGCATAGTTACCATTTTTAAACCAAGTGAATCTGTATTTTGATAGTCTAAATCTTCTGGTAATCCTACACCGTTATCTTTAACGATAAATTCATACTGGTCATCTTTAGAATGGAAATCAATTTTGATCTGGCCACTTTTACCTTCAGGGAAAGCGTGTTTTAAACTGTTTGTTACGAGTTCGTTAACAATCAAACCCAAAGGTATGGCTGTATTAATATCTAAAAATACATCATCCACATTAATTTTCAGATCGATAAGACCAAAATCACCCGCATAGGTACGAAACAGTTCTGTGGATAATGTTCGGATATAATCTCCGAAATCTATCCTTTTGAGATCAGTGGACTGGTATAATCTTTCGTGTATGAGGGCCATTGACCTGGCACGATTCTGACTTGCTTTAAAAATATCTTGGGACTCCTTATCTTTGATGTATTGGGACTGCAGGCTTAAGAGGCTGGATATGATCATGAGATTGTTTTTCACCCGATGATGAATTTCCTTCAAGAGCATTTCTTTTTCTTCAAGGGATTTTTGGATCTTTTCTTCTGCTTCTTTACGACTTGTGATATCTTCTATACCTAATAGGATCAAATTAGTGCCTATGTCTTCCCTGAAGACTTGGCGAGCGTTTAGAACCATGATTTTCGTTCCTATTTGGGGGAAATCATGTACTACTTCATAACCGTGGAATCGGTTTTTTTGTGGCAGAATATCTTCCAAGAGTTCTCGAAGAGCAGAAATCTCCCATTGCCCGTCACCCAGTTGATATAATTCATTACCCACCGTATCTTCGGGTTTTACTTTAAATGTTTGGTAAAATGCGTTATTGGAGGAAATTACAACCATGTTATCATCCAAAACCAAAAAAGGCTCGACGAGCGTGTCAATGATATTCTCGGCATAGTTTAATGATTTCTTAATCTTTTTTTGCATATGTTTTTTGTAAATGGCGAGTTCTATATCATATTTAAGTTCAGTACTATTGTAAGGTTTTAAAATATATCCAGATGGTTCTGTGAGTTTGGCTCTTTCAATTGTAGACTCTTCAGAATGAGCAGTTAAATAAATAAGGGGTATATCAAGTTCTCGGATCTTTGAAGCAGCTTCAATCCCGTCCATGTCACCCTTTAAAACTATATCCATCAAAATCAGATCAGGTTCAAGCAGAGCAACTTTCTCCAGAGCATCTTCCCCTGAAGCCGCTGTCCCAGTAACAGTATATCCCATTCTTTTTAAAGAAAGCTGGATACTCATAGCTTCCATAGATTCATCCTCAACCACTAAAATCTTATAATTAGACATCCCATACACGTTCCTTTATATCTATTTTATGAATTTTTAAATGGATACAAAAAATTTTATTCGTGAATATATGTTGAATAAAGTACAAACCTTTTGTTATAACCATCCTTAAAGAACACCCAAGAATGAAAGAAAACAAGCAGGCATATAATCCAGTAAACAATCAGTGGTTAATGAATAAAAAATCTTTATCTTCTGTTGTTACGTATGAATTCTTTTATGGTGTTATATCCTTTATCCGGGGCTATTTCTTCAATTACGGAGTAAACGGTAGTGTCCTTGACCGTTAAGTCTTATCCACTGCTCATCACAACTGTAATAACCTGAATAATCTGCTTCTATGTTTTCTATCTGGTTTCCCAACTCGGTAGATTGCCAATTTCTAAATGTATTCACCCCCTCCCAAAGGCTTTTTATTTAAAATATTTAGTTATAATTAGGTTATTTATAAGAAACTATAAAAAAATTAATTAAAAATAGTAAATTTCTTCTATATAAAATTTACTAAAAAAATATTTAAAAAATAATATTTAAATTTCACAAAAAAATAATCCTTTGTGAATATGGTCTTAACACCTGAAAATAGCTATTAAATGGAATAATACTTTATATGGTAAATTTATATCGAAAATGGCCTTAAAGTGGAGTTATAAATATAAGGATACCAAGTATCACTTTTTGCATCCTCACATTTTTAAAAAAACAAATATATTCTTTATTAGAATAGTAATTAAGATAGAATAGAGTAAATTCCCTGTTTAGATGCTTCATGAATAGCTTTTTGGATTGACTCCAATGTGCCCAAACCTGATATAGCAACTGCATCTGCAGTTTCATCTGCAGCTATCTTAACTTCTATCCGGCCTACATCTAATGTTTTAAGATCAGCTATGATGAACGCGTCTCTACGTAATTCACGGATCTTGCTTATAATTCCCACAACAAACTTCTTAACCAATGGTGTGCCTGTTACCTGCCTCAACTTAATAATTTCATTTTAGTAAATATAGAAAAAAAGTTTACATAGTACTCCTACCGACAACGTATTAGTAAATTACGAGTTATTACTATTATTCTAAATATTAAAATTCATGAAAACAAAATAATAGTCACACGAACACCCAATATCCCACCAGAAACAATAGAATCATATATAAAATCAATTACAACCGAATTTGCAATTAATTATATTTTAGAATTGTAAACAATTTCCTATTTTTATTATAATATAAGGGTTCCAAAAATTATTAATTAAAAAATTTTTATCCTATTCAAGTTTTTACATTTCTAGGAAGTTTCAGACGTATAAACATACGGAGAACAGTGACGGGAAGATGTGGAGAATAAAAGCCAAAAAAGAGAATTCGACAGTAATGAGCTCAAATGGCACTCTCAATTTATAAGTAATTATGAGTTAATTTGAGATGATGCTACTATAGAGTTCACAATGGCAGAATAAAGAAACTAAAATACATTCATAGACCTATTAGATTAAAAAGTACACATACCTGCTAATAATGCTAAAACAATGAGAATGTATTTATATAATGATGAAATAACTATTATTAAATTATATGACATGTAAATATAAATAAATTTTTATGCGTTATCAATAATTCAAAAATCCCATAAAAAGTCATCGTTAAGAAAGATACTCATGTATAAAGTGTCGTGCTTTAAGAATTTATTTAAACCATAAAACCTAATAATCGACTTCGTTTTATCGGCATACACATAATTAAGTATTTAAGCGCTTTTATTCATATTTGCTTATCAATAGTGCACTTCAAATTGGTAGCTTTACGTATTTTGATGTGATTTTTTTCTAGGGTGTTTAAATTTTGATCATTTAGGGGCTGAGTTGTATTGTCCGTTAATTTTGTGCCGATTGAACCACTTGGAGTGATTTTTATTCTGTTAATATTGTTTAGATCTTTTTTTTTAATTCGTCATTTTTATCCTATTGTCGATATATTTTTATTTGATTTAAAATAAAATTTGAAGAATCCTTTTATTTATTGTCAAAAAAGGCTCTTGAGATAGAATATTGTAAATGGTCCTGATTTATAGGTTTACTTAAAATTATAGAATCTTCTGGGAGTTGTAACGATTTTTTTAAACAGCTTTTGTAAAAATCAGTTAGGAATATAATTGGAATTTTATAAAAATTTACTATTTTGCTTGCAGCTTCCACACCGCTCATTTCATCTTTTAATTTTATATCGATTAAAATTAGATCTGGATTTAAATCTCGTGCTTTTTGTATTGCTTCTTCTCCATCGGAAGCCACAGCAACTACATTATGTCCTAAGTTTCCTAAATTGGTTTTTAAATCCAAAAAAGTGCTAGCTTCATCTTCAACGATCAAAATATCCATAAAAAATCAACACCTTTCACTGTGCATTAAATACTATTTTGTTAATCAAATAATGAACTTTTCACATTGTTATAATTTTATTACTTCTCTTATGCTCTTACCTAAAGGTTATAATCCTCTTTATACATTATTTTTCATAACGTACTGAATTTGGAAATAAAATTTTTTTTTTATTTCATAATATTGGATGACCGGCTATTGCAGTTTAGGGTCTGACGGGCCTGTTTTACGCCAACCAAGCAGTGAGCCTGCGACGTAAGTGAATATTGGTTATTAAAGTTTTGTTGACAGTCGTTAAATAATATTTATTTTTAGAGTTTTTTTTATTTAATAATTTTATTTGTTATGGTATTATGAAATTGGTTTTTGGTGACAAAAAGGTGACATAATAATGACATTTATTTATTGGTGAAAAAATTTTTTTGGAGAGACTAATTTATGACAGATAATTCTAATAAGAAAAAATTCATCGAGCTTAGGGGTATGGGATTAACCTATAATGCTATTGCAGAAGAACTTGGAGTTTCTACAAGAACGTTAATTCGATGGAGTAAAGATTTTGAAGATGAAATCGCGAATTTAAAAGCTACTGAGTTAGAAGCGTTGCAAGAAGAGTATTATATGAAGAAGGAGAAGAAAATAATCTTGTTTGGTGGAAAATTAAAGGATTTAATAAATGAATTGAGTAAAAGAGATTTATCAGAAGTTCCTACAGAGAAATTGTTTGATTTAATGATAAAGTATTCGATTTTTTTAAGTAAGGAAGAGGTTGAATTAACTTTCACTCAGAAAATGGCTGATGGAGAAGTTTTTGCTTTAGAGCCTATGAGTAAGGAATGGAAAGGATAAAAAAAATTTTTTTAATTCATTTTTTAATATTGTATATAAATTTTTTATTACTTTGTTGTTTATAATTATCGATTATTTTGTACTTCGCTAGAACTGATATAACGAAGTTTAATATCTTTTATTTTATTCATTCAACATTTTTTAAGAGCTTTTTTTAAAAAAAACATATTAATATACATCTAATTACTGAAATTGATTTTGCTAGGGAATGATTCTAAATGCAGATATTCTCCCTGAGGTGGGATATCACTTTAAAAAGATTTAGAATTCTATAAATTCAAAAAATTGGCTTTAATATAATTTTCTGCTTCTTGGGGTGATTTAAATGCGAATTTATATCTTTTATGGACTTCTATAATTTCTTTTAAAGCTTCATGTACGATTTCTTGGTTCTCCCAATTTTTTAAAGCTGCTACTACTTTCTCTAAGCAACCTTTTTTATAACTTATCTGTCCTAGTACGTGTATAATGGTTTTTCTAACTTTTTTGTTCTCTTCATTTTGTAGTTCTTCTAGAAGAGGGATGACTTCCTCGGGATGGGTTCTTCCTCTAAGTTCAATTCCGTGAACCATTTCTCTTCGAACTTCCGGGTTCGGATGGTGTAGATAGTTCCAGGCGAACTTCAGGGTAGGTTCAGGATTTTTCTCACCCATTTGTTTTAGCGAACCAATCACTGCATTTCTAACAGAACTGCTTTCATCTTCTAAGGCTTTTTGGAAGATTTTTATCATCTTATTTGTATCATTCTTTCCTATCTCACCTAATGCATAAACTGATGTTTGTCTTATTTTTTCATCTTCAATCGTAAGCATTCCATCCAGTAAATGGAGTATTTCATCCCTTAAATTTTCGCGGTTCTGGTAAATTCTGCCAAGAGCCGTATAAGCATTTTTTCGGATATAAGTGTCAGAATCAGAGCTGTATTTATAAATATTCTTATTATCATTATTTTCGAGGTTTTTTTCAATGTCTATTTCTATCTTCTTTACAAGTTCTTCCCGTTTTTCTTTAGGTAAATCATAGAAACTCATAAAATTATTCTTCCTTTTAGAAGATGACTTAATCGCGGTATCAAAGATTATCTCGCAAGATATAGGTCCAGAATGAACAATATAAGAATATAATAAAAATAAATAAAAATAATAACTATATTATTTATTATTTTAAGGTCCAGTAGCACCTTTTAGGAGAATAAATAGTCTCATTTTTTTTAAGTTCTTTCATGATTTTATCAACTTCTTTTTTCTCTACGCCAGAGATTTGGCTGACTTTAGTTGCATTTAACGGTTCTTCAGAGTCTTTGAAAGCTTTAATTACTTTTTCTTTATTATCCATAATTATTCACCTACTTGAATTATTTCATTCTAAATCCATATATTTGTTAGGGCCTATTACTTCACAACTAGGATTGGTAAAAGTTTACAAGAATAGTAAGTTTAATTAATTTTTTTTTGTTAAACTACATTATACAAAGTATGGAAAAAAATGAATATTTGATATAATTCAGTTTACATACTAAAACATGTGATTATTAGTTAATAAATTGATTTAGTAGAAATTAAAGTATTAATTAAGGGGTTTTTTATAATGGAAAAAAATAGTAGATTAATAATAGGTGTATTATTAGTGATTTTTGCAGTGGTGGTTTTTGGGTTTATATTTGGAATAACTGGTCTTATTGCTGTGATCATTATTACAATAGTAGCTTGGTGGTATGGAAATAGAAATAAAAAAAAATTACTTAAATCTTAAAATATGGGTCTGATGAAACTCTAAATGCAGCTTTAAACATTTATTTTTTGAAAGTAATTACTTCGTAAGGAGAATAAGATTAAATATCAATCATTAGCAATTAAAACTCTTTAATTCTCTCATTAGGATTATCATTGAATAATCCTCCGTGATAAGTTATCACATTCTCTATATCATATTCAGTAAACTTTTTAAGCGAATTAATAGCATCTCTCGCCTCTTCATCATTCATATTTTGTAAGTTCGGTCCAACAAGCTGACCTTTAACTATATTCATGGCATCTCCCACAATGAGGGTTTTACTCATTTTATGGTACAAGCATATGTGTCCTGGAGTATGACCTGGAGTGTGAATTATAGTAATCCCTCCACAATAAGGCAACTCTTCACCATCAGTTAAACTTACGTTTACCATTACAGATGCGTTTTCAAACATATCTAAAATTTTTAACCGCTCTTCTTCGGGTAAAGCATTTATACGATCCATGAAGTTGGAATTCAATCTTATCATCTTTTCCTCACCTTGGATATATGGTTTATCATCTTCATGTGCAAGCACCTTAACCTCCGGATTTTCAACTAGGATATCTTTAATTCCTCCAATATGGTCAATGTCTTGATGTGTGACTATTATTTTATTAAGTCTTTCAAAAGATACATCTACAACTTCCATCTCTTTTTTAATCTTCTGTAAATTACCAGGTATTCCTGCATCAACTAAAACAACGTTATCATCATCCCATAGGAGAGTTGGATAAATTATTCTCTCCATTCCCATAATATTCATGGGTAATTCCAACATTCCAATTCCATCAGCTATTTTCATATTTATATTCACTCCTTTCAAGTTTAATCACTAAAATTTTAAAGTTTTTTTTAAAGATTCTCTTTTTTTAGTCAACCTTAATTCCGCTGCTTTAACTTTATCATGGAATCCCTCACCTTCCATGTCACTAGACACTTCTTTTAAAAGCAGGGGAACATCCAATTTTTGAGGACATAATTTAACGCAATTCCCGCAACCATTGCATAATCCTGCATACGATTGATTACCGCTGGAAGCACCTCCTAAAACAGTTAAGTATAGATAAGAGGGAGTAAAATCTTTAAACATGTGTTTCTGGTTGTGTAAAGTGAAACATTGAGGAATATCGACTCCCTGGGGACATGGCATGCAATATCCACACGCTGTGCAATCCACCTTCAATTGCTTCTCATAAACATTTTTAGCTTGACTGTAAAGCTTTAACTCATCATCTGCAATGGAATCGGGTGGAGTTTCATTAGCAACTTTAATATTCTCCTTAACTTGTTTTAATGTTCCCATTCCGGAGAGTACGCAGGTTATTTCGGGATGGTTTAAAACCCATCTTAAAGCCCATTCCGCTGGAGTTCTTTTAATGGTTGATTTATCCCAAATCATCATAGCATCACGTGGCGCTTCACCTGCAAGTATTCCACCCTTCAAAGGACCCATAACTAATACATTAATACCCCTAGTAGCTGCATATTTTAACCCTTCCTTACCAGCCTGACTATTCTCATCTAAGAAATTATATTGAATAAGACAAACATCCCAAGGGTAAGCATCAATAATTTTCTTAAAAGCCATTGTACTATCATGAAATGAAAACCCTATATATTCAATTTTACCCTCATCGCGTGCGGATTCTAAAAATTCGATTATACCTAATTCTTTAAGCCTACAGAAGCTACCCCATGATAAGTTATGAATAAGATAATAATCAATACAATCCGTTTGAAGTTTAAGTAATTGCAATTCTAAATATTTCTCTACATCCTCAATCTTTTCAATAGCCCAAGCCGGTACTTTAGTGCAGAGTTTCACTTTATCCCTATAACCATCATTGAGTATTTCACCTAAAAATGATTCACTACATCCTTCATGATAAAGAAGAGCAGTATCTATGAAATTCACTCCATGATCAATCGCATAATAAATCATTTCAGTAGCCTTGGTCTTATCAATCTGTCCATCTATTTTGGGAAGCCTCATTACTCCGAAACCTAATACGGAAATCAATTCACCATCTTTAGTTCTTCTCATCTGCATAAAATTAATTCACCTCTTAAAAATATTATCTCTTGGAATTCCCTTAATTACCGTTGAACCCCCTATTTAAGGTCAAATAAAAAAATTTTTTAAATTTAAATTCTGATAAATTATTACTTTAATTTGCGACTTTTTTTGATAGAATTAATTAAAAAAAAGAATGAATAATTTATAACCCAATTAATGACATTAAAAACATTGTAATATAAGTTGTATTTTGCTATTCAAATAACAAAGATTACTTTAATCTTAAATATGTTTGTAGAATGCTTTAAGATGAAGTTTAAACATTTTTGAAAGTAATACATCTCTTTCAAGTTTTTTTTTGATATGATAAGTTTACAATTCTAGAATATTTTTTTTAATATTAATTTTTGTTCTATTTTGTATCATTTTCTTGATAAAATGAACCATTATATTGATTATTTCGACTTTATTTCAGCAAAAGATAGATAACAAATCAATAAAATAATTTTTTTAACGGATTAAAAAAGATATTCCTATTAAGATTAGTATTACGCCTCCTAGAATTTCTATTTCTTTCCCGAATAAGTATCCTAATCTTTTACCTATATAAAAACCGATGAAAGATAAAATAAATGTAGTGGAGCCTATTATAAGTGCAGGTTCTAATATGGGATTATTTAATAAAGCTAATGATAATCCTACTAATAATGAATCAACACTAATAGTGAACGCGAGAATAATGGTTTCCCTTAAACTAAAATTTGTATTGTCATTCTCATGACCTGAGAAAGAATCATAAATCATCTTAATACCTATAATTGAGATTAAAATGAATGCTATCCAGGGAGCCAGGGTGGAAAAAATATTTTCAAATGGAATTCCAAGAATCCATCCTAATATTGACATAGTTGCTTCAAATCCACCGAAAAGTAATGCAATAGTAATAGCAACTTTAACTGTCGATTTTAACACTATACCTTTAGTAATAGAGATGAAGCAAGCATCCAAAGCCAGCCCCAAAGCTATCAAATAAATTATTAAAAGATTCATAAATAATTCTTTAAATATGGTTATATTAATAAGCTTAATCTATCACCAGTATAATGATATTGCTGTGGATATGGCTTAAATAACCATTATTAACAAGCTTTTGTCAGAACTACGCTAATTAACATCTGGAACAATAAAGATTAATTTAAATACTAATATATCATAATTTTTTTTGATATCGCCTTACTTAGGGATGCGCGATCTAGACTTGTAATTCGAAAATTATAATAGTTTTATAATAATTAATTTATGAAGTAAAATACAATGAAAAAGTTGAAGGAAAATAATTATGATAAGAGCTTTATTAGTAATTGATGTGCAGAATGAATATTTTGATGGTAAATTGCCAATCACTTATCCAAAGGATTGTTTTGAAAATATTCTAAAAGCTATCGATTCAGCAATTAAATATGAAATTCCAGTAATTCTTGTACAGCATACAAATCCTAGAGAAGATTCTTTTACCTTTAAAATGGGAACTGAAGAATGGGAAATCCATAAAGAAGTTTTAAAAAGAGTTTATGACTACATCATTGAGAAAAATCTTCCTGGAAGTTTTACAGGGACAGAATTAGAATCCTGGCTTAAAGAAAATAGTATAGATACAGTTGTAATTTGTGGATATATGACTCAAATGTGCTGCGACACCACAGCTAGACAGGCTATGCAACTGGGATTTAATGTGGAATTTTTAAGCGATGCTACAGGAACACTTGATGCATCAAACTATGCAGGGGAAATTAATGCGGGTGAACTTCATAAAGCCATTTTAATTACGCAGGCCATGAAATTTAGTAAAGTTATACCTACTGATGAGTGGATTAAAAAAAAGTGATCGTTGAATGGAATATAATACTTGTTGTTTTTTTTCAGATATTTGTTAATTCAATCATTATGGTATTCTTCAAGGATTCTGTTGATACGTTTAATATCCGTCAATTATAGTTTGCACTCCCATTGCACGCATTCTATAATTCTTTTTTCACATTTCATTCCCATTTTTAATGCGTTGAATATGATGTTTTTAGTTGGTGGCGATTTAACAATATAAATATTGCGGAGGCGAAAACGAAGCATCCTCCCACAAGGAATGGTATATGTGGTGAATATACTACGGCGAGTACTCCGGCTAAATATGGGGCGATTGCTGCTCCAATGAAACGTAGAAAGCTATATGCAGCGGATACTGTTGAACCTTCAATGTTTGTTGCTTGCATAACGGCTGTTGTTATTAATGTATTGATATTTCCTATTAATGCACCTGAAAAAATTATGGAAAAAATAATAATCCATTGTGTTGAAGTGTAAATACCCATAATTAAAAGGACAATTGCAAATATGGTTAACATGGTGCACATAGATTTTATTATTCCGAATCTTTTCTGGAGTCTGGGTGCCATAAAGACTGATGTAAAGGCAAGTAGGATACCCCATCCGATGAATACAAATCCTATACCATGTGCATCGAGTCCTATAACAAAAGGAGCATAGGCTAACAAAGTGAAGAAACCGAAGTTGTAAAGAGCAGCTGTAAGTCCCAATATCATGATTTTATGATGCTTCATTGCCCGAAATGGATCAAGTAAAGATGTTTTCTTTTTTAGTATTCTGTCAGATTCCTGTTCATTTGGCATTGAAATAAGCAGGAAAATAAAAGCAATAGTCATTAAGAAACCTACACCTATGAATGGATATCTCCACGAAATTTCTCCTAACAATCCACCAAGAAGAGGACCAGTTGAGAGTCCAAGCCCGATCGCAGCCTCATATAAGATAACCGATTTGGATACACCATTTTCTGAGAGAAGGATGATAGAGGTTAAAGCTGTTGCCACGAAAAGAGCATTTCCTAAACCCCAAACCCCTCGCATCGCATCTATCGTCCAAATATTGCTGGAG
>Ga0182011_10001453_pt1 | contig 20740 bp, 19 predicted proteins | sample 711E1DmetaG_FD_120481 | JGI IMG/M metagenome (GOLD analysis project Ga0182011, IMG submission 120481) | Permafrost microbial communities from Stordalen Mire, Sweden - 711E1D metaG | ecosystem: Environmental > Terrestrial > Soil > Wetlands > Permafrost | place: Sweden: Stordalen | collected... | reverse complement strand
GTCGATCTCTCAGGGTGTACGTTCAGGAACGTCAATCTCGGAAGATGCGATTTCAATGACATCTCTTTCGTGGGCACAATCATTTCAGGATCGTGCTTTAACGGTGCCGAAATACCTCACGGGCCCATTGACGATCTGAAGATTGCCGGCGTGCGAGTGAAAGACCTTCTGGATGCATACAAGAAGGTCCACGGGAAACTGCCTGAGACACCGCACCTTGATCGGCTATCTCTGCCGCACCACTAATGAAGTGCCGGCAAGCGTATCGAGGCTATCGGGAACCTGCGGTTCGCTCAGCCCCAAGCGTAACGTCGCCGCCTCGTCCCGTCCGCTGTGCCCTCTGCGGTTCAACGACTTCGGCATCCGGCGTTCCTGTCTCCTTCTGATGTAACACCGACACCCAAAGGAAGACAGATTTGACTGTCGGGCAGAGTATCACTATAGTATCACTTATGAAGACAGAATTGGTCACTACACTCAAGAGACAGGCCACTCGAATCCTCTCAACCCTTGACGCAGAGAAGGATCCTATTCTGATCACACAACACGGTCGTCCCGCCGCGTACCTGATTGATGTTCAGACGTATGAGCATCTCCAGAACAGGATGCGAATTCTCGAGGGCGTTGCCCGTGGTGAGAAAGCCATCCAAGAGGGCCGGGCTTGTTCCCACGAACAGGCCAGGAAGAGGATGAAACGATGGTTGAGTTGATCTGGTCTGAACCGGCACTTCAGGACCTCGACGCCATCGCCGACTACATTGCGCTGGACAAGCCTGAAGCAGCAAGGACGCTGGTGGAACGGGTGTTCGACAAGGTCGAGGCCATCAGACGATTTCCTCGCCTCGGATCCTGCCCTCCCGAACTGCCGGGAATGCCCTATCGGCAACTGGTCATTGCTCCGTGCCGGGTCTTTTACCGGATCGAGCAGAAACGGATACTCATCCTTCACGTGATGAGAGGCGAGCAACTCCTGAGACCGGGGTTTCTCGACAACGACTGAAAAAGAGAAGGCGAACCCGCCTGCCCACCGCGAAAACTGCCGCAATCGCGGGTCATCAGAGGTGTCCGGATAGGCTCTTCGTGCCCGTTTCCTTCTTGTGTCTCCTGTTTTTTGCTTCTACATTCACGCGCCTGTGAATGAAGGAGTCTCCATCTGATGAAACGCTTTCTGTTGCTGTTCGTTCTGGCGGCGGCGTATGCCATTTCTCCTGCCGGTGCGCAGGTGCGGGTGACGAAAGGTGCGGGGCAGAAATATTCCATCGACTGGTCCACGTTCAGTGTCCAACCAACCGCGGCCGGCGCGCTGTTCAAGAAGACCTTGCAGGATGATCTTACCAAGTCGGGCTGGTTCATACCGGCGTCCGCCGGACGCGCCGCGGTGATCCTCCAGGGGACGGGCGAGGACAGCGGGTCGTCCCTGGAAGCCAAGTGCTACGTCTACGAAGCGTCGTCCCGCCGGAATCTGCTGAGCAAGAGGTACAACGCGAAGGAAAACGACGCGCGGCAACTGGCCCACCAGATCGCCAATGACATCATCGAAGCGGTGACCGGCCAGAAAGGTCTCTTCGCGGGGCGTCTGGTCCTCGTCGGGCGGCGGACGGGCAGGAAGGAACTTTATCTGTGCGATCCGGACGGCCAGAACCTGATCCAGCTGACGAAGGACAACAGCATCAGCCTCGCACCGAAGTGGAGTCCCGACGGCCAGACCATCGTGTACACCGCCTACCTCAAGGGATACCCGGACCTCTACACGATCGATGTGGCATCCGGCAACCGGACGAAGCTCGCCGGTTTCCCGGGGCTTAACACGAGCGCCGCCATCGCGCCGAACGGCCGCGAAGTGGCGATGGTGCTTTCCAAGGACGGCAATCCGGATCTCTACATCAAGAACCTGCGCGGCGGCGAGCCGACTCGGGTCACGAGCGGCCGGCGGACGGCGGCGGCGAGCCCGTCATGGTCGCCCGACGGCAGCCGGATCGTTTTTGTATCGGATCAGTCCGGCACGCCCCAGCTCTACATCGTTTCGCGCGATGGCGGAGCGCCGAAGCGAATCACCAGCCGTGGAGCGCAGAACGTAGCGCCGAACTGGGGATCGAACGAACTGATCGTGTATTCCTCGCTCGTGGGCGGACGTTTCCAAGTGTGCGTGATGGACCCCAACACGATGGAGAACAAGCAGATCACGGCGGACGATTCCAACTACGAAGACCCGTGCTGGGCGCCGGACGGACGGCACATCGTGTGCTGCCGGACCCACCAATACCACTCGGCCATTTACCTACTTGACACACTGGGCGATCCACCTATAGCTTTCATCGAAATTCCAGGAGATTGGTTTTCGCCTGCGTGGTCGGCCAAGTGAGGGAGACCGCGGTAAATTTCAAATAAGGAGAGGATGCGATGCATAGCAAACGTTGGATGATGGTCATGATGATGGGTATGGTTTGCGCTCTGGCTTTTGCGGGCTGCAAGAAGAAATCCAAAGCGGGTGGTATCGGTGGTGAGAACGTCGGCGGCGTGTCGGGTTCCGAGGTCACCGGCGAAGGCCTTGGCGAACGCCCGGGCGAGGGGACGACGGAGACGGCGGGTCAGTTCGTGCCGGTATACTTCGACTTCGACGGCTCGCAGATCAAGGAAGGCGAGCGTTCCAAGATTGAAACCGTCGCCGCGGCTTTGAAGAAGAGCTCGCAGGGCGGCGTCATCGTCGAAGGTAATTGCGACGAGCGCGGCAGTGCCGAGTACAACCTTTCCCTCAGCGAACGCCGTGCGCTGGCGGTCCGCGCGTACCTGATCGGCCTCGGCGTCGACGGATCCCGCGTCCAGACCAAGAGCTACGGCAAGGAGCATCCGGTGTGCAACGAGCACGACGAAGGCTGCTGGTCGAAGAACCGCCGCGCTGAGTTCGTGCTGTTCCAATAGCAGCAGGTGGATTTGATGTTTGAACGGCCCCGGTTTCCGCCGGGGCCGTTTTGTTTTTGCGCCCGCGCAGTTGCATCGGCCGGGTCTCGGTTTACAATGTCCGTGTAAGTGATCTTATGAACATCTTCCCTGTAGCTCTGCTGGGCGAGGCGTTTGGCGCGCCGGAATTACTGCTCGTATTTGTCGTCGCGCTCATCCTGTTCGGGCCGAAGAACCTGCCCAAGATCGCCCGCAACCTCGGGCGTGCGCTCGAAGAATTTCGCCGCGCCACGCGCGACGTGACGGACGAGATCATGCGATCGGACCAGGAGCCGCCGCCGCCCCAGATTCCTCCGACCTCCGAGGCCAAGACGATCGAAAAACCGAAGGACGCACCGAATGAGCCACGCCGGTCGTGACGGCCACGCCGTGAAGCCGTTCATGGAGCACCTGGAAGATCTGCGTGCGACACTCATCCGGTGCGCCGTGGCGCTGGCCATCGGGATGGGCATTGCGTTTCCGCTCACGCCGAGAATCCTGGCCGTGCTCAAGAGCCCGCTGCTCGTCGTAACCCGCGATCCGAACCAGTTCCTCCGGTCGCTCGAGGTCGTCGGCGCCTTTGCCGTCAGCATGAAGATCGCGCTGTGGGCCGGACTCCTCTTCAGCGGGCCGTTCATCCTGTACTTCGTCGGTTGGTTTGTCTTCCCGGGCTTGAAGCAGGCCGAGAAGACTGTGATTCTGAAAGTGGGCGGCCTCGCGATCCTCCTGTTCATCTTCGGCGTCTGGATGGGCTACCATTTTGCCCTCCGCGCGGCCCTCAAGATCATGTTCGGCATGCACGCATGGCTGGGCATCCGCGCGGAATGGACGGTGACCAGCTACGTCTCGTTCGCCATGCAGCTGCTCATTGCGTTCGGTTTCGTGTTCGAGCTGCCGGCCGGGATCCTCGTCCTCGGCAAGCTCGGCATCATCCAGTCGGCCCAGCTCCGCTACTATCGCCGCCACGCGATTCTCGCCGCTCTGATCATCGGCATGCTGCTCGCGCCGCCGGATGTTTTCTCCCAGTTGCTCATGGCCATTCCGCTGATCATCCTGTACGAGGTGTGTCTATGGGTGGTCTGGGCGACGGAGCGCCGTGCCGGGAGAGCGTCGACGGTCTCGACGTCAGACGCCGGTCCTTCGCGGTAGACGGACGAACGCGCCGGGCGGTATAGTACGCGGACTTCGGGTGAGCGGATCATGAACACATTGCGCATCACGAGTTTCGGCATTCGCGGATTCGTGGGAGAGTCGCTCGATCCCAAGGCTCTGGTTGATTTCGCTTCGGCCTTCGCCACGTTCGTGGAAGGTGGAAAAGTACTGATCGGCCGGGATACGCGCTACTCCAGTCCGATGATCCACTCCGCCGTCTTGGCCGGCCTGATGAGCGGCGGATGCGAGGTGGTGGACTTCGGGATTTGCCCGACGTCGATCCTGCAGTTCTCCACCGAGCCGTTTGGGGCGGTCGGAGCCGTCGCCATTTCCGGGGGTCACAATCCGATGGGCTGGAACGCGGTCACGCTGATCGACCCCGACGGTTCGGTTCTGACGCCGGGCGGGGGCGAGAGCGTACTGGATATTCTTCACTCGGGAGATTTCCGGCGGCAGGATTGGCAGCACCTGGGCCGGGTTCAGCCGGCGCCGGACTTTGCCACGCCTTATTTCCGGGCCTTGGAAGAGCACGTCAACGTGGCCGCCATTCGCGACGCCCGCTTTACGGTGCTGATCGATCCCGTCGGCGGCGCGGGCTGCACCTACCTCGAGCCGTTCGCCAAACACCTCGGGTTCTCTCTCGTGCCCATCAACGCGCAGCCGTCGGGCTATCTGGCCCGCGAGGCCGAGCCGCGGCCGCGCAGCGCACTCCAGATGGCGTCGATCATCCGGCATCTGAAAGGCGACGTCGGTTTCGTGCTGAGCAGCGACATGGGTCGCGTCTCCATCGTGACCGAGGACGGCGAGCCCGCGAGCGAGGAATACACATTCGCCGTCATCGCGGACCACGTGCTCGGTAAGAAGAGCGGAACGATGGTTACGAATTGCTGTACGACGCGGATCATCGACGACATCGCCGCCCGCCGAAACGCGCGCGTCGTCAAAACAGCCGTCGGCCAGTCGTTCGTGGTGGCGACGCTTCTCGATGAGCAGGGCGTAATCGGCGGCGAGGGAAGCGGGAGCGTGGCGCTGCCGGAATTCAGCCGGGCGTTCGACGGATTCCTGATGATGGGGCTGGTGCTGTAGGCGATGGCGGAAGGGAAGAAACGGGTGTCGGAATTGATCAAGGCGTTGCCGCGGTATCACATCACCAAGAAGCGCATCCCGTGCGATTCGCGCAAGGCCTACCACGCCCTCGACTTTCTCAAGGAGCGGCTCTCGGGCCTCGGCTATGAGCGCGTCGATTACACCGACGGCATCCGGGTCGACTGGGCCGATGGATGGGTGCATGCGCGGGCATCGCGCACGGAGCAACTGATCCGGGTGATCTCGGAATCCACCATCCGTGCGATCGCCGAGCAACGGGCGGATGACATTGCCCGGATTGTTGAACAGGAAATCTGACGATGAGAGAAGCGCTGAAAGTCGGCGTATCCGGGGTTCGAGGTATCGTCGGTATATCGCTCACCCCGCAGGTCGCCGTTTCGTTTGCCCAGGCCTTCGGCACCTTCATCGGTCGCGGCTCGGTGATCGTGGCGCGCGATACGCGGCCGTCGGGCCTGATGATGGAGCAGGCCGTCATCGCCGGCCTGCAGAGCGTGGGCTGCAAGCCCGTGTTGGCCGGCGTCGTGCCGACCCCGACGGCGCTCATCCTGACGAAAATCACCGGCGCGCGCGGCGGCATTGCCATCACCGCCAGCCATAATCCGGCTCCGTGGAACGCCCTGAAATTCATCGAGCGCTCGGGCCTTTTCCTGAGCGAGACCCGCGCGGAGGAATTGTTTGACGTCTACCACCAGGGCGGTTTCCCGCTCGTGTCGGAGAGTGAACTCTCGCCCGTCGCCGTCGAGGCGGATCCGATCGCCGTTCATTTCAAGAGGATCCTGGATTACGTGGATGCTGACGCCATCCGGCGCGGCCGGTTCAAAGTAGCCGTCGACTGCTGCAACGGAGTCGGCGCCCTGCACTCCGTGCCGTTCCTGAAGGATATGCTGGGTTGCGAGGTGGTGCCTGTCTTCGACAAGCCGACCGGCATCTTCGAACGGGATCCGGAGCCGCTGGCCGAAAACATCACACGCCTCACGGACGTGGTACGGCGCGAAGGCTGCGCGGTCGGATTCGCGCAGGACCCTGACGGCGACCGCCTGGCCATCGTCGACGAAGCCGGTATGCCCATCGGCGAGGACCTCTCGCTCGCGTTTGCGGTTCAGCAAGTGCTTTCGAGGCACCAGAAAGGGCCCGTCGCCATCAGCCTGACCACCAGCAAGAGCGTGGAGGCGGTGGCGAGACAGCTCGGGAGCGAGGTCATCCGGACCCGGATCGGCGAGATCAATGTATCCGAAGCCATTTTGAGAGCCGGCGCCGTGGTGGGTGGGGAGGGGACCGGCGGTGTCATCATCCCGGCGATTCATCCTTGCCGCGACAGCTACACCGCCATGGCCATTGTGCTGGAGTTGATGGCGCAGACCGGCAAGAGCGTGTCCGAGCTGCGCCGCGCGGTTCCCGCCTATCACGTGGTGAAGGACAAGATCCGGATCCGGACGGAGCAGGCACCGGCCGCGCTGCGGGCGATCCGCCGGGAGTACGCGGACCAGAATGTGAGCCTGCTCGACGGCGTGTTTATCGATTTCGGCGACAGCTGGGTTCATGTCCGCCGCTCGAATACCGAGCCCGTTATCCGCATCACGGCCGAAGCCATGGAACCGTCGAAAGCCAGGCAACTTGTGGACGACGTCCGGCGCCGGATGGAGCGGTACGCGTAAAGCTCCCGTGTCAGAGGCCCAAAACCCTTGCCCCCGATAAGGTCACTTGCTATATTTTCGCGCCTTGAAAGACCGGATGGGGCGGTAGCTCAGTTGGGAGAGCACCACGTTCGCAACGTGGGGGTCGGGAGTTCGAACCTCCTCCGCTCCACCAGGCTTCGCTCGCAACGTAGCGGAGAGCGAAGCCTGCCTCGGCGTAGTCCCGTCTGCGGGACGAAGCCGGGCTGGATACAACGGCCGACTTACGAAAGGAAACAGAAATGATCGTCACTACAAAAGCATTGTTCAAACATGCCTATGGCAAATACGCCGTCGGTGCCTACAACATCAACAACCTCGAGCAGACGATGGGCCTGTTCCAGGGTTGTCTGGACAGCAAGGCCCCCTTCATCATTCAGATTTCGAAGGGCGCCCGCTCGTACGCCAACAAGAAGATGCTCGAGGCCATGATCCGCACGGCCGACGAGATATTCCCGGATTCGATCTTTGCGGTGCACCTCGATCACGGCGACGAGGAGTCGTGCATGGATTGCATCAAGAGTGGCTTCTACAGCTCCGTCATGATCGACGCCAGCGGCGAACCGCTCGCGAAGAACATCGAAATCACCCGGCGTGTCGCGGATGCAGCGCATGCCAAGGGTATTGTCGTCGAGGCCGAACTTGGCAAATTGGGCGGTGTTGAAGAGCACGTGTCGGTCAAGGAAGCCGACGCGAAGCTCACGGATCCCGATCAGGCAAAGGAGTTTGTTCAGAAGAGCGGATGCGACAGCCTGGCCTGCGCCATCGGCACCAGCCACGGCGCGTACAAGTTCAGCGGCAGCCAGGGACTGCACTTCGAAGTCCTCGAGCAGATCCAGAAACGCCTTCCAGGTTTCCCGCTGGTCATGCACGGATCGAGTTCGGTGCCCCAGGATGAAGTGGCGCGAATCAACGCCGCGGGCGGCAAGCTGAAGGGCGCGAAGGGCGTGGATGAAGCCCAATTCGCACCGGCGGCCAAGCTCGGCGTGACCAAGGTCAACATCGATACCGACGGCCGGCTGGTCTGGTGCCGTGTCCATCGCGAAGCGTTCCGCGACAACCCGGAGAACTTCGACCTGCGTCCGCCCGGCAAAGTCTTCATGAAGGAATACGCCAAGTTCATCGCGCACAAGAACGTGGCGCTTGGCAGCGCCGGCCAGCTGGATGCCGTGCGCCAGTTGATCGCGAAGAAGTAATCGGTTTGCTATGATGCAGCCGCGGCTCAAAAGGTCGCGGCTGCTTTTTTTATGCATGCAACACCGGGCCATGCACAGGCGGAATCAGCCCATCTGGAGATGGGATTCCTGCTCGCCTGCCTTCGCCACCGGTACGATCCCGCATCGCCGATTCCGGATTGCGCGGGAATCAATTGGAACCGCTGCATCGAGTTGGCCCTGCGCCATCGAGTCGGGCCGATGGTCTACCGGCAGATCGTGGAGACGGGTGTGCCGGTCCCCGAGGAGGCGAGAGAGCGGCTGAAGGATATTTACGCCTCCAACGCGGCGCGCAACATGGCGCGGCTCGAGGAGATGCGTCGGCTGGTCGGCTTGTTTCGGGATAAGAGTGTGCCGGCGATGGTTCTCCGCGGGCCGGTCCTGGCCGCATCGGTTTACGGCGACTTGTCTCTGCGACAATTCTCCGATCTCGACCTGCTGGTTCGAAGCGAGGATGTGCCCCGAATATCCGGCATCCTTTCCTCGGAGGGGTATCGGCCCCAGTTCGACCTCGATCCTCTCCAGGAAAAGGCCCTGATACGTTTCCGCACGGAACGGTGTTTCATCCGAAGCGCCGATCATGCCGTGGTCGATCTCCACTGGCGTCTTCTGCCCGCTTTTTTCTCCTTCGAAGCGGAGATGGAGCCGTTGTGGGAGCGCAGCGTGTCGCTGGACGTTGATGGGACGAGCGTGCGGACGCTGGGGAAGGAAGACCTCTTCCTTTTCCTGTGCATGCACGGGGCGAAGCATGGATGGGATCAGCTGGCGCTGGTGTGCGATCTCGGGGAGATGATCCGTGCAGGTGGGAAGTTGAATTGGTCGGCGATCGTGGAGCGGGCGGAACGAAGCGGCAAGAGGCGCATGCTGGCGGTGGGAGCGAAGCTCGTGCTCGAGCTGCTGGGGATATCGACGCCCGCGGTGGACGGGGATCGCGTGGCGGATCAGCTTGTGGAAGTCCTGGAGGGTCGCCTGGCGGAGGGGCTCGGAGTCCAGGAAGGCGGAGGCTGGATCAAGTGGCGAATCGCCTGGCGTTTGATGGAGAGTGCCCGGGATCGGCTCGCGTATGCACTTGATCTGACGGTGGTCCCGACGGGGATGGAATGCGAGATGGTCCGATTGCCGAAGCGGCTCTTCGGTCTCTATCGCCTGCTGCGGATGGGGCGACTCATGGGGAAGGCCGTTTCCGGAAGATGACGACGAGTTCGCTGCCGCGCAGGCCGCGCTCGTATCCGGCGAGGAAGGGTCGCAGCAAAACGTATCCCGCGTATGTAACGAGATGAATGGATTCGCTTGCAGCCGTGTGCAGCCATTGGCAGCAGCGCGCCAGCCGCTCGAGTCGCAGGCGGTTGAAAAGCTTGCCGGGGTACCGGAACGCGAGCGCCAGGATTGCCGCGGTCGCGCGGAGGGGCGGCGTGGTCGTGATCCACTGCTGATCCCATGTATCCCTCGAAAACTCAACCAGCGTCTCCGTGCTCCCGTCCGATATCTTCCGGAGCGCGGCAGCGGAGAAACAATAGGGATGGACGAACGGCTCCTGCAGCCAGCCCCATCGGACACCGGCGCTCTCGAGCCCCTTCGAATCGCGATTAGGCAGCGCGATCACGCACAATCCGCCCGGTTTCAGGATTGATGCTGCTTTTGCCAGTGCCCGTCGGGGATCGATCATGTGTTCAAGCGAGTGCCAGAATGTGACCATGTCGAAGTGCGAATCGGGGAAGCTGCATTCTTCGAGGGATATTCCCAGGATGTTGATGCCTCGTGACCGCGCCTCCGCGACCTGCCGGTCGTCGAGCATGTCGAGACCTTGGACATCCCATCCATCCTGCCTGGCGCGCTCGAGAAACCAGCCGTGCCCGCACCCGATGTCGAGCAGGCGTCCAACGGAGACGTCGAGGTGCTGCCTGCGAAGCAGTCCCATCATGCCCCGGTACCGTTGCCGGGCCTGGATTCGCTTGAGAAAGTGCCGCCGGCGGAACCAGTCGTAGTTGTAGTACGTCGAATAGACGGCGGCCGTTTCCCGCGAGTCCGGCATGGGGTTGCCGAACAGCATGCGGCAATCGGCGCAATCTGCGAAAGAGAACTCGCGCCCGGAGCCGGCGATGCGCCACGACTTGCCAGCGAAAGCCGGCGTAGCGCTGCCGTGACAGACGGGACAGGTGATAGCGTCGCTGGAGGTGGATGGGGCCATCGCGGAACTAGGATTTCTCGGCGAGGATCCGAACGATTCGCTCCGCCGCGTGGCCATCCCACAGCGGCGGTGTCTTGATCTCGACCGGTGGGCCTTGAACAATTTTGCGATACGCGGCGAGGATCCGTTGAGGGTCGCGCCCGACGATCTGATTTCCGCCGGCCTCGACGGTGCTGGGGCGCTCGGTATTGTCCCGAAGGGTCAGGCAGGGCAGTTTCAGAATCGTGGTTTCTTCCTGGATGCCGCCGGAATCGGTCAGCACCAGCCGCGATTCGGACATCAGCTTCAGGAAATCAAGGTAGCCGAGCGGCTCCACCAAGCGCAGGCTCTTCATGCCTTCGACGCGTTGGCCGAGTGCGGAACCGGTCAGGTTCTTCTTCGTCCTGGGATGCACGGGAAAGACGATCGGCAGGTCACGCTGAATCACCTCGAGCGCGTCCAGGATCCGGCCGAAGATCGCCGGGTCGTCCACGTTGGCGGGACGGTGAAGGGTGAGCACGGCGTACCGGCGCGGCTCGAGTTTCAGCGTTGCAAGAATCCTCGACCGGTCGGCTTTCTCGCGGTGACGGAGCAGGGTGTCGATCATCACGTTACCGACGAGGAATACCTTCTTCCGGTCGATGCCTTCGCCGAGGAGATTGTCCACGCCGTTCTGCTCCGTGCAGAACAGGAAATCGCTGATGCGATCGGTCAGTATCCGGTTGATTTCCTCGGGCATGGTCCAGTCGCGGCTGCGCAGGCCGGCTTCAACGTGGATGAGCCGGATTCCCAGTTTGACGGCGACCAGTCCGCAGGCGATCGTACTGTTCACATCGCCGACGACGAGGACGGCATCGGGCTTCCGGTCGAGCACCACCGGCTCAAACGCCTTCATGATTTCGGCGGTCTGAACGGCATGCGAGCCGCTGCCGATTTCCAGGTTGATGTCCGGCCGGGGGATGCCGAGCTGATTGAAGAACAGATCGCTCAGCGCCTCATCGTAGTGTTGACCCGTGTGGACGAGCAGCGGCTCGATCGACGGAGATCGGCGGTACGCCTCCATCAGCGGGGCGATCTTCATGAAATTGGGCCGGGCGCCCACTACGTTGAGAATCTTCATGCCGGTTTTGCTGTTTGCTCAACTACTGTTAAGTAATTGCGGGCGAGCACGTCGAGGTCAAAATGCTTAAGAACATAACACCGGCCGCTCGCGCCCATGGATTCGGCCAGCGCTCGATCCGCGGCCAGCCGCTCGACGGCGGCGATCAGTTCGTTCTCGTTTTCCGGCTCGATGCAGATGCCGGCGCCGGATTCCCGGATCAACTCCGCGGCCGATCCTTTCACACCGAGGACCACGGCTTTGGCCATGGCCATGGCCTCCAGCAGCTTGGACGGGAGCACGGTTTCGAAGAGCTCCTTTTTCCGCAGATGCACGAGGCACGCATCCGAGATCGAGAAGAAGGCGTTGAGCCTTGTTCTCGATTGGAGACCCGCGAAAATCACGTTGTCCAACTGTTCGGCCTTCGCGACTCTCTCCAGCTCGGCGCGGACGGCTCCGTCGCCGACGAGCAGAAACCGGATGTCGCCGCGACGTGACGTTTTCAGGTTTCGGGCGGCTCGGAGGACGACGTCGAGTCCGCTCGCCATCCCGATGGTCCCGATGTACGAACAGACGAAACCGTCCTTCAAGCCAAGGCGGTCCAGCAGGGGTCCATCGCGTTGTGACGGTGCCGGCGCGGTCCGGTCGACGCCGTTGGTAATCACCGAGATCCTGGCCGGCTGCACGCCGCGCGCCTCCAACTGCCGGCGATATCCCTCGCCGACGGTGACGATGTGTCGGGCGGAGGCATAGAGCCTGCGTTCGAGCCGTTCAAGGAACATGACCATCCGGCTCTTCTTCATGGCGCCGACGGTCACGATAGACTCGGGCCAGATGTCGCGGATCTCCAGGATGAACGGCAAGCGCCTTAGCCGGCTGACGATCACGCCGGCCCAACCGCAGAAGAACTGCGGCGAGGTGGCGATGACGACGTCCGGCCGCTGAACAAACAGTCCGGCGAATGAGGCACAGACGAAATAGGAAAGGTAATTCACGATCCGACGCACCTTTCCCTTGTTGGGAGCGAGATAGGTCCAGACGCGGATTACCTCGATGCCTTCAACGTCTTCGCGCTGGCGGAGGCGGTTCCGGTAGCCGGCGTAGACTTTGCCGTTGGGTACGTTGGGAGCGCAGGTGATGACGGTCACGTGATGACCGGCGCGCACCCATCGCCGGCACATCTCGAATACGCGAGTCGCCGGGGCGTTGCCCTCGGGCGGGAAATAGTGGCTCAGGAAAAGGATGCGCATCAGAGCAATTCCACGTTCGTCGTCACTCGCGCGGGAAGCAGGGCGGCGTCGGCGGACCACGAGAGGCGGAGCGTCGGCAACTCGGCGCCGAATTCGGGATGAACCGTGCGGGATTCCGTCCGGAGGCGGATGTTGGCGTCCGCCGTGACCGTTACTACGAGGCTGATTCCGAGGCCGGCGAGCCGCCATCCGTTCTCCACACCCTGCGCGGACCACGCCGGGTCCAGGAGCAGGCCGCCGCTCAACGAGTGGGTTCCCGCGCCGCCGATGAAATCCTCGATGAGGAGCTGGTTCCCGGGCGACAATCGCAGCCGGCGAGTGTGCGTCGGCCGGTCGGAGAGATGGCGGTAGCCGTTGTGCGTGCCGCAGGCTTCAAAGAAGTCGCTGCCGAACTTCGCTTCCGTGTTGCGGACGTGAGCGCGGCGGCCGACGCGAAAGATGTCCCATACTTCGCTGGAGTCCTGTCCGTCGACAACCACGGTGTTGTGCGCGGCGGTGGAGCGATCATACGCCCGGCGTTTGTCGCTGTCGTAGTGGTAGGTCCCGGGATCGACAAACAGGCGATGGCCGTCCACCGAGCACTCCACGGAGAGCGTATCGGCGTGACCGTGGCCGGGTTGATAGACGGGCCCGAGTTCGCCGACATCGAAGAAAACGGTCCATCGTCTTCCGTGCCATGCGACGATGCCACTGTCCGCCAGATGGCGGCCCCCGGAGTTTGCGGCCGGCGGCGGCACGTCGACGCCATTCCACGCGCCGTCGTTGAGGAGCGCGAACCGGCCGTCGGGATGACTCATCCACGCCAGCCAATCCGTCATTCGTTGCAGGGCATCGTCCATCGATGCCTGCAGGGCCGGGTCCGCCAGGAGGCTTCTCAACGTACGAAGGTCCTCCATGATCTGTGCGTGGTACATCGGGCTGCGTTCGAAATGACCGCCGTCGGCGAGGATCTGTTCCTTCACTTGAGCCGCGGTGATGGAAGCGGCGCATCGCAGCCATCTCGCGGCTTGGGGCTCGGCGAAGAAACGCCCGGCACATGCGAGACCTACCGCGTCGCGCAGCAGATGATTGGCGCGCAGGTCCCATTCGACGTGCCGGCAAAGAAACTCGGCCTGTTCCCAGAGCGACTTCAGGAACGCCGCCGTGAAATCAGGTGATCCCAGCCGTTCGGGGCCCAGCAGCCGGCAGGCCCGGGTCCAGTGCGAGATGCGTGTCGCCACGGCGAAGGCGTTCCAGGCGAGCGGCCGCGCGCGCGGATCGGAAAACGGGCAGCGTTCGATCCACTCCCGGACGAAATGTTGAAACAGCGAAAGAGCCTCGGCGGCGTGCGGCGAGTCTGAGGCGGCGAGCTGCGCGAGTTGCAGGGCCCAGCGATGGTAATGAAGCGTGACCGTCCACAGCCGGCCCTTGGTGACGGCTCCGAGCTGCCAATCCGGCCGGTAAAAGCCGATTGTCCGCGATTCGTTCAGGTGGGTGAATACGCCGGCGCGGAGTGATTCGGTCGAGCAGTCTGCCGGCGACGGAAGGGGCAACGCCGGAAAATCCGTCGCCATGCGCGGCGGCGACGAGGCCGTCCATCGGGCAGGTGCTCCCAAGCCCAGACGACGTTCGAATTCGCAGCGCGCCCGCCGGAAAATCTGGCCGGGGCGGAGATGAACAACGGTTCGGAGATAACGACCGATGCCGGGCTGGCTCATGGAATATCGAACGGTACGCCTTCGCGGATGCTGAGTACCGCGAGGATGGAAGCGAGGGTGACGGCGCGCAAATCTTCCCACGCTATCGGAGCCGGAAGACCTTCCGTGAGGCAGTGGGCGAAGGCCTCTACTTCGGCGTAATGTCCCTTGTCCTGGCCGCGGAGCCGGCTGCGATGGGACTTGCCGTTTGCGACGGTCACGACTTCGCTGAAATCATCGATCACCGCCAGCCGGCCGCCGCCGAGCACTTCCACGCGCTCCTTCGGATAGGCACGATCACCGCCTGCGAGGTACGCAATGCTGGAGATGGAGCCGTTGGCGTGACGCAGCGTGATGAAGCATTGGTCGTCGGTGACGGCTTTGGATTCGGGTCCGCCGACAGACTCCGCAAACACGCGCACGGGCCGCGAGCCGGCGAGGAATGTCGCGAGGTCGATGGCATGGCAGGCTTCCCCGATGATCCGGCCGCCGCCAAGCGTTTCGTCCTGGGTCCAGTGATCCGCCGGGATTTCGCCGGCGTTGAACCGGATCGAGACGGTCAGCGGCTGCTCGACATGCGCGAAGAAATCCTTCACGAGTCCCGCTGCGGGAGAAAAACGGCGGTTGAAACCGACCATCAGGATTTGCGATTTCAGATTTTCGATCTCGGTTTGGATTTCCAGGAGCTGCTCGACGGTAATGGCCATGGGCTTTTCGACGAACACGTGTTTACCGGCGGAAAGCGCCTGGGCGACTTGTTCGGCATGCTGGTTGTGGCGGGTGGCGATGAAAACGACTTGCACGCCCGGGTCAGACAGTACGTCCGACACGTCCGTGGTCACCGCCTCGAAGCCGAGTTTTCGCCCCGTGAATCCCGCCGACAGGCCGCCGGCCGAGCAGAGAAGTCGCGGATGAAAAGCCTCGGTCTTCCGAACGGCCGGAATCAAAACCGAGCGCGCGAAATTTCCGGCGCCGATAAACCCGACACCCAATTTCCCACTCGCGGCGGTCGCCTTGAGCTCGAGACGACGAGCGGCCCGTCCGCCGTCGGTCCCGGAGTACTCGAGGATGATCCCGAGATAAGGCTCCGTTCCCTTCTCGAGAAGCTGATACGCGTCTTCGGCCTTCTCGATGGCAAATCGGTGCGAGATCAGCGGCGAAGGATCGATCCGTCCGGCGGCCAGCAGGTCGAGGAACGCCTGCATGTTCCGCTGTTCGGTCCACCGAACATACGCGGCGGGATAGTCGTTGCCGCGTTCTTCATAGACGGGATCGTATCGGCCCGGCCCGTAGGAGCACGAGACCACGAATTCGGCCTCCTTGCGGAAATACGTTTGCCGAGGAAGGTTCAGCCCGACGGCGCCGACCGCCACCACGCGGCCTTTCTTGCGGACGGCCTCGCCGGCCAACTCGACCGGCGCATCCGACTTCGTCGAAGCGGTGATCAGCACGGCATCCGCTCCGAGCCCGCGGGTCAGGTTCGAAACGTCGGCGGCGCCGAGATTTGACGCCGCGTGCGAGGCCCCCATCTTCATCGCCAGCGCGCATTTCGATTCGTCGAGGTCGGTGCCGACGACGCGGCAGCCCTGGGCGGCCAGCAGTGCGACCGTCAACTGGCCGACGAGTCCCAGGCCGATGACGAACGCGGTATCGCCGAGTCCAAGTTGCGCGAGCCGCACGCCCTGCAGAGCGATCGCGCCGAGCACGGTGAACGATGCGTGGTCAAAAGAGACCGCATCCGGAACGTGAGCGCACAGGCTGGCCGGCACACAGACGACTTCAGCGTGCGGACCATTCGATGCCACGCGCTCACCCGGCCGGAAGCCCTGCACGCCCTTGCCGCATGCCAGCACGACGCCGGTGGACGAGTAGCCGAGCGGCAGCGGTTCATCGAGTTTCGCCGAAACCTGGGCCAGCGTGTTGAAGAAACCTTCCTGGCTCAGCTTTTGGAGAACGCGGCGGACGTGGTCAGGCCGCTCCTGCGCCTTGCCGAGCAGCGACTTCTTCGAGAGCTCCAGGATCATCTTCTCCGTGCCGGCCGAAACCAGGCTCCGCACGTTCCGGATCAGCACGCAATGGTCCTTGGCCACGGGGACGGGGATGTCGGTCAACGCGGTAGTCCCGCTCTTGTAGGATTGGATAACCTGTTTCATATCCTGCAGAAACTCACGTTCATGGAATTATGTCCGAAGGCGGAATGCAAGGCTAACCATTTGTTTCGGCGCGGAACGCAGTGCCCCCATGTCTACCCGCCGTGAAAGGTCGGCGTGTTGGGTCGAGCTCCTGCGAGATCGTCTTCCAAATAAATTCTATTCATCCGTGAGCGAGACGCCGGGCGCAAGGAGCAGGAAATGAGGCCACAGTCCATCGGCACCGGCCCCCGAACACGGGATGAGGAGTTCCTCGCGAAATCGAAGGGAGTAGTGTCGCCAGAATCCGGGGACCCGATTGGGAAGTCGCCACGCCGTGTAGCCGCGCTCGAGGAAAACGGCGAGGATGTCTGCTGGTTCTCGCCCCAGTTGTTGTAGCTGCGGCGGGATGTACTTCGAGGAAAACACGGCGGTATCGGCCTTCTTGAACGCCGCGGCGCATACCCTCTACGGCTTCCGCCTCGCCGCCCTCGATGTCCATTTTCAGAATGTCGACCCGCCGAATACCGTGTTCATCGCAATAGGCGTCGAGCCCGACGCATGGAACGTTGATCACACCGTCGTTCCCAACGTTCTCCGCGAGAACCGTCGCTGTCTTTCCCCGGTTCCATTCGCCCGGGCGTGCGGTCCGGAATCGTACCCGCGCGGCGGCGCGGCCCACGGCCATTTCCTCGACTGTGATGTTCGTGTGTGCGTTGAGCGCCACGTTCTCGCGCAACAGCGCGGCGTTCGCCGGCTCGGGCTCGAAGGCAATCACCCGGCCTGAGCCGCCGACCCGCGGCGCGGACAACAGGGTGAAGTAGCCGAAGTTCGCTCCGACGTCGATGATGGTCTGGCCGGGGCGGATCACGTGCAAAAGTGCGGACGTCTCGATTTGCTCGTAAAAGCCATAGAAAAAGAGACTGCGGGCGATGTGTTCGCCGAGATCGGCGACGAAGAACTGGCGGTCGCTGTCGAACCGGCCCTTGAACGGTGGTTGACGGACGAAACGGGGTGCGCCCCATCGGATCACCAGGTGCCGTCCACGGGGCAGGCAGAGAATAAACCGGCGAAGCAGGCGCAGCGCAACCGGCGGACCTTGCAAGACGGTCTGAGAAGTCATTCTGTTGACGTGAATGTCGTGCGAAAGAGACGGTGTCATCGGAAACGCAGGCGGATGCGGTTCACGGTCTCTTTTCCCATTACCGCCTGAGAAAACTTCCTGAGTTTGCCCTGGATCAGGCGGGAAACGCGCGCCCGCACAACCCGACATTCCCACAACAAGCCTCTCGTCCGGCCGCCGTTCAGCCAGTGTTCGTAACGGGGTATGACCTGCGAGTCGATGAAATGGATCCATCGTTCGACGATCCGGTCTTTGGAGTACTCTTCCGCCCGTTTTCGCCCCCGCTCGACCATGTCCCGGTAAAGCGAGGGGTCTTCTTTCAGATGCCGAATGGCATCGCAGGCTTCCACGAGGCTTGCGACACGGAAGTAGTCCTTGCCGGGCGTGCCGATCTGCGAGAAGGCGCTATCGTGACCCGCCACCAGCGGGATCCCCGCAATCCAGGCGTTCAGCAGTTTCGAGGGCGGCTTGGTCTTGTAAATCCGTCGGTCGAACGACCGGATGGCCAGAAGCACATCGACCTCGGACAGATCATTCCATTTCTCCGGTCCGAGATGCTTGAACTCGCAGCCGATCTTCCGCAGCGCTTCATCCCACGACGCCCGCGTTCCTGCCAGCATCCACGATCGTCCCGCATGAGCAACGCAATGGACCGTGGTCCGGTTAGGCTTCCGGGCGACGAGGCCCGGCTGCGGCCAGTGCGGGATCCAGCGCGCAGCGTCGCCCCGAACCTGGCATTGATTCTGGACCACGCGCAGGTCGGCCCACGGTACGCGCGGGAAATCGGCCTGCAGGCAGACGACAAAAGCATCCCGCGGCGTGTCGATGGCGCGGAGATACGCCGCGTGCGCAAAATTAATCCGATCTGGCAAGAGATGACGGGAACAGGTCGGGTCACGCCCCGCTTCCCGGAGACGATGGAAGGTCTGCAGCGACCAGGTGTTCTCGCCGTCTGAGAGCGAGCTCCAATCGCGGTCCACATTCATGTGGCACAGCTCCTGCAATCGAGCGTCGCTCTCGGCCTGCACGATGAAGTTGATGCGGGGATCCGGCGTTGACATGGGCAGAATGGACTGTGCCTCACGACCGATCGGTTTCACGTACCTTCCGGGCTGCGCACAGGATATTCGCCCGGAGATTCCGAAATGCGGCCGACGAATTGACGAGCCGCTCGTACGCCATCATCGGGAGGAACAGCAGCCGTGATCGCAAGCCGTACGAGGGCTCCTTTTCGATCAGGGCCAGTTCCAGGACCTGAAATCCGGCCTCGCCCAGAACGTGCCGGCATTTGTCTTCGGAATTGCAGCGGAAATACTTCGGGTACACCGGGTGATCGCTGGGCCGGTTTCTCAGCCACGGCGAAATGGAGTCCGGCAGCAGGCGGCTGAACAGGCTGACGTAGTGAAAAACATTCGGCGTCCGGAAAAGCAGTACGCCGTCCGGCTTCAGCACGCGGCGGATCTCGCGACACAGGGCGGGTGGGTCCTGCACATGTTCGAGCGCGTAATCGGTAATCGCGGCATCGAACGACGCCGCGGGAAAGGGGAACGTGTCGCCGTCGTAGACGCGAGCCTCGGTCAGGAACCGGTTCTGCAGCACAGCGGAATCCACGTCGAGTCCGACCACCGACGCGACAGTCCGCGACAGGAACTCGCTGGTGGGGTTGGACGGCCCGGCGCCGATCTCCAGGACGCGGGATGTCCGGCCGAGGTAACGGTTGCAGATCCGGTGAAATTCAACCGTGCCGTCGATCCAGCCGGGCCGGGCGCGGTAGAAGCGCTGAACGTATTGTTCCTGCCAGCTCACGAGGTCTTCACGGCGCGCACGTAAATCGAGTAGGGCATTCGGGGTTCGGCGGGATCGAGCCAAAGCACCGGCAAGGCGATCAGGGAGAGCGCAAAGCCGGGTGCCGCGCCGAATTGCTCCTCGATCCGGATGATGCGCCTGTTGAAGGCCTGCCGGATCGGCCCGCCGAGGCCGGCGCTCTGCGTGATGCGAAACCCGAGGGGATCGAGGAGGGTCTTGTACGACGCGAGCGTGTAGCCGGGCCGCACATGCCCGCCCGTCTCGCCGGGGTCGAGCGGCCCGCCGGCGTTGTCCGGGTGGTCCGCGTTCGGGCAGCACAGGTGGAGAATTCCGTCCGGTTTCAGGACGTTCGCGAAGATTCGGCAGACGTCGGCGTCGCGCACGATGTGCTCGAGGACTTCCGAACAGATGATCTCGTCGAAGCGCATCCCGAGCAGCTCGAGTTCGTACAGGTTTTTCGCGCGGAACGTAAGGCGGTCCTCCGGGATGCGCAGGAAGACGTTGAAGAGCTTCCGGTTGCGCTCGACTTCGTCCTGCTTGATGCTGAGGCCGACCACGCGGTTGCCCTTGCAGCAGCTCGCGTACGAGAGCATCCCGTTCCCGCATCCGGCATCCAGGACGAGGCGCGTCTCGCCGGGGCGTGCAGACTCGAAGAACGGCGGGAGCACGGCATATCGCAGCCGAGCGTGCAGGTTGCTGCCCGGGAAAAGCAGCCACTTCAACCGTTCGCGAAGATGCATCATGCGGAATGTCCAAGCTGGGAGCCGCCGGCGGCCTTGGTGCCCCACATCACCATGTTCCACGCGAGGTAGCGGATGCCGGGAAGGCGCGTGAGGATTCCGTCGGCGGCGAGCAAGGGATACCACCACCACAGGCTGGCAGGGGTTTCCTTGAAAATGCGCTTCCAGTACCATTCGTCGTTCGGGTTGACCCGGTCGAGCAGGTAGTACTTCAGGAATAGCGCCAGTGTCGCGATCCAGAATTCGCGGTGGCCGATGTTCGTGAAATATTCCCGCACGAGCTTCAGGTCGCCAGCTTTCAGCGGGGTCTCGTCTTCCGTCCGCACCTTCACGGCCATTCGCCGGTACACGTTGATCACCGGGTTATAAGCGATCGGGTCCCACGAGAAGAAACGCCCGCCCGGTTTCAACACGCGGCGGACTTCCTCAAAGAACACCCGCTTGTCGGGGAGGTGGTGGATCGAGTTGGCCACGTACACGAGATCGAAGTAGCCGTCCGGCACGTCGAGCTTTTCCGCCGGGCAGACGATCTCCCGGAGGGTCACGCCGTGATGGCGCGCAAGCTTCCCGGCGAAGGCGACCATGCTGGGCGACAGGTCCGTGCACGTGACGTCCGCGCCCTGGAGCGCGAAATAGACGGAGGACTCGCCCATGCCGGCGCCGACGT
>Ga0182011_10001452_pt1 | contig 20752 bp, 15 predicted proteins | sample 711E1DmetaG_FD_120481 | JGI IMG/M metagenome (GOLD analysis project Ga0182011, IMG submission 120481) | Permafrost microbial communities from Stordalen Mire, Sweden - 711E1D metaG | ecosystem: Environmental > Terrestrial > Soil > Wetlands > Permafrost | place: Sweden: Stordalen | collected... | reverse complement strand
TTAATAGCATTCACCATCGGCCAGTTGTCTTCGAGCACGTAGTTGATTTCCATCCACAGATCCGAAGTATAGAGAGTATCGTGCATGGCGCGGTAGATCAGGCTATCAATGGCTTTGCCCTGGTATTCCGGAACCACACCTAAGGCAAACATGCGGTAGCGGCGCAGGCGCGGGATGCCGGTCAAAATTTTGATGAAACCGAAGGGGAACATATGCCCATTCAGCCCCTTGAGCAGGCTGTTGACATCCGGCAATGTGATGGCGAAGCCGATCGGTTTGCCATTGGGGTCCTCGGCGAAAAGCACTCCTTTCGGCTGGAGGACCGGCTTCAAGTCGCGCGCCATGGCTTGCACCTCGGCCTCGGTGACCGGTGAATAGCCCCAATTGTCGATGATGGTGGAGTTAGCCAATTCTATAATGATCCGGACTTCTTCATCATAATGCTTCATATCCAACTGCCGGATGCGCACATTATAGCGTTTTTGAACGGCATCGGTCAGCTCCAGGATGCGGGCGGGCACCTGGTAACCTTCCGCAGCAGAGATGTACCAGCACAACAGGTCTTTGATTTTCGCCAGGCCGAAACCGGTCAGATGGGTTTCATAATAGGGGGGATTGTAGGGGGCCATCACCACCGGAGACGGCTCGAACCCCTGCACCACAAGACCCCATTCCTGGGAAACGAACGACCAGGGGCCGCGCATGCAGGTGCAATTCTTGCCCCCGAGCCAGTTCCGTGCGGCATCGAGCAAAAGCTGGCTGGCGGCGGAGTCGGGAACGCATTCGTAGTAACCGAACAAGCCGACGCGTGTCTTCCAGAATTCGATGGCGAGCACATCAATGAAGGCCGCGATGCGCCCGATATATTTCCCTGAGTCTTCCAGCAGGAAGAGCTGCCACTCGCAATGGTCGAGCAGGGGATTGCGTTTCGGGTCAAACTGGCCGCGCTGCTCGTCCCGCAGCGGCGGGACCCAGACCGGGTCGTTTCGATACATTTGGTAAGGCAGATTGAGAAAGGAGGTGAGCTCTTGTTTGGTTGAAACAGGGTGGATTTGCATTGAGGAGCCTCCAGATGATTTTGTCTATCCTAGCAGAAATTGAAGGAAGGCGCAATAGGTTTAGATCAAAAACTTCCCATTCTTTTTCAGCCAGGCCAGGCGGTTCCTGTAATCCGGCATGAGCTCCCCAACTTTATTCCAAAAAATTTTGGAATGGTTCTTGATCTGCGTGTGGACCAATTCATGCATGACAACATAATCCACCACTTCAGCAGGAGCCATGATCAGCCGGTAGGTAAAGCTGAGCGTGCCGCGCGAACTGCACGAACCCCAGCGGGTGCGGGCCGAAGAGATGCGTATATTCTGGTAACGTAAGCCATGCTTTCCAGCAATTGCAGGCACGCGTTCCGCAAGGAGACGCCTGGCCTGCTGCTTGTACCAGCGCACGAATGCCTCTTCCGCTTTTGGCAGGCTGGGTTGCGCCAGTCTGAAGGAAACGCCGTCATAAACCAATGCTGGTTGGCGGGCGGGGACGATTAAAAGCGGGTAGGCATGTCCGAGGTAAAGGAAGGTCTCGCCGGCCACGAACCGGTGGGCGGGTGGAGGCGAGGCGGCTTGCAGCCTGGTCCGATTTTTTACGATCCAATCGGCATGGCTCTCGACGAAGTCCTGGATGCGCAGCCCGGAAAGGTGCAGCGGAGCGCGCACTGTCAGCCGTCCATCGCGTTCGATTATGATGGCAACGGTCTTGCGACGGGAACGAACCAGTCTGTCAATGGATATGGTCATGAGGCGATTGTAACCGAAAGCATCCTGAACAAGTTATAATTCTTTGGAAGGATGCCTTTACCTGATTTAGAATATTGGCTGAAGTCGTTTATTGACGTGAAAGGAACAAATATGGATCAGGTATTTATTACAGATCTGGTTGCGCGCGGTATCATTGGGGTACATGATTGGGAACGCCAGCAGCCACAGGATATTTTGATCAATATCGTGCTCTTTACCAGCCTGCAGCAGGCTGGGCAAAACGACGAGGTACTCGACAGCGTGGATTACAGCACGGTGGCGAAAAAAGTCCGGGCACACGCCGAGACAGCCGGGCGGTTAACCGTGGAAGCGCTGGCGGCTGACCTGGCGCAGCTGTGCCTGGAAGTGCCAAGGGTGGAAAAGGTGCGCGTGCGGGTGGAAAAGCCGGGCGCGGTGAGGTTTTCCCGGTCGGTGGGGGTCGAGATCGAAAGAGCCAAGGAAAATCACGGGTGAAAAAGCAGGACCTGGATCTGCCTGATCCAGCTGGCAAAGTGTAATTTCTTTAGGATATTCCTTTTCAGAACACTTTAATGGATGGCAGCGATGAGGAATAAACTTCGACTTTTCTTTCCTGGATCGACGAGTAACATTGTTCTGGCCCAACTGCGTGACCGTCTGCTCAGAATCATGCTGTACTGTTCATTTGCAGTCGGAACCGTGCTTTTTGGACTTGCCTTGATCCCTGTCCTTCAAAAAGGGATGTACCCCACGATCTTCATCTACAGCCTGCTGTTTGCTTGGACCATCCTGATAACATTCGACCACCGCCTGCCGTATCGGGTGCGGGCGATCGGTTGGCTGGTCATGCTATTTGCTTTTGGACTCATCAATCTGCTGGAAAGCGGATTCAATGTAGACTCCGGCCTGTTCTTGATCACTTTCATCGCCATGTCGATCCTGTTGATGGACGTGCCAGCCGGATTGGTGGCCCTCTTACTCAGCTCGGCCTTAATTTCCAGTCTGGGATTCATAAATACGAACGGGCAAGTTAAATTACCGGTTGGTTTGCCTCAATCCGACCCGCTGCTCTGGATCATTGGAGGAATCATCTTTGTGGTCATGGGGGTCCTGCTGATATATTCCCTGACCGTTGTTGTCCATGGCCTGGAAGAAAACCTGTCGAAAGCCAACCTGCTGGCGGATGAATTGAAAAAAACGAACGAGACTTTACGGATGAGCGAGACACGCTACCGGACACTGGTGGAAACCTCCCCGGACCTGGTTTCGATGCTCGACCTTGATGGGAATATGGTCACATCCAACCAGGGCGGGCTGGCACTTTTCGGTTATGAGCGCCAGGACGAAGCAGCTGGTCAGAAAATTGTGGATTTTATTTCCCTGGAAGACCGGCCGCGCGCGGTGGAAGCTTTTCAAAGAACGCTGGCTACCGGCGGGCTTAATAATTTTGAATGCCTGGCAATGAGAAAGGATGGCAGCAGCTTCTTTGCGGAATTCAACGCAGCAGTGATCCCGGATGGAACCGGTCAATTGCAAGGGATTATCATTATAGGCCGGGATATTACCACCCGCAAGGAGACCGAGCGGCGCCTGCAAGAAGCCAAGGATGCTCTGGCGGTGGAAGTGGTTGAAACGACGGCCCGATTAAAACAGGCGGCTTCCCGTTTGGAGGTACTGGTCAAGCATGGACCGGTTGTAATTTACAGCTTTCGCGCTTCTGACCATGTCGTCACATTTATGAGTGAAAATGTGTCCGCAATGATTGGATACGAAGCCTCGGAATTTATCGCAGACAGGGATTTCTGGCGAAACCACGTTCATCCAGAGGATAAGGAACGCGTTTTTGCCCAAGTGGATCATCCGAAAGATAAAGACAAAGATGTGTTTGATTATCGTTTTTTGAAAAGAGATGGAACGTATTGTTGGTTGCGCGGCGAGAGAATGTTAATGCGAGATGCCCAGGAAAACCCGCTTGAATTTGTGGGTTCATGGTCAGACATCACCGAACGCAAAAATGCCGAGGAAACCCTGCGGCATTCCGAGGCCCGCTACCACAGCTTATATGAAAGCATGATGGACCCGTACGTTCAAGTTGATTTGAATGGCAGGATCGAAGAGTTCAACCAATCCTATCAAGTCATGCTTGGGTACGAACCGGACGAGTTACGCAACCTCACTTATATGGATCTAACGCCTGAACGCTGGCATGACTTCGAGGCCGGGATCTCTAAAAATCAGATCTGGAGGCGCGGTTATTCCGATCTTTATGAAAAGGAATACATCCGCAAAGATGGGACTGTCTTCCCGGTGGAACTGCGCTCTGCGCTGATGCGTGACGAAGCGGGCAAGCCTTTCAAAATGTGGGCGATTGTCAGGGATATCAGTGATCGCAAAAAAGCCCAGGAAGCCGTGCGGATTTCAGAGGAGCGATACCGCAACCTGTATGAAGGCATGATGGACGCATTTGTAAGTGTTGACATGGAGGGAAGAATACTTCATTGCAATAAAGCCTACGAAATGATGCTTGGGTATCCTTTGGAAGAATTGCAAAAAAAGACATATCAGGATTTGACCCCCAGTAAATGGCACAACTTGGAGACCGAAATTCTTGAAAAACAGTTGCTCCTGAAGGGCTATTCCGAAATCTATGAAAAGGAATACATTCGCAAAGATGGCAGCGTCTTACCGGTTGAATTGCGTACCAAGTTGAGTAGAGACAAGGCTGGTAACCCGGCCGGGATGTGGGCGATAATCCGGGATATCAGCGAGCGCAAGATCATCGAAAAGTCTCTGCGCGAAAGCGAAGCGCGGTACCGAAAATTGCTGGACGCTTCCATGCAGGGTGTGATAGTTTTCCAGGATATACGGGTGATTTATTCCAATCAGGCAATAACAGACTCGCTTGGCTATACCCAGGCCGAGTTAAATTCGCTTTCCCCGGCCGAGATGGCCGAGCATGTACACCCGGACGACCGGCACATCTTCCTGGAGCGGCTGCAGAATCGCCAGGAAAATTCCACAACCTCAGAACTCTCTTCCATGCGGATCATCCATAAGAATGGCGAAATCCATTGGGTCGAGGCCAGGACGATGCCGATCGTGCTGGATGGGAAACCTGCCACGATGATAACTGCCATCGATGTTTCAGAGATCCGCCGGACGGAAGCGGAACTTCAGGAAAGCGAACGGACCCAGCGCTCCATATTAAATGCATCCGACGCGATAGTATTCCTGGCGGATGCGAATGGGGTAATCATTTCCGCCAATCAGAAATTTGTTCAACGGTTGGGGCTTAATGCGGATAGCGTGCCGGGGACATTTGTGCATGGCATTTTCAAGGAGGATGTGACCAGGGAAAGAAGGGTGCGCTATAACCAGGTAGTCAGTTCGGGGAAACCGGTTATTTTTGAAGATTCCCGCGATGGTAAATGGTTCGAGAACAGCTTCTATCCAGTGTTGGACGAGTCTGGAAAAGTGGTGCGGGTGGCAGCTTTTATTCGGGATATCACCGAGCAAAGAAGAGTGACGAAAGCCTTGAGGACCAGCGAGGAAAAGTATCGGACGCTGGCAGAAGCCGCCCATGACATGATATTCATTGTCAACCGGGAAGATTGCATTGAATACGTAAATTCATTTGGGGCACAATTTCTGGGTTGGCCTGCCAAAAAGCTGGTGGGACAACCGCGCAAGCGCTACTTTCCCCCGGAAACCAGCCAGCACCAGGAAGAATCCATCCTGCAAGTGTTTCAGACCGGAGAGGCAATCTCTTCCGAAAGCGCCAATACCTTTTTAGATCAGACGGTCTGGTTGAACACCTGGCTGGTGCCACTTAAGAACGCCGCAGGCGAAGTAACTTCGGTGATGGGTGTATCGCGTGATATTACCTCCCGCAAAAAAGACGAGGAAGATTTACAACATGCTCGGGATTTCCTGGAGGAACGTGTAGTGGAACGAACCACGGAATTATTGGACAGCCAGGAAAAATTGCGATCTCTCACCGCCCAGACGGTCAAAACCCAGGAAGAGGAGCGCCGATCGATCTCGCGTGAGTTGCACGATGATGCCGGCCAGGCGCTGATCACCCTGCAATACAGCCTGGCAGCGGTTCAAAATGAACTTCCCGAAACGGAGACATTTTCCAGGAAACGATTGTCTGAGTCACTGAAAATAATCGACCAGACCATGCAGCACATCCGTTCCCTGGCGCACAGCCTGCGGCCACCGGTATTGGATATCGGCGGGATCAACCTGAGCCTGGAGGAGTATTGCCGGGAGCAAACCGAGCGAACGAGCATCCCGATTCTTTACCAGGGCCAGGACATTCCAGGATTACCGGATGAGGTAAGCATCAGCCTGTACCGCTTTGTACAGGAAGCCCTGACAAATGTATTACGGCATGCCCAGGCCAGCCAGGTGAAGATCCGAATGCAATATAAAAAGGGAGAAATATCAATTTCCGTTTCTGACAACGGCCGAGGGATTGAGGAAGGAAATCCATCAGGAGGAATAGGATTGATTGGCATCCGGGAGCGCTTAAAGCTTCTGGGAGGCAGGCTGGTAACCGATTCATCCAAGGGTCGAGGTACCAGGCAGATGGCTTTTGTACCTTGGGCGCGAACCGGGTCCCAATAGGCAATTGTATGGACAGCTTCAAAATTCATTCATTCACAACTAAAATATCCCTGAAAATTTCAATAATCGGGGGGATACGGGCGAATCCGCCGGAATGGGGAGCAAGGGGGAACGAGGCGGTTCAGCTTGTAGGGGAATGGGGGTGGATGGAGAAGCGGGCGGTTCAGCAACCTTATGGTTATCCTTCTTTGTGGGGTATCTCTGTAAAGGGATAAACAGGCGGGATAACCGGCAAGGTTTATGACCGCCCGCTGGCCCCTTTCCTCCTCCTCAAAAGGATGTTATTCTATAATATGTGTGTGAAGATTATGGCAAAGAGGGAATCCAATGTTAACTAAAATTCGTGTTGCCATTTTGGATGATCACCAAAGCATCATCGATGGCTTTACGTACCGTCTTTCCATGGATCCGGAAATCCAGATTGTCAGTACAGCCCTTTTTGGGGAAGAACTTGAGCCGATGATCGCCAGCAACCCGGTGGATGTATTGATCCTGGATGTCAGTGTCCCCAATTCTCAGGAGGATCACAATCCGTATCCGGTTTTGCATACCATTCCCGGCTTGTTGAAGAAATACCCAGGTTTGAATATCCTGGTAATCTCCATGTTCACCCAGCGTTCCCTAATCGAGGCGCTGATCAATGCGGGCATCTGCGGTTACATTCTAAAAGATGATCAGTCTTCGATCCAACAACTGGATAAGATCGTCAGGCAAGTTGCCAACGGTGGGATTTATTTCAGCGAGGGAGCCACGTGGGAATCGAAAGCTGGAAACCCGGATGCCATCCTAACTCCGCGCCAACTGGAGGCATTATCATTGTGCGCCTCCCATCCGGATGGCGACACAGTCTTACTGGCGAACGAATTGGGAGTTACCGGTTCCACATTACGTAACTTACTGTCTGGCTCTTATCTCCGCCTGGGGGTACGCACACGTGCGGCGGCGATTGCCAAGGCCCATCAGTTGGGGATCATTCCGGTGAAACCCGAACCAGCGTTCGGATCTGGCAAAGCTTCCAAGCAAAAATCCGGACAGCACGGTCGGCAGACTCCGAAGCGGGCAAGAGGCAGGCAGGTGATAAAATATTCCTGACGAACAATTCCCGGCAATGCTTAATTAACAAGAACTTCCCTGGCTGGTGTTGCCAGGGAAGTTGTCGCATATCAATAAAACTTTTAGTTTGCAGATGTATACGGCAGCGCCGAACGTTCCATTTTTTTCAGGGGGAAGACATCCACGAGTTCGTATTCCCGGCTGCCGAGGCCGTATTTTTCGGCATATTCGGTGGTGAGGTATGGATCCTTGAGCGGACCGTGCAACTGCCGGAAGGGGTGGCCCTGGTGAAAATGCACTTCCATTGCCAGCGGGATATTCTCTTCGATCAGGCTGGATTGAGCGAGTGCGTCAAGGGTGGCCTGTTCCACTGCTACAATATCATCCGAGCCGAAGATACCTACATCGGGCAGGATGGACATGCCGGTAAAACCGAAGCAATCACATACCGGGGTGATCTGGGTGGCCAGGTTGAGATGGATGGCCTTGCCTGGCTGGAAGGTGGACATGGTCTCGCTGACGGAAATGGCGCAGGCTTCCATGAAGGAATGGAAGTTGACCGGGTCGATCTTCAGACTTCCGGAAGGCGCCACTTTCAGGCAGCGACCGCACTGGTTGCATTGTTCCATGTGCAAATGCATGGTACCGGGAACCCGCTTGTCTTCGACAACCGCCTCGAACGGACAGGCTGCAGCAATCTGCGGGATGGCAGAAGCCGGGTCCGGGCAGGCCGCCGGGAACCAGTACTGATCGAAGTGCATGGAATCGTGCATCTGGCTGCGGGTCTCGCCGGTCATACAACCCAGCGCCAGGTTCTTAATGGCGGCACCAAAGCCATTACTGGGATGCCCCTTGACATGGGCAAAGTTGACCAGGAAATCCGCATCCTGGATTAACCCGGCTACTCTCCAGCTCTGGATGTTCTTGTAAGGCCGTTTATGCTCGTAATAATATTTCTCATCCGGCCCGGCGGCCGGATAAACCGGGCAACCGAGCGATTCGGCTGAATACCCGCGTGTTTCCGCTCCGGCTGTATCCCAGGGAACGTCGGCAACGAAAGGTTTGCCACCGCCATCCTTGATGGCCTGGACAACCTTGCGCACAAAAACCGGATGAATGGTTGAGTAGCCGATGTTGTTGGCGGTATGCATTTTAATGACCACCCGTGCGTCCTTTACGCGCTCACGCAGGTGGAGTTGTTCCAAGATTAAATCGAGCTTGGCTGGTAGGGTCTCCTTCGCTTCCAGAAGAGCCTGGCGTGCTGTACCGAAATAAACCTTGCTGATCATTACAGATACCATTTTCCTTTCAGTGAGATACCGGAATTATAATGGATGGAAGGATAAAATTTAAACCATTTTAGCTCGTCTGGATAGGAGCTGATTAAGCAGCCTTTTTTATATCCAGTCGACCGGATTAAATGGCAAAAACCCCTTTGCGCTGGTATCCTGAAAATTTGCAAATCTTCCTTCCCGGGAGAAGCAAACAGGGCTGCGGAAAAGCAACCCTGTCACGGTAAATCGAATGGATCGTGCCTATCCGACCGGTTGTTGCTCGGAAGGGTTGATGCCTGTGCTGCGTACGTTGACCAGTTTCCCCAGGATATCAAACCAGAAAGGCGCTCCCTGGGCGGCTGCCAGACCGGTCATCAGCAGACCCAATAATTTCACCAGCCAGCTGATCGAATCGGGCGGCAGATTGCTAAATCGCAAGCAGACTGGCGACGCCTGGCTGCCTTGGCTGGGAATTCCCCAAACCTGGCTGGTCTGGAACGGCAGGACGCTGCACTGGCGTCCGGCGGTATTGAACGAGGTGAATGTCCAGCCGAAGGGAATATTCAACGCCTGCAATTGCGTTTCCAAAACCGGGATATTTTGGAGAGGACTCGCGGTGGTGACACCACTTTGAGAAGCGGCAGAAGTGGCATAGCTCTGGGCCTGGGCAATAATTGCTTCACGCAAGGTTGGTTCACGCCACAGGCTGGTGGCCACGCTGATCGAATCCACATTCAATATCAGGGCCAGGATAACGCCTATAATGAATGCAATTAATTGGGCCTTGCGTTTGTAGGAACCGGAAAGCCGGTCCATGGCATCATTGAACCAGGTTTCCAGGTTGAGGCGTGCAGTTGCGACCACTTGATCTGCGTTCAGAGCATACCCTTCGGCTTGTTTGATAACGGCGGAAACCGAATTGCTCAAGCGCGGATTGGTTTTTTGAAGTCCCAGCAAACCCAGACGGAATTGGCGCATGGTCAGGCCGGTATCGGCGCCTGATTCCATGGCTGCACGTTGATCCTGGACAAATTGCCCATAATAAATATCCAATTGCGGGACAAGCACATCCAAGCTGGGCTTGGCCTCAGGGTATTTCTCGCCGAAAACCTGGACCTGGAGCTTGAGGCTATCCAATGCAGCCGCACCGAGACCCGAGGCGGCCAGGTTTTTGGCTGTTTGCAGGATGGCGTTCCAGTCTGCTTTGGCAAGCTTCTGCTGTTCAGGGCTTTGGATGGAAGCCAGCTGCTGGTTAATCTGGGCCGTCATTGCTCTGACCGGGGAATTGTCCGTGCCGGCCTGGATAACCAGCGAAAACAAGGTCGCTCCAAATTTGCTGGCCGGGATATAGGAGGGCAATCGACCCTTTTGTCCGGCCTTTTTGGGATGTTTATAGAGATTGGAGATCAATGGGTGCGCATAGAACTGGCTGGTAGTATTCGGGCTGCTTAACATCTGTGTGATGGCTTTTTCCAAATCCTTTGCGCGCGAGTTGAGAATGTTCCCCAACCATTCCTGCAAGGACATCGTTGCAACGCTTAGAACCAGCCAGATAAAAATCAGGCCGATGGCAACTTCGAGAATTTCTTGAAGGTACATGGCATCCTCCTCGGTGATCGGAAAACGATACACACAGTATAAAGAGAAAATGCGCCGTTAGCAAGTCCTAAGGCGCATCGTTTTCTGCATCGGCAAGCAGGCCAGGAAGCAGATCCAGGGTTGGAATAACCGCCTGCGGTTGGATGCTCAATTCACCTTCTTCCGGCGGGCTGGAGCGGCGTGTAATCCAAATGCTGTATATTCCCAACTGGTTAGCCCCCAGGATATCCGCTTCGGGAGAATCGCCCACCATGGCCACCTGTTCCGGAGGTATTCCAAAATAGTCCAGCGCGAGTCTGAAGATGCGCTGGTCGGGTTTGCGAAAGCCACAGCCAGCTGAGGTGACGATCGTTTCGAAAAACGGGCGCAATTCCCAGCGATCCACCAATTGCTGAACATTATTATCATCAGAAGTGTTTGAAACCATTCCCAAACGATAACCGTACTCCCGCAAGGTTTTGAGGGTTGGGATGGTATCAGTTTCGAGATACCAGTTCTGCTGGGTGATGGCGTACATGGCATCCAGGGAAGCGCGCAACACGGAGACCGGAATTTCTTGAAAGCCTTTTTGCTGTAATAATTCGTGCAAAGCGGAAAAGGTGGTTTTCTCGAACGGGCTGGTGCCGCGCTCGGCATAGTAGGTGTCAAGAAAGGTCTCGAATTCGCTGGAGAAAGCCTTGATCTCGAGCGGGATTCCGGCTTGCTTGAATACCTGTACCAGCGCACGGTCGGCTTGCTCGTAGATCGGCGGCCAGGGATCCTTTGAGTAGATCAGGGTGGATCCGAAATCGAAAAGGATGACTTTGAAGGTGGAAACAGCGGCCGGCATGACTGAATTATAGCTTGCAAATCGAAAGCGCGCTCAATGAACCCCTAGTAAATAGGACTATGTTTTCCTGATTGCCGGTTTTTTCCAGACCGGAGTGGCAGTCCGAAACTCCTTTGCAGAATCCCAGGCTGGTGTCCAAAGAACAGTCTGGTTTTATTGGTTGAAAGGTGGGTGACCCTGTGGTTCGCGATGGTTATGCCAGCGGGTGTAAAGGCCAATCAGCAGCGCGCCAATCAGGATGGCTGGCAGAATGATAAGGCCGGCTTCCGGTCCGAACGTTCCGCCGGTCCACAGCGCCGGGCCGGAAACATGCATCCGCAAGAGCGGATAACTGGTGGTCCCACTGACCGGGAAGCCGAAGACGACCCCTTCGAAAAAATTCCAGCCGATATGCAGCCCGATCGAAAGCCAGAGTTGGCCGGTGCACAAATATCCCAACGCCAGGAACAAACCGGCAAAAAAAATGCCAACTGCTGAAATCCAGGTGGCATTCGGATTGCCGAGGTGAAGGGCCCCGAAAATGGCCGAAGAAATCAGCACTCCCCAGAAAAGGTTGATGCCGCTGGAGAGGGTCTGGAGGTGATACCCTCGCGAAAGCAATTCCTCCTGCCAACCGGTGATGATGAAGATCAACAAATACAGCAGCGTTTGTCCGAGAACGACCGGCAAGTGGTCAAATTGCCAGGCGAACCCTTCAAAGTGGATCCAGCCCAGCCGGCTCATTGCCAGATAGATCAGCCCCATGATAATAAAAGTGATGCCAACGCCGGCCAGTACGTCGGGAAAAGCCCGGCGACCCAATTTCAGTCCAAGACTGGCAAAGGATCGCCTGTCCAGGAAACGGCGGCCAAGGTAAACCGAGGTGGTGATGGCAACCAGCTCAACCAGGCTGCCAAGGGTGAAATACAAGCTGCCCCCCAGGTTCCAGTGCTGGGCCAGGGCGAGCAATAGTAAAGGAATAGTCAGGCCGATCAACAGCACCAGCAGGATAATGGTCTGGATAGCCAGGCGCCAACCGGCGCGCAAGCGCGCTTCCTGTGGGGAAAGGAAGAGTCGTGTCCAGAGGGATCGTTTATTGGTTGTTCCGGTTCCGTTCATTTAAAAATTTACGCAGTTTTTGTATATATGCCGGAGGGGTCCAGCTCATCCCGCAATATCTGCAGTTCTTTTTCTGTCACTGGCTCGGTAAGGCGTATATTTCCAGCCACTTTTAACGCCCAGCCGGTGTTTTCAACGGCCTGCCCGGCCGTCTTGCCGGGATGCAGGGCGGTCAGAACCAGTTCGCCAGATTGGTCGGGTTCCAAATATCCGATATCCGTCACCACGCCGACCGGCCCCTTGCCACGTAAGTTTGCTTTGAGGCGTCCGCCCAGGCCATCCAGGTAGCCTGCAGAGGTCAGAAAATCCACACTTTCAGGGAAGCGTCGTTTCTGGTGGGGCGTCATGATGTAACAGCGATTGGCCCAGGCAGCGATCTCCTGGGCTCCACCGGAACCAGGCAGCCGGACTTTAGGGTGCGCATAGTCGTTGCCAATCACTGTGGCGTTGATATTGCCGTATTTATCAATCTGCGCACCGCCCAGGAAACCCACGTCCACGTTGCCGCGCTGGAGGTAGTTGGCAAAAATATCGTACATGCTGACCACCGACAACGCCCCGCTCACCAGGGTTGGATCACCGATGGAGAGTGGCAGCCGCCGGGGTTCCGCCCCTATGACGCCGGCTTCGTAGATCATGACCAGGTCAGGGGCATGGGTGCGTTTGGCCAGGTTGCAGGCCAGGTTGGGCTGGCCGACGCCAACAAAGACCACATCACCGTTTTTAAGCAACCTGGCAGCATTAACAATCATTAGTTCAGAGGAGGAATAGGTAAGTTCAGTCATAACTCGTTTTATCAGGTGTTATCGTTCTCATCTTGTAAGGGGGAAAGGGAAAAGGGGGTAGAGGTTTCATCACACTTCTCCCCGCGCCCCAGTACTTTAGTAATTTCCATAATTGACCGAATCACTTTCTCGGGGCTGAACCGTGAGACGCAGATGGGCCTGGCTGCCGAGCTTTTCCCAATATTCGGCCCGGTCTTTAACGCCAAAGACCCATTCATCCAGGTAGGATTTGACCGCCTCAGCAGACTCGCTGATTTTGTCCCAGCCCAGATAAAAGTCATTATCCCGGTCGTAATAACCCTGGGCGTAAGAGGGGTGCGCAGCAAAGGGGACGTGGCAGACTGCCGCAACGATAAAACCAGGCAGGAGGGTCCGGTTCGGGTCGGAGCGAATAACTGCCTCGTCCACAATCTCTTCAGCGGTCAGGATGACGTGTTTGGCCGCGAAGGCAGACTCTTTTTGCTCGCCGATGATGCCCCACAGGTGGGCATTGCCATTTGCATCGGCGCGCTGTACATGCACGATGGCAACGTCCGGGTTCAGGGCCGGGACCGTGATAACCTCCCGGCCAGAATAAGGATCTACCACACGCCGGATGAGCGGGTTGGCCCGCTCCAGATCCGTGGCGGCGGTCTGGTTCATCGGCATGAATGGCAAGCCAGCCGCACCAGCCTGCAGGCGCGAGATCATGCCAAAATGAGAATATTCCTCCCATTCCAATGTGCCTTTTTCTATGGCGGAGCGCAGGATGCGCAGGGAACCAACGCCCGGGTTGCCCATGTAAGAGAAAATTACTTTACGGGCACACCCGGCAGCCACCATCTGGTCGTAGATCAGGTCGGGGGTGGCACGCGCCAGCACCAATTCGCGCCGGTGTTGCCGGATCATTTCGTGCCCGGCGGCAAAGGGGATCAGGTGGGTGAACCCGGCGGCATACACGGTATCTCCGTCATGCACGAGTTGGGAGACGGCTTGAGAGAGCGGGATCAATTTATTCATGGTTTTCTTGGGACTATAACTTAGGTTTCTGATTCGTTTTTTCTTCCCGACGCTGGCGGCTATTGGCGCTGGCCCGGCGGATGGCATTAAACCGCCCGCTGTCACTGGCCGGTTTATTCGGCTTCAAAATAAAACCCACCAATATAAAACCAATGGACAACACAAGAAGGCTGGTATTGCCTTGCTTGCTCAGGACGGATCCAACATACAGGACCAGCAAAATCAAGCCAGCCAGAATGAGGAACGAACCCAGACGACGAATAAAATCCATTTTATGAAAGAAAGGGGCACAGACTGGCTGTGCCCCGTGTCGGAAATTTTTATTTAATGAGTGTCCGGATCTGCTCATGCATATATAGAGGCAGGTAATAGTGCCCGCCGGCATTCTTACCGCTGGATCCGGAGCCTTTCCAGCCACCAAAGGGTTGGAAACCCGGCCAGGCACCGGTGGTCGCGCCCTGCGGCCGGTTGGCATAGGTGACACCGGCCTGGATCTTATCGAAGAACGCGTCCGCTTCCTCCTGCGATCCGTAAAAGCCAGCCGTCAGACCATAGTTGACATCGTTACCATGCAGCATGGCATCATCCAGGTTTTGAACCTTCGCGATGGTGCTGATGGGCAGGAACATCTCATGCTTCCACAGGCGATGGTCCATGGGCAGATCGGTCACCAGGGTGGGCTCGCAGAAGTAGCCCTTGTCGAAGAGGCCGCCGCTCTTGACCTTGCCGCCGGTCAGAAACTTGCCGCCGCCCTGGTTGATCTCTTCGGTGAAATTCTTGAAGTCATTGTAGGAGGTCTGGTTGATGACCGGGCCAAGGAAGTTGGCCTGCTCGGTCGGGTCACCAATGGCCAGTTTCTCGGTTGCAGCCTTAAGCATGCCGACCAGTTCATCGTAGACCGGCGCCTCGATATAGATGCGCGAAGCAGCCGAGCATTTCTGTCCCTGCAGGCCAAAGGCGGAACGGATGATTCCGGCAGTGGCGCGTTCCAGATCGGCGTGGCGTGAGACGATGGCAGGGTTCTTTCCGCCCAATTCCAAAATGATCGGGCGGACGTATTTGCCACGGGCATAGTCCTGGAACATCTTCATGCCCACGTCAAACGAGCCGGTGAAGGTCACACCGTCAACTTCGGGACTGTCCACCAAGGCCTGGCCAAGTGTCCGGCCGGGGCCGGTGACAAAGTTGCAGACCCCTTCCGGCAGGCCGGCATCCCGGAAGCATTCGGCCAGCAGGCGGACCGTCCAGGCGGTATCGGTGGCGGGTTTAATTACGATCGTGTTGCCAGAGACGAGTGCCGAGCCGGCCGGGGCGCCGGTCAGGGCGAAGGGGAAATTGAAGGGGCTGACGACCAACCAGACGCCATAGGGCCGCAGCACCGATAAGTTGGTGGCGTCGTACCCGACCAGCGGATCCTTGTCCATTTCGACGATGAAACCGTTATTGTCTTCCATCTGGCTGCAGGCATAACGGATGTGGTCGGAGGTCTCGGCGATATCTCCCAGGCATTCCATGCGGTTCTTGCCCACTTCGAGAGCCATGGCCGGGCCCATTTCAAACATACGCTGGTCGATCAGGTCAGCCACTTTCCGTAACAACCGGACGCGTTCCTGCCAGGGAGTATGGCTCCAGCCCGGGAAGGCCTGGCGGGCCGCGGCCAGGGCCTGGTGGGCATGCTGTTCGTTGCCTTTCTGCATCACTGCCAGCACCCATTCGGTGTTGACCGGCGAACGGCGTTCGTATTTTTCGCCGGCGAACACATCTTTATTATTAATGATCATAGGATATTCCCGGCCGAGGCCTGCCTTCACTTTCGCAAGTGCTGAGTCAAAACGGGTATGCAATTCTGCCGGTGGATTGAACATGGTGGCGTAGGTAAGTTTGAAATCAGTCATATGAGGGTCTCCTTGAAAAGGTCAAAACATCCAACTAGCCTGGTTGGATTGAGGAACTTGACAGGCAACTATAGTATAGTGTAAAGACCAGGTAACGTCAAAACAAAACGTCGTCATTTCAGTGTGACAAGTTTCCCGACTGATGTACCTGATTTGGATTTGTTCAGGAAGAGTGGAATTGTACCGCCAAATCTTAAAGTCGCATAATAGAAAAAAGGAAACCCATGTGATTCTTTGTGGGCCAGCAACTGCGCGGTTATTCTTTGATTGGTCCCCAAATCCTACCCGAGGATATCATTTACCACATCACGGGCCCAATAGGGGTTCTGACCGTTACGCGAGAGCCGCCGAACCCCATCCAGGTGGTTACCCAGGGTTACTATGGCGGGTTCTTCGATCTGTTTTCCATTTTGCAGTCCGGCCTGCCCCAGGCCCGCGCAGGCCAAAAGACCGTTACAAAGGCAGCGCCGGTCGGTGGTATTGAGCGGCAGGCCGCGCTTGCTGACATAATCATCCAGCGGTGCGGCCGGGCAGCGCTGGAAAAGCCGGCGCGTTCCGTCTTCAGCCGATTTGCTGAGCCCGCGCTGCTGCAAGAGGCCGATATCACATACGCGCATGCGGTTGGTATAAACTGTCTGGTCAGCCAGGGTATCGTCCAGCTGTACCACTTTGAATGGGAATCCGGTGGGCGAGAACAGCGTGGTAAACACCAATTTGGAATCATCCGGGTCTTTTTTGAGTTCTTCCAGGATGGCGCTGCGGTAGGTGGATTTCATGCCGGATTCTTCGGCCAGGGCAAAAACCGAACCCACCTGGACACCTGTGGCTCCGGCGGCAACAGCCTGGGCCAGTTTTTCACGACTGCCATAGCCTCCAGCCAGCCAGAATGGCAGACCCACCTGGCGGATGGCCTGCAGGTCAGGCTCGTCCTGCGGGCCGTAGATGGGCTGGCCCAGTTCATCTTTTTTGAGCGGCCCCTGGGGACCGGCGTTATGGCCTCCGGCGGTGTGGTGCTCGATGATAAACCCATCCGGGGCTTTGGTTTGACTGTGAGCGAGGGCTTGAACCAGATTTTCCAATGAAACAATCGCCAGGAAAGCCGGCCGCGGCAGCGGATTCTGTGCAAAGCGGCCATCCGCCACCTGGTGGGGATCGAAGGAGAGATGAAAATTTTCGCCCGATTCCCGATACAGCACCGATATTTCGCTGGCCACGGAGTTGTGCTGCGCCAATTTGGAACAGATTGCCGGCAAGCCTTCCGGATTGCCGGCTCCCACGATGACTCCATCCACGCCTGCCAGCATCGCACCGTACATGGTGTAGATCAGGGGCAGTTCGACCTTGTGCAGGAAGTTGATGAAAACTTTACCGGAATGGCCCTGGCGAGCCAGCCAGACTTCGGCAAAGCCGGCGGCAATCAGAAGTTCGACAGTTTCCGGCTCCATGGTAAGCGCGACAGGCACTGCCGGTTGGAAGGGTGCTGGCAGGATGTCGCTGCCGTCCGGCAGCCGCGCCATGTGCTTGGGAGCATTCTTGAAACGGTCCCTGGGTTGTTTGCCACCTTCAATGAAATAGTGTTTTATGATCTTTTGACCGATGCTGACGCCGAATAGCGCATCGAAAGCTGCCAGGGCACGCCGAACATGCCCACCCGGGTCACCCAGCTGCAGCAGCCGAACATATACTATGTCGAGGGCAGTGCCGGAGACGGTCCCGGCGGTGGTGCCAGGTTGTTCCATCGCCACGGCGCGGGCCAACCGCCAGTTGGAGATATATACTCCCATTCCTCCCTGAATGAGCTTTATTTTATGCAGGAACTGCATGGATTCAACCCTTTCAATCAATTTCACGCTCAACCGATATTTTCGAGGAGATTCAACATCAAGGGGAAGGGGCACAACATTAAAAGTGCCGCTACCAGCCAGGTTAGTGGCTGAATGTTGTATATAACCCCATTATTTGGCACAAGGTTTGAGGAGAGAACCAGCTTAATGGATGATTATTCCTGCGTCATCCACCTGTGGACGGCTTCGTGCGGGTAGACGTGGGATTCCATGGCATCCAGGAGTTTATCCGGCTCACAGGCGCATATGAGCGAGGCGCGATGTTCGGGGAAAAGGAATTTTTCTGCCACGGCGCGATCCAGCATTTTCAGCAGGTAGTCGTAGTAGCCATCCACATTCAGGAGGCCGACCGGTTTGTGGTGTTCGCCGATCTGCGCCCAGGTGAGCGTCTCGAAGAGTTCATCAAAAGTGCCATAGCCGCCCGGCAAAGCCAGGTAGCCATCTGCCAGCGCGTACATGCGGGCCTTGCGCTGGTGGATGGTACTGGTTACTTCCAGACGGGTGAGACGGGTATGGGCCAGTTCAGGCGTATTCATACCGCTGGTGATGACGCCGATAACCTGGCCGCCGGCAGCGAGAGCGCCATCCGCCACGGCACCCATCAGCCCGGTCCGGCCGCCGCCATAGACCAGGGTCAGGCCGCGTCCCGCCAATATCTCTCCCATACGCTGAGCGGCCAGGAAATATTGTCGGGAGGCCTGGCTGGCAGAACCACAGTAGACGCAGATGGATTTCATGGTAACTCCAGGGAAAAGGGGACCAGATAATCAGAAGGCCAGAAAGTAAAACGTAAGAATAAGGACATCCAATACAAGTATATAACAACCATTGCAAATCGCCAACTGCGTGTTAGAGTTCCATTAGACCGGCCGTCCAGTGCTTGACCAGCCTTCCGGCGAGGTCTAGAATGGTATATACGAGATAATAATATGGAATATAAAGATTATTATCAGATCCTTGGCGTTGCACGTAATGCCAGCGCCAGCGAGATCAAGGGCGCTTATCGCAAACTGGCCATGCAGTTCCACCCCGACCGCAATCCCGGGGATAAGCAGGCCGAAGAACGCTTTAAGGAGATGAATGAAGCCTACCAGGTTCTGTCCGATCCGCAGAAACGCGCCCGCTATGACCAACTGGGAGCATCCTACTCGGAGTGGCAGCAGCAAGGCACACCCGGCAACTTTAACTGGGGCCAGTGGACCAGCCAGCCGGGCGGATACCAGGAAGTTAATCTCAACGACCTGTTCGGCGATTCCAGCTTCTCGGATTTCTTCCGTTCCATTTTCGGCGGCATGAGCGAGGGACAGGCAGTGCGCGGGCGAGGACGTGGACGTGCGCCTGCGATGCAAGAGACACAGCCGGTCACCATCAGCCTGAAGGAAGCCTTTACCGGCACCACGCGCAAGTTGCAAGCCGGCAAGCGCCGCATGGAAGTGAAATTGCCGGCCGGGGCGAGTAGCGGTACCAAGATCCGGGTGGCGGGCGCGGGTCCAGGCGGTCCGGACGGCAATCCATCCGATCTGTATCTGGTGTTGGATGTGGCCGAGGACCCGGCTTTCGAACGGGATGGGAACAACCTGCACACGCGGGTACCGATCGACGTTTTCAAGGCCATCCTGGGCGGCGAGGTGGAAGTGCCCACGCTGGCAGGTAAATTGGTCATGACCATTCCTCCCGGCACCCAACCGGAACAAGTTTTCCGGCTGGCAGGGCGCGGTATGCCGCAGTTGAAATCCCCCGGCGTGATAGGGGACCTGTACGTACTGGTGAAAGTGCAAATCCCCAAAGGGTTGAATACCCGGCAGAAATCCCTGCTGGAGCAAGCCTCAAAATCAAAATGATTGGCCCAAATTATGCGGCTGGTTGGTGATCCGATCAGCAGAAAAATTGGAGAAATAATATGAGCAAAAAAGTTTCTTTATCAATGGTTGTGACGGTTCTGGCAATCACCATGCTGGCCTGCCAAATGAGCGGTCTGGTTCCGCAATCCACGGCTGCCGCCGTACCAGTGCAATCCGCCCCAGCTGCACCTGGCGCATCTGCTCCTGTCCCGGCTGCACCAGTGGTACCCTCAGGCAATGTCACCAGCCAGCAGACCCAGCTCGAAGCGATCTACGCGGCGGTCCTGCCGGGCGTCGTGACGGTTCAGACCAGCACTGACCTGGGTTCCGGGATCGTCTATAACAGCGACGGATACATCGTCACGAATGCCCATGTGGTTGGCACCGTCACGAAGGTGGAAGTGGACTTCTCGGATGGTACCAAGGTCTATGGAAACGTGGTCGGCACGGATCAGAATTCGGACCTGGCCGCCATCAAGGTGACCGTGCCTGCCAACGAGTTGCATCCGCTCAGCCTGGGCGATTCAAGCGCCCTCAAGATCGGCGAGACGGTATCTGCCATCGGCGATCCCCTGCTCCTGACCGGGTCCATGACCACCGGTATCATATCGGCAGTTGGCCGCAGTCTGCCGGGAAACGTTCAAGCGGGAACCAGTGGAAGTTACTATACGACCGGCGATATCATCCAAACGGATGCCCTGGTCAACCCCGGTAACTCCGGCGGCCCCTTGATCGACCTGAATGGCCATGTGGTTGGTATCGTCTGGGCACAGGCGATCAACAGCAACAGCGGTGTCCCGGCTGCTTCCGGGATCGGATATGCCATTTCCATTAACACGGTCAAACGGGTTATCCCGCAGCTGATCCAGAATGGCAAGTTTGCATATCCATACCTGGGCCTCTCATTGCAAGACCAGCTGCCATTGGACGTGATCAATGCACTCGGCTTAAAGAGCACTACCGGCGTCTACGTGGCAGAGGTGGTGGCGGGCGGTCCCGGCGACAAGGCCGGGATAAAAGCCGGTACCGTGACAACCAGTTACCCGAACCTTAATTCCGGCGGAGACCTGATCATTGCCGTGGATGGCCAACCCGTGATGACCGAGGACGATTTAATGCGTTATCTGCTGCTGAATA